>Ga0268264_10001559_pt1 | contig 21251 bp, 18 predicted proteins | sample KBSSwiS32_FD_190357 | JGI IMG/M metagenome (GOLD analysis project Ga0268264, IMG submission 190357) | Switchgrass rhizosphere microbial communities from Kellogg Biological Station, Michigan, USA - KBS Switchgrass S3-2 (SPAdes) (version 2) | ecosystem: Host-associated > Plants > Roots >...
AAAACACCACACGTCCGGGAGTGCTTGTCTTGTTAACCATCCAGACTACAAGCAGTAATGTAAGTATCATTGCACTTAGTAAAAAAGAGTAGCGGCTAATAAGAGGAAAGTGCCTGAAAAGAAAATCTTTAACTGCACCGAAAAAGAAAAAAGACATCAGCAAATAGGCAGCCACCAGTGCCGCTTTCGCTCCTTTACGCCTGAACAGCAGCCAGAGCGCGAAATATAAAACTGCTGAACCTGTGCAATATATAAAAGCCAGTAAGGCAGCTTCCTTCAGGCCAATAAATCCGAAATAATACAGGAAGCCATGCAATACAAAAAAAACGGGTATCAAGATAACAAAAAATGGATGCTTTTTTAATTTGTCAACTAGTATTATCAATCTTTTTCACTTTAAATGTAAAAATAATTAATCTGTTTAGAAAAATACAGCAATTATCCTTGTTCACAAACCAAAGTGTTCCTGGCCATTTTTCAGGCTTCTGGCGTCCATTCTCTGCATTCAAACAGCAGTAGTTAATGTTGCAACCGGATAGAAGAATCCTTTAACAGAGGCAGCTGCGCGTTAAAGTATTTATTAAGCAATATCCTGAATGTATTTACATTACTCAACGAATCATAGAGAAGTTGGTAATTTTTATCAGGGAAATACATGGCGTCGAGATTTTTAAAATAATCAGAAAAATTATTAATTGCAAAGCCTGGGTATCCGTGGTCACTTTGAATTATTATAACTGCCTTGCCCAGGGTTGCTTTTAACAGACCATCTGTTAATTTGCTTATTTCATGGTTGGTATACACCACATACTTTAGAAATTTGGTCTCATCAAATAAAAAATTCCTGTTGTAGATTGCCGAGTCCCCGTATTTAATTCCATCTTCATTAAAAAAATACGGATAATGAGGCATGTACAGGTGGACATAAACAAATCGCGGGCCTTTTTTTACACCGAAAGGTATCTTTGCAACCGAATCCAGCACCCGCCGGTTGAAAAACAGCTTATTTTCATTAACTGCCTTTTCATCTGCCATTTCAACATTTGCAGCATTGCCGGGAAGGCCCGTAAATCTGCTAAAATTCCATGCAATATCTCTTCTGATGCACTCGCCGAGCGTGTAATACAGAAATATTTTTTCCTGCGGAACGGTTAAAAAAAAATCCTTAAAAATTGGCGTTTGCCCGTTTATGCTAAATATTGACAGGTTGTAAAAAGTATACCTGTAGCTGACCAGATAAGGAATCAGGGGAGAACGATCTATGTCAAGCAATGTTTTGCTATAATCAATCGCGTTAAGATCATATTGTTGCGGAAATGTCCCTTGCAGGGGGTTACTGAACTTCTGAAGGTATTGCATGTTCAATGTAGCATTCATTGAAAAGGAAGTGTTGTTGTAGTTGCTAATTGAATGACTTACCACGTAAAAATTACGTGCAGAAAGAAATGTATCAAGTGCAAATGACGGCCTCGATTCGTGCTTTTTGATAAGACTGCAATTCGGATAGCTGTCAAGCAAAAGGTAATATACATCTGGCAGGTCCTGAACTGGTGTTGCATTAACCGGCAGCATAACGGACTTCTCAAACAGGCTTTGATATTTTTTACTCTTTAAGAATTGCAGCGACAATCTGGATATATCTCCACCAATCGACAGCATTACCAGTAAATTCAGGTAAAAAGTAACTTTCAGCGTGTTTTTTATGCGGACTATAAACAGGCAGACTATGATTGTAACCAAAAAAAACAGCGGCAACAACACAACATACCTTGCTAACAGATCAAAATACTTTTGGGCTGCAAGCGTTTGTTTAACATTGCCGTAAAAAAGATAGTCAGCAACGATAACTGTAGATATGCAGGCCGCTTTTGATGAATTGGCAATAAGTACCCTTAACAATAAAAATAAAACAAGGACAAAAATCATCAATTGCAGACCAACGCTGGTTGCGGCATGGACTGATACCATTTCTGCATATTGAAGATAGTTGTGCAGTACAAAAAAAAGAGGGAGTAGAAAACAATGCAGGCCCCATTTACTTAAAAATTGTTTTACTTGTACCATCTTACTGTATGTACTTTTCGTAAAGAATCGGCCTGTACCCTGCTAACTTCAAATATAAGATATTGAGATTGGATATGCCCTGATGGCGTAAGTCCCCGCACCCAATCGTATTTGCCCATTGTCGCAATATTCAGATTGAGCATTTCATTTACTTCCATAACTATCTTTCCGGGACTGATTTTTTCCGGAAGATAGCTGGCTTCCGGATGCCTGTTCCTGTATTCCATAAGAAACTTCCCTCCCTCACCATAGCAAAGATTCGTGTCGGCTATTTTCTTATACGCCATTTTTTTATCTGTGATTAATTCGTTGGTATATGGTAAAAAATGCGGAAAGTAAAGTCCCACTGATATGCACTGATAAACAATGAGCCCACAACTGAAATACCAGCCCGGCATTGCATTTATTTGTTGAATAAAAAAACCTGTAAATATGTAAAGCAGCGGAAGAATAATCATTATGTGCCTGATACCAAGCTGCGTAGAATAAAAAAAATCCAGGTAGATCAGGTAATAAACGGCAGGGAGAATCAAATACATTTCGTTTCGCAAAAATGAATAACTGCTGTATTTTTTAAAATATAAAAACACCGTCAGGCAAAGCAGCAATAAAACAGGCAGTGTCGTTTTATACAACATCACCACAAAATAATAATACCAGAACCCATTTACACTGCTTTTGCCTAAAATATAAGATTTGCCATTCAGACTGCCTGGCATCCCCCCTCCCAGGTGGTCAAAGTACATAACCGCATCCATACTTTTAATATAGGCGGATGGTAACGGCAAAAGAAGTTTATCGCCAACATTATGAAGCAGCTGTTGTATATTTTGAAATACTGTGCTGCGAAATTCATAATTATTTAACGGAACAAACATGCCGTAAAATAAATGTCCGGCACATATTACAAACCAGTTTATTCCTGCAAAAATAAAAACCAATCCAATAAGCTTTCCGGCACTAAATTTTTGTCCGGGAACAATTTGACGGTGGAAAAAATAAATTACCGGCAACAATAATAGAAATAAAATCAACAGGTGTATCATCGAAAATTTAGAAATCTGCGCCAGGGCAACAGACAAACTGGCAAAGAGAAAATTTTTGATCTGGCCCGATTTACTAAATTTCCATAAAAAATAAAAGCTGGCTGTCATAAACAAGCAGCCAAAAATATCCGAAGAAACAAAAATACCATGAGCCAGAAAGTTTGGGCACAAAAGAAAAATAAGGAAGCTGAACAGGCCCGCATTCTTTCCATATAGAAGAGCAGACCAGTGATAAATAAGCAGCGCCAGCGTAATGGTGGCCAACAGAGATATATACCTGCCCCGGATGATGTCAGCAATTGCATTTGGTTTTGTAAGCCCGGGATGGAATAGCTGTTCAACAGCTCTTGGCAACATATTCAAAGCCGTTATAGGTAACTTACTATCAAATTTAACAATATCCTTATTCCCCTGTAGTTTCAACAGGGTTGTCCCGTACTCAGCGAACAAACCCTCATCATAATTGATGGTAAGCTGCCGTATACAAAATGACTGGATAAATACATATGCCAGTATAAGTAACCCAATTAACCAACTATGACTCAGTTTCGTGATTGGCTGTTTCATTTATTAAACCGTTTGCCCCGGTTATTGTTTTTTATAGCAAGTATACTAAGATAAAAGCATGACAGTATAATTTGTGCGCCAAGTAATACTAAGGTCACCGATGGAATAACCCATCTCAATACTTTAACAGGATTGAGATCGCCAAAGCCTGCATCCTTCCAGTATAAAAATGATTTTATATTAAGATAAATTCCCGTGGCAATTAATAAGCCACCCGCAACTATTCCCCTCTCCAGGCTAAAAAGCGATAACAGCCTGATAAATTTGCCCTGTTCCGGAACCAGACCGTGGGTTAAGGTATACATCCTGGTAAATACATAAAAACTTATCAATTGAAATCCCATCATTACAAAACCTGATGTATACATAAGCGTATGTATATCCAATCTTATTCCAAAAATATACACCGGACCATTAATCAATATCGATGAGCCAACTAATCCAAGCAAAAGTAAGAGGACTCCTGGGATAAGGAAAAGCCATCTGGGACTGTACAAAAGAAGAAACCGAAGGTGACGCCAGCCATCTCTCCACGTTCTTAAATGGGAACCGGAGACTCGCTTATCCGCATAAAGTATCACAGGCGTTTCTGTAATTTTCATTTTCAGCAGTGCTGCTTTTACAATCATTTCTGATGCAAATTCCATCCCGGTAGTTTTTAATTCCAGCTTATCAAAGCAATCGCGTGAAAAACCACGGATGCCGCAATGAAAATCGCCAATCGGAATTTTAAAAAAAAGCCGGCCTGTAAAAGATAACACAGGATTGCCCAGGTAGCGATGCAAAAAAGGCATGGCATTTTTTTGAATACCGCCTTTGAAACGGTTGCCTATAACCAGATCATACCCCTGTCTTAATAAAGCAAGAAACGGCATAACAGCGGAGAAATCATAGCTATCGTCTGCGTCCCCTACAACAATATATTTACCCGTTGCTGCGGTTACACCAGTCGTGATAACATTGCCATATCCTTTTTCACTTTCAATAACAACCCTGGTGTTAAACCGTCGCGCAATCTTTACGGAATCGTCGTCGCTCCCATTGTCGGCCAGAATTATTTCGCCATTAATATTATTGTCAGCTAAAAAAGCCGTCGCCTTGCCCAGACTATGTGGAAGCGAGGCGGATTCATTAAGACATGGGATTACAATAGATAGTTCTGGCGACAACATACTTAAAAAAAATTATTCTCTTCAATAGAAAATGCAAAAGATGACATCTCTGAAATTAAAGATCTTTTTACGATAGCATCAAATCACTGTCCCCCTCATCAAAAAAAGCACCCTTTCTGTTCCGGCAATAACCACTCTTTTCACAATGCTAAACTTTTTCTCAAACGCTTCCAGGAAGGCCGCTTCGTTATAACCGGTAAATATATCTTCCCTGTCCTGCAACAACAACTGCACTTTTGGATCATTTTTGGGAACAAACTCGATAATAAGCCAGGTTGAAAACCGGCTAAAGGTACCGGCCACCTGTTCAAAACTTATATTTTTACCAATGACAAGATGATGAATCAACGCCAGTGCCATGGTTGTATCTGCCTTTGCCCTTTCAGCAAAAGCGGCTCTCTCTGCGTTGTCCCATCCGATAGCGGGAGAAGGATTGGTAATATCCACACAAAGCGGTACAATATTACCGGTATTCTGCTGCCTGCAATCGGTATATAATTTATCAATACAGGCGGTATCCCCATCAATAGCGATGGTAAATTTTCCGGCGGCCGACGCTGCTTTTGCAAATAACCCGGTATTGGTGCCAATATCCAAAACGGTGTGCCCGGGCATTTCCTTCAGCCAATTTTCTATAATCGTCATTTTAGCATCGGCGTATCCCCTGCTCAGAATGGTTTCTTCATAATAATTATTCCACTGTGTAACAGACGGGGGCAATGCCAAAGATTGTACAAATGAACCGAGGTTGCTGATAATATTGATTAATTTCTGCCGGGTAAATGGAACACGCTTTTTCTGCGCATCGTTCTTTTTAGCCGTCAGCAAATTTGGTAAGCGTACATGCAAAAACACATTTGCGTTTAATATGCTTTTAAAGGGAAGTAGTTTTAAAACAACAGCCAGTGGTATTCCATCCGGGTAGATTTGGAAAATTTTCAACATCGCCGCCCCGTTGTATTTTGCCAGCAGCAATGGGGCAATAAAACACTCAACAAACTGGCGGTAGGCCACCCATGGTTTTGTGGCATCATATTTTTTAAATGATAAGCTGTCTATCAATACCGGCAAGCCATTTACAAACTGTATATTAAACGGTGTGGCATCTTTCAGGATCATGCCATGCTCTATGCCTTTTTGAACCAGGCCAAGTGTTAACAGCGCGGCATCTTTCCATTGAGAAAAACACCATTCATACGGGTAGGAAATAAACGGCAGTTGCTGTGGTAACAGGGTGATATGCCATTGCGGCCGGCCTGTAAGGTTTTCATTTATTTCTGTATGGGGAATTATTTTTCTTTCTTTTACCAGCAACTCATACAACCCGCTTTGTTTGAAAAGCACGTAATTATCTGCATACGACTGATTGATTTGCCGGTAATACTTTCCCTGCTGTTCAAATACAAATCCTGCGGGATCCCGGAAAGAAGCCGGGTGCTGTCTGTTTTCAGTCATGCCCTTCCTGGTTACCAGGCTGCTGTTCTTTTTTCCGTCCGCCAAAAAACATTTTTATCCTCAGCCAGATGGTTTTAAAATAAAATGCCGCGCCCAGTACGGCTGCAATAATAACCTGTACCAGGTAACTGCCACTTCCGGGGTCTATATACAGCAGGTGTGATAGCATCAGAGATAACTAAGATTTGACTTAGGCGTTAAAGTTAACAAAGTTTCGTACATCAGCTCGATAGTAGTTTCTATATCGCTTCTGTGCAGCATTTCTACCGTGGTATGCATGTAACGCAGTGGGATAGATATCAGCACAGACGGGCAACCATCATTGGCATAGGCAAATGAATCCGTATCCGTACCCGTACTTCTGCTTAATGCCCTTAACTGAAAAGGTATTTTTGCCCTGGTAGCAACGGCCTGCACAATATCAAGCAATTTATTGTGTACAGCAGGTGCATATGCCAGCGACGGTCCTTTTCCGCAGGCTATCTCTCCCTCAATAATTTTGTTGATCATTGGTGTGGTAGTATCATGCGTAACATCTGTAATGATGGCAATATTGGGCTTAATACGCCGGGCAATCATTTCTGCTCCACGCAGCCCCACTTCCTCCTGCACTGCATTTACTATATACAATCCAAAAGGCAGTTTCTTTTTATTTTCTTTCAGCAGCCTGGCTACTTCGGCAATCATAAAGCCGCCCACGCGGTTGTCGAAGGCGCGGCCTACATAATAATCGTTGGCAAGCTCCGCAAATCCATCCTGGTAGGTAACAACGGCGCCTACATGTATACCCAATGCCTCTACTTCTTTCTTGTTTCTGGCCCCCGCGTCTAAAAACAGGTTATCAACTTTTGGGGTTTGTTCTTTATCACTATTGCCCAGCCGGGTATGAATGGCAGGCCAGCCAAAAACCGCCGGTACAATCCCTTTTTTGCCATGAATAAATACGCGCTGTGCAGGCGCCACCTGGTGATCAACGCCCCCATTGCGTTTCAGGTACAGTAAACCCTCATTGGTTATATAATTTACAAACCAGCTTATCTCATCGGCATGCGCTTCAATAACTACCCTGAATGGAGCATCGGGATTAATGATACCTACGGCTGTCCCATAAGCGTCTGTATAGTGACTGTCAATATAGGGCTGCAGGTAATTCAGCCAGAGCTGCTGGCCACTGCTTTCAAAGCCCACTGGCGAGGCATTGTTTACATAGTTCTTTAAAAAAGCCATCGAAGTGTCTGTAAGAACAGATTTTTTTCTTTTTACTGCTTTAGCCATAATAAGTGATTGCATTTATTAGTAAGCCATTCTATTGATGGCTCCAAAAATAGTTAAATATAATAGATGATGATCATCAAAAGCCCCGATAACATCATTAGGCCGTCCAGGATAAAATAATACAGGTAATCGGAGAAATGATGTTTCGCATATTGATATAAAGCGGCCACAATAAGACCTGGCAGCAACAATACCATGATTACGGGCCAACCGGTGCCGTTAACAGCAAGGGCACATGTAAAAATAACGAACAGCAGCACAGACAAGGCAAAAAGATTGTTGATCCCCCTTTCATTGAACCATGTTATCATGCTCCGGATACCATCTGCCTTGTCATCTGCCCTGTCCCGGTAGTCAAATAAAATACAAATGGCATAAATTAAAAAAAAGCGGCTGCATGCCAGCCAGGTAAAATCGGCCTGCCAGGTTTTGCCCCATATCAGCAAAGGCAAAATAGTCGTTATATACATCCACACAAAAGCCAGGAAGATAGTTTTCCCTACAGCAATGCGTCTTAACCCAATAAAAAATTTCTGCGGGATTTTTGGGGCCGAATAAAGAAAAGTAACAAAAATGCCCAATGCAATCCATAACCAATGCTGCCTGATCATAAAAAAAGAAACCGCAGCACCAATAAGACCGGCAAAATAAAGTAATAAATGCAGCCATTTGTACTTTACCGCCCACTGCAACCTTTCTGAACCAACGGCCGAGTGCACGGTAAGCCACCAGTGGAAATTATAACTGCATACCGTAGAAAAAAAAACAAATACATAGAAAACTGGCGCAATCGCTATGTGCGGAAAAAGCAACTGCAACTGATAAACCATAATTACAGCGCAGATAGCAATATAAAAACTACTGAATATAAAAAAATTGAAAATGCTTTTCAGCATGGGGTAATGTGCAAAAATAAATAATCATAGCGTTCTTAGAACAATTACCTGGCCGGTAGACACAGTATCGCTGCAATTGCCAGCTTTATCGTGAATCCATATTTTTATGTTGAGCGTATCCGGCTGGTAAGCAACAGGCACACTTCCCGGAATAGCCGGTGGGTTAATAGCAGATTTAAGGTGATCATCGTACCGGAGATTTAAGTCTATCTCGCCTTTATCGTAATTGGGAAATTCTGGTATGGGATAGGCAATGGTATCGCGGATGGTGGCTGCCGGCTGTTTGTTCAGTCGTATTTTGGCAAAAAAAAGGCTGTCGCTGATATCTCCTTCTTTATCAGTATAAGACAGAACAATAGTAAGATTGCCACCAATAGGAACAACTTTGGTGCTTAGCGATTTTAATTCAATCTGTGGTTTGGTTTGAAACTTATCTTTGTTGCAGGCCAGCAGTACAATCAGCACAGAACAAGCGATTACTAATTTTTTCATACTCAAATGTTATCAACAAATTTAGACGATGCCTGTTGAATTACCTAACATATCAGGTGAATGGAATGATAAAATTTTCAGCCTGCAGCCGGCTAAATTTGATGAAATGGCGCTGCAGGTATTTGCCTTCCAGTACACCAGCAACAGTATATACGCACAATATGCCAATGCAGTTGGCAGGCCACCGGAAAATGTGTCCTGCATTGAACAGATCCCTTTTCTGCCCATTCGTTTTTTTAAGTCGCATGCGGTTGTTTCCGGCAATTTTGAACCAGAAGCCGTTTTTGAAAGCAGCGGCACCACCCAAACCCTCAACAGTCGTCACCTGGTCAAAAGCATTGACATCTATAAACAAAGTTTTATGCAGGCTTTCCTCCAATTTTACGGCGGCGTAAAAGACTGGTGCATCATTGGCCTGCTACCCTCCTACCTGGAAAGAAGTAATTCCTCGCTGGTAGTAATGGTGGACGAACTGATTAAACAAAGCAACCACCCCGACAGCGGTTTCTATTTGTATGAGCATGAAAAACTCCTCGGTACTTTAACGAAACTGGAAAATGCAAAGCAAAAAACGCTGCTGATTGGTGTAACCTTTGCGTTGCTGGATTTTGCGGCCAGCTGCCAGCTTCACCTGCAGCATACTATCGTAATGGAAACCGGCGGCATGAAGGGTCGCCGGGAAGAATGGACCAGGCAGCAGGTACACGATTTTCTGATATCAAAACTGGGGGTTCCGGTCGTTCACTCCGAGTATGGAATGACTGAATTGCTATCACAGGCTTATTCAAATGGAAATGGAATTTTTTATTGCCCTCCCTGGATGAAAATTGTATTGAGGGCAGATGACGATCCATTACAGGTATCCGATTCAGACAATGGCATTATCAATGTAATAGACCTGGCAAATATTTATTCCTGCTCTTTTATTGCCACCGACGATGCCGGTAAAATGCAGGCTGATGGCGGCTTTGAAGTAATTGGACGCACAGACGGATCCGATCTGCGCGGCTGCAGCCTGATGACAATATGAAAAATGTGGAAATGTGGCAAATGTGATGAATGTGATGAATGTGAAAATGTAGGCATATTACTGAAAAATAGTTGGTAAATTCTGCTGTAATGCTCTACTGGTAAGGGTTTGCTCAGAGCTTAGTGAAAGTCGTTTCACTAAGCTTTTTTTGTAAATGCAAAAGTCTAAAAAAAACGTTGTTGGGCTTGCGGGAGCTTGTCGGTTATCAGGTGGGGTACACAGCTCGGTAAGCAAAGATTTAAATGTAAAAATTGTGGTATCCTTTTTACCCATAATAACCGTAAACAACAGTTACAAAACCGTTTTATTTGGTTTAAAAAGTGGGTGTTGGAGCGCCAGACTTTTAAAACACTTAGCCGGGACAGCAACTTGTCTATAGATACTCTGCAGCGTATTTTTTATACGTTTTTACAGCAATCACCCAAAGTCAAAATTATAAAACGCAGCAATGTTCATTTGCGGATGGATGCTACTTATTTTCGACAGTTTTGTCTGCTCTGTTACCAGGATCATGACGATGGATATACTCAGTTGATCCGGTTTTCTGACGGAGAGCATTACAGCGAGATTAAAGAGGATTTGGATAACCTGATTAAGCTGGGTGTGCAGATAGAAAGTATTACAACCGATGGCCATAAAAGCATTCTTAAAGCCATTAAAAAATCTGTTCCGGATGTCTTAGTTCAGAGATGCCTGGTGCATATTCAAAGAATGTGTTTGCTTTGGCTGACGCGGTTTCCAAGGCATCCGGCAGGAGTTGAACTACGTCATTTGGTACTAATGCTGATGCGTATAAAAACAGAAAATGATCGTCTTTACTGGACCACAGAATTAACGCTTTGGTATCATCGTCATCAACAATATTTACAGCAAAAAACAATCAATGAACAAACTGGCAGATACTGGTATACCCATAAACTACTGAGGCGTTCTTACTTTACAATTAAAAGAGCAATGCCAAATATGTTTCATTACCTGACAAACTCACGTATCCCATCAACAACAAATGGAATAGAAGGCTTTTTCAGTCATCTTAAAAATCACTTGGATTTACATCGAGGACTGACGGTTCAGCATAGAATCGACTTTATTAAATGGTACATTTTCTTATCAAACAGCAAATGAGTTTTTTGAGCCATAAAGCGTTCCGGTAATAAAAGATAAAAGGCAGTCAAAGACTGCCCATTACCGTTTACGCATCAGCCTTATTGCTGGCAAGTTGATCTCCACCAGAGCTTGCTTCCTCTTCAGACTGACAGCAGAATATTATGAATTATAATCGAAAAAATCACCAACTATTTTTCAGTACATTACCTTATTTAGTGATTTTGTGATGCCGGTATTTTGAGATTTCTTCTTTACCATGTGGTAAATCTTAAAGTTTGGAAACTCCGTCTAACGTCGATTTATAAAGGGATATTCAAAAATCCCACAGTCCCAAAATCCCAAAATCGTAAAATCCCACAATCAGCAATTCCCGCTTATTACCAGTGGCCGCGTTGCCACCTGTACCCCCTGTGGGTTTGTACCCAGTTGCCATCGTGCCATATCCGTCCTTCTCTTGGGTGTTCCCATCTTCCTTCGTGCCAGGCGTATCTTCCGCCGGTCCAATACCAGTCGCCGCCTATCCATACATAGCCTGGCCCTGGCGCCACCGGGCGGGTATAAATTACATCTGCAGGTCTGGATGCTACCACCTCGGTGGGGCCGCAGGAACTTACTAATGTACCAAATATCAGCGCTGTAATTATCAGATAATTTTTCATGGTATCTTTTTTTAGTAAATAATATTCACTAGAAAAAAAATTATGCCGTTTAAAAGAATACCTAGATGCATCATTTACAATGTCCGGACAACCCAGGACTGTACATAAAAAAACCAGTTGTAGAAATCCATCTACAACTGGTTGCAAGCTTATGTTAAAAATCTTATTGCTTATTCGGGGGTGGCGGTGGGGGCGTGCCGGAATTACCGGGACCGTGCTCTGCTTCTTTTGGCTCTTCCGGATGGGGTTCTCCATGGTGGCAGGTAACACAGGACACCTGCATACCTTCTTCTCCGAATACAGGATGCTTTACCCCAAAAAATTTCTTGTTAATTTTAACGGTCATTTTCATCATTTCCCTGGCGATGTTTTTTTCCGGTTTTTCATCGCTTGCAAAATCGGGCCATTTGATGGCCGTATCTTTAGACGGGGCATGGCAGAAATTACATTTAACACCCAATGCATCATTAAAGCCGTGCATAACTTTATGCAGTTGGTCCTTGCTGATGTCTTTGGGTAAAATCTTGAGATTTTTATAACCCGGATCCTCTGCCGGTGGTGCGGTAAATGCAACGGCGCTTGCCACTACCACGGCCATAGCAGCCATTACTATTAGTTTCCTGTTAATATGCATGCGATTGGTTTAAGCATCTAATGTATAAAAATTTTTGCAATGGCAGTTTATTAAAACAAAGAATTGAGGTGAATTTAATAAACGCCATCAAATTTGATGAAGCGGATCTTATCATTAATAATTGCGGTTTCCTGTCAGGATAAGAAAGGAGCAGTTGCCAATTTTTTATTTTATCCACCGGTCAAAAAATTCCCAGGTGCGCAGCATCTGGTCAATGCGCTGCCTGTTATTGCCGCTGCGGGTAAGTTCATGCGTACCGCCGGCATGCCGCACATACTCAACCGGTCTTCCCAATACTTTCAGACTGCGGTAAAGCATTTCACTTTGCACAAAGCCGGTGCGCCGATCGTTATCTCCATGAAAAATAATGTAGGGCGTGGTAATATTCTGTACATAGGTAATCGGTGATTCTCTTTCAAGATTGGCTTTGGTAGCTGCCTCCCATGGGTAACCGCCAAAATAATTTGGAACCAGCCGCCACGCATTGCCTTCTCCAAAAAAAGTTGCCAAATCGTATACGCCGCGCTGACTACACGCTGCTTTAAAGCGGTGATCGTGTGCTATAATCCATGCAACAAGATAACCGGCATACGAACCACCTGTAACTACCAGTTTTGATGTATCGGCCCAACCTTCAGCAACGGCATTGTCCAGTGCGGTTAATACATCGCTGGTTGGACCAGTACCCCAGTCGTTGATATTGGCACGCAGGAAATCAAGTCCGTATCCCCCGCTGCCCCTCGGATTACAGTATACCACGCCATAGCCCTTGCTGCACCAGAACTGAAACTCGTGCCACATACTGGTTTCTCCGGGTCCCCACATGGCAGAAGGGCCTCCATGTATATTCAACAACAATGGGAATATTTTCCCTGCCTGGTAATTGGCAGGTTTCATTAGCCAGTATTCTATCGTCTGTCCTTTATTGTTAGTAAAGGTTTTCTTTTCCGGAAACGACAATTGCTTTTTCTCTACCCAGTCGTAGTTAAAACTGCCGGCACGTTTTGCATTTTTTGCAGTGGCGTCTGCAAGGTATATTTCAAAGGGATCGGCCACTTCCGTTTTTGCATATACCAATTTGTTGTTTACAATATCAAAACTTACTACACCACTGTTGTAATCGGTTAGTTGTTCAGTTTGTTTTGTTTTTACATCGGCCCTGTAAAGGGGTTGACCACCATTGCTTTGCGCAGTAAAATAAATAAATTTTTCGTCATTGCTCCAGGTAAGACCTGCCTTGCTTCTGTCGACAGGTATGGTAATAACATCATTTGCGGTACCTGTTAAAGGCATAATGCCAAGACTGGGCACGTTTACAAAAGAGGTGGTGCCCGATAGAAAAGCCAGCCATTTGCCGGAAGGAGAAATTTTAGGCGAGCCAAAAGTCTTTCCTTCTTCGCCCAACAGCTTGCGCAACTGGCTGCCGTCAGCATTTGCAATGAAGATTTCGCTTTCCAGCGATCTGTCGGCGTTTTGTACGGAATCAATATCGCCCGAAAAAACGAGTTGTTTGCCATTGGGTGTAAAATCGGCACTGTTAAAACTATAAAAACCTTTGGTTACTTCAACAGGTGTTGCGCCTGCCTGTGCGGCTACAACAAAAAAATGGTTGAAACGAACTTCGGTGGATACATCTGTTTCGTCCTGGAAGACAAGCTTGTTTACTACTTTCGCTTTTTTGTCGGTCACATTATTTTCCAGGTAAGATCTTACTTCATCCGGGTTGCCATCGGGGTCTGCTTTGGCTACAGCGTTTTGCAACTGTTGGTTTTTATCAAAGCCAGGTTTTTCGACCGGCCATACAGGAATGGTGTGTGAAGGGTTGAGTACCGAATCTTTCAGTAATTCTTTCAGCCCAATATTGGAAGAGAACAGAATCGATTTACCATCCGGACTCCATTTGGGTGTGCCTGCGCCGTATTTGAATTTGGTAAGTTCAATGGCTTCGCCGCCATCAAGCGCTATTAGAAATATTTGTGGCTTGCCATCTGCAAGGCGTACAAAAGCCAGTTGTTTTCCATCCGGACTGAATGCAGGCTGAGAAGAACCTTCTTTGCTGGTAATTTGCCTGGGGGCCGAACTGCCATCGGTATTAACGAGCCATATCTGGTTCACATATTTGTATTCCCATTTGGTGTCTCCATCAGGTTCAATAGCAGTAACCGTAAAGGCAGCTTTGCTGCCATCATTGCTGAGCGTAATGCCGCCAATAGATTTTATTTTAAGCATATCGGTCACCTTAACCGGTTCTTTTGCGCTTTGGGCAATAGCGCACACTGACATAAAAAGAATTAAAAAACTAAGTACAGGTTTTCTCATAACGGAAATTTGAATGCTGAATGTACGAATTGATCATCGTTTCCGGAATGGATAAATGATAGCGGGAAAAAATTGATGACCTGCTGATTAGGGTTGTATTAAACAGGAAACTGTTTGAAAGCACTAATCTGTGCATCTGCGGCAATTAATCATCTCACGGCCCCGAGCCCGTAAAGATTATGTAAACTGCGTTAATCATTACCGCCCGCTTTATTAATTTTGGTAAATAAATGATGCTATTATGAGCGATTTAGTACATGAATTCAACGATTACCGCGAGAAGATGAACAAGGTTATTTTAAGCAAAGACAACCTGGTCATGAAACGACTCTGGAACCTGGATACCAATACCTATGCAGAGGGCGCGCTGGATACCAGGACAAAAGAAATGCTGGGCCTGGTGGCCAGTATGGTACTTCGTTGCGATGATTGTATTAAGTATCATCTTGGCAAATGCCATGAGCTGGCTGTAACCACCGAACAGGTGTACGAAATCTTTGCGGTGGCCAATATAGTTGGCGGAACAATTGTTATTCCGCATACCAGAAGGGCAGCAGAATATTGGGAGGAGCTGATGGGTTAAAAGAACCCTGGTTTTCCTGTTAAAAACAATTAAAATACCCAACAAAATCTGTTTTTATTAACGAACTTTGTACATTGTATACAAATAACGACCTTCAGAAAATGAGCGAGACAACGACGGCAGTGCCCACCCTGACCCCTAAAGATTTTGCAACCGACCAGGAAGTACGCTGGTGCCCCGGTTGCGGTGATTATTCGATACTTGCGCAGGTTCAAAAGATTATGCCAGGTATTGGTGTTCCCAAAGAAAATATAGTGATTGTTTCAGGAATTGGCTGCAGCAGCCGGTTCCCCTATTATATGAATACCTATGGTATGCATTCCATACACGGCCGCGCCACAGCAATAGCCAGCGGGTTAAAGGCGGCCCGGCCAGAGCTGAGCGTGTGGATTGTAACAGGCGACGGCGATAGTTTAAGTATTGGTGGCAACCATACCATCCACTTGCTGCGCAGGAATTTTGACGTAAATGTGCTGCTGTTCAATAACCAAATTTATGGGCTCACAAAGGGTCAATATTCACCCACCTCTGAAGAAAAGAAAATTACCAAATCAACGCCATTTGGCAGCATCGATCACCCATTCAACCCACTGGCCCTGGCCATGGGCGCAGATGCTACTTTTATAGCCCGCAGTATGGACAGGGATCCTAAACATTTGCAGGAACTGCTAACCCGCAGTCATAAACACAAGGGAGCTTCCTTTCTTGAAATCTACCAGAACTGCAACATCTTTAATGATGGGGCATTTGAAGTTTTCACAGAGAAATCTTCCAAACCCGAAGAGACATTGTTTGTAGAGCAGGGCAAACCGCTCATTTTTGGTGCACAGAAAAACAAAGGCATTAAGCTGGATGGCTTTCACCCGGTAGTAGTTGATTTAAACAATGGGGCCAGCGCTGATGATTTATGGGTGCATGATGAAAGGGATTTCTTTAAAGCACAGACATTGACCCGGATGTTTGACAATCCGCAACTGGCAGACCATTTACCAAGACCTTTTGGTGTATTTTATGAAACAGATCGGCCTTGCTATGAGGATGTGATGGCCATGCAGATTGAAGAAGTGCAGGCAACAAAAGGAAAAGGCAACCTGGATAAATTGCTGCGGGGAAATGAAACCTGGACTATCAGCTAAGAGAATAAAGGAGAGAAGGAGTTCTAAAAGAAGCGGTCTAAAACAAAAAACAACATAACAGGCCTCCCGCCAAGGGGGCTTTTTTATTGGCGCAACAAAAGGCCCTGTTCAGCAAACCCGGACTATTGGCTAAGAGAATAAAGGAGAGAAGGAGTTTTAAAGAGACAATTTTAAACAAAAACAACATCACATGTAATAGCCACTATTTAATCTGACAACAAAAGATTCTGTTCAGCACAAACCCAGTTTAGCATTTCATTTCAATCAGCCGCACTCAACTGTTATTATCCTAATTTACCTCTTTGCCTCTTTCGCTCTTTCACTCTTTTCATCTCTCTTAGCCAAAAAAAGTGCCGGCGATAGAAATCGCCGGCCTGTGCTTACCTCTGAAACCACAAAAAGAAAACCTTTATGTTGATTGTTTCAACAAAATAACTTTTACCAACCCCCTGTTAACAGATGATTTTTTACTGCGAAGCGCAGCAGCGAACGGTTAACAGGGTTATGTGTAAGGGTAGAAGAAATTGGTTTGTTATGGATATTGAAAGCCAATATAGAAGTACAACAATATTGCTATTGCTACCGGGATAATAAATGTTTGCTGGAGGAGATTTGGAAATTAGTGTTCTGCGTTAGGGAAATTGGATGATAGAAGGGCGATCGGGATTATCAAGCAGGGCTTGCAACTTACTATATATATTTTCTATATGTAAGCAGGCTTAAAAGTAAAGACTGTTATCGTAATAAACAATATTTTTTGGCCTTTTTTTTAAATAATTGTAAAATCTAGTTAAACCCTTGCTGGTAGTGGGTTTGCATCTTGTTGGCTGCATCAAAAGCCTTTTCTTTTTTATTATTGTACCACCACTCCGGGAAGCTTTTCTTCATAAGCGTATCTATATGGCGCATGGCAAACAGGTTCCAGGCGCCTTTTAATTTGCCGCCAACAGAGCTTTGTAATGCCCTTAAACTCATAGCAAAACCACTGTCAAGGTATTCCATATGGTGCCAATAACCGGCGGGCATGAATAATGTATCGCCGTGTTCAAGGATTATTTCAAAGCCCTGGGCCCGTTCAACGGCCGGAAACTGAGCGGTATCCAATTGGCTTTTGACGGGGTCTGCATAGTTGGCAAAATTGGCAAAACTCATCACCTCAAAGGGTTTGCGGTATAGTTTGTATTGCTCTTCATGCGGAAAAAGCAATACCCTTTTTCTGCCAATAAACTGTGTATGCATGATATGGGAAAGATCGATATCAAAATGCATATGGGTAATAGAGCCTTCGCCACCCGTAAATAACATAGGAAACCGCTTTACATAACCCTTCATTAAATCTTCCGGCCAGGTAAAATCGGCCACCAGTTGCGGCGCATGCTGAAAAATATTGAAAAGAAATATGCGCAAGCCAACCGGTCCCTTCCTTATCATATCCAGATAGGTGCCAAATTTCATGTAATCATCGGCTTTATTTACCGGTGTGTAAGCATCGCTTTTTACGTTGTTGTAAACACCTACTTCGGTATTACCTACCACTGTTTTAAAATAATCCCAGTTCCATTTTGTATAGGCCGGCCATTGTTTGGCAAGTTCAGTTATCACCACAGGCCTCATTGCATCGTAATATTTTTCCCTGAATGCTGCAGGGTCTATGGTAGCTACTTTGTCAACCGGTTGTAAATGCATGCCATTAGAATTTAGTACAAATTTAATATGAATTATATGTTAACAGAAAGTTGTTTGTGGGTTTTTGGCTGCAACAGGCAGTTGCGAAAAAATATGGGCAGGCGGCCTGGTTGGGTATGTATTGTCCATCTACCATCAAATTATTTTGTTTCAACGCAATATACATCAACTCATATTTTATGTTTAATTTCCGCCTATGTTGTTAACCGTGCACCCGGATAATCCGCAACCAAGAAACTTAAGAACAATTGTTGATTGTTTATTAAGTGGCGGTATCATTGTTTACCCTACCGATACCATTTATGGATTGGGTTGCGATATTTTTCAGCACAAAGCCATAGAACGTATTTGCCGGATCAAAAATATTGATCCACGCAAGGCGCAGCTTTCCTTTGTATGCCACGACTTAAGCGATATGAGCCGGTATACAAAAAGCATTTCCACTCCCCTGTACAGAATGCTAAAAAATTACCTGCCCGGCCCCTATACATTTATATTGCCTGCCAGCAAGGAAGTGCCTAAGATATTAAAGAGTAAAAAAGACACCATTGGTCTGCGTGTACCCCGTAACAATATTGCTGGCACCATTGTAAAAGAGCTGGCTCATCCTGTTTTAAGTACATCGCTGCCCGGACAGCAGGTAGAGGAGTACACCGACCCTGAAATTATATACGAAAATTTTAAAAATCTCGTAGATATCGTTGTTGATGGCGGTATTGGCGGTATGACGCCTTCCACAATTGTAGATTGCACTACCGAGCCACCGGCCCTGGTACGGCAGGGGCTGGGTGTATGGCCCCAATCGGATTGAAATCGCCCGGTTTAATACTACGATTTCAGTGCAGGGGGTTAAAACTCATTCTTATAAAGCCTGATAATTCTTTAAACTTGCACAATCATTTATTCACTTATGCAGAAAGACTACAATAAATTTTTCCCGGATACATTAATGCTGGAGACTACAAGGGTGGCGCTTCGTTTAATGACTATGAGCGATATGGATGCACTGGAAGCTATTGCAGGACCGCCTGAAATATGGAAGTATTTTACTTTTGAGCTAAATAAAAAAGAAGAATTGCAGCAGTGGATGGATACCGCCATGAAGGAAAGGGCAGAAGGAATGCGGATGCCTTTTGTTATCATTGATAAAGGCACCGGTGCAATTTGCGGCTGTACCAGTTTCGGCAATATTTCTTTTTATGATAAAAGAATTGAAATAGGCTGGACCTGGGTGGGTACTGCCACCATGGGCACGGGCATTAATCACCACGCAAAATTTGTGTTGCTGAGTTATGCTTTTGATGCGCTGCGTTTTGAGCGGGTGGAAATAAAAACAGATAACCTGAACGAGCGGGCAAAAAAGGCGCTGGTGCATATTGGCGCTACCGAAGAAGGTGTGCTGCGCAGTCATATGCTGATGCCGCATGGCCGCCGCAGGGACAGTGTGTATTATTCCATATTGAAAGCCGATTGGGAAACCATTAAAATGTTGTATTTCGGCGATGTGGCATAAAAAAAACACTACGATGGTTTTTAAACTATCGTAGTGTAAGATTGCCAGGTATTTTCATTTCTATATACTCCAATCGAATTTTTGGTCTCAAACGTTTCTCTTACTCATCGTTCGGGCCAAAGACCCGGGAGAACATAGTGGTACGAAGTCGGAGACTTCGTACAGCGCAGCTACGATGGTTTTTAAACTATCGTAGTGTAAGATTGCCAGGTATTTTCATTTCTATATACTCCAATCGAATTTTTGGTCTCAAACGTTTCTCTTACTCATCGTTCGGGCCAAAGGCCCGGGAGAACATAGTGGTACGAAGTCGGAGACTTCGTATAGCGCAAGCTACCGTAGTGTAAGATTGTATTGAATTTATCTATTCTCCTTCTGCCGCACCCTTGTTTTTTGTCCATGACCGGTGTTTGGCGCCATCCATTTTTACAATTTTGGGTGTGAATTTCCCTACCACATCTACCAATGCCTTTTGCGACTGCATTACTTCATGTATGTCTTTATAGGCAAAGGGCGATTCATCCAGTCCGCCACCCAATAGCTTAATACCAAATTTCTTCAATTCATCTTTAAACTGCTTGTCGGTAACAGATGCTATGGCGCGGCTGCGGCTCATTTTTCTTCCGGCACCATGCGATGCGGAGTTGACAGCAGCGGCTTCACCCCTTCCTTTTACAATAAAACCATCGGCCGTCATAGAACCCGGAATTATTCCCAGCACATCCTTGCCCGCTGGTGTGGCGCCCTTGCGGTGAACAATCACATCCTGCTCTTCCCATTTTTCTTTCCATGCAAAATTGTGGTGGTTCTCTACCATTTTCAGTGGCCTGCGGCCAAGTTGTTTGGCAATTTTTGCATGGATGATATGATGACAGGCAGAAGCATAATCGCCCGCAAGATTCATGGCTATCCAGTATTCTATCCCTGCTTCTTCATCCAGCGTAAGCCATGCAAGATTTTTTGCTTCCTGTGGCAGATGCCTTTTACTAATCGCAATTTTTGTATAATGATTGGCAATATTGGCACCCAGGGCGCGCGAACCTGAATGCGATAATAAACCCACATAGTTGCCCGCTTCAACGCCCAGTACAGCATCTTTTTCTGCAATCTCAACCACGCCAAATTCCACAAAATGGTTACCGGATCCGGATGAACCCAGTTGTTTCCAGGCCCGGCCGTGCAGGTTTTTCAGCAAAGGCATTTGATAAAATGCTTGGTTGTCCATTACTTCATGGTCGGTTGTTCCGCCGTGAGCGGAATCAAACTGGCCACCGCTTCCAAACAAAGTAGCTTCATTGATCTCTCTGGCAAAGTATGCTTCCTTGTCAACCAGTTCTTTTGGGTTAATATCGAAAATACTCAGGCACATACGGCAGCCAATGTCTACCCCTACGCCGTAGGGAATGACGGCATTCTTTGTTGCCAGCACTCCGCCTATCGGTAAACCATAACCGCTGTGTGCGTCTGGCATTAATGCGCCGGCCACACTAACCGGAAGTTTGGCTGCCTGGTACATCTGGTGCATGGCGCCTTCTTCAATATGCTCCTGTCCAAATACACTGAACTGAATGCCATTTTGATTCAGCGATATTTCAGCGCCTTCAGCCGCAGCCTTTG
>Ga0268264_10001560_pt1 | contig 21238 bp, 11 predicted proteins | sample KBSSwiS32_FD_190357 | JGI IMG/M metagenome (GOLD analysis project Ga0268264, IMG submission 190357) | Switchgrass rhizosphere microbial communities from Kellogg Biological Station, Michigan, USA - KBS Switchgrass S3-2 (SPAdes) (version 2) | ecosystem: Host-associated > Plants > Roots >...
CGACGACCTCGACGGCGCGCGGACGCAGCTCGAAAAAGCCCTGGCGATCGCGCAGGCGAAAACCCCCGCGGGCAAGTCGACCGGCGTGCTGCTGATGAACCTCGGCGTGGTCGCGCGGCATCGTGGCCGGCTGGACGAGGCCGAGCGCTTCGCCAACCGCGCTCTCACGGCGATCCGCCACGCCGATCCGCGCTCGCCGAAGATCGAAGATCTGATGATCAACCTGGGCGTGATCGAGACCTACCGCGGCAACTTCGAGCGCGGCGAAGAGCTGCTGGAGACGGCGCTCGCGAGCTTGCGCGCGCGCGGCCCCGACGGACCGGCGGTCGCGGCGATCCATTCGAACCTCGGCCTGCTGTACCTGCAACGAGGCGACTTCGCGAGCGCCGAGGCGTCGCTCTTGAAGGCGCTCGCTTTCTATGAAGGACGGGCGCCGGACAGCCCTCCCGTCGGCCGGGCCTTGACCAATCTCTCCTCGGCGGCGCTCGGCGCGGGCGCCACCGCGCGGGCCGAGGAATATGCCTCCCGCGCCTATCAGCTCCATCGAAAAGCCGCGCCCGGCTCGTCGATCCTGGCGTACGACCTGACGATTCTGGCCGAGATCTCGCGCCAGGCCGGCGACCGCGGCACGACACGCCGCCGCATCGGGGAGGCGCTGGCGGTGGCGGCGGCCTTGCCGCAGACGATGGACGCCTCGTGGACGTTCGAGCGGGCTGGCCAAATGGAGGTCGAGCTGGGCGATCTCGCAAGCGCGGAGCGGCACCTCCTGCATGCGCTCGAAATCCAGAACCGAATCGCGCCGGGCACCCAATACCAGATCGAGGAGCTGGCTCTGCTCGGGCGGATCGCCAAGCTGCGCGGAAGACGCCAGGAGGCGGCGCGCCGGCTCGCCGAAGCGATGGACCTGCTGGAGGGCCAAGTCGCGCGGATCGGCGGCGCGGACCAGGACCGAACCCGCTTCCGCGCGCTGTTCGCGGGCCTCTATCGCGACGCGGTCGCGGTCGCGGTCGACGCGGGCCGCACGACCGACGCGTTCCTGATCCTGGAGCGCTTCCGCGCCCGCAGCCTGCTCGACCTGCTGGCCGGCCGCGATCTCGCCCCCGCCGCCGAGATTCCCGCCGCGCTGGTCGAGGAGCAACGCCGGATCGACGCCGAGCTCGCCGGGTTCGAGGCGGCGCTCGAAAGCGCCGACCCAGGAAACGACCGGGCGCGCATCGAGCAGATGATCGCGGCGCGGAGCCGGATGCTTGCCGCGCGCGACAACCTGCGCGAGCGAGTCCGCCGGGCGGCGCCGCGCTACGCCGCGATCTCCGCACCGCGGCCTCTCGCCGCGGCGGAGGCGCGCCGCGCGCTCGACCCGCGTGAGGTGGCGCTCGCCTACGCGGTCGACGAGCGGCTAACCACCCTGTTCGTGCTTTTGCCCGAAGGTTTCGCCGGCGCGCCGGCCGATGGCCTGATCGTCCGCACGCTGCCGGTCGGCCGCGAGGCGCTGCGCGCCGAGGTCGCCGCCTGGAGGAGCCTCGCGCTTTCCGGCCATCCGCAAGCCACGCCGGGCAAGGGCGCTCTGGACGATCGGGCGATTCGCCGCGCGGGCGCCCGGCTCTATACCCTGTTGGTCGCCCCCGCAGCCCCTTGGGTCGCGGCGGCGGAGCGGCTGCGCATCTCGGCCGACGGACCGCTCGCAACGCTGCCCTTTGCCGCCCTGGTCGACTCGGACGGCCGCTACCTCGCGGAGAGCTTACCCGTAGCGAACGTCGTCTCCGCGACACTCGCCGCGGAGCTGCGCCGGATGCGCCCGGCCAAGGCGCCGGCCGGCGCTTTGGTGGCGTTCGGCGACCCGCGGTATGAAAGGACGGAAAGGACTGCAAGGACCGCAAGGACAGACACCGCTGCCCGGGATGTGAGCCGAGAGGCAAGTCCGCTGCTGCGCTTCCGAGCGGGGCTTTCGCCGCTGCCGGGAAGCGGCGTCGAGGTGGCCGCGGTGGCGGCGCTGGTCCGTCCGGCGCGCGTGTTCCTCGGCGCCGACGCGACGGAAGCCCGGTTTCTCGCCGAGGCGCCGGTCGGCCGGATCGTCCACTTCGCCGGCCACGCCCTGCTCGATCCGCGCTTTCCGCTCGACTCCGCGCTCGCGCTCAGTCCCGCGCCGGCCGGCAGCGCGGCGGCGCGCTCGGGCGATTCGGGACAAGACGGCCTGCTCCAGGCCTGGGAGATTTTCGAGCGCCTGCGCCTGTCGGCCGACCTGGTGACGCTCTCCGCCTGCGAGACCGCGCTCGGAACCGAGAGCGAGGGCGAAGGGCGGCTCGGCCTCACCCGCGCTTTTCATTACGCCGGGGCGCGCACCGTTCTCTCCTCCCTCTGGTCGGTCTCCGACCGCTCGACCGCCGAGCTGATGCGTCGCTTCTACTCCCACTTGGGAGCGGGCGAGCCGAAGGACAAGGCGCTAGCCCAAGCCCAACGCGAGATGCTCGCCGGAACGTACCGCCACCCCTACTATTGGGCGGCGTTTCAACTCGACGGAGACGGGCGATGACACCCGTCCGCCTTCCGATCCTCATCGCGTTGGCGATCGCCCTCGTGGCATGCCCCGCGCCCCGTCCACCCCAGCCGGACGGGGCGGTCGTCATCGCCCAGGTTCTTACCGGCGGGGTCGGAACGGTCGTCGGCCTCAAACCCGGCGACCGGATCCTCAAGCTGGTTCGCCAACCTGCACCGCCGGCCAACCCGCAAAGTGTCACGCTGGTGCCGAAAGACGGCCTGTCGGTCTCGCTGTTCGAAATCGAACAGGCCCCCCGCGGACCGGTGGAGATCGAGATCGAGCGGAATACGCCGACCGGCGATCTCGAGCGCCGCACTTTCCTGCTCGCCGCCGACGATTGGCGGGTCCGTTTCGGCACCGAGCGTTCGACGACCCCCGGCGCCAAAGCCTGGGATCATCTGCGGCAAGCCTCGACGCACGCCGAGGCGCACGAGATCTCGGCCGCCGAGGCGGACTACGCCGCGGCCGAACGTTTCGCCCTGGCACAACACGACGAGCGCTTCCTCGCCCTGATCCGCCAACGACGAACGGACGCCCGGCTCACAGTTGAAGATCCGCTAGACGCGCTGCCGGACGTCCAGTCGGCGATCGCGATCCATCGCCGGTTGGAGCCGGGGAGCCTGGCCGAGGCGGCGGCCTGGGCGGTGCTCGGGCGGCTCGAATTCCGGCGCGAAAACCTCGACGCCTCGGTTGCCGCTCTCAACCAGGCGCACCGCATCCAGGCCGTCCAAGCGCCGGACAGCGTGACCCTCGCCTTCACCGAGAACATCCTCGCCACTTGCGCCGGAATCCGTGGCGACCTGGATGGCGCGAACCTTCATCTTCGAGCCGCGCTCAATACCGCGGAAAGGAAGATCCCGGAGGGCCGCTTCACCTCCTCCCTGTTCATGAACCTCGGCATCCTCGCCCGCCTGCGGAGCCGCCTCGACGAAGCCGAGCGCTATCAACAGAAGGCTCTGCTCCTCGCCCGGCGCCTGGAGCCGGGGTCGCAGAAGGAGCCGAGCACCCTGCTCAACCTGGCGGACATCGCGATCGCGCGCGGCCATCTCGATTCCGCGGACGAGCTCCTGAAGGCGGCGCTCCGGACCGGCCGAACGCTCAATCCCAGGGGGGAGACCGCGGCCAACGCCCTCTCCCAGCTCGGCTCCGTCGCCGAGCGGCGGGGCGATTTCGCCGAGGCCGAAACACGCTACAAGGAAGCGCTCGCGATCCTGGAGGAGCTCGCCCCCGGCGGTCCCTCGGTCGCCAGCACGCTCACCAGCCTCGCCACGGTGATCAACGCCCAGGGCGCCTCCGAGCGGGCCGAGCGATATGCGGCAAGAGCCCTCGATCTGCAACGAAAGATCGCGCCGACGGCGCCGATCGTAGCGCTCGACCTCGTCAACCTCGCCGAGATCGACCTCGCACGTCACGATTCCCGGGCGGCGCGCTCCCGGATCGAAGAGGCGCGAAAGGTCGTAGGAAGCCTGCCGGATACGCTCGAGGTCGCGGTATCGCTGCGCCGGGCCACACCCCTCCTGCTCCAACTCGGCACCCCCGCCGACCTGCGGCTCGCGGAGAAGATGGTCCGCCGTGCGCTCGCAATCTACCAGCGGGTCGTCCCCGGAACGGCCGAAGAGGCCGACGCGCTCGGCCTGCTCGGACGCCTGGAGCGCCGGCTCGGACGGACCGCCGAAGCCGAGCGCCATTTTGCGCAGGCGCTCGAAGCGCTCGACAAGAGCGTCCGGCGCCTCGGCGGCTCGGATCTCGACGAGACCCGCTTCCGCGCCCAGTACGCGCGGCTCTACCAGGAGGCGATCGAGCTCCTGGTCGAGCTCGGGACACCGCAAGAGGCGTACCGCACGCTCGAACGCTTCCGCGCCCGGAGCCTCCTCGATCTGCTGGGAGAGCGCGACCTGGCGCCACCCGCCGAGCTGCCCGCCGATCTGGTCGAGCAGTCGCGCCGGATCGAGGCCCGGCTCGCCCAATTCGAGAGCGAGATCGGCGCGCTCGACCCGGCGACCGAATCGACGAAGATCGAAGAGCAAATCGCGCGGCGGGCGCGGGTGTTCGCCGAGCGCGAGAACCTGCGCGCTCGGATCCGCCGGATCTCGCCGCGCTACGCGGCAATCGCGGCCCCCGTGCCGCTCGACGCGCCCGCGGCGCGCCGAACGCTGGCGCCCGGTGAGATCAGCCTCGCCTATTCGGTCGGCGAACGGCGCACCACGCTGTTCGTTCTGATGCCGGAAGGGTGGGTCGGCGCCCCGGCCTCGGGCCTCGCCGTGGCGACGATTCCGCTTGGCCGCGAAGCGCTCGGCCGCGAGGTCGCGGCGTTTCGCAGTCTGATGCTCGCAGGGCAGGGGGCCGGCGACGACCGGCCGCTGCGCACCGCAGGCGCCCGGCTCTATTCGCTCTTGGTCGCCCCCGTCGCGCCTTGGCTCGACCGCGCCGAGCGCCTGCGGATCTCCGCCGACGGTCCGCTCGCGGCGCTGCCGTTTGCCGCGCTCGTCCTCCCGGCCAATGGCACGCCGGGGAACGCAGCGGTCTATCTCGCGGAACGCTGGCCGCTTTCGACCGTGCTCTCCGCCACCCTCGCCGCCGAGCTCGGCCGCATGCGCGGTGAGCAGCCGGCCGCCGAGGCGTTGGTCGCGTTCGGCGATCCGCAATACGGCGGGCGGCCCGGCACCGCCGCGAGCCGCGGGCCGCGGCCGTCGGTGCGCTTCCGCGCGGGGCTCGCGCCGCTGCCGGCGAGCCGCGGCGAGGTACGGCAGGTCGCCGGCCTGTTCCGCCCCGCGCGTTCTTTCCTGGGCGCCGAGGCGACCGAGGCGCGCTTCCTCGCCGAGGCGCCGCGCGGCCGGATCGTCCACTTCGCCGGGCACGCGCTGCTCGACCCGCGCTTTCCGCTCGATTCCGCTCTCGCGTTGAGCGCTCCGGATCGGCCCGCGCGCGCGGGCGACGACGGATTGCTCCAGGCCTGGGAGATCTTCGAGCGCCTTCGCCTGTCGGCCGACCTGGTGACGCTCTCGGCCTGCGAGACCGCGCTAGGGGTGGAGGCTCAGGGCGAAGGACTGCTCGGGCTTACCCGGGCGTTTCATTACGCCGGGGCGCGCACCGTGCTCTCCTCCCTCTGGTCGGTCTCCGACCGCTCGACCGCCGAGCTGATGCGCCGCTTCTACTCCCATCTTGGAGCCGGCGAGGCCAAAGACCATGCGCTGGCCCAGGCCCAGCGCGAGATGCTCGCCGGCCCTTTCCGTCATCCGTACCATTGGGCGGCGTTCCAGCTCGACGGCGACTGGCGGTGAGATGCGTGTTTCAGAGTGTGCCTTTACCCTCTTGCCCGGCTCCCGGCGCCTGTGCCACGATTCCACCGTTTTTCCAACCGGGCCGCCCGGGAGCGCGCGGCACATTGCAAGGAGTCGATTCATGTCGGAACAGGGTTCGGTCAAGTGGTTCAACGACGCCAAGGGCTTTGGTTTCATCACCCGCGACAAGGGCGCGGACGTCTTCGTCCACCAGACCGCCATCCAGGCAGAGGGCTTCCGTACGCTGGGCGAAGGCGACCGCGTCTCCTTCGACGTCGTCGACGGCCCGAAGGGTCCGCAGGCCCGCAACGTCGTCCGCATCTAGTCGTCCGCGTCTCAAGGATCAACCGTCCGTACCGCCAGCGCCCCGGAGGGTTCCGCCCCCGGGGCGTTCGCCTTTTTTATCCAATCTTCGCTTCAGACGAAACGCCGAGGCTGTTTGCTGCGCCTATAGACTCCGATGAAATCCCAACCGATGGCCGTTTCGAGCGACCGCCCCGTTGAGGAAGAGTTCCACGACACCTTCCGCGAGTATTACCCGCGGCTGCGCAGCTACTTCCTCGCCCAGGGATTTTCCCTTTTCGACGCCGAAGATCTAAGTCAAACCGCTTTGTGGAACGTCTATCGTTCCGAAGGGCAGTTCCGAGCGGAGGGAAGCTACGCCGCCTGGGTCTACACGGTGGCGAAAAACGCCGCGCGCGACGAATGGCGTCGACGCGGCCGCACCCCCGAGACCGACTCTCTCGACCGACCGTTGGGAGAGGAGGGCGGCGAGACGCTGGCGGCCACGGTGGCCGACGAGCGACCGTCGGCGGAACACGATGCGCACGGGAGAGAGGACCTGGAGCGCACCGTAGCGGCCCTGGCCGTGCTCCCCGCCCGCATGCGGGCCTGCCTGCTGCTTCACGTGCAGCAGGGGCTCTCCTACGGTGAGGTGGCCCGGCGCTTGACTCTGTCCGTGCCGACGGTAAAAGTTCAGATCTGGAACGCGCGCAGGCGACTGCGCCAGCACCTTGCGGGGGTCGCATGACCGAACCGAAGATTCCACCCCGTCCGACCGGGCCACATCCCACCGCGGAGCAGCTCTATCTGGCGGTCGCCGCCGAGCGTTCCGGCGCGTGTAGCCCCGCGGACGAGGAGGTCTTCGCCCACGCCGCCTCCTGCGCCGACTGCTCGGCCGAGATCGCCCACCTCGAAGCGTTCGAGCAGCCCGAGCCGGTGGCGCCCGCCACCCTCGACACCGCCTGGCAGCGCTTCCGCCACCGCGCGAACCCCGAATCCGGCAGCGGGCGCGTTCAAGCCCCCTCTCCACCGCGTCAGGCGACGATCGTGCCGTTCCCCAAGCCCTCCTCCCGCCAACCGGTCGCCGGCCCAAGCCCGTGGCGTTACACCGGCTGGGCAGCAGCCGCGATGCTCGTGGTCGGCTTGAGCCTCGGATTCTTCCTCGGCACGTCGAGCGTGCAGACGATCACGCCGATCCCCGTGGCGCCCAATGAGAAGGCCGCGTCCCACACGGTTGCGCCGCCGGACGGACCGGCGCCCGCGATCCCCGACACCCAACGCGGCGGCACGATCCCCTCGGTCGCCTCCGGCGAGGTCGCGCCGACCGGCCGGCTCGACCGTGCGCCGACCGAGATCCGCTTCGCCAACCCCGACCACGAGCCGAAGCGGGTGCTCCTGTTCGCGACCGAGCCGCCCTATCAATGGCAGAGCCCCGAGACCACCGCGGAGCGGATCGAAATTCCCGCCGCCGAGCGGGCGAAGCTGAAAGCCGGGGTCGACTACTTCTGGAGCGTCCTCGACGCCGAAGGGGAGTCGGCCGCGCAGACTTTCCGCCTGCGCAAGCGGTAGCGGCTCAGTTCGCCTCCTCGCTCCTTCGGGCGCCTTCGGCAGCGGCCAGTCGCTGCGGGGCGAACTGAGCCACTACCGATCCAGCAAACCGTCCCGCCGTTCGCTTCGGGTGCTAGCATCCGCCGGGCTCCAGAAGGGCCCGATCCAGACCATTCCAAGGGAAGCGAACCCGATGTCTACCGAGCGCGAAACCTTAGAGCTCGATGTCGTCTTCGTCGGCGCCGGTCCGGCGAGCCTCGCCGGGGCCTACCGGCTGGCGCAGCGGCTCGAAGAGCACAACAAGAACCTCCCCGGCGGCGCGCAGAAGATGGAGCTGGCCATCGCCGTGCTCGAAAAGGGCAAAGACCCGAGCGCGCACGCGATCTCCGGCGCCGTGGTCGATCCGCGGGCGATGAAAGAGCTGTTCCCCGATGATTGGCAGAGCGCGCCGTTCGAGGCGGAGGTGGGCAAGGAAAAGCTCCTCTACCTCACCGAGAAGGGCTCGTTCTCGCTGCCGATCCCGCCGCCGCTCAACAACCACGGCTGCTACGTCGCCTCGCTCGGCCGGCTGATGAAATGGCTGTCGGGCAAGGTCGAGGCCGCGGGCGTCGACGTCTTCCACGAATTCCCCGCGGTCGAGGCGCTGATCGAACAGGGGCGCGTGGTGGGCGTGCGCACGGGCGACAAGGGGCTGAGCAAAGAGGGGCACGAGAAGGCCAACTACGAGCCGGGCATCGACATCAGGAGCCGCGCCGTCGTCCTCGGCGAAGGGCCGCGCGGCACGATCGCCAAGCAGCTCGAACAACGGTTTCAGCTTGAGGCAGGGCAGAACCCGCAGATCTACGCGATCGGCATCAAGGAGATCTGGGATCTCCCCGCGGGACGGATCGCGCCGGGGCAGGTGGTCCACACCATGGGCTGGCCGCTCGGCTGGGGCAATTTCGGCGGCGGCTTCCTCTACGGCATGAAAGGGGATCAGGCAATCGTCGGCATCGTCGCCGGGCTCGACTACAAGAACCCGCATTTCGATCCGCACGCCCAGTTCCAGCGGATGAAGACCCATCCGGAGATCGCCAAGATCCTCGCCGGCGGCAAAATGGCGTTCTACGGCGCGAAGGCGATCCCCGAAGGGGGCTGGTGGTCGATGCCGCGCTCTTTCGGCGACGGCTTCCTGATCGTCGGCGACTCGGCCGGCATGCTGAACAGCCAGCGGCTCAAAGGCATCCACCTCGCGATGAAGTCCGGCATGCTCGCGGCCGACACGATTTTCGAAGCGCTGCTCGCCGGAGAACCGACCACGGAACGCCTCGCCGTCTATCAGCAGAAAGTCGAAGCGAGCTGGATCAAGACGGAGCTCTGGCCGGTGCGCAACTTCCACCAGGCATTCGACCACGGCCTGCCGTTCGGCATGCTCCAGGCGGGCCTCGGACTGGTGACCGGCGGACGCGGCTGGGGCTTCAAGAATCGCCTGAACACCCATCCCGGCCATGAACGGATGATTCCGCTCGATTCGCCCGCCGGGCGCTCGATCGCGAATCCCAAACCGTTCGCCCCCGACGGCGTGCTGACCTTCGATCGCCTGACCGACGTCTATAACTCCGGCACCGCCCACGACGAAGACCAGCCGGTCCACCTCCACGTCGCCGACACCGACATCTGCGCCGACCGATGCGCGCGGGAATACGACAACCCCTGCCAGCGCTTCTGCCCCGCCGCCGTCTACGAAATGGTCCCCGACCCGACCACGCCATCCGGCAAGAAACTGCAGATCAACGCCAGCAACTGCGTCCACTGCAAGACCTGCGACATCATGGACCCCTACGAGATCATCACCTGGGTCCCCCCCGAAGGCGGTGGCGGACCCAGCTACGGCAAGATGTAGAGACGCCCCAGGACGCCATCACCAACCTATCCGGGTGCTGGCCGTCGGGGCGTCTCCCACCGGCAGGCCACAATCCTCCTACCTGCGTGCTGGCCGTCGGGGCGTTTCCCGTCGGCAGGCCACAGAATCTGTCCCCTGCGTCCGCAACTGCCACAGCGCCCCCGCGCACAGCAGCAGAACCAGTGCCGCGACTCCCGCGTCGGACAGGGCCGGGATCCCGATCGCGATGTCGATGCAGCAGGGGTCCGCCGTGCCGGGCAGGAACGGATCGTCGGTGAGGCCGATCGATTCATTCGTGCCGTTGCCGTCGGCGTCGAAGTAGAACGTCCCTTGGTTGCAGATCGTCGTCCCTGCCGTCCCCCCGTTGATTTTCGCCGTGACCCGGATGATTACGTTCTCGCCGGGGAAGAGCACCCCGTCCCATCTCGCCGTGTTGGCGGGCTGCTCCATCGCAATGCCGCGGGTCGCGCCGACGCTGAAGAACATCAGGCCCGGCGGCAGCACGTCCTCGAACTCGGGGCCGGGGTTGTCGTTCTGTATCTCCGGCCCACCGTTCCACAGGACAAAGGTGTAGGTGATCATCTGGCCTTCGACGAACACGCCTTCGATCCCCGCACAGCAACCGGTCACGCCGGGATCCGGCACGATCTCGGTCTCGTCCGTGGCGCTCGCCTGGATCGCCGGTAGCCCAAGCGTCGAGGCCTTGGCGGTGTTCGCGAGAGTCCCCGAGAACAGGCAGGAGACGACCCCTTGGGCACGATAGACGGTGCTGCCGCCGGCCGGCAGGTCCGTCTGAACCATAAGGTCGCCGGGGAGGAAGGGGACACAGTCCGCCCCCTGGCACCAGGTCGGCTCCAAGAGCTCCTTGGGGAAAGCGTCCATCACGCGGACGGGGAGGCTTTCCGCGGTATCCGGATTCGTCACCGTGATCGTGTAGGCGAGGGTAGCTCCCGGCGGCGCCGTCGCGAGACCGTCGGTCTTGGCGATCTCCAGGCATGCGACGCGGGTGCTGACACTGCTCGAATCGTTGGAGCCGTTGTGATCGCAAGGGCTTGTGACGTGGACGTTGGCGGGAACCGTCGCACAGGCGGCGTCTTCGTTCACCTGGAAGCGCGCCGTCACGACAACGTCTTCTCCCGCGGGGATCGGGTCGATCGGGCAGGGAAAGCCGGTGCCGCAAAGGCCGGGGCCGGGTTTGAAATCCAAGCCGTCGGGCGGCGGGAATTCGAGGCGGACGCCGGTCGCGGTACAGGGCCCGGCGTTATGGATGTCGACCTGGTAGTCCGCCTCCCCACCGCGACTACCACGGCGGGTCCGGTCAAAGCGACCGAGAGGTCCGCCCCTATCGGTTCGATTCGATCGACATCGGTGGCGCAGACCGGCGCCTGGCCGAGCGCCTGGACGCAGGCCTGGTTCTCGATCTGGGCCGGGTTGCAGGGGCAGGGGACCGTGCCGGTCGCCCGGTAGGTGACCGAGCCGTGCGCGGGTATGGAGACGCTGTCGGTGAGGTCGCCTTCATTCGACGGCGTGCAGTCCACCCCACGGCACCAGCGGACCGCTGTGAGCCCGCTTGCGAGGAGGTGGTCGGTGACCGTGACAGTCACCGACGTAGGGCAATCGTTGCTGACGACGATCTGGTAGACGGGCATGTCGCCCGGCGCCACCGCATCCCGGCCGTCGCTCTTGGTGATCCGTGGCGGGACGCCGCCGACGATCGAGTTCCGATCGACCGATCGGTTGTTCGACATGTTCCGGTCGTCGATGCCGGGAGGCGGATCAACGGTCGCCTCGTTCTCGATCATGCCCGATTCGCATGTGCCGATTGTGCCACTCACGACGTATCGCACCTTGGAGCCGACGGGGAGATCGACCTGATGATCGTCGATCGATCCGGTCCCCGAGGGCGAGCAGCGGCCCGTCGGTGTTCCGGGAACCGGTGCGCAGGTCCACATCGCGTCTTTGAGCTGGGGCGGAAAGAAGTCCCGGACGATGGCACCGACCACCGCTTTCGGCCCGTGGTTGGTAACGTCGATCTGGTACCCGGCCGGATGGCCGGCAATCACCTCGGTCACTCCGTGATCGCTTTTGACGATCGCCAGATCCGCCGGCAACTCTATAACGTGATCCGGGGTGTAGCTCTGATGCGTGGCGAGCGCCTGGCAATGGCAGTCCACCGAACCGCCGAGGACGTGGACCTGGCCGCCGAACACGACCGCCGGAGCCTGGTCGCGGGCCAGAGGCATCGGCGCTTTGGCGGTCCAGGCGTTCGTTGCCGGGTCGTACTCGAACGTGGCGCCCTGGACGCCCACGCCGGGGATGAAGCCGCCGAAGGTGAAGATCCTGCCTTCAACGCCCGCGGCGGCCGACACCTGCTGCGCGACAGGCAACGGGGCGCCCGAGGTCCAGCGGTCGGTGTCCGGGTCGTAGATCTCCAGGACCGAAGTGACCGCATTGCCGCAGCAGTCGGGCGCGCCGCCGACCGCGTAGATCTTTCTGCCGAGCGCCGCCGCGCCGAGGAACACCCGGGCCGTGGGCATCGGCGTTTTCGTTTCCCAGGTGTTCGCGCGCGGATCGTAGACTTCAAGCGCGCGACTCGGGCTCGTCCCATTGCTGCCGCCGAGGACGTAGATCTTTCCGTTGAGTGCCACGGCCGCGAGGCCAAAACGGGGAGTCGGCAGGTTCGCCTTGCGGCTCCACGAATCGGTGGTCGGGGTGTACTGCCAGGTGGCGTTGCCGGTCAGGTAGCCGCCGAACAGATAGATGTGGTGGTCGTTGCCCGCGGCCGCCGCGGCGCCGAAGACGATCGCGGGGATCCGATTCTTGATCGTCCATCTCTGCCCGTCGTAGACCTCGACCCGCCGCTCCTCGGTCGTCGAAGTGTGAAGCGGCGGCGCGAAGCAGGGCGAACCGCAGCCGCCGAAAGTGTAGATCTTGTCGCCGTCGGCCGCCGCGGCGAGCAGCCGGCGAGGAATCGACAGGCTCGACGGCTCTTGCCAGGTATTGCCTTGACCGACGGCGGGTCCGGCAGCCGCCAGAAGCGCCGCTCCGAGCAGCGCCGACGCCAAGAACGGCGGAGGTCGCCACGGTTTCCGGCACTCCCGCGCCCTAGGCGCGAGCCCGAGCGATTGCATAGATCATCATCCTCGTGGAGGTGCGCCAAGTGTAATATAATCACTGCAAGTTAGCATACGATATGCGTGGATTGAAACTTGGCTTGGGCTCGATGGGCCTTGCGCTGGCGCTCGCGGCGGGGCCGTTGCGTGCTCAAGAACCGCTCGACCTCGAACTCGGCGACGCATCGAAGGACCTTCTCAAGAAGGTCTTCGACTCGCCCCCGCCTTGGGCCGTCGAATCCCCGGGCGCCGCGGGCGCCACTTTCGAGCTCGGCCTGGACACGCTTTTCGAGCATCAGGAGAGCCTGGACCTCGCCTCGATGCACACGACGGTCACGGTGCTGGATTCCGGCGGCGGCGGATCGGTCACCGAGGTTCTCGGCGATCCTGCGCTCCTGAACCGCAAGTTCGATTTCCTGTCGGAGCTTCGAGGGGAGGGCACCCAGGGTTCAATCGCGTTGCCGACTTTCGGCCTCCCGATCTATCCGACCTTACACTGGCAGGCCCTATCGGCCGACCTGCGGCTCGATTTTCTCAACCAGCCGGAGCCGACGGAGAGCACCTCGATTGAAGGTCGCGGCCTGCTCTACGGCGTCGGGTTCGATCTGGTCACCGCCCTGTGCAAACACTGCGGCTGGTTTGCCAGCACGGGTTATCAAGTGCAGGACATGCCGAGCTTCAGCGCCGACCGAAAGCCGCGAATCGCCGGTCTCGACCTGTCACGCGACGAGGTGAGAATCCGCCGCCGGGTCCGCGACGCCTCGTTCCGGATCGGTTACGGCGCTCCCGGCGCGCGCGTCATCCCCTACACCGGGGTCCGCCGCCGCTCGACCGATCTCGACATCGAAGACGAGCTGGGCTTCCGCGGTCCCGGCCCCGACGGAACCAGCGAAGAGACACGCCTGAAGACGCGCATCAAGATCAAAGGCGATGCGACCCTGGCGGTCGCCGGGCTCGACGTGAAGTTCGGCGGCGGCCTCTTCGGAAGAATGGAGACGGCGATCGGGGATGGGGATCGCGTGGTGATGGTGAAGCTGGTGTATCTGTGGTCGCAGCAAGACATCGACAACCGGAGGCTCAAGAAGAGAGCCCGCGAAATCGCCGCCGGGATCTTGCCGCGCCTGATCGCCATCGAGAAGGAATACCTCGCGGGCTGGCATGCGCTCCACGTGGTCGCAGGGGACGGCGGCGAACCGTCCTATCTCGTTCAGGAGGTCGACGCGCTGCTCAAAGGGACCAAGAATGCGCTACTCGACGTTATGAACGACTACCCCGAGCTTGGGGCACTGGGGGATTGGATCGAGATCGAATTTGAGCGCGCCCGGAAGGAGCTCGGTTTGGACACCGGCCGAACCGCTGGCTCTAGTGTAACGGGTGCCCTCCCGGCGAGATTCAATGGGTCCAGCCCGAAGTACGCCTTTACTTCCGCGATCCTTCTGGCTCAGAGGCAGGACCCGACCATCGGAAAAAAGAATGCTGATTCGACCCTTTCGAAGGTGGGGGAGATGCCTGTGGGTTTACCGGTAAGGGCCGCGAAAATTGAGAATGGGAATGGGCTCCTCACAGAGTTCGGTTTTTCCGAGACTAATTTCGGGAATGTTGGCGTGACGATCGTCAAGTACCTCAGCTCTAAACCATGGGAGGAGCCCACTCCCGGGAAGAAGACCACTCCTAGGAAGAAGTTCGCTCCCGGGGAGTGGCGACTGGTCCCGATCGGCACCTATGCCTACGGCATCTATGCTTACGATGTCGTGAAAGAGGGAAAGTTAACTTCATTTCGGTGCGACCGAGAAGGGGGAGGGTCCAACGCATCCTGCCCACTTGACCTGGTGGCGCCGAAGGGCTGCAAGGTTCTGCGCTGCGAGAATGAGAGATGCTGGCAGGAGGACTGTAGTGACCAGTTGTGATGATAAGGCTCCAGAGAGTATGAATGGAGAGGACTCGCGCCTCGCCAGCGAGCCGAAGATCGTTTTCCTGAGCTATAGCCACGACTCGGACGAGCATGCCGAGAGAGTATTGCGCCTTTCAGAGAGCCTGCGCCGGAGCGGTTTCGACACCCGCCTCGATCAGTACGTGAACGGCTCGCCGGACGAAGGTTGGCCGCGCTGGATGTACGAGCAGCTGGAAGCGGCGGATCGCGTCCTGCTGATCTGCACGGAGACCTACTACCGTCGATTCTGGGGGCGCGAAGAGCCGGAGAAAGGTAAGGGTGTGGACTGGGAAGGAGCGATCATCACCCAGGGTCTCTACGCCAGCCGGAGCCGGACGACGAAGTTCGTCCCGGTCCTGTTCGATGCGAACCAGGAGCGCTTCATCCCGGAGCCGTTGGCAGGGCAGAGCTACTACTTGGTGAGCTCTAAGGAGGGCTTTAAGGATCTCCGCGACGCATTGCTGGAGCAAAAGGGATTCCAACCCGGCCCGATCGGCCGGCCTGATGAGAAGGTGCGGCCGATCGCGGATCCTCTCTTCGATGTGGTGACGAACCCAATTCGACACCCCATCCCCACCCCCACTCCCACCCCCACTCCGCAGGACACCGAGGACGCCAAGGACGGCCATCCGTTGCGCAGGTATCTATTTGGATTGGGGGTCTCGGGGGCCGTCGGTTCGGCCCCGCTCCTGGGCCTTCTCAAGGCCCCCGGCTTTGTATCGCTCCTGGCGCTCATTCCAGAGGAGTCCAAGATCCCTTTGATCTCCGCGTCGGCCTCTCTCATGGGTCTGGTCGCGGTCGCCGTTCAGTTCTACGGCGGCGAGAAGATCGATCGGAAATTCCTGCGGAAATACTTCCCGATCCTCGTGGTCGTCATCCTCGCCAGCCTAATCGCTCTGATCGTGCTCTACCACTCCGTCGTGCCGATAGGGACCTCGAACGTACGAGTCTTCATCGGCTGGTCGCGACTTCCCGGCTGCGAGTGTGAGGGCCCCGACAACAGCAAATGCGTCGCAGACCTCGTCCAAGACCTCCAGACCTGTTGGAGCGATAGCTCGATAGGGTGGGTCAAGAACCTCTACTACCTCAGCTACCTTCTCGGGACCGGCGGATTCGGCGCTCTTATCGGCCTGCTCGTGCTCCAGAGGACTGCGCGGCGCCAAGAGGTGAGAAGGAGGGCTGCCGCCAACCGTGTCCCGAAGCCCAAGTCCGCCCCCCTTCGCCGCGCGGTCAAGACTAAGCTACGAAACACCTCCAGCGAGCCCACGCCGTCCGTTGATGGCGCGGCGTCCAAACCGCCGACGCTGCCCGCCGACGAGAAAAACCCCGAAACATGAGACGGGGCCGGTACTATCATCAGGTCATGCGAGCCCCTGACGAAATGGATGTCTCGATTGTCCTGAGGGAGCGTAGGGAAGAAGTTCACCTGTCGCCCGAGGAGACTCGCCGAGGTTGAAGCGGGCATCGCCGATGCCGATCGCGGAGAGACGATCTCGGGCGACGAGTTTTTCCCTCGCCTCCGCCGCTTCGAATAACTATGAAGCTGATTCCCGTAGCCCTCGTCGCGATCCTGGTGGTTTTCGGGGTCACGACTGCCTGGGCCATGACGGTCACGGGATTCTTCGAGCCGGCGGGTATCGACGTACAGCATCTCGATGCCGGCGCCGGCAATGACCTTCTCTTGCTGCGTGTCCGCCTCGTGTTGGTTGCAAGTGGATTGGCCATCCTCTGGGCGTTCCGTAGCGAGGGCACGGCAGCACGCCTCAAGAGACTCGCCGTCGTCCCCTCCGCCGTCCTGATCTTGATCTTCTCCGTCGCCAGCCTGAACCGGTCCGCCCCAGGATACTCCGAGGAAAAGTTTCTAGAGGTTCTAAAGGCGCACCAGAAAGGGCAACCGCTCACTCTCGCCGAGGTGACGGCGCGGCTTGGACGCCCCTTGGCGACGGCTCCGAGACCCGAGGGCCAGTTGATCTGGTCCTACACGTACACGCCGAGCGGTGGCTTCGGTTGGCAAAAACGGCTCCTCACTTTCGACTCTCGAGGAGCCCTCGTGGACGTCTTGCGTATCGATGAGCCATAGCGCGGCGTAAGTTGGAGACGCCCCGACGGCCAGCACCCGGATGGGATCGTGGTGGCGTCCTGGGGCGTCTCTACATCCCTGCTCTACATCACTGCGGCGGACTGGCTTTCGGGCCTACAGCTGATTCGGCGTGATCGTGCAGTCGCCGCTGCCGGTTTCGACGTGGATGGCGGTCTGTCCGTTCAGTCGTTTCGCGCCGACCACCTTGCGGCCGTCCTTCCTCAGGACGGCGTCGCTGTAGCCGACGTTCAGCCTGCCGCTGCCCTGATCCGACGAGATGTCGAACGAGGCGGTCTGGCCAGCGTGGATCGATACCTCGCCCGATCCGGTTTCGATCGACATCTTGCGCGTCTTGGCGAGCGAGCTGCGTACCGAGACGTCGCCGGAGCCGGTTTCGGCCACCAGCTCTTCGAGCTCGACGCCGAGCACTTGGACCGAGCCCGAGCCGGTGTCGGCGACCAGGCGGCTGGCGGAGCCGTTCTTGACGCTCACGTCGCCTGAGCCGGTGTCGATCGCCAGTTTGCCGGCCGAGACGCCTTCCACCCGCACGTCGCCCGAGCCGGTGTCGATCGCGCTGTTGCCGATCAGCTGGGCGACGATGACGTCGCCGGACCCCGTGTCGATCGAGCTCTCGCCCCGCGCCGTGCCCACTTTGACGTCGCCCGAACCGGTGTCGACGACCAGGTGACCGTCGAAGGAGGCGATCTTGACGTCGCCGCAACCGGTGTCGACGTTCAAGTCGCCGCTAAGGTTCGCGCCATCGACCGGGCCGACGACGTTGCGGACGACGATCTTGGCGCTCGGCGGCATCGCGATGCGCACGTTGGCGTAGAGCGTCGGGATGCCCGAACGGCGTGAGCCGTAGATGCGCACCTTCTCGCCGCGGTAGAGGGTCGAAGTGGCGCCGTCGAACATGCCGCTCAGGAACGACGGCACGTCGTCGTCGGTATTCTTCGAGCTGGGATAGTGAAAGCCGCGATAGGTCTCGACCGGATAGGAGAGAGCCCACTCTTCGCGCCCCTTCCCGTCCTTGCCCTTCACCCACTTGACGTGTTGCAGCAGGCTTTGCGTCTCCGCCGCGTCGCGTCCCTGGGCGTAGACCGTCGTCTCGACGTTCATCGGGTCGGCCGTGCCCGGCACGATCTCGATCCGGCCGGCGAGGTTGGCGAGGCGGATCGGCTGGTCTCCCGCGGAGGCCGGCAGCTGGACTTTGAACGAGCGCCGCCCGAGGTCATCGGCCCGGGCCGCGACGGCAAAGACCATCGGGACCGCCAGCAGGGCGGCAAAACGGAAGATTCTGGGGTTGGCGTTCATCGAAGCTCCTCCTCGGGTGAAATCACGCTCCGCACTCCTTACGTAAGGCCGGAGGGAAAAGTTGCCGACGCGTTATGCTTCGGTGAAATCGCCCCGGCCGGCATCCTATCGAACGCATCCGCGGAGAACCCCGATGGCCATCGCCTTCCGTTCCGTTTTCGCCCTGCTGCTCGCCGCAACCCTGGCCGGCCCCGGTTTCGCCGCCGATCCGCCGACGGTACCGGAGGCGAAGAGGGCTCTGCCCACGATCGAAGAGCTGCTCGCGCCGGACGCCTGGGGCAAGCTCCCCGCGCAGATCTCCTGGTCGCCCGACGGCAAGCGGCTGGCCTATATCTGGGACGACGGCCACGGCGAGGGCGAATGGATCTGGGTGAACGATCCCGTCGCCGGCAAGGGGGAAGGCTGGCTCTCCGGAGCGGCGCTCGCCAAGCTCAAAGAAACGCCGAAGCCGAAGGAAGGGGCCGAAACGACGACGACCGCCCCAAAGATCGGCGAGATTTCCTGGCTTCCCGAGGGGAACGGCTTCCTCGTCGCCTCGGACGGCGACCTGTTCCTCGGGATCCATGGCGCCGCGCCGCGCCGGCTCACCCGAACCCCGGCGGCGGAAGAGGGGGCGGCGGTCTCGCCCAAGGGAGGCCGGGTGGCGTTCGTTCGCGATCACGACCTGTGGACCCTGGACATTGCCACCGGCCGCGAAATCCGCCAGACCCGCGACGGCAAAGAGAACGTGACCTTGAACGGCGAGACCGACTGGGTCTATTGGGAAGAGATCTACAGCCGCGACTCGACCGGCTTCTGGTGGCATCCCGACGGCAAGCGGATCGCCTTCTACCGTTTCGACGAAACCCCGGTCGGCGTCTATCCGCTGATCGACGACGAGCCCCGGCAAGCCACCGTGCGCTGGCAAAAATACCCGCTCCCCGGCCAGCCGAACCCTAAGGTGAAGATAGGAGTCCGCGACACCACCTCGGCCTCGGGCAAAACGGTCTGGATGGAAACCGGCGGCGCGCCGGGCGACTATCTCGCCCGCGCCGCCTGGTCCAAAGACGGTTCCTGGCTCGCGGTCCAGCGGTTGAATCGCGACCAGACCGAGCTCGACCTGCTCCGCTGCGCGCCGGCCTCGGGCAAGTGCAGCGTGCTCGCGAGCGATCGCGATCCGGATTGGGTCAACTTGGCCGACGACTTCCACCCTCTCGCCGACGGCCGCTTCCTCTGGAGCTCCGAGCGCGAAGGGGTGCGGCGGCTCTATCTTCATGCCGCCGACGGGAAAGTCATCGGTCCGGTGACGCCCGAAGCTTGGGTCCACGAGTCGCTCGGCGGGGTGGACGAGGACCGCGGGGTCGTGACGTTCACCGGCTACGCCACCTCCCCGCTTCTCGCGGCGGCCGAACGGCATGTGCTCACCGTCCGGCTCGACGGCTCCGACTCCCACCGCTTGACCGAAGGGCGCGGCTGGCACTCGGCGATCGTTGCCCCCTCGGGCGGCTGGTGGGTGGACAGCTACAGCGACGCCGATACGCCGCCGACGCTCGAGCTGGTCACGCCGAACGGCCGGGACGGCTACGCGGCCCGCCTCCCCCTCCAGCCGGCAAAGATCGATCCGGCCGGCCTGCCGAAGTGGGAGTTTCTGACCCTCCCCGGCCCGGAGGGCTCGACCCTTCCGGCGCGCGTGCTCAAGCCCGCGGGATTCGATCCGGCGAAGAAATACCCGGTCCTCACCTACCACTACGGCGGCCCCGCCTCGCAGGTCGTAGTCGACCGCTGGGGTGGCGCCTGGAGCCAGTGGATGGCGGCGCGCGGCTACGTCGTCTGGAACGTCGACAACCAGGCCTCGCTCTTCTTCGGCAAGAAAGGCGAGGTCCGTCTACATCGCCGGTTCGGCGAGCTGGAGCTGGCCGGGCAACTCGCTGGGGTCGATTACCTCAAAGCCCAGCCGTGGGTGGACGGCGGACGCCTCGGCCTGTGGGGCTGGTCGGGCGGCGGCTCGAACACGCTCTATTCCCTGCTCCACTCGCCCGGCACCTGGAAGGCGGGGGTGGCCGGCGCGCCGGTCACCGACTGGCAGCTCTACGACTCGATCTGGACCGAGCGCTATTTCGATACGCCGGAGGAGAACCCGGAAGGGTACCGGCTCTCTTCGGCGGTTGGTGCGGCGGCGAACCTCAAGGATCGGCTGCTGATCGTCCACGGCACGGCGGACGACAACGTCCACCCGCAGAACACTTGGAACATGATCCGCGCGCTGCAGAAGGCGCACCTCTCCTACGAGGATCTCGCCCTGCCGGGGCAGATGCACGGCATCCGCGGCGACGGCCAGATCCACTACTACCGCCGGATGACGGAGTTTTTCGACCGCGAGTTGGGGGGCGGGACGAGCGGAAACTAACCTACGATTCGTCGCGGTAGCGCTTCAAGATCACCGCGCCGTTGGTGCCGCCGAAGCCGAACGAGTTGGTGATCGCGTACTCGAGATCGGCCGGGCGCGCGGTGTTGGGGACGAAATCGAGATCGCACCCCTCTCCCAGGTTTTCGAGGTTGATCGTCGCGGGGAGGATCTGATCGCGCATCGCGAGCGCCAGGATACCCATCTCCAAGCCGCCCGCGGCGCCGAGCAGGTGGCCGGTCGAGGATTTGGTGGACGAGACCGCGAGCTTGTAGGCGTGGTCGCCGAAAATGCGTTTGACCGCGTGGACCTCGGCCAGATCGCCCAGCTCCGTCGAGGTGCCGTGAGCGTTGATGTACCCGACCGCCTCCGGAGCGATTCCGGCGTCCGCGAGCGCGATCTTCATCACCCGCGCCGCCCCGTCCCCTTGCGGATGGGGCGCCGAGATGTGGTAGGCGTCCGCGCTCATGCCGTAGCCCACGACCTCGCCGTAGATCGGCGCGCCGCGCCTCTTGGCGTGCTCCAGCTCCTCCATCACCACGATCCCCGCCCCTTCGCCCATTACGAAGCCGTCGCGATCGCAATCCCAGGGGCGAGACGCTCTCTCCGGATCGTCGTTGCGGGTCGAAAGCGCGCGCATCGCCGCGAACCCGGCGACGGCAAGCGGGCTGATCACCGCCTCAGCGCCCCCCGCGATCATCGCGTCCGCGTCGTCGTGCTGGATGAAACGAAACGCGTCGCCCACCGCGTGAAGACCGGTCGTGCAGGCGGTGCAAGGCGCGGTGTTCGGACCTTTGGCGCCCCAGCGGATCGACACCAGTCCGGCGGCCATGTTGACGATCAGCCCCGGAATGAAGAACGGCGACACCCGGCTCGGGCCCCGTTCGAG
>Ga0268264_10001562_pt1 | contig 21229 bp, 21 predicted proteins | sample KBSSwiS32_FD_190357 | JGI IMG/M metagenome (GOLD analysis project Ga0268264, IMG submission 190357) | Switchgrass rhizosphere microbial communities from Kellogg Biological Station, Michigan, USA - KBS Switchgrass S3-2 (SPAdes) (version 2) | ecosystem: Host-associated > Plants > Roots >...
AGCGCTGTTGAGTGCACCAGAATAACCCCCGCCCAGACTCATGTTGGCGACTGCGACGCTGCCCGCATTCTGCGCCACGTAGTTCACACCCGCGATCACGTCCGAGGCACCGGTGGTCTGCAGCGAGGCGCTGACCGGGATCAGCGCGGCCAACATGATCAGGATCGGCCACTCGATGGCCTCGTAGGCCTCGCTCACCGGCAGCGCACCGGTTATCACCACCAGCCCGGCGGCGGCGAAGAACGCGACTGCCACCGGCACCATTCCCGTCGCCGTAGCCAGCATCGCCGCACCCAGAATGGCAATGGACAGCCAGCCCCGGCGCGCGACGCCCAGCCGCATCGCCCGCTCCGCCAGCGGCAGCGCGCCGAACTCGGTGATGCGCTGGGGGAGCAGCGAGAGCGGCCCCTGCAGGGCGATCACGTCGCCCGCACTCAGTACGATCTGGCCGGGTTTACGGGTCAGCCGCTCGCCCGCTCGCGATACCGCGATCAGATTCACGCCCAGCCGCTCGCGCATCATGAGCCGCCCGGCTGTGCGTCCGATCAGAGGGGAATCACCGGGGATGACCGCCTCGATCACGCCGATGTCGTCGGTGCGCCCCTCGGATTTGCCCTCGCCCTTGTCCTTCTTCTCCCCACCTGCCAGCGCCAGCCGGTCGCGGGTGATCACCCGTTCAAGTGCGTCGGGCTCGCCGCTCAGGATCAGCACGTCATCCTCGCGCAAATGCATGTCGCGGTGGACAGATCCCTGCATGTCGCCGCGCAGAACGCTGGTGACGGACACCTCGCTTTCGTGACGTTCAAGGAACTGTGCCACCGTCTCGCCGATGGGCGCTGCGCCCTCGACCAGCGTGGCCTGCGTCACATAGTCCGAGATGTTGAGCGCATCGCCCAAAGTAGGGGCGGCGCGGCGGTCTTTCGGCAGCAGGCGGTAGCCAAAGCGGAGGAACACGAGGCCCACCAGCAGCAGCCCAAGCCCGGTGGGCAGATAATCGAACATGCCGAACGGCTCGCCGGTCATCTCCTCACGCACGCGGCTGACGATGATGTTGGGCGATGTGCCCACCAGGGTCATCAGCCCGCCTAGCAGCGAGGCGAAGGCCATCGGCATCAGGAATACGGAAGGGCTGGCCTCGCTTTTCTTGGCCATTTGCACCGCGCCCGGCATCAGCATGGCCAGCGCGCCGACGTTCTTGATGAGCGCCGAGGCAACCCCGACCGTCGCGGTCAGGACCAGCAGCAACGAACTGATCCGCTTGATCCGGCGCGACACCACCGCGATTACCGTCTCGATCATGCCGGAACGCTGCACCGCAGCCGACATGACCAGCGCCGAGCCGACAATGATGACGATGTCGTCAGAAAAGCCGGAGAAGGCCTCTTCGGGCTTGACGATGCCCAGCACCAGTGACGCCAGCAAGGCGATGACCGCCGTCACATCATAGCGGAAGCGCCCCCACAGAAACAGCGTCATCATGCCGGCAAGAACGGCGATGGAAAGCCATTGCGGCAGTGTCATTAAGTGTCCCCCGGTTATTCTGACATGGCGCTTAGCCAACAGCAAACCCCGCCCTGCTCATGGCAGGACGGGGCCGTGACGGGCCGGGTACTCGGCCAGGCGGGGTAAGGTTCAGGCAGCGATGCGCGGCGCCTGAGGTAAATTGCCGATCCGGCCCAGTTCGGCGAAAAAGGCGTCGATCGCCTCGCCCTTGAGCACGAAGTTGTGACGGAAATCGGGGAGCTGGCCGGATTCGAGCACATTGCAGAGCATGGCACGAGCGCGGCAAACGCGGCTTTTTACCGTGCCCAGTGCAATGTCGCAAACCTCGGCGACTTCCTCATAAGACATGTTGCCCGCAGCGACGAGAATCAGCGCCTCGCGGTAGCTGGCGGGGATGGCCTCCAGCGCGCGCAACACGTCGGTGAGGTCGATGGTGCTTTCCTGGCTGGCAGGGGCGCAAAGAATGCGCTCGGCGGCGACTTCGTCGTATTCGCCGTGGAAGCGGGCGCGGCGGGCTTCCGAGTAGAAATGGTTGCGCAGGATCGTGAAGGTCCAGGCCTTGAAGTTGGTGCCCGCAGTGTAGCGATCACGGGCAGCCCAGGCACGCAGCATGGCCTCCTGAGCGAGATCGTCGGCGCGATCACGGTCGCCGCACAGGCCACGGGCGAAGGCGCGAAGATTCGGCGCTACCGCGGCAAGTGCGCGCTTGAAGTCATTGTCGCTGAGCGTCTGCTTGGGCTGCTCTTCGATTGCGGCAGGAGCTTGCATGTTTATCCCTCCATGAAGCTGGGTCATGATTGCCAAACGTCCTGATGTGGACATTGGTTCCTGCCCGGAACTCGATTCAACGCTTCAGACCAACCATTCGCCGTCTCAGCGTGGTCTAGATAAGCAATTGATATTGGATCGAAAAATTGGCCCCCACGTCCGCTTGCGGGAAGACGTGGGGGCCTTGGGATCGGGTCACCATCGGAAAGCGGGGGGGGTGGGGCCGATGGTGATACCGTTAGAACGGGACAGGCCGTCATTTGGTTCCCGGAAAAACACGACGCCTGAATCTTTTTTCGCGCCAGCGACGATTCAGGGAAACTATGTCCACTCTCGCGCATTTCGTCGATGGGCCGGAAACTGATCGGCGAGGGGCGCACGCGCGCGCAACGCGCGAACAACGCGCGAACACACCTCATCGGATAATCAAGGCGACCGGCACGCGAATGGCCCGAATGCAATTGGCTTGACGCGGGGAATAGTTCAGATTGCTCAACATGTTCGGCAGCGCGCTGCCTTCAGGCCGAGGATTACCGATGTCGCTTTCAGACCAGATCTCCATCCAGCTTCCCTATCTGCGCCGGTATGCCCGCGCGCTCACCGGATCGCAGACGTCGGGCGATGCCTATGTCCGCGCCACGCTCGAGGCCGCGCTTACGGACCGTGACTTGCGCGCGGCGATTTCCGGCAACCGTACCGCGCTTTACGGTGCCTTTACCCGCATCTGGGAAAGCAGCCATATCGACGAGCCGTCGATGGAACTGGCGACGGAGGACATGCATGAACATGCCGCCCTCACCCGCCTCGCGGCCGTGACGCCGGTTCACCGTCAGGCTCTGCTGTTGACGACGGTAGAGGATTTCTCCAACACCGAAACCGCCGAGATCCTTGGTCTGGCTAGCGGCGAGGTCGACGCCCTCGTGACCCAGGCGGTTTGCGAGATCGATAGCGAAAGCGCCACCGATGTCCTGATTATCGAGGATGAACCGCTGATTTCGATGCAGCTGGAACGCCTCGTGCTTGATCTGGGGCACAATGTCGTGGGCATGGCCGCCACTCATTCGCAGGCAGTGTCGATGTACAAGCAGCACCGCGCCGGGCTGGTGCTGGCCGACATCCAGTTGGCGGACGGCAGTTCCGGCATCGACGCCGTGGAAGAACTGCTGACCTTCGGAGATGTTCCGGTGATCTTCATCACCGCCTACCCCGAACGCCTGCTGACAGGTGAGCGGCCCGAGCCGACCTACCTTGTTACCAAGCCATTTTCGGAAGCTACGGTTCGCGCGGCAATCAGCCAGGCGCTGTTTTTCGGATCAAGCCGTCCGCTCGAAGCGCGTTAACTGGTATGGAACCGATACGGGGCCGTGCGTTCGTCAGGCGAACCGCGGCCTTGTCATCGCGGGCATCGACGGCAAGGCACGGCCAAAGCGATCACGCGGCAGCTCATCTTCAAAAGATATGGGCTGCGGCGTAAAACCCAAGTGAACGACGATGGCCTCGTGCACCGGCTGCTCGAACCGCACTCCGGCGCACGACGCCATTTCCCAGATTATGCGCCCCCGCACCTGGGCAAATTCGCCTAATTCCAAAACGACTTCGTCGCCCTCGCTGAGGCTGTGCGACGCCATCTCGATCATCCCGCCGCCGCCCGAGAGATTGTATAGGAACACACGTTCCCGCTTTCCACCGATCACGCAGGCCACCTCGCGTTCGATGGTCTGTCTGTCCCAGTTTCGCGTGATCATGCCGGTTCCTTGCTGTGTGCCTATGACAAAGCATAGCGAAGAAACCTGATGTTTGTGTAAATACGTCCGAACGGAATGCGATTAGCAAGAAAACATTGCTAATTGAAATCGGCACAGTCCCGCCATGGCAGGTCAAGCTCAAGCCTGGTCGATCCGCCTTAGCATGAATTCCCGAGCGGCACGGACCGGCACGCGCAGACGGCATTCGACGCCTCCGGGATTGAACCGCAGTTCCACAGGTTCCTTCAGTTCGTGAGCAACGATTTTCTCGATGAGATCTCGCCCGAAGCCGCGCTTGGTCGGTTCGCTTACGGCAGGCCCCCCGCTTTCGCGCCAGTCCACTTCGACGATTGCGGCGCTGATCTGCCGCCAACTGACCTCAATCGTGCCTTCGACGCCAGACAGGGCGCCATACTTTGCAGCATTGGTCGCCAACTCGTGGATAGCAAGGCCGAGTGACATGGCATCGTTCGCCGCCAGGTCGATCGGCGGGCCGGAAAGAGAAACGCGGTCCCTCGTCTCATGCATATAGGGCGCCAGTTCCGACCGGATCACATCCCCCACAGCAGCATTGCGCCAGTTGGTTTGCGACAGCACGTCATGGGTGGTCGACAGCGCGCGAATTCGCGCAGTGAGGCTCTGGGTGAACTCGTCGATATCGGTCGCATCGCGCCGGGTCAGGGTGGCTATCGAAAGGACGTTGGCCAGCGTGTTCTTCACGCGGTGATTCAACTCCCGCGTCAGCGAGTTGCGCATTGCCGTCTGCCGCGAGAGCCATTCCAGCACATGGCGATCTTCGGCAGCCCGTTTGGTGATGAGCCGGGCCATCGCCATTACCATCAGTGACGCAACAATACCGAAGAACAGCGTGATCCGTGCAAGGGGAGAGAGCATCCCGCCCTTGGTGTCACTGACCACCACCAGCCATTTGCGCGATCCGATTTCGATCTGCCGCTCCAGGGTGAGGCCCGTTATGCCCGGCGAGTTGCGCTCGGCCAACAGGGCTTCCGGCGCAACCCGATCGTCATAGATCGCGATCTGAAGGGCATGGTTGCGGTATAATTCCGAGGCGGAACTGAGGAAATTCTCTGCTCGTACCGGGCTGTAGACGAAGCCTTTGACCACTTTGCGACCGTTCTGGCTGACAACTACGGGCATGTAGATCAGGAACCCTGCCGCTTCGGTGGTCACGGGGTCCTGCTTGAGATGGACTTTGCCGGATGCGATCGGCTTGCCCAGCTGCATGGACAGGTTCATCGCAGAGCGCCGGATCGGGTCCGAATACATGTCATATCCGATCACGGCGCGGTTACGGGCGTTGTCAGGTTGGATATACACCACCGGTGCGGAATAGATCTGGCCCGGCGCCGGGCGCGGTGACACGATGAAGTCCTCCTGACCCCGATCGTGCAAGGCCACTTCAAAGAAAGGCAACCGATCCACGGGGATCAGCGGCGCCCAGCCAAGGCCCAGAGAACCATAGAGGTTTCCGCTTCCCTGCAGATCTTGCGCGAAGGAATCGAACTGTTCGTAGGAGACCACATCCTGCGTGGCGAACAAGGCGCTCGCGGCACGGAGCAAAGCAACATTCTCGGTCGCGCGTCGCTGAAGCGCAGAGGCTATCTCGGTCAGGTTGCGATCGAGTTCAACCTGGCGGGTCTGCCGATCAGCGCGCTCGATGGCCATCACACTGATGATGGTGCCGACGCTCGCAAGAACGAAGAGCACGAATGGCCATCCACGCGGGAACCGATAGAACCACGCCTGCTTCTGAACCCTGTCGAGCAAGGCCTGATCCATGAACTCCCCATACTCCTTGGGTAATGCTGCCCCGAAAGGATTACCCCGGGACTAACTGCCCCAAAGCGCGTGACTTTGCCCGCTGCCTGCTCCCGCCCGGCAACTCAATGGCCTTCATGACAAATCCTGCCAGCTTGGGGAACCATTAGGGCCCCGGAAAGTTCCCGATTCTGATATCTTTGCTGCGGCGAGAGGGGGAATGCTTCTTGACCAATCGTCGTCTGGCAAGGCAATGCCTGCACAGAGGGAGTTCGTGTTGAACCAGTCCAAAGGAAGTGGTGGTTCGGGTAACGGCGGCGGAACAACTCCGCCAGTCGTCGTACCGTTCACACCGCAGGTTCATCGCAAGGACGAAGAGCCGGGCTGGGCCGATGGGCTGCGCAAGCTTTATAACTCCGTCGTGGATGAGCCGCTGCCGGCCAGCTTCGAAAGCCTACTTCGCAAGCTGGACGAAAGCGAAGATGACTGATCGCGGACGAGAAACCGCTGAAACCCCGCAAGACGAACGCTTTCGGAAGGAACTGCTGCAGGTCCTTCCCCACCTGCGGGCGTTCGCGAGGGGGCTTTCGGGCCGCCCCGACATGGCTGACGATCTGGTGCAGGAAGCCGCGATCAAGGCTTGGACTGCCCGGGCTCGGTACGAACCCGGCACCAACATGCGCGCCTGGACCTTTGCCATCCTGCGCAATCATTTCCTCAGCGAAATGCGCCGTTCCGGCCGCCAGACAGACCTTGATGAAGGCACTGTTGAACGGATGCTGGTGATGGAAGCCGATCAGGAGGGTCCGCTGCACCTTTCGGATATGGAAGCCGCCCTGCGCAAGATCTCGCCCGAGCGGCGCGAAGCGGTACTCCTGGTGGGTGCGTCTGGCTTCAGCTACGAGGAAGCTTCCGTGATCGCGGGCTGCCCGGTGGGCACCATGAAAAGCCGCGTTGCCCGCGCCCGAGCCGATCTGGCAAAACTGCTCGACGGCGGGTGAATGACTTGTAGAACCTGAAGCCAACAGGAAGACCCCCGGACCGTGATCGTCCGGGGGTCTCGTTGTTTCCGCCAACCGGCAGCGTTAGCCCGGATAGGTCCAGACCGTTCCGCGTGCGAAGTTTTCGCTCGCGAACTTCCAGTTGATGAGGTTTTCCAGTACCGCCTTCACATAGGCCGGGCGCTTGTTCATCTGGTCGATGTAATACGCATGTTCCCAGACATCGATAGTGACGAGTGGGTTGACGTCGCTGGTCAGCGGGCAGCCGGCATCATGGGTTGAAATGACCTTGAGCTTGCCGCCATCGACCACCAGCCACGCCCATCCGCTCGCGAAGTGATTCACCGTCTCGTCGGTCAGCGCTTTCATCAATGCATCCATGCCGCCAAGGTCGTTGTCGATCGCGGCCGCCAGTTCCTCGCTCGGAGCGGTCCTTTCCGGGCTCAGCGAGTGCCAGTAAAAGCCGTGATTCCAGGTCTGGGCCGCGTTGTTGAAAAGCGGGCCGGAGGCAGACTTGGTGATCTCCTCGACCGATTTGTCCGCATTGTCAGTGCCGTCAATGGCAGCGTTCAGCTTGTCGACGTAGGTCTTGTGGTGTGCGCCATGGTGGATTTCCAGCGTCTTGGCGGAAATGTGCGGTTCCAGCGCATTCTGGGCATAGGGGAGAGGCATCAGGGCAATGGTCATGGCAGCTTTCCTCTTGTGATTGCGCGGCGGCATGTCAGTGCTGCAAGCGCACAATTCAACCATGCGCCGAGCGCGATTCAGCCGGATTTGATGTTAATTCACCGCTGCTTAGCGCGCGATTGCAGCGCAGCAACGGAAAAGACTGGGCTGCAACGAAAAAGGATGGCGGAACCATTCCGCCATCCTCTCCCTGTCCGCCGGGAACCCCGCAAGGGGGTGGGGCGCCCGGTCGGCAAACCGATCGCGCCAGATCAGTTGTTGTCTTCGACCGTGTCGGCCTTTTCTTCCAGAGCGTCGGCCTTGGCCTCGCCTGCGTCTTCGACGCCGTCAGCCTTCGCTTCCATGGAAGCTTCGGCAGAGCCGCCCATGGTGTCGGCTTGATCTTCCATCCGATCAGCGGCTGCATCGGATGCCTGCTCGACAGTATCAGCCTGCTTTTCCAGTCCGTCATCGGCGGGGTCATTGCATGCAGCAAGACCCAGCGAGGCAGAAGCGACGGCGATCATAGCCAGGCGCGACATGGAGGTGGATTTCATGACAAGACGTCCTTTCCCTGTTTCACAAGAAATTGCGCGTTTTTTGAAAAGGACGCGCAACCTTTGTCTGAAGCCGTGCCGGGCGAACCCGGCTGGCAATTGTTAGCGAACGCGGCCGGTGCGCAGCAGGTTCACGATGGCGAGCAGGATCACTGCACCAAGGAACGAGGTCAGCAGCGACATGATATCGAACGAACCGCTGGTGATCGGCGCGCCCCCAAGTAGCGGGGTAACCAGAAGGCCTGCGATCAGGGCACCGACGATGCCGACGATGACGTTGAGGAAGACGCCCTGCTGGCCATCGGTGCGCATGACGATGCTGGCGAGCCAGCCAATGATACCGCCGACGATGAGGATAAGAAGAAGGGTCATGGTGGCAAACTCCAGAAGCATTTTGTGCAGTGTGACGTGAAAACGGTCGTTGTCGGACATGGTTCCGCGCGGCACACACGTTTTGTTGCGCCCGCCTCGGCTGAACCCTCGAATTAAGCACTTGACCTTGTGCCAATTTACGGCCTGAACCCCGGAAATTGCGAATTTTCGAGATGCTCCCTTTGAAACGGTATCGGGCAATAAATTAGCCACTGCAGGGGAAGAATCGCCTCAGGCTAGGCGGCAAGAGCAGCAAAGGCTGCAGCATTTTGCGCCCTGCGGCGTGGGAAGAGGACGAAATTCGATGCATGCCCGGCTACCAGTCGTGCGAGATCGCGCGGATACTCGGCTGGCCGAGGGGGCTGTTCAGCCCCTGATCCTCCACGCCCCGCCAAGCCTGGCGTGAGTGAAGTTGGGTAGCCCGGACATGGCCCGAAACCTGCCGCCCCCTTGGCTCGTTTCCCCACCATGTACGTGCCCGCCCCCAACCGCTCGCTGTCCGCGCTCGCCTCGGGGGTGCTTATTGCAGGCGGGTTGCTGGCGCTGCTGCATGGGCTGGCGGACGTGACTGCTGCCCCGGCCCCACGCCCTGTGCTGACCACGGTGGAGCCGCGTGCGCCATCACCCAGCCCCACTCCCACACCGACGCCGACGCCACCACTGGAACCTGACACTCGCGAGGCCGCCAAGGGCGCCCCTGCACCGGCGGGGCTGCGGGGAAAGGCAGCGCAAGTGGTCGCACCAAAACCGCCCCTCGTGCTCCTCCCGCCCCCGCCGATGCCCGCCGCGACAGTGAGCGGTAGCGGATCGGGAGCAGCGGAAGGGGCGGCAGATCGCTCCGGTCCCGGCTCCGGCGCGGGCGGGGAGGGGCGCGGCGCAGGCGGCGGCGGGAATGGCGACAACGGCGCGGGCCGTGCCAACGCAGGCGTCGCCCTCCTGCCCCGGCAGATCGCGGGACGGCTGCGCTTCTCGGACCTGCCCAAAGACCTGCGCGAAGTGCGGCAGGGTAGCGACATAGCCCTGCGCTACCGCATCGGCACCGATGGCCGGGTGAGCGGCTGCACCATTCTCGTCTCCAGCGGTCGCCCGGATTTCGACCGCGCCACCTGCGACACCCTCACCCGCCGCTTCCGCTTCCGCCCCGCGCGCGACGGGGATGGGAATGCAGTGGCCTTCATCATGACGGAAATTCACGGCTGGGATGATGCCGCTGAGGGGATGTGAGGTGCAGCCGCATGCAACCTATTCATAGACGCACGCGATTTCGCGCCATGTTGCAGCGCCAGACATGTTAGGCCGAATCAGCGGGAACGTGCGCCAGACTTCGCGGCGTGGCATCCCGTTTCTTGCCGGCTGATCCCTTCAACCTGAAGACCGCCGGCCCCCCTGAAAGGGGATTGACCATGAACGGTGCCATCCACCCGCACGTCGCCGACAAGCTGGCCCTCGCGATCCTCACCTCGTCCACGGCACCAGCTCTGCTGCTCGACGCAGATCTCACGGTCATCGCCGCCAGCGAGACCTTCTATCGCGCCTTCGGCCTGAAAGCGGCCAACGTCTGCGGATCATCGCTGTTCGACATGGGTTCCGGCGAGTGGCGCACGGCGCAGCTCCGATCCCTGCTGAGCGCGACGGCATCCGGCCATGCCCGGGTCGATGCCTATGAGATGGATCTCAAGATCGGCACGTCAGCCCGGCGGCTGATCGTCAACGCGCAGAAGCTCAATTATGGCGACCCCGATCATGTGCGCCTGCTGCTGACCATTTCCGATGTCACCGAAGCGCGGATCAGCGAGAAGCTGACGGACGATCTCTTACGCGAAAAGGAGATCCTGCTGCGCGAACTGCAGCACCGGGTCGCCAACAGCCTGCAGATCATCGCCAGCGTGCTGATGCAAAGCGCCAAGCGGGTGCAATCGGACGAAGCGCGCGACCATCTCCACGATGCGCACGACCGGGTCATGTCGATCGCGACCCTGCAACGGCAGCTTGCGGCATCGCGTATCGGCGATGTCGATCTGCGCGCCTATTTTGGCCAGCTCTGCGCCAGTCTGGGCGCCTCCATGATCCACGATCATGACAAGGTTTCCATCGCCGTCACTGCGGATGACACCAAGGTCAATGCCGATGTATCGGTCAGCCTGGGGCTGATCGTCACCGAACTGGTGATCAACGCACTCAAGCACGCCTTCCCCGGCGAGCACGACGGCAAGATCGTGGTTGATTACACCGCGCACGCGGCAGACTGGACCCTTTCCGTCAGCGACGATGGCGTGGGCACGCCCGAGAAAATGGCGGCAGCCAAGCCGGGCCTCGGCACCAGCATCGTCGAGGCGCTGGCCAACCAGTTGCACGCGACTGTCAGTTCCAAGGGCGGATATCCCGGCACCACTGTCTCAATTTCCCACGTCGATGGGCAGGCGTCGTAGGGCTCCGCAGCCCCTTCAAACGGTATCGAACACATACCCCAGCGAGCGCACGGTCCTTAGCGGGTTGCCCGCACCCGCGGCTTTGAGCGCGCGGCGCAGTCGTCCGATCCATACGTCGACCGTGCGTTCGTCCACCGGGGGTTCCTGTTTGCCGAGCGCATTGATGAGCTGCGCGCGCGTGAAGACGCGGCCAGGATGTTCGATGAAGTAGCGCAGCAGTCGAAACTCGTTGGGCATCAAGGCAATCGCCGTGCCCTGCCAGCGAGCCTGAAACGCAGCGAGGTCCACCGAGAGGTCTCCCTGCGCGACCACACGGCCAGTGCCGGGGTCCGTCTCGCGCAGGTTGGCGGCCAGCACCCGGTCCAGCAGCGCGGTGCGGCTGAGCGGGCCGACGATATAGTCATCCGCGCCCTGCCGCAGGGCACGCTTGCGGTCTTCCAGATTGTCTTCCTCCAGCACCAGCGTCACATGCGCCTGCGCAGTGGCGGGATCGCAGCGCAGGCGGCGGCAAAGTTCCAGCCCGGACATCTGCGGCAGCACCCAATCGACGAACACCCACAACGATCCTTCGATCAACGGCAATCCGCCAAAGTCGGTCCAGCGGTGCAGGACTACATCGAAATCGTCATGCCGGAACGGCGCAAGGCCGCCCGCAAGGTCACTCGTCAACAGGATGTCTATACGCCGCATCGCCCCCGTCCGGCTGGATTGCACTGGTGCCGGAAACCTCCTGCAGTGAGAGTATGACGGCGGGGTGACATATCGGTGACGGAGGCATGAAATCATCGGAAAGCGAGTGGGATGGCCCTGTTTCGCCCTTCCCCCCCTCCTCTTCAGGGGAGGGGAGGAAGGGGTGGGGTCTCGCCGCGAGCACAGCGCCTGACTGATAGACCCCGCCCCCCAACCCCTCCCCTGAAGAGGAGGGGCTCAGCCCTTTGCCATCGCCCGATGTGTCACGGAACTGACTCCGGAGCGTCACGCCGGCGCAACGCGGGCGCGGTAGGATCGGGGAACGACAACAGGATTCAGGACGGCCCATGCGCACCGACCAAGCCACCCTGCCCGCCATTCGCGGCAATATCCCCGCCTGGCTCGACCTGCCCGATCCCCGTTCCTTCCGTCCCAAGCGCAAGTATCGCACGATCTGGATTTCCGACATCCACCTCGGCACGCGCGGGTGCAATGCCTCCATGCTGGTCGATTTCCTGCGCTCGGTGCAGTGCGACACGCTCTTTCTGGTGGGCGACATCGTCGATGGCTGGCGGCTCAAGAAAGGCTGGTACTGGCCCGACGAGCACAACGAGGTGGTCCGCCGCATCCTCAAGATGGCGCATCGCGGCACCCGCGTGGTGTTCGTGGCGGGCAACCATGACGAAGTGCTGCGCGATTATGCGGGCCTCAGCTTCGGCGGGGTGGAACTGGTGCTCGAAGCGGTCCACGAAACGGCGGACGGGCGCAGGCTGCTGGTAACGCACGGCGATGCTTTCGATGGCGTGGTGCTCTACCACAAGTGGCTCGCGTTCCTGGGAGACAAGGCCTACGGCGCGCTGCTGCGAGCCAACATCGTGTTCAACCTGGTCCGGCGGCGGCTGAAAATGCCGTACTGGTCGCTCTCCGCCTATCTCAAGAAGCGGGTGAAGAACGCGGTCGCATTCGTCTCCAGCTTCGAGGAAGCGGTCGCGACCGAGGCCACCTCGCGCGGGTTTGACGGGGTTGTCTGCGGCCATATCCACTGCGCCGAGATCCGCGAATTCGGCGGCATCACCTATTACAACGATGGCGACTGGGTGGAGAGTTGCACGGCGCTCGCCGAAGACGCGAAGGGGAATATCACCATCATCGACTGGGCGCGCGAACATGCCGATGCGCCTGCGACTGAAGTGGAAGCGACCGCGTGAAGCTGGCCCTCGCCACCGATGCGTGGCTACCGCAAGTCAATGGTGTTGTCCGTTCGCTCTCGGCCACGCTGGAAGAACTGGCGCGGCGAGGCCACGAGGTGGAACTGGTAACGCCCCAGCACTTCCTCACCGTGCCGATGCCCGGCTATGCCTCGATCCGGCTGGCGATGGCCCCGCGCTTCGGCGTGCGGCGGATGCTGGATGAGGCAGCGCCAGACATCGTCCATATCGCGACTGAAGGCCCGATCGGCTGGGCGGCGCGCGGCTGGTGCCTTTCGCGCGGGGTGCCGTTCACAAGTGCCTTCCACACCCGCTTCCCGGAGTACGCCGCCGTGCGCACCGGCATCAGCGCGGAACGCTTCTGGCCTATTATGCGCCGCTTCCACGCGCCGAGCCAGGCAGTGCTGGTCTCCACAGCCAGCCTTGCCGACGAATTGGCCACACGCGGGATTGGCCACACCCGCCGCTGGAGCCGGGGGATCGACCACAGCCTGTTCCGCCCGGAAGGCGCAAAACATCCGGCAATGGCCGCGTTGACCGGCCCGGTCCTGCTCAACGTGGGCCGGGTCGCTGCTGAGAAGAACCTCGCTGCATTCCTCTCCGCCGATCTGCCCGGAACCAAGGTGGTGGTGGGCGACGGTCCTGCACGCGAAAGCCTGAAGCGGCGCTATCCCGGCGCGTTGTTCCTCGGTCCGCTTGCAGGTGAGGAGCTGGCCTCGGCCTATCGCGCTGCCGACTGCTTCGTGTTTCCCAGCCTTACCGACACTTTCGGGCTGGTTGTGATCGAAGCGCTGGCCTGCGGCACTCCGGTTGCGGCTTTTCCGGTAACCGGGCCGATCGACATTCTCGGGCCGGACGGCTGCGGCGTGGACATCCGGCAGGTTGCCCCTGCCGGAGCGCTCGCCGATGATCTTGGCAGCGCCGTGCTGCAAGCGCTTGCCTGCCGCCGCCAGGATGCCGCAAAAATGGGCGCGCTGCATTCGTGGAGCCGGGCGAGCGACCAGTTCCTCGCCGCTATCGGCAGCGCACTGGACGCAGGCGAGGTGCGCAGCGCGGCGTAATCGCGCGCACCAGCAAGTCATCGTTCCGGCGATTCGGTTTCGTGCCGATCGGCTTATGCTGTCCCATGGATTGCATGAGGATTCGGGAGAGAAGCGCGGGAGATTTCAGCGCGAACCGACCGATGGATCCTGAACCAAGTTCAGGATGACGAAGAAAGAAGAGATTACGCAGAAGGAAGGGCTGGCCCCGAAAAAGGCTGGCCTCTGCCCCTCAGCTCACGTCCATTGCATAGCCCGCCGCGCGGACGGTGCGGATGGGATCGACCTCATTGTTGCGAATAATGGCCTTGCGCAGGCGGCGGATGTGGACGTCCACGGTGCGCTCATCGATGTCGCTGTCCATGCCCCACACACCGTCGAGGATCTGCTGGCGAGAGACGACCCGGTTGGGTCGTTCCATGAAGTAGCGCAGCAGGCGGAATTCGGTGGGGCCAAGGTGCAGCGGCTCGCCGCCCCGGCGGACGCGGTGGCTGGTAGCATCGAGTTCGATGTCGCCAAAGGTCAGCACGTCACCCGCAAGCGAGGGCCGACTGCGGCGCAGCAGCGCCTCTATGCGGGCCATCAATTCGCGCGGGGAGAAGGGCTTGGTGACGTAATCGTCCGCGCCAGTCTTGAGGCCGCGGATGCGGTCTTCCTCTTCGCCGCGCGCGGTCAGCATGACGATCGGGATGCGCGCAGTTTCCTTGTCCTTGCGCAGCTGGCGACACACTTCGATGCCGGGCACCTGTTCGATCATCCAATCTAGGATGATGGCATCAGGTGCCTGCTCGCGCACCATCACCAGCGCTTCCTCGCCATCGGCGGTGCTGCGGACGTCGTAACCCTCGGCGGAAAGATTCCACGTCAGCAGGTCGCACAGTGCGCGGTCGTCTTCGACGACGAGGATGGAAGGGTTCATGACGGGCTGCCATCCACTTCTGTCTTGCTGTCACGCTCGGCGCAATATTCGCCGGTCGCCGCGTAATAGACCATCTCGGCCACGTTGGTCGCATGGTCGCCGATCCGTTCGAGGTTGCGGGCGACGAACAGAAGCTGCGCGGCGCTGGAGATAGTGGCCGGGTTTTCCATCATGTGCGTCAGCAGCGAGCGAAACAGCGTGTTGTAGAACTGGTCGAGCTTCTCATCCCGCTTGATGACTTCCACCGCCAGCAGCGCATCGCGCGAACCATAGGCGTTGAGCACATCGCGGACCATGCCCTCGGCGATCTCCGCCATGGCCGGGATCAGGGTGAGCGGCTCAACCTTGCGGCGATCTTCCAGCACGTTGACGCGCTTGGCGATGTTCTTGGCATAGTCGCCGATCCGCTCGATCACGCCGGAAATCTTGAGCGCGGCGATCACGTCGCGCAGGTCGTCAGCCATCGGCGCGCGCAGCGCGATGGTGCGCACCGCCAGGCGGTCGACCTCGGCCTCAAGCGCATCGAGGCGCGCGTCAGCGGCCACGACCTGCTCGGCCAGATCCTCGTCATCGCGCACCAGCGCATCGATGGAATCGCGAATCGCGACTTCGGCCAGCCCGCCCATCTCCGCGACCAGTCCGCGCAACTGGCCGATCTCGGAATCGAAGGCCTTTACGGTATGATCAACCATCGTTCGTTTTCCCGTCAGCCATAACGGCCGGTAATGTAGTCTTTGGTCCGCACCTGCTGCGGATTGGTGAACACCTGATCCGTCTCACCATATTCCACCAGCGATCCCATATGAAAGAACGCGGTGCGCTCCGAAACGCGCGCGGCCTGCTGCATCGAATGGGTCACGATGACGATGGCGTAGCGGTGCTTCAATTCGTCGATCAGTTCCTCGATCCGCGCAGTGGCGATCGGGTCGAGTGCAGAGCAAGGCTCGTCCATCAGGATCACCTCGGGGCTGACGGCAATAGCGCGCGCAATGCACAGGCGCTGCTGCTGGCCGCCCGAAAGCGCGGTTCCGGCATCGGTCAGGCGGTCCTTGACCTCTTCCCATAGTCCGGCACGGGTCAGCGCTTTTTCGACCACCACGTCCATGTCCGCCTTGCCCTGCGCGAGGCCATGGATACGCGGGCCATAGGCGACATTCTCATAGATCGACTTGGGGAACGGGTTGGGTTTCTGAAACACCATGCCCACCCGCGCGCGCAGGGCGACAGGGTCCATGTCCGATCCATAGATATCCTCGCCATCGAGCCTGATATCGCCAGTGACACGGGCATCGGCAATGGTGTCGTTCATGCGGTTCAGCGTGCGCAGGAAGGTCGATTTGCCGCAGCCCGAAGGGCCGATGAAGGCCGTGACGATGCCGTTGTCGATGTCGATCGACACATTGTCGATCGCCTTCTTGGCTCCGTAGAACACATCGACGTTGCGGGCGGTGATCTTGGTGTTTTCTGACATATCCCTACCAGCGGACTTCGAACTTGTTGCGAAGATAAATGGCGAGGCCGTTCATCGCCAGCAGGAACACGAGCAGCACGATAATGGCTGCGGAGGTATTCTGCACGAAACCTTTGTCGATCTCGTCCGACCACAGGAAAATCTGCATCGGCAGCACGCTCGACGGGTCGGTCACACCAGAGGCCGGTGTGGTGACGAAGGCACGCATCCCGATCATCAGCAGCGGCGCCGTTTCGCCCAGCGCGCGAGCCATGCCGATGATGGTGCCGGTGAGGATGCCGGGCAGCGCGAGGGGCAGCACGTGATGAAACACCATCTGCACCTTGCTCGCGCCGATGGCGAGCGCGGCGTCGCGAATGGATGGCGGAACCGCCTTGATCGCATTGCGACCGGAGATCACGATGACCGGCATCGTCATCAGTGCCAGCGTCAACCCGCCCACCAACGGCGAGGAGCGCGGCATCCCCAACGTGCCGATGAACACGGCAAGCCCGAGCAGGCCGAAAATAATCGACGGCACGGCGGCAAGGTTGTTGATCGTCACTTCCACCAGATCGGTCCAACGGTTGTTCTTCGGCGCGAATTCCTCAAGGTAGATCGACGCCAGTACGCCCAGCGGAAACGAGAGCATCAGTGTCACCAGCATGGTGAGCAGCGAGCCCTTGGTCGCCCCCCAAACGCCAGCCGTGGCGGCATCGGTGGAATCAGTGCCGGACAGAAACGACCAGTCCAGTCCGCCAAGGCCGTTTTTCAGCATGATGACGAGCAGCAGCGCCAGGAACGACAGGCTCAGCACGATCGCTGCCAGCCCCAGCAGGCGGAAACGGCGCTCGGCGGCGTGGCGCTTGGCGAGCCGCGCGGTCATCGCGGGCGAACTCCAGTCGAGGGCTTTACTCATATGCTTCCCGGAACCGCTTCACGACGCGCAGGGCGATGATGTTGAGCATGAGCGTCACCACGAACAGGACGAGGCCCAGCGCGAAGGCCGAGAGCGTCTTGGGCGAATTGAACTCCTGATCGCCGGTGAGCAACTGGACGATCTGGAACGTGACCGTGGTCATGCTGTCGAACGGGTTGGCCGAGAGGTTGGCGGCAGCGCCCGCGGCCATGACAACGATCATCGTCTCGCCAATGGCGCGGCTGATGGCCAGCATCACGCCCGCGACAATGCCGGGAAGTGCGGCAGGCAGCAGCACCTTCTTGATCGTCTCGGACCGGGTGGCACCCATGGCCAGGCTGCCGTCGCTCATCGCGCGGGGTACGGCGGCGATGGAATCGTCGGCCATGGAGGACACAAACGGAATGATCATCACGCCCATGACGAGACCTGCGGCGAGCGCGCTCTCGGTCGAGGGGTTCTGCACACCGATCGAAGCGGCAAAATCGCGGATCAGCGGGGCCACGGTGAGCGCCGCGAAGTAGCCATAGACCACCGTCGGGATGCCTGCGAGAATCTCCAGCATGGGCTTTACCCAGCGGCGCACCTGGGCGCTGGCATATTGCGTAAGGAAGATCGCGCTCATCAGGCCGAGTGGAATGGCGACCACCATGGCGATGATCGCACCGATATAGATCGTGCCCCAGAACAACGGCACCGCACCGAAGAAATCGGGGTTGGAGCCGGTCCCCATGGAGGATGGCGACCATTGCAGGCCGGTGAGGAAGGCGATCGGGGAAACCTGGCTGAAGAACAGCCCCGCCTCGAACACCAGCGAGGCGATGATGCCAGCCGTGGTCAGGATCGCCACCATCGAGGCGGCAAGCAGCAATCCCATCACGCCGCGCTCTACTTGCGTGCGCGCAGGGAACGCGGCGCGAACGCGGGTATAGCCATAGCCACCGCCTGCCAGCGCCGCGATCAGCACCAGCACCGCGCCGATCAACCCGAACCGGGTCTGAGCAGCACCGACGACCGCGGCGAACTGTTGAGACAGCGGATTGAACGCGACCACCGAGGAATCGGCGGCCATCGCCTGTGCCTCGGCCAGAACGGCGGCGCGGCCCATTTCATCGGCGGGAAGCTGGGAGGCAATCGGATCTGCCATGACCGCGCCGTGGACGAGCCCCGGTTCGATCACGCTCCACACGCCCCAAACGGCCAGTGCAGGCACAATCACCCACAGCGCCAGATGCCAGCCATGGTAAACGGGCATCGAATGCATCGATCCCCGCCCGGCATAGAGCAACCTCGCCTTGGCCCGCCCCGTGAACCACGCGACAAGGCCAAGGCCGAACACGGCCAGAAGTACTAGCGTCAGGATCATCTGGCCCCGTGGTCGTTCACCTGCACCCGGTCTCTCACTTCAGAGCGGCGGGATCAAGCGGCGTCATCTTGGCGGCGATGTCCGCGCTCTTGGCGCGCACGTCGTCAGGCGCGATGACCATGCCCTTCTGCTTCAGCACGCCGTCCGGTCCCCACGCCTTGGCCCACTCCGCGACATAGGCGGCGAGGCCCTTTATCGGGGCAAGGTGCTGCTTCTTCACGTAGATGAACAGTGGCCGCGCACCGGGATATGAGAAGTCCGAGATGGTCGCATAAGTCGGCATGACATCGGACATCGGGATGCCCTTCAGCGAATCCGGGTTCTCTTCCAGGAAGGAATAGCCGAACACACCGATCGCCTTGGGATTCTGCGAGATCTTCTGGACGATCAGGTTGTCGTTCTCGCCCCCGTCCACATAGGCACCGTCTTCGCGCACGGTGTGGCAGACTTCCTCGTACTTGTCCTTGTCGCTGTCCTTGAGGGCCTTGGTGGCGTCATCGGTCTTGCAGCCCGCTTCCAGGATCAGTTCCTTGAGCGCGTCGCGCGTGCCCGAGGTCGAGGGCGGGCCATAGACGAGGATCGGCATGTCGGGGAGAGCCGGGTTCACGTCCTTCCAGGTCTTGGCGGTGTTGGGCTTGCCGAAGGGATTGGCGGCGAGCGCCTTGTAAACATCCGTCGGGGTCAGCTTCATGCCGGGGCCGTCCTTGCCCTCGGCAAAGGCGATCCCGTCGATGCCGATCTGGATTTCGACGATCTCGGTGACTCCGTTCTTCTGGCAGTCCTCGTACTCGGACTTCTTCATCCGGCGCGAGGCGTTCTCGATGTCGGGGAACTGCGCGCCAACGCCGGCGCAGAACAGCTTCATGCCCGCCCCCGTACCGGTCGATTCGATGACGGGCGACTTGTCGCCGCTGGCCTTGGCATAGGTCTCGGCGACTGCGGTCGCGAAGGGATAGACAGTCGACGAACCGACTGCCCGCACGAAGTCACGCGAACCGGCGGCAGGAGCGCCCGAACCGCCGCAGGCGGAAAGCGCGAGGGCCGAAACGGCGACGGCGAGAAACCTGATATCGATACGCATGGAAATGGTCCCCTTGGGAGCGTTGTCTGCCGCGCTCCTATTGGGATTGAATGACACTTCCATGACAACCGGGTGACATTCGCCAAACCTGCGACAGAGGTGCAACTCCAGCGAACCATAGAGATTCAGCCACTCTGAGACCGAATGACAGTTTTACGTCATTTATTGCTGAAATGCGACTGTCTGTCACAAAAACGTCAGATAACCTTCATACTGGCCACCGGGAAAGCGGGGCAGGTTAGGGTGGATCAACCGACCGGAAACCGCAGTGAGGGAAACCAAGATGAAACTGACCCATGTTGCTGCAAGCGCCCTGATGGCGGGCCTCTTCTTCAATGCGGCACCCGCTATGGCGCAAGCCAATCCGGCTGCCAATCCGGTGGACGAAGCAGCGGCGCTGCGCGAGCAGGTGCGCATTCTGGAGGCGCGACTCGACGCGCTTGAACGGCGACTCACCGAGAGCACCTCGCCGCAGGCCATCGCCGCCGCGACGGCCGCTGCCGGCATTACCCCTGCCGCCGCGCCTGCGCCCGTCGTCGCCTCGGCGCCGACCACAAAGATCGAGTGGAAGGGGGCGCCGCGCTTCGTCGAGGGCGACAAGGCATTCAAGGTCAAGGGCCGCATTCAGGCCGACGCCGGTTACGTTTCGGCACCAGGCAGCCTCGACGACCGAGGTCTCGGCTTCAACAGCGAAATGCGCCGAATCCGCCTGGGCGGCGAAGGCCAGCTTGGTGCCGGGTTCGGATACAAGCTGGAACTGGAGCTTTCCGATAACAACGTCGATCTGGTTGACACCTTCGTGACCTATGAGAAGGGCGGCTGGCTGATTCGCCTCGGTAACCACAACGGCTTCCAGTCGCTCGACGAACTGACCGGCGATACCACCGGCAGCGTCATGGAGCGCGCCGCCTTCACCGACGCCTTCAACTTCGAGCGCCGTCTCGGCCTGTCGGCCCAGTATTCCAAGGGGCCGCTGCTGGCACAGGCAGGCGTGTTCACCGATGACATCGGTTCGCTTGCCAACAGCAACGACGGCGTCAACGGCGGGGACGAGAACAACAGCTACAGCATCGATGGCCGACTGATCTATGCGCCAAAGCTGGGCGACACGCAGTTGCATTTTGGCGCGTCGGCGCACTGGCGCCGCCTTGGCCGACTTGAGGACGCCAGCACACGCTATCGCCAGCGCCCGTTCCTCCACACCACCAATACCCGCCTCATCGGCACACCGGGCATGAATGTGGACAACGAATTGAACTACGGCGTCGAGTTCGCGGCGATCTCCGGACCGTGGCATGCGGCGGCCGAATACCATGCTCTGCGCGCCTCGCGCGTCGGGCTGTCGTCGGTCCAGTTCAGCGGTGCCTATGCGGAACTCGGCTACTTCCTCACCAAAGACGACACCCGCGCCTACAAGGAAGGCCAGTTTGCAGGCGGCAAGCCTGCGCACCCGATGGGCAAGGACGGTATGGGCTCGGTCCAGATCAACCTGCGCTACGATTACCTCGATCTCGACAGCAAGGACATTCGCGGCGGACAGCAGAATGCCGCGATTGCGGCGCTGATCTGGTCCCCGATCCAGAACCTGCGCTTCAATATTAACTACGCATGGCTGATGTACGATGGTGCCACCGCGCTGCCGAGCGGCGATCAGGACTACGATGCGCAGGTTCTCGGCACCCGTTTCGAACTGGACTTCTGAGGATGCTGGAATGGGCCGCCCGCTTCGGCGGGTG
>Ga0268264_10001565_pt1 | contig 21215 bp, 16 predicted proteins | sample KBSSwiS32_FD_190357 | JGI IMG/M metagenome (GOLD analysis project Ga0268264, IMG submission 190357) | Switchgrass rhizosphere microbial communities from Kellogg Biological Station, Michigan, USA - KBS Switchgrass S3-2 (SPAdes) (version 2) | ecosystem: Host-associated > Plants > Roots >...
CCTGCGCGATCGCCGTCGTGCCGCCGAGCGTCTTCTCGTGCACGTAGCTGAGATGCGAGAAGTCGAGCAGGTTGTCGCAGATGAGCGGCTGCGGCGTCTCGTAGTGCAGGTAGCCGGGAACGTAGTCCCACTCGGGGGAGTCGCACGAGAAGTTGTCGGGCAAAAGGCCGGAGTCGGCCTGCGCCGGCTCGCCCATCCACACGAACACCCACTTGTTCTTCAGCGCGACCGGATAGCGCTGCACGCGTGCCTTCTCCGGCACGCTGTCGGCGCCCGGGATCTCGATGCAGCGGCCGGTCGCGTCGAAGAGCAGGCCGTGGTAGCCGCAGCGAACGCAATCGCCCTCCTTCCTGCCTTTGGAGAGCGGCGCCAGGCGATGGCAGCAGCGGTCGCGCAGGGCGACGATCTCGCCGGCGGCGGTGCGAAAGAGGAGGATCGCCTCGTTGAGGACGGTGCGGCTGAAGAGCCCGTCGGCGGGCACCTCGTGATCCCAGGCGATCACGTACCAGCAGTTGCGGACGTACATGGCGCGCCCCTTCTTCGAATCGACGGCGATTCACGAGGATAGGCGCGGCTTCGGCGGCACCACCCCCGGGACACTCCCGACGACAGCGGCGATGGACGCGTCGACGATGGACAGGTCCCCTCGACAGGTCCCGCCATGAACCAACCGTCTTCGCCGAACTGCCTGACCCGCCGCCTCGCCCGCTTCGCGATCTCGCTCGCGCTCGTCTCCGGCGCGCCGCTGGCGCTCGCCGAAATCCACATCGGCGTCATCCTGTCGACGACCGGCCCGGCGGCGTCGCTCGGCATTCCCGAGGAGCAGGCGATCAAGCTCTGGCCGGCCGAGATCGCCGGCGAGAAGGTCCGCTTCACGATCCTCAACGACGCCAGCGACACGACGACCGCAACCAAGAATGCGCAGCGCCTCATCAACGAGGACAAGGTCGACCTCATCATCGGCGCGTCGGTGACGCCGACATCGCTCGCCGTCGTCGAGATCGCCGGCAACGCGCAGGTCCCGGTGATCTCGCTCGCCGGCGGCGGCGCGATCGTGCTGCCGCAGGACGGGCCGCGCAAGTGGGCGTTCAAGCTGTCGCCGACCGAGCCGATCTCGATCGGCCTCGTGCTCGATCACCTGCAGAAGAACGGCAAGGGCAAGTCGATCGCGACGGTCGGCATCTCGACGAGCTACGGCGAAGGTTTCCTGAAGTCGTTCGAGGCGATCGCGGCGCAGCGCGGCTTCAAGGTCGTCGCGACCGAGAAATACAACCAGACCGACCCGAGCGTCACCGCGCAGGTGCTGAAGATCATGGCCGCCAATCCCGATGCGGTCTACATCTTGGCCGCCGGAACGCCCGGCGCGCTGCCGCAGATCGAGCTCGCGCAGCGCGGCTACAAGGGTCTCGTCTACCAGACGCAGGGCGTCGCCAACAACGACTTCCTGCGCGTCGGCGGCAAGTCGCTCGAGGGCGGCTACATGACGGTGGCGCCGGTGCTCGTCGCCGAGCAGTTGCCGGAATCGAACCCGGTCAAGAAGGCGGCGGTCGACTTCGTCCAGCGCTTCGAGAAGGCGCAGGGTCCGAACTCGCGCTCGCTCTTCGCCGCGACGGCGTGGGACGCGCTCCTCATCGTCCAGAACGCGGCGCGCGAAGCGCTCAAGAAGGGCAAGCCGGGAACGCCGGCGTTTCGCTCCGCGCTGCGCGATGCCATCGAAGGCCTGCACGATTTCGTCGGCTCCGAGGGCGTCTACACGATGAGCCCGAGCGACCACAACGGCGTCGACGCGCGCAGCCAGGTCATGGTCAGGATCGAGAACGGCGGCTGGAAGCTGCAGCCCTAGCGCTCGGCGAGCGCGGCGCGGGCCGCGGCTCAGAGCTTCGGGATGCGCAGCGTCTTGCTGATCATGAGCGTTCCCGACAGCGCGAACAGGAGCGCGAACGGGTGCAGGTCGGCGCCGAGGATCGTCCACGCGCCGCCGACCAGGCGTTCGCCGATGCGACCTTGCCAGATCGCCCAGGCGAGCAGCGCCGTCAGGAGCACGCTGGTCGGGATCGGCGTTCCCTCGAAGTACTTCACCTTGCCGCTCGCGCCCGACAGCGACTCGGCGGTGACGTTGTAGCGCGCGAGGCGCGAAACGCCGCAACAGACGAAGTAGACGAGGACGAGCGCGTCCCAGCCGCCGCTCATCCCGCACGCGAACGCCAGCGTCGCCGGCGCGACGCCGAACGAGATGACGTCGGCGAGGGAATCGAGCTCGCGGCCGAGGGCCGACGAGGTCTGGCGCCAGCGCGCGATCCGGCCGTCGAGGACGTCGAAGACGAACGCTGCGGGCGCGAAGGCGGCGGCGACGAGCAGATCGCGGACGTTGCCGGTGCCGAGGTAGCGCATCGCCATCAGCACGGCGGCAACGCCGCAGGCGGCGTTGCCCAGGGTGAAGAAGTCCGCGAGCTGGAAGCCCCGGATCATCGAGAAGTGCGCCGGCCGGTCGGAGCGGGTCGTCATGGCCGGAGTGTCGGCGACCGGCGCGGCGTCGTCTGCCAGTCATTTCCCACACGCGAACGCGGCGATGGGGGCTCGTCGCTGCCATCGAGATCGTTTGTACTAGGGCATGCGCGCCAAGCGCGCCAAGCCACAGGAGACGACCATGGCCAACACCGCAACGACCCCCGGCGCACCGAGACCGAAGAACCAGCGCGAGCAGCTGCGCCAGTCCGAGCGCGCGGCCACCGAGCAGGAGCCCGCGAACTTTCGCGATGACTCGAACGAAAGCAAGGTCGTCGAGATCCCGCCGGTCGGTGGCAAGGACGGCAAGCCGATCCGCGGCCTCGATCCGAAGCACTGAGAGGAGCCGCAGGGGCCGGGCGCGGGCAAGCGCCCCCGGCTACTGCTCCTCGGCCCAGGCGAACCCGTCGCGCGCGACCAGCGCGCTCGCTGCCGCCGGGCCCCACGTCCCGGCCGTGTAAGGCCGTGGCGGTGAATCGTCGCGGCGCCACTCCTCGAGGATCGGCTCGACCCAGCGCCACGCCTCCTCCTGCTCGTCGCTGCGAACGAAGAGATTGAGCCGGCCGGCAATGACGTCGAGCAGCAGCCGCTCGTAGGCGCCGACGCGGTTCGCGGCGAAGGCCTTGTCGAAGTCGAGGTCGAGCGAGACCGGCGCGAGCGCCTCGGCCTGGCCCGCGCCCTTGGCGGCGAGCAGGTGCAGCTCGAGGCCGTCTTCGGGCTGCAGCTTGATGACCAGCTTGTTGGGCGGGTTGCTGCCGGGAAAGAGCGTGTGCGGCGTGCGCCTGAAGTTGACGACGATCTGTGCGTCGCGCTCGGCGAGGCGCTTGCCGGTGCGCAGGTAGAACGGCACGCCGGCCCAGCGCCAGTTCTGCACCTCGGTGCGCAGCGCGACGAAGGTCTCGGTCGTGCTGCCCGCCGGGACCTTGTCTTCCTCGAGGAAGCCCGGCACCGCCTTGCCGCCGCCGCTGCCGGCGCGGTACTGGCCGCGAACGACGTCGCGGCCGACGCTGTCGTCGCTGAACGGCTTGAGCGAGCGCAGCACCTTCAGCTTCTCGTCGCGGATCGCGTCGGCGACCATCCGCGACGGCGGCTCCATCGTCACCATCGTCAAGAGCTGCAGCGCGTGGTTCTGGATCATGTCGCGCAGCGCGCCGGTGCGGCTGTAGAAGTCGCCGCGCGTGCCGACGCCGATCGACTCGGCGAGTGTGATCTGGATGTTGGCGATGCACTCGCGCCGCCAGAGCGGCTCGAACAGGACGTTGCCGAATCGCAGCGCCATCAGGTTCTGCACCGCCGGCTTGCCGAGGTAGTGGTCGATGCGGTATTCCTGCGCCTCGCTGAACACCGAGCGGACGACGCGGTTGATCTGCTGCGCGCTCGCCAGGTCGTGGCCGAGCGGCTTCTCGAGGACGACGCGGACGTTGGCGCCGTTCAGGCCGACGACGCCGAGCTGCGCGCAGACGACCGGGAACAGGTCGGGGCTCGTCGCCAGGTACATGACGACGACGTCCGCGGGCGCGGCTCGGCCGACCGGCGCCGCGAGCCACGCCTTGAGGCGCTCGTAGTCGCTCGCTTGCGAGAGGTCGAGGCGCAGGTGGTGGAGGAGGGCGGCGAAGCGATCGAACTCGTCGTCGCTCGGCCGCTTGGCGTCCTCGACTTCGTGGAAGCGCTCCTTCAGCCAGGCGCGATACGCCTCGTCGCTCAGCTCCTGCCGCGACACGGCGACGATGCGGCCGCCTTCGGGCAGCTTGCCGTGCCGCCAGGCCTGGAACAGCGCCGGCATCAGCTTTCGCCAGGTCAGGTCGCCGGTGCCGCCGAAGAGAACGAGATCGAACGCCATGCGGAGAGGATACGATGCCGCGCCGACCCGACGGGTCGAATCGGGCCGTGCCACGACGGTCGCATGCGGAGGGCAGCGATGAGGAGATCGACGACGCGGCGCGCCCTGTGCCTTGCCGGACTCGCCTTCGCGACCGCGGCCCCGGCGCAGGCGCAGTCGCAGCCGGGTCAGGTCAACGTCATCTGCTCGGTTCAGGCCGACTGGTGCAACATGATCCAGACCGTGTTCCAGAAGTCGACCGGGATCAAGGTCAACATGTCGCTCAAGGGCTCGGGCGAGGCGCTCGCCCAGCTGATCGCCGAGAAGGCGAATCCGAAGACCGACGTCTGGTTCGGCGGCACCGGCGATCCCCATCTGCAGGCGGCCGAGAGCGACCTGACGATCGAGTACCGCTCGCCGACGCTGGCGCAGCTGCAGCCGTGGGCGCAGCAGCAGGCGAAGCAGTCCGGCTACAAGACCGTCGGCATCTACTCCGGGCCGCTCGGCTTCGGCTACAACACCGAGCTCCTCGCCAAGAAAAAGCTCGCCGTGCCCAGGAGCTGGGCCGACCTCCTCAAGCCCGAGTACAAGGGCGAGATCCAGGTCGCCAACCCGGCGTCGAGCGGCACCGCCTACACGATGGTCGCGACGCTGGTGCAGCTGATGGGCGAGGACAAGGCCTTCGAGTACATGAAGGGCCTGCACCGGAACATCGGCCAGTACACGCGCTCGGGCACCGGGCCGATCAAGGCGGTGGCGCGCGGCGAGACCGCGGTCTCGATCAGCTTCGTCCACGACGGCCCGGGCGAGAAGCTCCAGGGCTTTCCGGTCGAGACGGTGACGCCCTCCGAAGGCACCGGCGCCGAGATCGGCTCGATGTCGATCGTCAAGGGCGCGAAGAACCTCGAGCACGCCAAGAAGTTCTACGAATGGGCGCTGACCGCGCAGGCGCAGCAGTTCGGCGCGGCGACGCGCCAGTACCAGCTGCCGTCGAACAAGGCGACTCCCGTCGACCCCAACGTTCCCGACTTCAAGAAGATCAAGCTGATCGACTACGACTACGCGAAGTACGGCGCGAGCGCCGAACGGCGCCGCCTGATCGCGAAGTGGGAGAAGGACGTCAACTCGCTGCCGCGGTGAAAGCGCACCGGCGATCGCTCGCTCGTCAACCGGAGACCTTCATGAAGACACTCGCATCGCTCTGCGGCCTCGTCGCCGCGCTTGTCGTCGTCCCGGTCGCCTGGGGTCAGGTCGCGGTGCAGCCGGCTGCCGATCAGCAGGCACTCCTCGCCAGCGCGGATGCGCGCCTCGCCGCCAACAAGCGCCTCGTCTACGACTTCTGGCGCGAGGTGTTCGAAGGCGCGCACATGGAATTCGCCGACAAGTACATGGCCGAGTCGTACATCCAGCACAACCCGAACGTGCCGAGCGGGCGCGCCGCGTTCGTCGACTTCTTCACCAGGATGAGGAAGCCCGCCGCGATCGAGCCGCGCATCAAGGCGCCGCTCGTCGCGATCGTCGCCGAGGGCGACCTGGTCGTCCTCAGCTTCGCGCGCGAAGGCGTCGACCCGAAGGACGCGACGAAGAAGTACAGCACGACCTGGTTCGACATGTTCCGGATCGAGAACGGCAAGATCGCCGAGCACTGGGACCCGGCGCAGAAGCAATAGCCGCGCCCTCGCGTGGCGGCTGGGGTGGCGCGCGACGGTCGGACGGTCGCGGCGTGGATCGCCGTCGCCGCCGTCTCGTTCGTCGCGCTGCCCTGGTATTTCACCGCCGACAAGAGTCTGGCGCAGGCGCTCGCCGACGTCTGGGGAGGTGCCGACAGCGCCAGCGGCATCGTCGCGGCGACTCGGCACGGACGACCGTGGTTGTGGGCTGTTGCGATCGGGCTCGTCGTCGCGGTCCTCGGCGCTCGCGCCGGCACGCGCCGGCGCCAGGGCGTGCTGCTCGCTGCCGGCGCGTCGGTCGCGCTCGCCGCCATCCTCGTCGCCGGCTTCACGATCGGCGCGAGCGGCTGGTCGTTCGAGTTCCTGGCCGACGCGTTCGGGCCGCTGGCGGCCGGCCAGCCGGGCATCGGCTGGGGTGGCGCGCTGACGCTGCTCGCGCTCCTGATGCTGCTCGGCGCCGGCCTGGCCCGTCTGGGCTGGGTGCGCGGCGATGCGTTCACGGCGAGCGCGATCGTCGTCTGCAGCGCGCTGCTGCTCCTGTTCGTCGCCTACCCGGTGGCGCGTGCGCTCGCCGGCGCTTTCGTCGACGAGTCGGGCCGGCCGTCGCTCGCCGCGCTCGCCGCGCGCATTGGCAACGAGCGGACGTGGGGCCTGTCGTGCCTGGCCGGGGGCGTGCGTTGCGGCGTCGCCTGGAACACGCTCTTCCTCGCGTTGCTCACGGCCACCGGAACGACCGTCCTCGGCACGCTGATCGCGCTCCTCGCCGAGCGCGGCTCGGCGCGCTGGAAGCGCCCGCTCAATGCGCTCGCGCTGCTGCCGATCATCACGCCGCCGTTCGTCCTCGGGCTCGGCCTGATCCTGCTCTTCGGCCGCGCCGGCATCGTCAACCAGTTCCTCGAGGCGGCGTTCGGCGTCACGCCGTCGCGCTGGTTCTACGGCCTGTTCGGCATCTGGCTCGCGCAGCTGTTCGCGTTCACGCCGATCGCCTTCATGATCGTTCGCGGCGTCGTTGCCGGCATCAGCCCCGCGCTCGAGGAAGCGGCGCAGACGCTGCGCGCCGACCGGCGCACGACCTTCCTGACCATCACGCTGCCGCTGCTCAAGCCCGGACTCGCCAACGCGTTCCTGGTCGGCTTCATCGAGAGCATCGCCGACTTCGGCAACCCGATCGTCGTCGGCGGCCAGTTCTCGGTGCTCTCGACCGAGGTCTTCTTCGCGATCGTCGGCGCCCAGTACGACCAGGGACGCGCCGCGTCGCTGGCGCTCGTGCTGAGCGCGTTCACGCTGCTCGTGTTCTGGGCGCAGCGCCGCCTCCTCGGCACGACGAGCTTCACGACCGTCACCGGCAAGGGCGACGGCGGCCTGCCGATGCCGCTGCCCGAGGGCTGGCGCCGCCTCGCCCTCGCCGTCGTCGTGCCGTGGCTGGCGTTTACCCTCGTCGTCTACCTGTTCGCGTTCGCGGGCGGGTTCGTCGCCACCTGGGGCCGCGATTACACGCCGACACTGCGCCACTTCGTCACCGCCTTCGACATCCAGCGCGGCAATGCCGACGTGGGCGCGGCGCTCGTCTTCGCGGGGACGGCGTGGAACTCGCTCTTCACGACGCTCAAGCTCTCGGCGATCGCGGCGCCGATCTGCGCCGTCTTCGGCCTGGTCATCGCCTGGCTGCTGGCGCGGACGACCTTTCGCGGCCGCGACGCGTTCGAATTCGGCGCCTTGCTCGCCTTCGCGATTCCGGGCACCGTGCTCGGCGTGAGCTATATCCTCGCCTTCAACGTGCCGCCGTTCGAGATCACCGGCACCGGCCTGATCATCGTCCTCTGCTTCGTGTTCCGGAGCCTGCCGGTCGGCGTTCGCGCCGGCAGCGCGGCGTTCCGCCAGATCGACCGCTCGCTCGACGAGGCGTCGACGATGCTGCGCGCGGCGACGGCGACGACGCTGCGCCGCGTCGTCGCGCCGCTGCTCCGGCCGGCGCTCGTCGCCGCGCTCGTCTACAGCTTCGTGCGCTCGATGACGACGGTCTCGGCGGTCGTCTTCCTCGTCACCGCCGAGACCGAGCTGGCGACGACCTACATCATCGGCCGCGTCGGCAACGGCGACTACGGTGTCGCGCTCGCCTACTGCACGGTGCTGATCGCGCTGATGTCGATCGCCGTCGCGCTGATCCAGTGGAGCGTCGGCGAGCGGACGATCGGCCGGCGTGCGCTCGTTCCGGTGCCGGCATGAGCGCGCCGCTCGAAGCGACACCGAGGGCCGCCGACGCCGCAGGCGGCATCGAGCTGCAAGCCGTCTCGAAGCGCTACGGCGACTCGCGTGCGCCGCTGGTCGTCGACGCCGTCGACATCCACGTCGCGCGCGGAACGCTGACGACGCTGCTCGGGCCGAGCGGCTGCGGCAAGACGACGACGCTGCGAATGATCGCCGGGCTCGAGGCGCCGACGAGCGGCCGGATCGTCATCGCCGGCCGCGACGTCACCGACGTGCCGGCGTCGGAGCGCGACGTCAGCATGGTGTTCCAGAGCTATGCGCTGTTTCCGCACATGAGCGTGCTCGCCAACGTCGCCTACGGCCTCGACGTCGCCGGCGTGGCCCGCGCGCAGGCCCGCGAGCGCGCCCGCGCGGCGATGGCGACGGCCGGCCTGGTCGGCCTCGACGAGCGGCTGCCGAGCGAGCTCTCGGGCGGGCAGCAGCAGCGCGTCGCCCTCGCGCGCGCGCTCGTCCTCGAGCCGGCGGTGCTGCTCTTCGACGAGCCGCTCTCCAACCTCGACGCGCGCCTGCGCCGCTCGATGCGCGAGGAGATCCGCGGCCTGCAGCAGCGCCTCGGCCTGACCGTCGTCTACGTCACCCACGACCAGGAAGAGGCAATGGCGGTCAGCGACCAGGTCATCGTCATGGACCGGGGCCGGATCGCGCAGGCAGGCACCCCGCGCGAGCTGTACGAGCGGCCGCGGAGCGAGTTCGTCGCCGGCTTCATAGGCGAGGCCGTGCTGTTCGACGCGCTGGCGCTGCCCGACGGGACGATCCGCCTCGGGCCGATCGTCGTGCGCCCCGACGTGGCGCGACCGCCCGGCAAGGCGAGGCTCGCGATCCGCCCCGAGGCGTGGCAGGTGCGCGCGCCGGGCGTCGGCGCGCTGGCGGCGACCGTCGCCCAAACCGCCTACCTGGGCAGCGCGCGCGAGACGACCTTCGACACCGAGCTCGGCGCGATCTTCGTCGTCTCTGCCGACGAGGGCAGCGCGATGAAGGCGGGCGATCCGGCCAGCCTCGACCTCGGCCGGCACGGCCACTCGGTGCTCGACGACTGACAGCGCGAGGCAGCGGGAAGCCGGCCGCGCACAACCGGCCCGGCTCGACGACGAGCTCGCGTCGCTGCGGCGCCTGCTCGATGCGCAGCTCGCTGGGCAAAGCGATACGATCCTTCGCCATGGCCATCTCCCAAGCCGACAAGGCGCTGCGCCTGCGCGAGCTGCACGCCGGGCCGCGCGCCTTCGTCATCGCCAACGCCTTCGATCCCGGCTCGGCCGCGCTGCTGACGCAGCTCGGCTTCGCCGCGCTCGCGACGTCGAGCGGCGCCGCTGCCGGCGTCCTCGGCAGGAAGGACGGCCAGCTGTCGCGCGACGAGGCGCTCGCGCACGCACAGGCCATCGCGGCGGCGACCGACCTGCCGGTCTCGGCCGACCTCGAGGACGGCTTCGGCGATTCGCCCGACGACGTCGCCGAGACGATCCGCCGCGCCGGCGCCACTGGCATCGTCGGCGCGTCGATCGAGGATCACAACGGCGAGAAGGGAACGCCGCTCTACCCGATCGAGCTCGCCGCGGCGCGCATCGCCGCCGCCGTGCAGGCAGCGCGCGCGCTGCCGTTCGCGGGATTCGCGATCACCGCGCGCGCCGAGAACTTCTTCCGCGGCCAGCCCGACCTCGCCGACACGATCGCGCGCCTGAAGGCGTACGAGGCCGCCGGCGCCGACGTGCTGTTCGCGCCGGCGCTGCCCGACCTCGACGCCGTCCGCGCGGTGTGTGCGGCGGTGACCCGGCCGGTCAACTTCATGGTCGGCATGAAGGGCAAGTCGTGGGACCTCGCCACCCTCGAGGCCGCGGGCGTGCGCCGCGTCAGCCTGGCGACGTCGCTCTGGCGCGCGGCGATGGCGGGCGTTCGCGCCGCTGCGGAGGAAGTGCGGACGAGCGGCACGTTCGGGTACGTCGAGCGCCTCTGATGGAGGGTGCGTGCATCGCCGTCGGCTGATGATCGCGGTCTGCCTGTGGGGCGCGGTCTTAGGCGCGAACGCGGCCTCGGCCGCGAGCAGCGCGCCAGCGGCAGCGCGGCCGTACCGCGTCCTTCACGTCTGCGACGGGCCGCCGTCGATGGCGGGCGAGGAGCGCGCCGCGTTGCTGCTCGCCCTGGCCAAGCGCGGTCTGCTCCAGGGTCGAAACCTCGAACTCGTGACGTTCGATTTCGAGACCTCCGGCGCCGGGGGTCGCCAGGCTCTCTCCGCGGTGGGCAAGGACGGTGTCGACAATCCCTACACGAGCTTTCTCGAGCGCGAGATCCCCCGCATGCAGGCCCAGCTCCTCCTCGCGTCGGGCGTGCGCGTCGTGCAAGGGGCGCAGGAAGCCGGTCGGGACACCCCGGTCGTCTTCTGGCGGGTGACCGATCCGGTGGGCTTCGGCTTCGTCAAGACCTTGGCGCAGCCGGGAGGAAACCTGACGGGCTTTTCCCGCGCGCTCGAGAAGCTGACCGTCAAGCGCCTCGAACTGCTGAACGAAATGCTGCCGCGCGCGCGACGGATCGGCTTCCTGTTCATCGAGGCCTATGACCATCACCGGCGCCAGGCCGAGGAGGTGCGCACCGCCGCGGCGAGTCGTGCCCTGCAGGTGGTGGACTACGCCGTGCCGAGGGGCGAGTGGTCTGCGGGACGTCTCGACGCGGTGTTCGTGCTGATGCGGCAGGACGGCATCGACGCGTTCCTCCTTCCCGACATCAACATCGAGGGCCAGCTCGTGGTCGAGCTGGCCGAGAAGCACCGGCTGCCGACGATCCATGCGCTGAGCCATGCCGTCACCGAGTGGGGCGGGCTCGCTGCGTACACGACCTCGGCGCCGGCCGAGCTGGCGTCGGTGTCCGAATACGCCGGCCGCGTCCTCAAGGGTGAAAGGCCGCGCGACCTGCCGGTCCAGGAGCCGGCCGAATTCGAGCTCGTGCTGAACACCCGCGCCGCCCGCGCCATCGGTGTCTCGTTTCCGAAGACCTTTGTGCTCCGCGCCACGCGCGTGGTCGACAGGTAGCCTCGCTTCTTTTCGCGCCGCCATGGTGTATGCCACGACTTCCCCGGTGAGCGGCCTGCCTGCATCGACGCGCTGCGACCGCACCGCCGCCTGGGCCGCGCTCGCCGGCCACTTCGAGGCGCACGGACGCGACTTCGACCTGCGCGAGGCGTTCGCACGCGACCCGCGCCGCTTCGACACGATGTCGTTCGACGCACCGGAGCTCTTCGCCGACCTATCGAAGAACCTCGTCGACGCGGCGACGCTGCGCTTCCTCGCCGACCTCGCGCGCGAATGCAGCGTCGAGGCGCAGCGCGATGCGATGCTGGCCGGCGCCGCGATCAACACCACCGAACGGCGCGCCGTGCTCCACACGGCGCTGCGCGCGCCGCGCGGCAGCGCCCCGTTCAGCGCAGACGTCCATGCCGTCCTCGACGCCATGCTGGCCTTCGCCGAGAGCGTGCGCGTGCGCGCCGATGGCACCGCGCCTGCGCGCCTGCGCCACGTCGTCAACATCGGCATCGGCGGCAGCGACCTCGGCCCGCAGATGGCGGTCCGGGCCCTGGCCGAGGTCGCGCATCCGGGCCTGACCTTCCACTTCGTCGCCAACGTCGACGGCGCCGACCTCGCTTCCGTCCTCGCCCGCGTCGTGCCGGCCGAGACGCTCTTCGTCGTCGCCAGCAAGACCTTCACGACGCAGGAGACGATGACCAACGCCGAGACCGCGCGCGCCTGGTTCGTCGCCCAGGGCGGCACACGGATCGAAGAGCACTTCGTCGCCGCGACGAGCAACGTCGAGGCGGCCGCGCGCTTCGGAATCACGCGCACCTTCGGCTTCTGGGACTGGGTCGGCGGCCGCTACTCGCTGTGGTCGGCGATCGGCCTGCCGATCGCGATCGCCGTCGGCGCCGAGCGCTTTCGCGAGCTGCTCGCCGGCGCGCGCGCGATGGACGAGCACTTCGCGCAGGCGCCGGTCGAGCGCAACCTGCCGATGCTGCTCGGCCTCGTCGACGTCTGGTACCGCAATTTCCACCGCTTCACGAGCCGCTGCATCGCGCCGTACGCGCAGGCGCTGCAGCGGCTGCCCGCGTACCTGCAGCAGCTCGAGATGGAAAGCAACGGCAAGCGCGTCGACCGCAGCGGCGCGCCGCTGCCGTACGCGACCAGCCCGGTCGTCTGGGGCGAGCCCGGGACGAACGCGCAGCACGCCTACTTCCAGATGCTGCACCAGGGCAGCGACGTCGTCCCGGTCGAGTTCATCCTGCTTCGGCAGGCGAGCGCCGTCGCCGGCGCGATCCCGGCCGAGGCGAGCGCGCGCCAGCATCGCATGCTGCTCGCCAACGGCCTGGCGCAGAGCCAGGCGCTGATGCAGGGGCGCGCCGGCGCGAACGAGCCGCACCGCGACTTCCCCGGCAACCGGCCGAGCACGACCTTGCTCCTCGAGCGGCTGACGCCGCGCTCGCTGGGCGCGCTCCTCGCGCTCTACGAGCACCGCGTCTTCACCTCGGGCGCGGTCTGGGGCATCGACAGCTTCGACCAGTGGGGCGTCGAGCTCGGCAAGACGCTCGGCAGCGCGCTGCTCGGCAAGTTCGAGCGCGGCCGCGACGCGGACGCCGGCGCCGGCCTGGACGGCTCGACGGCAGGCCTCCTGCAACGGCTGCTTCGCTGAGCCGAGCCGTGCCCCGCCGCCGGGGTAGCGGCGCGGCGAAAGCTGTCAAGATGTCGTCCCATGCCCGCACTTGCCCGCGTTCGATGAGTCGAGCTCTCGTTGCGTTGACCTGGGGGGCGCGCGCCGACCGCGTCGTCGAATGACGCGGCGCTGGCGGCTCTTCCCCAAGTACGCGCTGCTGATCATCACGCTGGTCGGCAGCATGCTGGTCGCGAGCGGTGCGATCAGCATCTACTTCTCGTGGCGCGAGAACGAGGCGCACCTGGTCGCCTTGCAGGAGGAGAAGGCGCAGAACGCGGCGACCCGGATCGAGCAGTACATCCTCGACATCGAGCACCAGCTCAGCTGGACCGCGCTGCCGCGCGCCGACGCCGACGGCGACGCGCTCGAGCAGCGCCGCCTCGAGTACCTCAAGCTGCAGCGCCAGGCGCCGGCGATCACCGAGGTCGTCTGGATCGACCCCGGCGGCCGCGAGCAGCTGCGCATCTCGCGGCTGGCGATGGACGTGATCGGCAGCGGCACCGACATGGCGCAGGAGGAGAAGTTCCGCGTCGCCTCGAAGGGCGGTGTCTATTACGGCCCGGTCTACTTCAGGAAGGGCACCGAGCCGTACATGACGATCGCCCGCCCCGCCGGCAGCGGCGGCGGCGTGACGGCGGCCGAGGTGAACCTGAAGTTCGTCTGGGACGTGGTCTCGCGCATCAAGATTGGCTCCGGCACGGCCGGGCTGGCCTATGTCGTCGACGCCACCGGCGTGCTGATCGCCCATCCCGACATCAGCCTGGTGCTGAAGAAGTCCGACCTGAGCGCGCTGCCGCAGGTCGCCGCGGTCGTCCGCCCCGGCAACGGCCCGCCCGCGGCGGCGCGCGACCTCAAGGGCGAGGAGGTCTTTTCGGCGAACGAGTCGATCCCGACGCTGCGCTGGACGGTGTTCGTCGAGTCGCCGCGCACCGAAGCGTTCGCGCCGCTGTACGCGACCTTGCAGAGAACCTCGCTCCTCCTCGTCGCGGCCCTGCTGATCTCGATCGCGGCGAGCTTCTTCCTCGCCCGCACGCTGGTCAGGCCGCTGCGCGCGCTGCAGGAGGGCGCGGCCCAGATCGGCGCCGGCGATCTCGAGCGCCACATCGAGGTCCGGACCGGCGACGAGCTCGAGGGCCTGGCCGAGCAGTTCAACCGGATGAGCGCGCAGCTGCGCGAGTCTTACGCGGGGCTCGAGCGCAAGGTCGAGCAGCGCACCGCCGAGCTGACCGAGGCGCTCGAGTACCAGACCGCGACGGCCGACATCCTGGAGGTGATCAGCAGCTCTCCGGACGACGTGCAGCCGATCCTGGAGGCAGTGGCCGAACGGTCGCGGATCCTGTGCGCCGCGCAAGGCAGCAGAGTCTGGCTCGTCGACGGCCCCGATCTGCGCGCGCACACCGGCTACAAGCTCGAGGACGGCAGCGAGTCGGGACGCGGCGATCTCCTGCCCCAGAAGGCGACGTCGGTCGTCGGTCAGGCCTTCGTCGAGGCCAGGACGGTGCACATCGAGGACGTGGCGCCACTCGTCGGCACGCGCTATCCCGATGCGATCAAGACGCAGGCACGGCACGGCTTCCACAGCGTGCTGGCGGTGCCGATGCTGCGCGACGGCCAGGTGCTCGGCGTGATCGCCGTGCTGCGCGTCAAGATCAAGGCCTTCACGACGGCAGAGATTCGCCTGATCGAGACGTTCGCCGACCAGGCGCTGATCGCCATCGAGAACGTGCGCCTGTTCAACGAGACCAAGGAAGCGCTCGAGCAGCAGACCGCGACGGCCGAGGTGCTGCGCGTGATCAGCTCGTCGGTCGCCAACGCCCAGCCCGTCTTCGAGAAGATCACGCAAAGCTGCGGGCGGCTGTTCGCGGGGACCCGGACCGCGATCAACCTCGTCGGTGCCGACGGCCTGATCCATCTCGCCGCCTACGACGGGCCCCGGCGCGAGGGATTCGCCGCCATCTTCCCGTTCGCGCCGAATCCGGAGAGCGGAACGACGCTGGCGATGACCGAACGCCGCGTCATGCACTATCCGAACGTCGACGATCCGGACGTTCCGGCCGGGGTCCGGCGCGGCACGCAGGCCACGGGCACGAAGTCGCTGCTGTTCGCTCCGCTGCTGCTCGACGATCGCGGCATCGGCGCGATCGTCGTCGCTCGCGAGACGGCGCGCGCGTTCCTGCCAAGCGAGATCGCCCTGCTCAAGACCTTCGCCGACCAGGCCGTCATCGCGATCGAGAACGCGCGCCTCTTCAACGAGACCCAGGAGGCGCTCGAGCAGCAGACGGCGACGGCCGAGGTGCTGCGCGTGATCAGCAGCTCGGTCGCCGACAGCAAGCCGGTGTTCGAGAAGATCCTCGAAAGCTGCCAGCGCCTGTTCGCGAGCAACGAGCAAGGCATCCTCGTGGTCGGAAACGACAACCTGCTTCACCTCGGATCGCACCACGGCGCCGCCCGCGAGAAGGTCGCAGCGCTGTTTCCGGTTCCGCGCGCCATCGGCGCCGACGCCGCGAGACGCGAGCGGAGCGTGATCCACATCAAGGACATCCTCGGCGACGCCGACGTTCCCCCGGGGCTGCGCGTCATCGCCGAGCAGATCGGCGTCGGCACGTACTCGCAGGTGATCGCGCCGATGCTGTGGGAGGGCGAATCGATCGGCAGCCTCTACGTGATCCGCCAGCCCGCCGTCGGCTTCAGCGACAAGGAGATCGGCTTGCTGCGAACCTTCGCCGACCAGGCGGTGATCGCGATCCAGAACGCGCGCCTCTTCAACGAGACGCGCGAGGCCCTTCGCAAGGTCGAGCTGCGCACCGGAGAGCTGTCCGAAGCGCTCGACTACCAGACCGCGATCAGCGACGTGCTGCGCGTCATCAGCCAGTCGCCGACCGACGTCTCGCCGGTGTTCGACGCGATTCTCGAAAGCGCGTCGCGGCTCTTCGGCAGCCCCATGTCGGCGGTCTTCCGGTACGACGGGCGCCTCGTGCACCTCGCGGCGACACGCAACTGGCCGGCCGCGGCGATCGCGGACGCGAGTCGCTTCTACCCCGCCGCGCCGAACCCGCAGATGCTCAGCGGCCGGGTCATCCTCTCCGGGACCGTGCAGAGCGAGGAGGACGCGCTCACCGACCCCGGATACGACCGGCAGGCGGCGGGGCTCGGCCACTGGCGCCGCATGATCGGCGCGCCGCTGCTGAGAGACGGCCAGCCGATGGGCGCGATCGTCGTCGCCTGGCCGGATCCCGGCACCACGCCGACGCGCCCATCCGATCTGCTCAAGACCTTCGCCGACCAGGCCGTCATCGCGATCGAGAACGTCCGCCTGCTGAGCGAGACGACCGAGGCGCTCGAGCAGCAGACCGCGACCGCCGAGGTGCTGCAGGTCATCAGCAGCTCGGTCGCCGACACCCAGCCCGTGTTCGACAAGATCCTCGACAGCTGCGAGCGATTGTTCGCGGCGAGCGGCCTCGGCATCTACCTGGTCGACGAGGAAGGCCTGCTGCGCAAGGCCGGCTTTCGCAGCGCCCGCGAGAAGCCCGAGCGCGCGGTTGCCGGAACGTTTCCCCGGCGGCTCGAAGGAACCGCCACCGAGATCGCGATCCGCGAGCGTCGCGTCGTCCACTACGGCGACGTCCTCGCCGAGCCGGACGCGCCGGCGCCGCTGGTGCGGATCGCCAAGGCGGCCGGCAGCTTCTCGATCGCCTTCGCGCCGATGCTCTGGGAAGGCCGCGGCGTCGGCGCGATCCAGGTCTCGCGCGACCCGCCAGCGCCGTTCAGCGAGAAGGAGCTGGCGCTGCTCAAGACCTTCGCCGGTCAGGCCGTGATCGCGATCCAGAACGCGCGCCTGTTCAACGAGATCCAGGCCAAGAGCCGCGAGCTCGAGCTCGCCAACAAGCACAAGTCGGAGTTCCTCGCCAACATGTCGCACGAGCTGCGCACGCCGCTCAACGCGATCATCGGTTTCTCCGAGGTGCTGTCGGAGAAGATGTTCGGCGAGGTCAACGACAAGCAGCTCGAGTACCTGCTCGACATTCATTCCTCGGGCCACCACCTGCTGACGCTCATCAACGACATCCTCGACCTGTCGAAGATCGAGGCCGGCCGGATGGACCTCGACCTGGCGACGACGAACCTGCCGATGCTCCTCGACAACTGCACGACGCTCGTGCGCGAACGCGCCAACCGGCAGGGCCTGGTGCTCGCGCTCGAGGTCGAGGACGGCCTCGGCGACTGGGTCGCCGACATCCGAAAGCTCAAGCAGGTGGTGATCAACCTGCTCTCGAACGCGGTCAAGTTCACCCCGGCCGGCGGCAAGGTGACGCTGCGTGCGCGCCGCCTCGAGAACGCGGTCGAGATCGCCGTCGTCGACACCGGCGTCGGCATTGCCCCGGACCAGCAGGCGCTCGTTTTCGAGGAATTCCGCCAGGCGGGAGGCGACTATCTAAGGAAGTCGGAAGGCACCGGCCTCGGCCTCTCGCTCGCCAAGCGGTTCGTCGAGCTGCACGGCGGAACGATGCGGGTCGAGAGCGAGCTCGGCCGCGGCTCGACCTTTGCTTTCGTGCTGCCCGAACGCGTCCTGGAGGCGGTATGAAGCGCTCCCGCCGTCCGGCGCCGGGCGTTCGGTACGGTCGGGCGTTGACGCGGCGCGACTGGCTCGAGCGCGTTGGCGCGACAGCGTTCCTGGGTTGGCCGGTCGCAGCAGCATCGCAGGCAGCCGATGCGCCGATGCCGGTCGTCGGCTTCCTCGGCCTGACCGGGCCGGCCCCGCGCCAGGCCGCGTCCTTCCTCGAGGGGCTCGCCCAGGCCGGATTCGTCGACGGCCGCAACATCGCCCTGGTCTATCGCTGGGCCGACAACCGAGCCGAGCGCCTGCCGGCGCTTGCTGCGGAGATCGTCGCAGCGCGGCCGGCGGTGATCGCGACGATCGGGGGCACTGGCGCGGCGCGGGCGGCGCAGGCGGCGACGGCCAGCGTGCCGATCGTCTTCGAGGTCGGCATCGACCCGGTTGCGGCCGGCCTCGTCGCCAGCCTCGCCCGGCCGGGCGGCAACGCCACTGGCGTGTACATGCTGACCGGCACGCTCAACGAGAAGCGCGTGCAGTACCTGCACGAGATGGTGCCGCGCGCGACCACGATGGCGCTGCTGCTGAATCAGCACGGCCCGGTGGACATCGAGGCCAGGGTCCGCGAGGCCACCGACCTCCGCGGCCTTCGACTCGTCGTCGTCAGCGCTGGCACCGAGCAGGAGATCGAGTCGGCGTTCCAGGACCTTGCCGCGCGCGGGGCCGGCGCGCTGGTCGTCGCCAACAGCCCGTTCTTCAACAGCCGGCGCGAGCAGCTGGCGGCGGCGACCCTGCGCCTGGGCATCCCGGCGATCTTCGAGTGGCGAGAATTCGCCGTCGCCGGCGGACTGATGAGCTACGGCAGCGACATCTCCGGCGTGCTCCGCCAGCTCGGGGTCTACGCCGCCCGCGTCCTCAAAGGCGCCCGCCCGGCCGATCTGCCGATCCTGCAGCCCGACCGCTTCGAGCTCGTGATCAACCGCCGGACGGCGGCCCGCCTCGGCCTGACCATCCCGCAGAGCCTGCAGCTGCGTGCCGAGGTCGTCGAATGAGCCAGGGCTTTGACCTTATTCTTGCGCGCAGCCAGGTAAAGGACGGGCGATGAAAACGATCCTGATCGTCGAGGACAACGAGAAGAACATGAAGCTCGTTCGCGACATCCTGCGCCACAACGGCCACGCGACGATCGAGGCGCCGACCGGTGGCGAGGGCGTTCGCCTGGCGAGCGAGAAGAAGCCCGATCTGATCCTGATGGACATCCAGCTGCCCGACATCGACGGCATCGAGGCGCTGCGCCGGATCCGCGAGGACAGCGCCCTCGACGCGGTCGCGGTGATCGCGGTGTCGGCGTCGGTGATGCCCGACGACCAGCAGAAGATCGTCACCTCGGGATTCGACGCCTTCGTCACCAAGCCGATCAACCTGAAGCAGTTCCTCGACACGGTGAAGCGCTTCCTGACGCAGGGGCGAACGGCGCGATGAAGGCGAGCGTGCCGGCGCCTCGTCGCATCGCGACGGTCGGCGCGCGCGCGACCGCGTTCGCCTTCGCGATCGCCACGGCGCTCGTGCCGCTCGGGGCCGGGGCTCAGGCACAGGCCGGCATGGCGCGGATCGGCTTCCTCTCGTTCTTCCCGGCGCCGACGGCGGCCGCCCCCGATCCGAACGAAGCGGGCTTTCGCCAGGGCCTGCGCGAGGGCGGCTACGTCGAAGGGCAAAACGTCGTCATCGAACGCCGCTACGCGGACGGCAACGCCGCGCTGCTGGCGGCGTCGGCCGCGGAGCTGGTGCGCCTGCGCGTCGACGCGATCCTCGCGGGCGGCCAGCCCGCGCGCGAGGCCGCGCGCAAGGCGACGGCGACGATTCCGATCGTCACCTTGTCGGGCAGCGACCCGGTCCGCGAAGGCTGGGCCAAGAGCCTCGCCCGCCCCGGCGGCAATGTCACCGGCCTCACGTTCACCTTCCCCGAGCTCGCCCCGAAGCGCCTCGAGCTGCTCAAGGAGGCGCTGCCGACGTTGACGCACATCGCCGTCCTCGTCGATCCGGTCGAGGTCGTCGACGCTCCCGACGTGCTGCGCGAGACCGAAGCCGGCGCGCGCCGGCTCGGCCTGAAGATGCAGGTCCTCCAGATCCATGGCCGCAGGGATCTTGAAGGCGCCTTTGCGCAGGCCCGGCGCGGCAACGCGCAGGCGCTCGTCGCCATGGCGATGTGGCCGTATCGCAGCGAGGTCGCCGCGCTCGCGCTGGGCAGCCGGGTCGCCCTGATGGGCGAGGAGTCGCACGAGGCGCAGGCGGGCTTCCTGATCGCCTACGGCGCCGACCTCGACGACCTCGTGCGGCGTTCGGCCTTGCAGACGGCGCGGATCCTGAAGGGCGCGCGCGCCGGCGACCTGCCGATCGAGCGGCCGACCAAGTTCCGCCTGAGCGTCAACCTGAAGACCGCGAAGGCGCTCGGCATCACGATCCCGCAGGCGTTGCTGGCGCGCGCGGACGAGGTCATCCAGTGAGCGCCAGCGCCGCCAGCGCCAAGGTCCTCGTCGTCGACGACGTCGCGCTCAACGTCAAGCTGCTCGCCGACCTGCTGGCGGCGAAGGGCTATCTCACCTGCACCGCGACCTCGGGCGTCGAGGCGCTCGCGGTGCTCGCCGCCGAGCGGCCCGACCTCGTTCTGCTCGACGTGATGATGCCCGGCATGAGCGGCTACGACGTCTGCCGCGCGATCCGCGCCGACCCGGCGCACGCGATGCTGCCGGTCGTCCTGGTCACCGCGCTCGACCCGGCCGAAGAGCGCGCCAAGGGCCTCGATGCCGGCGCCGACGACTTCCTCAGCAAGCCGGTGAGCCAAGGCGAGCTGCTGGCGCGAGTGCGCTCGCTGCTGCGCATCAAGTCGCTCTACGACGAGCTGCTGCACCAGCGCGGCGAGCTCGCCGAGCTCAATCGAACGCTCGAGCAACGCGTCGCCGACGGCGTCAGCCAGCTCGAGAAAGTGAGCCGGCTGAAGCGCTTCTTCTCGCCCCAGCTCGCCGAGCTGATCGTCGCCGGCGGCGCCGACGATCCGCTCAAGAGCCACCGGCGCGAGATCACCGTCGTCTTCCTCGACCTGCGCGGCTTCACCGCGTTCACCGAGACGGCCGATCCGGAAGACGTGATGGCGGTCCTCGGCGAATACCACGCCGCGGTCGGCGCGCTCGTCCTCGATCACGAAGCCACCCTCGAGCGCTTCACCGGCGACGGGATCATGGTCTTCTTCAACGACCCCGTGCCGGTTCCCGATCCGGCGCGGCGTGCCGCGCGCATGGCGATCGCGATGCAGCGCGAGGTCACCCGCCTCGCTGTCGGCTGGGCGCGGCGGGGCTACGAGCTGGCGATGGGGGTCGGCATCGCCCAGGGCTTCGCGACCATCGGCAGCATCGGCTTTCCCGGCCGGATCGACTACGGCGCGATCGGCACCGTCACCAACCTCGCGGCGCGCCTGTGCGGCGAGGCGCGAGGCGGCGAGATCCTGGTGTCGCAGCGCGTCCAGGGCCTGCTCGACGGCGAGCCGGCGTGCGAGCCCGCCGGCGAGCTCGCCTTGAAGGGATTCCACCGTCCAGTTCCGGCCTTTCGCGTTCTGGTCGCGGATCGGCCCCCGGGCGGTGCGGCGACCTGACCGCTTCGCATCGGCGTCATCAATCTTGTCGATGTCGCGCCTCGAATTCGTGAATATGGCCTTCATCAT
>Ga0268264_10001568_pt1 | contig 21208 bp, 22 predicted proteins | sample KBSSwiS32_FD_190357 | JGI IMG/M metagenome (GOLD analysis project Ga0268264, IMG submission 190357) | Switchgrass rhizosphere microbial communities from Kellogg Biological Station, Michigan, USA - KBS Switchgrass S3-2 (SPAdes) (version 2) | ecosystem: Host-associated > Plants > Roots >...
CCAATTTGTATTGTAAAGAGGCTTGTCATTTGCATCAAACAACTTGGGATAGTTGATATGGTTAAGCGCTTTAGGCGGCGCCTGCACCGTACCATTAGGGTTGGCTGCGTTCGCGCTGAATTTCTGGCCATTGGCAAAGGACAGGTTATATATCTGCACAAATTCATTTGCATCTAAATTAGGCAGATGACGATAGAGTTGGGCCTCATTTACATTGCCATCATAGCTGATGCGGGTGGCGCCTGCACGACCTCGTTTGGTAGTGATTAGAATCACGCCGTTTGAACCCCGTGCACCAAAGATGGCTGTAGAAGAAGCGTCTTTCAATACTTCCAGGGAAGCAATATCGCCTGGATTTATAGTATTGCCATCTACTCCGATTACTCCATCCACGACATACAACGGATCAATGTTGGCATTAATAGAGCCTAGGCCACGAACGCGTACTTTCGCACCAGCACCTGGCGCATTATTATTTACGCTTACGTCAACCCCCGGAACTTTTCCTTCAAGTGCCTGGGTAATATTTGGTGTGGGTTTATCATTAAGCTTGTCTCCTTTCACTATAGACACTGAGCCTGTAAGGTCTGATTTCTTTGCTGTACCATAGCCAATCATCACCACCTCGTTGAGGTTGGTGGCATCCTGCTGCAAAACCAGCCCCTGTAATTTACCAGGCTGATTAGCAGGCACCTCCAAGTTTTTATATCCTACATAACTAAAAACAAGCATTGCATTGGCGCTGCTTACGTCAATCGAAAAACTGCCATCAGCCTTGGTAGTAACGCCATTATTGGTGCCTTTTTCCACTACGCTTACACCGGCAAGGGGTTCACCTTTTTCATTGGCAATTTTGCCGGTAACCGGTATAGCAGCAGCCGCTAATTGGTTTTCGGTGGTTTTGTCGCCAACTATTACCACTAATTGATTACTAAGGCGACGATAGCTAAGCGAGGTATGTTCAAAAATTTTATCCAGTACCTCAGTAAGGCTGGCATTGTTTACATCGATGCTTACCGGCTGGCTTCCTTTTAAAAGCTTGTCGCGGTATACAAAACGGAAATTGCCCTGATCCTCAATTGATTTTAGCACTTTTTTCAGCTGCACTTTATCCAGTTTCAGGCTGATGCCCTGCCCGTAACTATGGGCGAATGACTGAGAAGAGAAAAACAGGACCAGCACGATTGCCATCTTCGTCATAAGCAGGTATTTGATTAGTAAACGGCGCGTATTGGCAGATACGCCGTATTCACATTTTTTCATATCTTGGCTTTGATTTAAAAATGATGATAGCTGCCCTTGCGGGCAGTTTTGTCTTTTTTTACGGCGGGGAATGGTCGCAACATTCTCCGCTTTTTTATTTTGTTGGGTGTCAGGTTATTTTTTTCATTGGCGCCAGTTTTATTGGTTAGTAATGGAAGAAGTATATCGTTTATGCGCGAACGCAATTTTGTATTCCTTGAACAGCTGAGGTGCGGATAAATCCGGTAACCCGGTTTAGCGTAAGCATCGGGCTTATTGATCGGCCCGCCTGATAGTGACGATATTTTTATGAATAGTGTATCTGAAATTTCCGGTAATGGTCAAAGCTTCCATCAGTTGCGATAATGTTTCATTATCGAAAATGCCGCTGTACGCCGTTTTTTTCAGCTCATTGTCTCCGTTGATGATTACTTTCACATCGTACCATCTTTCTATTTTCTGCGCCACTTCTTCCAGGCTTTCCGCGTCAAATACCAGTTTGTTTTTTATCCAGAGTGTTTCCAGCGCGCTGCTGTCTTTCGCTTCAAAGTGAACCTTGCCCACTTTGATATCCAGTTCGGGACTGCCCAGGCTATTATTTTTACTGTCTTTGTCTGTATTAAACTGGAGGCTTTTATTGTTTACCACCAGTTTCTCATTTGGTTTCAGTACAATCTTTTTTTCAGGATTGTTATGAAGCGACACCTCTACTGAACCCCTGAACAATGCGGTTTGCGTATTCTTTTCGCTTTCGTATGCCCTTACGTTAAAAGCGGTTCCCAATACCCTTATATCAAGTGTTTTGGTATGAATGATAAAAGGCCTTGTTTTATCTTTTACCACATCAAAAAAAGCCTCACCTTCAAGCGACACTTCCCTGAAATCTCCTCTGAAACTCTCGGCGTAGGTGAGTTTGCTATCAGCATTTAACCAGGCCATGGTGCCATCGGGCAACTGGATATTGGATTTGGAACCTTTGCGGGTGCTGACCGTATTTTTAGCAATACTTTCCGCTTTCCTGAGAACTTGCGGGGGCTTGTTGTCGTTATTCTTATAAAGCAATAATACAATAACCAGGCAAGCGGCAACGGCGGATGCGGGCAGCCACCACCTGTAAATACGGCGACTTGTTTTTTCTTCGGAAGGAGCAGTTATACCGGGTGAATACTCGGCAAGACCAGGATAAACATCGGGGTTATTACTAAAACGTTGCAGGTGCCGGTTAAAAAAATCATCTGTTTTATTTTCCTGTACTGTTTTTTTCTTCCATATCTGCAACAGCAACTGCGCCTGTAAACCAAGTTCAGGATTTTCCTGTAATAACTTGTCAAGCGCGGCAAGTTCCTCATTGGTTGCTTCGCCCGTAAGTTTTACACTTAATAAATACCAGAGTTTTTCTTCCTCCATACAACTGTCTTGTAGTTAAGGATACCCGGGGCGATTAAAATGTACCAAAAGAAAAATTTTTTTTTAAAAAAACATTTTATCTTCACAATTAAGAAAGGAATTAAAATGTCCAATCTACTTTGAACGATCTTGTCGCAATAGCTGAACTGCAAAAGAGAATTGCCTTGTATGATGATATGAAGGCATACAGGGAGTTGTGTGATATTTTTTTTCATCGCCTCAACCGCACGGCTTACGCATTCCTGAAATCAAAAGAACCCGCCGAAGAAATTGTTTCAGATGTCTTTATTAAAGTATGGCAGATTAGGGCAAAGCTCACCGAGATCGACAACCTGAGCGTTTATCTTTACACCGTTACCAAAAATCTTTGTCTTAAATATATTACCCGCCAATATAAAAATCCGGTAACCAGTCTTGATATCATGCATTTTGAAACCAGCATCGATTTCAATACGCCGGAAGACATTTGCATCTCTGCAGATATCATAAAAAAAATAAGGCAGGCGCTGGATGAATTACCCCCTAAATGCAGGCTGATACTGCAACTGGTGAAAGAAGACGGATTGCGTTACAAAGAAGTAGCTGAGATATTGCATATTTCGGAGCTCACTGTACGCAACCAGGTGGCCATTGCCGTTAAAAAATTGGGAAAGGCATTGCCTGTTTATTTACAGTCTGCCGTGAATCTCCATTTCAGGTGAACCACTGTGAGAGGGGAACGCGAAGTTGTACAGTATAAATTCTGCAGGAATTGCTTTATGGAATATTGAAAATTGTGCGTTGTTTATTGATCATGTTTCAGCACATGAAATAAATGTTCAACGCTCAATACTCAGACTAACCTGACAATCGCCCAATTACAAATTCCTAATTCCGATCTAATTAACTGGCCAACTAATCAACTAACCACCGGGTGCCGTTTAAATTCCCTGTTCCTGTCAAACAAATACCGGTACGTGATCAGCCGCCTGCTCGGAAAAGTATCGCCCAGGCTTTTCGCTACGTTGATCATTTTGGGGTTGAACTCGCCAATCCACTGCATTTCAAATTCCCGGTAATCGGTATACGGTTGTACCAGTTTGGCCGCTTCTATCAGCATAAACGCATCTACCCCCGTTCCCTGGAATTCGGGTACTATACCGTATACTATACCAACGAATTTGGTTCTTTTCCTTGTTTTCTGCAACCATACAAAATATAATTTTTGCAGCAGGCCAAACTTCCCGTTCAGGTGCCTGAAGTACTGGTTAATATCGGGCAGGTTAATAAACATGCACACCGGTTCATCATTGTAATAGGCAAACCATAGCACCCGCTCATCCATCACCGGCTTCATTTTTTTAAACATGATCAACACCTGTTCTTTCTTTAGCTCTTTTAGTCCGCCATGGCCCGCCCAGGCTTTATTATAAATAGTAGTGAAATCGCCGGCAAACTTTTCCAGTTTGTTTTTATCAATATGGATGGCCTTATAACCCGGATCTTTTTCAATGATGGCATGACGCTCATACATTTTTGCACTCAATTTTTTTGTAGTGTCAAGGCCAAAGCAATGTTGGTTGAAAAAATTGCGGAAACCGTAATGTTCAAATAATTCCTGGTAGTAAGCATAGTTATAATTCATACAGTACAGTGGTTCCTGGAAGCCTTCTACCAGCAGGCCCCACCAGCGATCACGTTCACCAAAATTGATTGGGCCGTCCATAGCTTCCATCCCCTGCCTGAGCAACCATTCTTTTGCGGTATCGAAAAGTAGATCGGCCGCGCGCTGGTCGTGGATGCAGTCAAAAAAGCCGATTCCGCCCACCGGCACTTCATCGCCTTTGTTTTTATATTTTTTATTGGTGAAAGCGGCAATGCGGCCAATTAAGTTCCCGGCATCATCCTTCAAAATCCAGCGAATGCACTTGCCCTGCCGGAAGGCCTTGTTTTTCTTTTCATCAAATACTTCCAGTACGTCTTTGTTGAGCGGCCTTATATAATTGGGATTGGTTTTATTGATGTCAACATTGACTTTAATAAATGCAAGTGAATGGGCGGGGGTCGTTACTTCCGTTAAACGCATATTGTACACCGGTTCTTTGGTTAGCCAAAATTTTGTGCCTACTATAGCAACCTGTTTGTAAATTTGAACAGGTTTTGTGAAATGAATGATACACGGAAAACAAATTTAACCGATCCCATTGTAGTAAACCATCTTTATGAGCGATAATTCAAAACTCCTTGCAGGTATCGTTATAGGAGCGGCAGCCGGCACAGTGCTTACTTTGCTGTTCAATACAGAGGCAGGCAAACAGGCAGTGGCCAATATTAAATCGGCCGCAGATAAAGTTTTGCGCGATTGGAAAGATACCAGCACCCCCGAAACAGCCGTGTAAAAAATGAGTATGGTAACAGAAAAGCAAAGTTTTTTCGAAGACACACAGGATTTACTGGAAAGCTATGCCGCCAACCGGCTGCGCCTTTTAAAATTGCAGACTGCCGAAAAATCATCCCGCGTTGTCACACTGATCTTTACGGGCCTGGTAATAGGGTTGCTGTCGTTTTTTATTTTCCTTTTTATCAGTATTATGGTTGCCCTGTATTTTTCAGAAAAATGGCATAGCCCCTTTTATGGCTTTGGGGTGGTGGTACTGTTTTATATACTGCTGCTGGTGACAATATTGGTAATGCGTGGTGCGCTGGATAAATATATTTTCAGTAAAGTGATAAATATTTTGTTTGAATCAAACGCAGATGATGATGAAAAACAATAAGAACAGAACCGCTTACACCCGCGAAAGCCTGCAACTGGAGCAATACCGCCTTAAACAAGTGATCAAAGAACAGGAACTGCAGCTGCGGCAGCGTGTACAGCAATTACCAGGCGAATTATTTTACGCAGGCGTGGACGCCGTTATTCCGGCTGCGCTTACGGGTAGCATTACCAATAAATTATTACGTTTCGGAAGAAGTTTTATAAATAAGTCGGTTGTTAAAAAGAATAGCGGCAATACCTCCAGGCTGGTTGCCGTTGCCAAGCAAGCCGGTATCTTCACCCTCCTTAAGCTGGCCTATAACATTTTTATCAGAAAAAAATAGCTGTTACACTGATCAAAAATGAATGCAGCCGGCGACGCCGTGTGGCAGGCTTATATTGCACAAATCACATGCAACCAGGTTCTTAAAGGCTGGTTTTTTGCGTTCTTTTCGCAATTATTTTTTTTCTTTTCAATTGGTGGAAATAATGGGCCAACCCTTACCTTTGCGGCAAATTTTTAAACCGCTGTTTTAATACGCTCATTTATGGCTAATACAGGTAAGATAAAACAAATTATTGGCGCTGTTGTAGACGTTCAGTTTGAAGGACAATTGCCGGAAATATACAATGCACTTGAGCTGAAACGCGATACCGGCGAAACCTTGGTGCTGGAAGTGCAGCAGCACTTGGGCGAGGATAGTGTGCGTACCATTGCCATGGACGGAACCGAAGGATTGGTACGGGGTACGCTGGTAACAGATACAGGCAAAGCGATCGCTATGCCCATCGGCCCCAATATAAATGGCCGTCTTTTTAATGTTACCGGTGATGCCATTGATGGCTTGCCACAGGTTGATAAAACAGGTGGTCGCCCCATTCATAACAAGCCTCCCTTATTTGAGAACCTGAGTACCGCCAGCGAGATATTATTTACCGGGATTAAGGTAATTGACCTGATTGAACCCTATGCAAAAGGAGGTAAAATTGGTTTGTTTGGTGGTGCGGGTGTGGGTAAAACCGTATTGATCCAGGAATTGATTAACAATATTGCGAAGGGCCACGGTGGTCTGTCCGTATTTGCCGGTGTGGGCGAGCGTACCCGCGAGGGGAATGACCTGATGCGTGAAATGATTGAAGCCGGTATCATGAAATATGGCGACAATTTTAAACATAGCATGGAAGAAGGTGGTTGGGACCTGGAGAAAGTAGATATGGAGGGCTTGAAAGATTCCAAAGCAACTTTTGTGTTTGGCCAGATGAATGAACCCCCCGGAGCTCGTGCACGCGTTGCTTTGAGCGGACTAACGATAGCAGAATATTTCCGTGACGGAGATGGCCAGGGTAAGGGAAGAGATATCCTGTTTTTCGTAGACAATATCTTCCGTTTCACACAGGCAGGTTCTGAGGTATCCGCTTTGTTGGGACGTATGCCCAGTGCGGTAGGTTACCAGCCAACCCTGGCTACCGAAATGGGTTTAATGCAGGAACGCATTACGTCTACCCGGAATGGTTCTATTACTTCCGTTCAGGCGGTATACGTACCAGCGGATGACTTAACCGATCCGGCACCCGCCACCACCTTTGCGCACCTTGATGCCACTACTGTATTGAGCCGTAAAATTGCGGATCTGGGTATTTATCCTGCAGTGGATCCATTGGACTCTACCTCCCGTATTCTTACACCGTTTATTGTAGGTGATGCACATTACAATACCGCCAACCGGGTTAAATTAATTTTGCAGCGTTATAAAGAATTGCAGGATATCATTGCCATTCTTGGTATGGATGAGTTGAGTGATGAGGATAAACTAACGGTTTCACGCGCGCGCCGTGTACAACGTTTCCTTTCACAACCCTTCCACGTGGCCGAACAGTTTACCGGTTTGAAAGGGGTATTTGTAAGCCTGGAGGATACCATCCGCGGTTTCAATATGATTATGGATGGTGAAGTAGATGAATACCCGGAGGCAGCATTCAACCTGGTAGGAACCATAGAAGATGCCATCGAGAAAGGAAAAAAATTGCAGGCACAGGCAAAATAGAGTACTTAGACTGACAGTATTTAGTATTGAGACTGGGAGAAGAAGGCGGACAAAATTGGTGTTATAGTTATATTTGGACTGAACTAGATCAACGTCTCATATCTAAATACTAAGTACTAAATACTGAATTGATGGGCATGCATAATTTCAGAGAGCTGAAGATCTGGCAACGCTCTATGGATTTAGCTGAAGTTATTTATAAATTAACCGATGGCTTTCCCAGGGAAGAGAAATATGGAATGTCTTCACAACTGCAACGTTGTGCTGTATCCGTACCGTCAAATATTTCTGAAGGAGCTGGTCGTGGAACAAATAAACAGTTCAAGCACTTCCTCGAGATGTCAATGGGTTCCTGCAATGAAATTCAAACACAAGTTGAACTTTCTTTCAGATTCAAATACATCACAAAAGATGTTCTTGACGAAGTGGTGAGTGAGACATTCCAGATATACAAAATGATTCTGGCTTTCTATAATTCTTTAAAGGATGATTAGTGCCTTAGGGTCTTGATACTAAGTACTAAATACTAAATACTTTTCCAGCTATGGAACTCGAAATATTAACACCCGTTAAAAAATTATTCAGCGATACAGTTTATGGTGTGCAGTTGCCTGGTATCGGCGGCAGCTTTGAAGTGCTGGATAAGCATGCCCCGCTGGTGAGTGCTTTAAAGGCCGGTAAATTAAAAGTGCTGAAAGATAAATCCATGAAAAATGTTTCCCTCTACACTATCCAAAGCGGGTTTGTGGAAGTACTGAACAATAAAATAACGGTACTGGTAGAAGGGGCGGTTGCTTCGGAAGAAACTGCTTAGTCATAGAAGATATTGTTCCCGTGAGATCCCGCGTCTCTTATCCGTTAAAAGCCAGGCCAGCGTACCATTAAGGTTCAATGTTCTTTTTTACTGGTCCAATTATATTTGAAAAATTATTAACCCCGCAATTGCGGGGTTTTTTGTTTTGGATAAACCTTTTTTTACCACACAGAGAATCCAAAGGTACAAGCAGAGGTTCAGAAAGAAAGGAGCCTCCTTTACCTCTGTGGTAAAATATATAACTGGTACTATCACTTATCGTCATTAATAAATTTTTAATTCTGTTGATGCTGTTTAAAAATGCATTTGCATTTGTTATACCACTGTTAACTTCCCGAATACGGCATTAAACTGGTAACTTCTTTGCAGGTCTGCTATTATTATAACAGCAAAATTTTTATGAATATGAAACAGTATGCGATTGTGCCGCTTGCAGCTGCAGCATTGTTTATGCTGGTCAGTTGTACAAAAGATCCCATTAAAAACCTGAGTGCTGATGAAAGCCGGTTGTACATTACCAACCGGGATAGCAGCACCAATTTCTCCTCTTTCAAGACTTTTAGTATTGCCGATTCCGTTGCCATTATCAGTAACGATCACGCGCGCCAGAAAACGCGGGATGCTTTTGACACCGCATTTATAGCGGCGTTCACCGATGCAATGCTGCAGCGTGGGTATACCCTTGTACAAAAAGATCAAAATCCCGATCTGGGGATTAACGTAAATAATATCATTAATACCTATAGCGGATATATCGATTATGGCAGTTATTACGATGGCTACTATGGTTACTGGGATCCCTATTACTGGGGCTATCCCGGTTTCGGATACTATGGTTCTTATATAGGAACCTATCAGGTAAACGAGGGCCTGATTTCTGTTGATATGTTTGATTTGAAGGACGCGGCTGCCAATGGTAAAATAAAAGCGGTCTGGAACGGTGTAATAAGAGGCAGCGGGAACGGCAGCAGTGCCAATATCAGCAGTAATGTGAAAGCGCTGTTTGACCAGTCGCCTTATATAAAAGTCACCCAATAACCTTTAAACAAAGCAAAATGAAAAAGATACAATATATAACAATCGGCCTGCTGTTATTTTGCAGCACTTCCGTATTTGCGCAGCAGAATGATCTCAGCTTAAAAATAAATTATGGCCTTGGCGTGCCGGTAGGGTCCTTTAAAGATGTGATCAGCAATACCTCTTACCGAGGGTTTGGCGCAGAACTGATGTACCATATTAACGGGTCAATTGCGGTAGGATTGGAAACCGGTTCACAGGATTTTTACCAGAAATATCCCCGCCAGTTGTACAAAGCCAGCGATGGTAGCGATATTTCCGCCGTATTATCCAATTCTATACAGGCCGTACCCATTATGTTAAAAGGCCAGTATAATTTCCTGGAGGGTAAGGCGGTGCAGCCCTATGTGGCATTTGCAGCAGGCGGCAATATCATACGGTTTAATCAATATGCCGGAGAGTTTAGCAACGATGACAAAACAAAATTTGGTTTTGCTGCCCGACCGGAGGCAGGCGTGTATATTCCTTTTGGCAGATACAAGCGCGCTGGATTTAGCCTGGGTGCCGGGTATAATTTTATGCCTTTCAATTATAGCGGTATCAGCAATCTCAATAATATTTCGGCAAGGGCGGGTATTAGTTTCCCGTTGGATTAATTAGGACGCATGCAAAATCATATATCTTAAAATATCCCGGTAGCACCGGGATATTTTATTTGGCCGGAGGTAGATCTCGGGGGTGAGCTTGTCTTATTTCATCATGCAAATATTTTTCCCTGATTGAATCTGCTATTGCCGGATAAAAGTAAAATGCATTTTTTTTGGTTGCGTCTGCTGGCAAGCAGTCAAAAAAATAATGAAAAGCACTATACCGTTTCGCATGAATTATAAACGCGATGAAGTGGATAGTATTATAGAAGAAGATTATAATAATAAGTGAAACCAGCGGGGAGGCACCCCTTTAGGGGACGGGGGTTAATTCAACTGCGGATCACTGGGAAAATTTATCAGCATTTCATAATCGCCACCCAGCAAACGAAGTGAATCCTTCCAGGTTTCGCTGATTTCTTTTGGGAAAACAATTTTACGGGTAGCCTGTACCAGCAACCATGATTTTTCTTTCAGCTCATCTTTCAACTGGCCCTCACCCCAGCCACTATAGCCAATAAAAAAACGAATTTTATTGGCATCGGCTTTTCCGCTGCGCAACATATCAAGGGCGGTTTCAAAATCGCCACCCCAGTAAATGCCTTTTACAATCTCAGTTCCACCCGGTATCTCGTCGGGGTACTGATGAAGAAAATGAATGGTATCCATTTGCACGGGGCCGCCGTAGTAAACTGGTAAATTCAGATCCACTGCACTGTTTACCAGTTCATTTAAAGTATAGTCGTATACCCGGTTGAGTACAAACCCAAAGGTTCCTTCTTCCTGGTGTTCACACAAAAAGACCACAGTCCGCTTAAAATTCGGATCTTTCAGAAAAGGATCTGCGATCAATAATATGCCAGGTGCCGGCTGTATCATTTATTCTAAATTACTTATTATATTGGCAAATAAAAATCTTTGTTGGCAAGCGCTGAGGGGGCAGGGATCCGTGCAAAACCTTAGTTAAAAAGGCAGCCACCCCAACCTGTTTTCAGCAAAACCCGTTCCGCTCCACTATTTTTGTAATAATGAAGAAAATTCTACCCCTAATCATCTTACTTATAACCGCCTCCCTGCTTGGCATCATCTTTATCCAGGTGTCATGGATAAAAAATATGGTGCTGGTAAAAGAGGAACAGACATTTGAAAAGATACTGCGATCCATGCAGGCGGTGGGAGATGAGCTGATGGAGCAGAAAGGTACGTTGCCCAGTCTTAAAAACCCCAAATTCAGACCCGGATTTATGATGCCCAGCGACCAGCTGATGAACGAATTGCTGAAACCTTCTACCATTGCCCGGAATTATACCAGTTTTGAAATAGAAGAAAAATTAAAAAAAGCATTTGATGCAAATGGTATCAGGGATATCCCTTTTGAATTTGCCATTTCTTCTACGGTTGGACTGAATTCGTACGAACTAAAATCGGCGAATCTGCTTAAAGTGGTGCTGGATACCATTAATAACAAGCAGTTTATTTATGCCCTGCAGGTGCCCAGCGGCAGCGATTTTGAAACCCTTGCACCCGAGGAACAGATGATCCTGGTGATACCCAATATCCGGAACAGTATTTTCAGGCAATTGCGCTGGCTGATGATCGGCGCCATTTTGTTTACACTGATAATATGCGCTGCTTTTTTTGTGACAGTACGGGCAATGCTGAAACAAAAAAAGACCAGTGAGATAAAAAATGACTTTATCAACAACATGACCCACGAATTTAAAACGCCGTTGGCTACCATTTCACTGGCGATAGATGCAATGCGCAACGAGAAGGTGTTGCAGGACCGGGACAAGATGGGGTATTTCAGCAATATTATAAAAGAGGATAATAAGCGGATGAATAAACAGGTAGAAACGATTTTGCAGGCCTCTTTGCTGGAGCGGCAGGAAATACAGTTGAACAAAGTACCGATGCATGTGCACCAGGTAATCCACGGCGTACTGGATAATTTCCGTTTGCAACTGGAAGACCGGAACGGCAATACATTATTGCAATTAAATGCTGTGGAGGATTTGATAGCCGCGGATGAAGTGCATTTTACCAATCTTGTATCCAACCTGATCGATAACGCGGTGAAATATTCAAAAGAGAACCTGGTGATTAAGATAGCTACTACCAATACCGTCCGGCATATACAGATACGCATAGAAGACAATGGTATTGGTATGAATAAAGAAACACAAAAAAGGATATTCGAAAAATTCTATCGTGCACATACAGGCAATGTGCACAATGTAAAAGGTTTTGGCCTTGGGTTGAGTTATGTAAAAACCATGGTGGATGCACACGGTGGAAAAATAAAAGTAGACAGCGTGCCGGGTAAGGGAACCGTGTTTACCATTGATATGCCGCTGGCGCCGAAGGCGTGAGGCGTGAGTGATTTTCTGGATGTGTAGGTTACTGAATTTTCTTCAGCCCCGAAGGGGCGTAATCTCAATAACCCCGGATAAAATCTGGGGAGGGTGCGTAAGCCGGGAGACGACGCGTAGTCCTCCGCTGTAAACGTTACAGTTCCAGCAAACACCCATCTCCATAACTCAGGAATCGGAAATCGTGTTCTAACGCGTACGTATATATCTTTTTCCAGTCATCGCCGGTGATGGCAGCCACCAGTAAAAGCAGTGTTGAATTTGGCTGGTGAAAATTCGTGATCAGGCCCCGGATGATTTTAAACTGATAACCGGGTGCAATCAATATTTGTGTTTTGCTGATGAGCCGCTGCAGCTGGTGTATGTTCATCCAGTTCAGTAAACTTTGAAGGGCTTCCAGCATACTGTTTGAATTTGGCAATTGATCATATACTTCCCATTGTGAAATAAACAAATCAGCGGGCTGAATGGCTGGTTCAATTTGTGTTTTTACGCCCATCCAGTAAAGACTCTCCAGCGTTCTTGCGGAGGTAGTGCCCACTGCATATATTTTACCGGCAAATGAACGCAACTGCTCAATCGTTTCTTTGTCCACATCAATAAATTCAGCATGCATTTCGTGTCCTTCGATGGTTTCCGCTTTTACGGGTTTAAAAGTGCCCGCACCCACATGCAGGGTAACAAAGCGAGTATAGATTGGTTTTGCGCGTAGTTTTTCAAATACAAACGGTGTAAAATGCAGGCCAGCTGTGGGAGCCGCAACTGACCCATTCTCCTCTGCATAGATGGTTTGATATCGCTCCGCATCGGCTTTTTCTGCCGCACGTTTAAGGTATGGTGGCAGGGGGATTACACCGACGAAATGTAAAACGTCTGCAAAAGAAAGCTGAGCCGGGGTCCATTTAAACTCAATAATAAAGCAATCACTTTGTTTGGTTACATACCTTGCCTCCAGTATCACCGATTCATTAGCATCTGCAATGGTCTTCTGCAATACCTGGCCAGGTTTCCATTTGCTGGCCCCGCCCACCAGGCATTTCCATTGTACGCGTTCAGCTTGCAGCATACCGGTGCTGATATCGGCATATTCATCGGAAGGCTCCAGGCAAAACAATTCAATAGTACCACCGCTTGGCTTTTGAAACAGCAATCTTGCTTCAATTACCCTGGTATTATTAAAAACAAGCAGGCTGTTAACAGGCAGGTAGTGATCAATATTCCGGTAAACATCTTCGGTAATTTGCCCTTTCCTGTACAGCAGTAGTTTGGAACTGTCTCTTTCCGGCAAGGGATAGCGTGCAATTTTTTCTGCTGGTAACGTATATGTATAATCGCTGATGGATATATTTCTCGGATGCATGATAATACGGCCAACTGCCGTAATTTGATTGATAAAAAATATTAAATATTCCTTTTCGCAAGCGGTACAACCAGTTTCAGGCCACTCCACAAATCGCTCACTGCGCAAACCTTTACGTCTACCAGGCCGTGTGCCAATGCATATTTCCTGATAACGTCCTCAGTAAGATCCGTATTCATGCCTGAACTTTTTTTATACCAGCTCACCCAAATGATAACCAAAGGGTTCTTTGTCCACACGGATTGAAGCGTCTGCATTTCCTGCTCAAATATTTTTTTACTTGCGGCAAACAGGTGAATAAAATCCGGTAGCTGAGTTTTGCTGCAAAGCTGGTCACGGATATCTTTTTCCAGCAAATCAGCATACTCGGCCGGTGAATGCAGCAACCGCAATTTCATGTTTTCCTTTATTCCCAGTTTTTTGAGCAAGGGGGTACCTGAATATCCCGATAGTGTCATTGGATGAATTTGAGTCTTGTATGCACATTTTTTAGTCGTCCGTGCACAGGTTATCCACCTGTTTGCACACTCCATTCACACCCGCTAACGCTTATTTGTATCCTATTTGACCTGTAAACCTTGTCAGTCCTCATATCTGCCTCAAAATCAACCTGTGGAAAAATTAAATTTCTCCAATTTTGATGGCTTGGTGTGAAAATGTGTTATTTTGTGTCAATAAATGTCAAAAACGGTTCAAATTTTCATAAATGATTCCTGTTCAGGGCGAATACGAGGTTACTATGGACGCCAAAGGGCGTTTTCTTCTACCTGCTAAACTGGTTAGCCAGTTGCCGCAGGGAGTGGCCACGCATTTTGTTATCAACAGGGGGCTCGATGATTGTTTATATCTCCACCCAATGGAAAACTGGATGGAGCAGTCAAAAGAAATCAATGACCTGCCCGACCATGAAGACGACAACCGCAAATTAAAGAAGTTTTTCAACTACGGCATGACCATGGTGGATTTGGATTCGGCGAGCCGGGTATTATTGCCGCAAACTTTAAGGGATTATGCCGGCCTGGAAAAAGATTTGGTTTTATCAGGCATCGGAAAACATATAGAAATCTGGGATAAAAGTAAGTACCACCAGTTCTTTGATTCTTTTACACCTGCAAATTACAGGGCTTTGTACAAAAAAGTGAAGACGCAGCAAACCGGCCAGTGATAGGTTATGGATAATAAAAATAACATAGGCATCACTGATAGTTCATCGCCTGGTTATCATGTGCCCGTGTTATTGCGCCAGTCGTTGGATGGACTGGCAATAAAACCGGGTGGCATTTATGTGGATTGCACTTTCGGCGGTGGTGGCCATGCAAAAGAAATACTGAAGCAACTTAATGCCGATGGAAAACTTTTTGCCTTTGACCAGGACGCGGATGCTCAAAAAAATGTGCCGGACGACAGTCGCATCATATTTGTGCCAAACAATTTCCGGCACCTGCAGCGGTTTATGCGTTTGTACAAAACCACACAGGTAGATGGCATACTCGCGGATCTCGGCGTAAGCAGTCACCAGTTTGATGAAGCTGATCGCGGTTTTTCTACCCGCTTTGATGCGGCACTGGATATGCGCATGGATCGGCGCCAGGCACTAACGGCGTTTGAAGTGGTGAATACTTATGACGAACAGCACCTGCACAGCCTGTTTGAAAAGTATGGTGAAGTAACCAATGCAAAAACACTTGCCAGAACAATTGTTGGCATCCGGGGATCAACTTCACTGAAAACCATTAATAATTTCAAAGCCGCCCTGCATGCTGTGGTAAAAGGAAATCCCAGTAAATACTTTGCACAGGTATTCCAGGCATTGCGGATAGAAGTAAACGATGAACTGGGCGTACTGCGTGAACTGCTTGAACAGGTTCCCCTTCTCCTGAAACCCGGCGGCCGTGTGGCTATCATTACATTTCATTCGCTTGAAGATCGGCTGGTAAAAAATTTTTTCAGAAAGGGCAGCTTCGCAGAAGAAGAAACCCATCCTTTTGAAAATACCATTTCTTCCAGCTCCTTAAAAATAATTACCAAAAAGCCAATTACTGCAGAATCGGAAGAGTTAAAACGCAATCCAAGATCAAGAAGTGCAAAACTGAGGATTGCGGAGAAAATGTGAAAACAAATTGCTGATATGGGAATGGCGGGATTTTGAGATTTTTTTGATGCCGGTGCTGAAATAAATCTCAAAATCACTAAATCAGCAATCCTTAAATAAATATTTGTTATGGCTCAGCAGGAAGCAAAACGGGAATGGAAACGGTTATTTAATTACCAGTGGATAGTAAAGAATATCCCTTACTTTCTTTTTTTGAGTGTGCTGGCAGTAGTGTATATCTATAATGGCCATTATTCCGATAATACAGTAAAAGACATTAATAAGACCAGTAAGGAATTGAAGGAGCTGCAATATGAATATAAGTCGATGAAAAGCGAGGTAATGTTCCGCAGCAAACAAAGCGAGCTGGCAAAAGCAGTAGCGCCATTGGGTTTAAAAGAATTGGTACAACCCGCAGTGATATTGAAAGATAGCGTTAAGTAGTTGATGGGTTGATCGGTTGAGTAGTTGGTTGATTGGTGGACAGGGCAGACCTTGGTGGGCATTAGTAATCATTAACGACAATTAGCATATTGGAAATAAAGAATGACATATTATGGAGGGTTTACCTTGGCTTTATCGGCATTGTGCTGCTAAGCATCTGCATCCTGGGCAGGGCGGTATACATTCAGCAGGTGCAGGGTGCCTACTGGCGCAGCAAAAGTGATAGCCTCCATACCCGCCTTATGCCTATGCTTGCCGAACGCGGCACCATATACAGTGAAGACGGAAATATGCTCAGCACATCAGTGCCCTATTTTGATATTTATATAGATTTTGGTGCTGATGGCCTGCGCGAAAAAAACGGGCTGCGGTTTAAGACCTGCGTTGATTCACTCAGTATTGCGCTGGCCGGTTTCTTTGCAGATAAAAAAGCCGCTGCCTATAAAAAAGAATTACTGGCAGGATACCGGAACAAAGATCGCTACTATGAATTAAAAAAGAACCTGTCTTTTGAAGAGTATAAGAAGTTGCGCTCATTTCCACTGGTAAACCAGGGCAGAAACAAAAGCGGGTTTATTGCCGAAGTAAAAAACAAACGCTTGAACCCGTTTGGCTTACTGGCCAACCGTACCATTGGTTTGTCGAGGGATTATATTAATGCAGATGGAAAAATTGTGAACCAGAATGTGGGCCTGGAAAAAACCTATGATACTTTGTTAAAGGGTGATAAAGGTCAACGCCTGGTCAGGTTTATCAGTGGCGGTGCTTTTATTCCGATAGAAGGCTCGGAAATAGAACCGGAGAACGGGAAAGACATCATAACTACCATCGACGTAAACACACAGGACATTGCTGAAAATGCGCTGATGAACATGATGATAGAGAATGATGCAGACCATGGCACCTGCATTGTAATGGAAACGGCTACGGGTAAAATAAAAGCGATGGCCAACCTGGGCAAAAGACCTGGTGGTGATTATTGGGAGGATTATAATTATGCATTGCGTGCCACCGAACCGGGTTCCACTATCAAGCTGGCAACCTTGCTCTCTGTTTTGAGCGAAGGCAAAACATCCGTTAACGACATGGTACATGTGGGCGCTACCGGCAACGATTACGTAGGTGTAAGAATGGTAACGGAAGCAGAAACAATGCCCAAGCCTGATATGACGGTACGGGAATGTTTCGCACATAGCTCTAATGTGGGCATGAGCAGGATTGCCTACAACACATTTGCCAGTCAGCCCGATAAATATCTAAGCTACCTGCACAAGTTTCATTTCGATAGTAAGTCGGGGATTGATTTGCTGGGTGAAGAACGGCCGGTGCTGCCCAGAATAAAACGCAATAATGAGGGGCTGCATGCCATGGTGACCATGAGCTTTGGCTATGCAATAGAAGTAACACCGCTGCAGACGCTGATGCTTTACAATGCGGTGGCCAACAACGGCAAAATGGTAAAGCCTTATCTCGTAAACCGCATTGAAGCAAACGGCCAGCCCATTAAGTCTTTTGAGCCCGAAGTAATTGAGGAAAAGATTGCAGATGAAAATGTAATAAAGGCCGCCCAGCAATGTATGCTGGCAGTCACCACGGAAGGAACCGGCAAGATTGCTTTTAAGGGCGCCTTATATAGCGCAGGCGGCAAAACAGGAACAGCGCATGTAGCGGGTAAGGGTCTCAGTTATGACGACGGTATTTATCAGGCTTCCTTTGTTGGATATTTTCCATTTGACAAACCGCAATATACCTGCATTGTAGTCATCAAAACAAAGCCGCATCCTGAAAAACACATGGGCGGCCAGGTAGCGGCACCTGTATTCAGGGAGGTGGCTGATAAGCTTTTTGCGGAAAAAAACGCAGGCCCCATGGTTTTATCAGCAGGTTTCAAAAAAGATAGTACGCTGTTCTACTATGCCGGTGAAACAAAAGATGTAAAAGAAGTGCTCAATACATTAAATGTAGATTATACAGACTCATCCGCGAATCACCAGTGGAGCAGTATGTACAGCAACAATAATAAGCCGGTGGTAAACACGCGCTGGATTGCAAAAAATACGATGCCCAATATAAAAGGAATGGGTTTAAAGGATGCACTCTACCTGCTGGAAAGCATGAACATGAAAGTGCTGGCAAAAGGCAGGGGTAAGGTAGCCGTACAGAGTGTTGAGCCCGGAACGGCAATAAACAAAAACCAGTTGATAAAAATAGAATTGAATTAGAGGAATACGCCATGGCAATATTGCAGGACATATTATATAAAGTAAGTATCCGGTCTGTACATGGTAATACACAAACCAGTGTAAAAGATGTGCAGATAGATTCAAGGAAGATAACCGACGGAACTGCTTTTATTGCCATCAGGGGAGCAGCCTCAGACGGGCACCAGTATATAGATAAGGCAATTGAAAAAGGCGCAGTGGTGATTATTTGCGAGCAGTTTCCCGCCGTGCTGAATGAAAAAATTACCTACGTACAGGTAGAGAACAGCGCTTCCGCAGCAGGTTTTATGGCGCATAATTTTTATGGTCAGCCTTCTGAAAAACTGAAACTGGTAGGGGTAACGGGAACCAATGGTAAAACAACCATTGCCACCCTGTTGTACAAACTCTTTACGTCGTTGGGACATAAATGTGGTTTGCTGAGCACTGTTCAAAATCATATTGGGGAAACAATAATGCCCGCTACGCATACCACACCTGACCAGGTAACACTGAACCAATTGATAAAGCAAATGCTGGATGAAGGTTGCACACACGTATTTATGGAATGCAGTTCGCATGCCATTCATCAGTCGCGTATCGCCGGTCTGCATTTCAGCGGTGGTTTGTTCAGCAATATCACGCACGATCACCTGGATTACCATAGCAATTTTGACGAATATATCCGGGTTAAAAAATCGTTTTTTGATTCATTGCCATCAGATGCCTTTGCCATATCCAATCTCGATGACAAACGCGGTACGGTGATGCTGCAGAATACCCATTCTTTCAAGTATTACTATAGTCTGAAAACATTGGCAGATTTTAAAGGAAAGATTCTTGAAAACAGTTTAACAGGACTGGTAATGATTGTGAACGACCAGGAAGTGCATTTCAGAATGATCGGTGAATTCAATGCCTACAACCTGCTGGCTGTATATGGCGCTGCCATTTGCCTGAAAGAAGATAAACATGAAGTATTGCGCTGCCTGAGCGTACTAAGCGGGGCAGAAGGCAGGTTTGATTATGTGGTATCGGCTAATCAAAAAGTAATGGGCATAGTTGACTATGCACATACACCGGATGCGTTGGTAAACGTGTTGACTACCATTCAGCAATTACGAAAAGGGTTTGAGCAGATTATTACCGTGGTGGGCTGCGGCGGAGACAGGGATAAGGCAAAACGCCCGGTGATGGCAGCGGAAGCATGCAGGTACAGCGACCGGGTGATACTAACATCCGACAATCCACGCAGTGAAGATCCCGCACAAATATTAAAGGATATGGAACAGGGTTTGAATACGGCTGCAAAAAGAAAAACGGTTTCCATTGCGGATCGCCGGGAAGCCATTAAAACGGCCATCAGCTTCAGCAAACCCGAAGATATTGTACTGATAGCCGGTAAGGGACACGAGAAGTACCAGGATATTCAGGGAGTAAAGCATCATTTTGATGACAAGGAAGAGTTGTTAAAAGTATTTCAGTTGCTGGATAAATAGGAGAAGATTTTTAGGTATAAACAATCAATTAACCAACATGCTGTACCACTTATTTGAATGGTTCAAAACACAGGGCATCAAAATGCCGGGTGGTGCATTGTTTCAATTCATCACGTTCAGGTTATTGCTGGCTATACTTTTATCGCTCATTATTACATCGGTATATGGCAAACGGCTGATCAACTTCCTGGTAAAAAAACAAGTAGGCGAAACCGTAAGAGATCTGGGACTGGCAGGCGAGCAGCAAAAAAAGGGTACGCCTACGATGGGTGGACTGATCATCATCCTGGGTATATTGTTGCCTACGTTGTTGCTGGCCAATCTTAACAAAGCCTATATCCGCCTGATGATATTATCGACCATCTGGCTGGGCATCGTTGGCTTTATTGATGATTACCTGAAACTCCGCGCTAAGAGAATTGCTCAGCAACAGGGTGTTCCTTATAAAAAAGGAGATAAAGACGGGTTGGCGGGCTGGTTTAAAATAGCGGGACAGGTAGGGCTTGGTTTGATCATTGGGCTAACCCTACTGTTTAACGATAACACAAAAGCTTACCGTGAGTTTGCGGGAGATGTAAGTACACTGAATAAAAAAGATGTTATTTATCTCAAGGGTACTGATGGTAAGGAAAGGGCATTTGTAAAATCCGATTATCCCATTACTACTATCCCGTTTGTAAAATCACATGAGTTCAATTATTCAAAACTGCTGCCTGAAGCGTTGCGTGGGTATACATGGATACTATACCTCATTGTAGTAATCTTTATCATCACGGCAGTATCCAATGGCGCTAATATAACAGACGGTATCGATGGATTGGCCACAGGTGTATCGGCAATTATTGGCATCTGCCTGGGCATATTTGCCTATGCCAGCGGTAACATACGGTTTGCAGATTATCTCAATATCATGTATATACCCAACCTGGGAGAGCTGTCTATTTTTATTGCAGCCATGGTAGGGGCTTGTATCGGTTTTCTCTGGTACAATGCTTACCCGGCACAGGTATTTATGGGCGATACCGGAAGCTTAACCCTGGGCGGTATTATTGCAGCGCTGGCTATCATGGTGCGCAAAGAATTATTGATACCTATTTTTTGCGGTGTTTTCCTGGTAGAGATACTGAGCGTAACCATACAGGTCAGCTATTTTAAATACAGCAGGAAAAAATTTGGAACAGGGCGGCGGATATTTTTAATGAGCCCGCTGCATCATCATTACCAGAAATTGGGATACCATGAAAGCAAGATTGTAACGCGGTTCTGGATTGTAACCATTTTATGTGTGTTGTTCTCAATTGTAACGCTGAAAATAAGATAATACCGAATAG
>Ga0268264_10001569_pt1 | contig 21202 bp, 22 predicted proteins | sample KBSSwiS32_FD_190357 | JGI IMG/M metagenome (GOLD analysis project Ga0268264, IMG submission 190357) | Switchgrass rhizosphere microbial communities from Kellogg Biological Station, Michigan, USA - KBS Switchgrass S3-2 (SPAdes) (version 2) | ecosystem: Host-associated > Plants > Roots >...
GTGGCCCGGGGCCTGGCCAGCAAGGAGATCGCCGCCGAGCTGGTGATCTCGCCGAAGACGGCCAGGAACCACATCGAGCACATATACGTGAAGACCGGCGCGACCAGTCGCGTGGAGGCGAGCATGTTCGCGATCCGGCACGACCTGCTCGAAGCACCGGCCACCTGAGTCGCGCTGCATCCGCGCCGCGGAAGATGGGGCATCTGCCCCATGACATGCGCCGCACCGCTGTAGTCCGATGACGTCATCATCTGACGACACAGAAGCGAGGCGGTCATGGGACTGCGAAGCCGGCTCTTCGCTCTCACCTACAACCGGCTGATGGCCGGCGGCGAGAAGGCGGGACTTGCGGAGATCCGCGCCACGCTCCTTGCCGAGGCCGGTGGCAACGTGCTCGAGGTCGGCGCCGGCACCGGGCTGAATCTCACGCACTACTCGGGCGCGGTCAGCACCCTCACGGTGACCGAACCCGATGCGTCCATGCTGCGCCGCCTCGAGCGTGTCAGCAGTCGGACCACGCCGTCGACCACGATCCTGCGCGCCCCCGCGGAGGACCTGCCGTTCGACAACGCGACCTTTGACACCGTCGTGTCCACCCTCGTGTTGTGCGGCGTGGACGACCAGCCCCGGTCGGTGCGTGAGATCCAGCGGGTCCTCAAGCCCGGCGGCCGTCTCCTCTTCGTCGAGCACGTCCGATCCGACGACGCTGCTATGGCGCGCCGGCAGGACCGGATGAACTGGCTGAACCGGCTTCTGGCCGGATGCGACTGCAACCGCCCGACGCTCCAGACACTGCAACGAGGCGGGTTCGCGATCGAGAACCTCGTCCACGGCGAGCTCCCGAAGTCGCCGTCATTCGTGCGTCCCATGATCGTCGGCTCCGCCACCCGCCCGGTCGACGCGCTGATCCACCGTTCCTGACCCGCCACACAGACCAAGGAGAACCTCATGCCCATCACCGAAATCGCTGCCCGCCGCGGCGCCACGCTCGTCCAGGCGAACGGCATCGACATCGCCTATACCGAGGTCGGCGACGGCCCACCGCTGGTCCTGCTGCACGGCGCCCTCGCCTCGACGGGACCGGCCTGGGCGGGCTCCCCCGTCGCCTTCGTCGACCACATGCACACCCTCGGCAAGCACTTTCGGGTCATCGCGCCCGACACGCGCGGCTCCGGCGCGACCGTTCACCTCGGGGGACCCGCAACCTTCGACGTCCTCGCCGACGACGTCGCCGCCCTCATTCAGGCACTCAAGCTCGACCGCCCGATGATCGCTGGGTTTAGCGAAGGCGGAGCGACCGCCACCTACGTCGCGCTCCGTTACCCCGACATCGTGCGCGCCCTTGTGAACCACGCCGGCTTCGACATCTTCGATCCCCACGCGATGGCCCACCAGTCCGTCCGACCTATCTTCGGCGGCAGCCCCGACGCCACGTCGGCCAACCCCGACGCGGCCGAGCAGGCGTTCCAGTCGATCCCGCCGATGGCGGCCACCTTTGCCACCATGAAGGCCGACTACGACGACGCCCAAGGCGATGGTCACTGGCGCACCTATCTCGGGCTCTTCTTCGACCGCGCCGTCGCCCCGGTTGTCTACGGGGTCGACAACTTCGCGGCCATCACCGCCCCAACACTGATATTGACCGGGGACCGCGACATGTTCTGCACAGTCGAAGCTGCGTGCGCGGCCTACCGACCTCTTCAAGCCGGCGAGCTCGGGATCGTGCCGGGCACGGGCCACGAGATCACTACCCCGATCATCGACGTCATGACCGCCTTCCTGATCCGACACTCCGGTACCGCGTAGCGCCCCAACGTCGGGTGGATCACGCAGCCGAGCGAGACAGAGGTGACGCGCCCGTCGCGAGTCTGCTCGCCCTGCGGGACACCGTGTCGATCAGTGGCGACTCGGAGGACCGGGCTACTGCTGTACGAGGTCGACGATCGGCATGATCGTCGGCGGCTGCGCAAGCTCGATACCGAGCTCCTCCATGACGGGTCCCAGGTAGGTCAGGAACTCATCGAACGCTCCCTGGCTCTCCCAGATGTCGAACACCTGAAGCTGGCCATCTTCACCGAAGCAAGAGTGAAGCTTCATCGAGCCTTCTGGCGCGCCGGCCTCCCGAAGGCGAGCGCGTCCCTTCGCGTGTTGCTCGATCGTCATGTTCGTGGTGACGATGTAGATACCTATCATCGTGAGTCGCCCCTTATGCTCGTGCTCTGCCGCCCGTTCGCTCCTGAGCGAGCGAGTGGATCACCATTTGGTCGTTAGATGCACAGGATCAACGAGCGTCACTGAACGCACATTTGGGGCGGTCCGATGTGACGGACGGAGCATGCCCGGTGCCCGGAACCGTCATCGGCGGTTGACGATGTGCAGCCACCGCCGCGGAGGGTGGAGAGGTCAGGCGTGAAAGAACGTCATGGGCGACAGGCCGGCAGCGGTGATATACGCGGCCGCGGCTTGCGCCAGTGCCGGATCGGTCGCTACGACGACGGGGAGAGCGAACGGCCCTGAGTTGAGCTGCCTGTACAAGGTGAGGATCTGGTCGACCGTCACGGGGTGGTTGGCCAGTGCAGAAACGAACGAGAGCGTCTGCCCGAGGTCGGCCGGGCTGAGTTCACATCCTACGGAGCCCACCGGAGAGCAGTTCGGCATCACCGCAGCGCGGGCGGGAACGGCGGTCGACGCAGCAGTCGGAAAGTTCACGTTCTCCAGCAATAGGACGATCTCGAGCCACGTCCCCCAGAAATTGAGCTCTTCCGTCGTTCCGGCCAAGTTGTCGAGGTGGGCGCGAGCCTCCGTGAGACCCTCGATCAACGATTGGGTGTGCGCGTCCCACATCAAGTGTTGCAACGTGGGTGCGGGCTGCCGGCTGTCAGCCGCTAGGAAGTACCGCATCCACGCGCGGCACGCGGTGGCCCGATCGGGAAGGCCAGGCAAGAACGGCGTGGGGGCAGCGCGCACATATGCAACGCCGGTGCAGAGCTGGACCGGGTCGCCGCCGCGTCGGTATCCCTGGGCGTAGATCGACGGAGCCACGGTCAGCGTGAAGTTCTCCACGCTCCAGTTGGGAATTCGATCTCGATGGGACTGCTGCTGCCACGTGGTCTGCACGATGATTCCCGCCCACAGCCCGAACTGGCCGAAGCTCGGGTCGCGGTCGGCTGGGCCTGGGAACCGCAGCGCGAGGGCTCGGGCGAGATCGAGGCGTTGCGAGTAACCGACGGACGCCGGGACCGTCGGGATCGCGGTCACCGTATCCCTCGACACCGGCGGCGGTAGGTCGGATGACTCGGTCATTTGGGCTGCCGCCACCGGCGCGGCACCCACGCTCGAGCGACCGCTGGACCCGCAAGCTGCGAGCAGGATCACAACGGCCGCGAGCGCCGTCACTCGTATCATGCGGCGGGCTCATGATCAGCAGCGGCGATGAACACAGTGGTGACGGCTGTGAGGGCAGTGCTGTTTACCGGCCGCGCCCGCGCCGCGTGCTCCGACTGAGCGCGACCCGCCCGGTCGACGCCGGGTGATGGTTCCGTCCGCCCGAGTGAGATCAATGGTAGAGCTCGTCTCCGCGAGGACAGTGACATTCTGCAGCTCCTTGATCGTGTCCCGGATGCCTCGGGGATGAACCCGGCTGCGCCGTGGACACGTAACTCGCCTAGGAAGCCTAGGCTTCTCGGCAGGTTGGGGAGGACGCACCGGCCGCGAGCACGAACTGCAAGACAGCACGGCTTGGGACGGTCGCCGACAGCGGGCGCCGGACGCGACACGCAAGGGGTGGTTCCTCCCTCACCCGTGCGACGGGCCGATCTACCCGAAGGCGGCCGCGCTGGTCGCGCTGTTGCGGACTATCCCCGAACGCCAGTGAGGATGTTGGGGGCGAGCGCGTGCTCGTGTTGGTGGCGCCGCAAAAGATGAGCGTCCATCGATGGTGCAGCGCCAGCGAAGACCGGAGCGCCTGTTTGCACGAGGAGCCCAAGGTCGCCTCGGTGGTTCCAGATCTCAACGACCTTTCCACCTTCAACACGGAAGATATTCATGCCCGAGAACTGAACGAGCTTGCCGGTGGGGTAGACGGTTCCAGAGCGAGCTCCATGTGTCCGTGAGGCTGTCCAGCGCGCCGCAACGAGATCGCCCTCGACACCCAAGGAAGTTGGGGTAGCGGTGGCGCGCCGGTGGGCGCACGCTGCCCGTATGACCACTGACAACAAGAAGATCGTCAAGGAGTTCATCGACCGCCTGTTCACCGAAGGCGACGTATCCGTGCTCGATGAGATCACTGCGCCCGGCTACGTCGATCATGACCCGCCGTTCGGCGGGACCGGGACCGTCGACGGCTGGCGGGCGATGGCGACCATGATCCGTGACGCGTTCCCTGACTGGCACAGTGACCTGCACGCCCTCTACGCCGAAGGTGACATCGTCGTCGAGCGGTTCACGGCGTCGGGCACACACAAGGGTGAGATCTTCGGCATCCCACCTTCGCAGACCGTGTGCACGCTGGCGGGCATCAACATCTTCCGGGTTCGCGACGGCAAGATCGTCGAGCGTTGGGGTCGTGTCGACGAGTTCGGGATGCTGCGCCAGCTCGGTGTCGTCCCTGCTTGAGGGCCGTAGCCTGCGACCCATGCCGGCGGCGTCGCGAGCATGGAAGGTTGCGGAGCTGGAGCGGCTGGCGACGGTGGGTCTCGACGTCGCCGCCTTCCAAGCCGAGGCGCTGCGACGGCTGCGGGCGCTGATCACCATCGACGCAGCGTTCTTCGCGACGGTCGACCCAGAGACGCTGCTGTTCACCGGCGCAAGCTCGGAAGATCCGCTTGTCGAGGCGGCCTCGTTGTTCCTCGAGAACGAGTTCGGGCGTGACGACGTCAACAAATTCGCGTCGCTGGCGAGCGCCGCCGATCCTGTGTCGTCGCTGGACGTGGCGACACGCGGCCACCGTGCCGGCAGCGCGCGGTTCCGCGAGGTACTGGCACCGCTCGGGCTCGGCGACGAGTTACGTGTGGCGTTGAGGTCGCGTGGCCAGTGCTGGGGTGTGCTCTGCCTCCACCGCGCCGTGGCGGCGACCGGGTTCGACGATGACGAGATCGCACTCGTCCGACGGATCGCGCCGCTGCTCGCCGACGGCATTCGGCGGGGCATCGCGGTGGCGGCGGTGAGCCGCGGCGACCTGGCGCCACCCGACGGCGCCGGCGTGGTCGTGCTGGGCCCAGATCTCTCGGTTGTATCGATCAACGCACCGGCCGAGCGCTGGCTCGATGACATCGCGGGCGAGTGGCCGAGCAACTTCGACGTGCCGGTGGCGGTCATCGCCGCCGCGGCACGCGTGATCGCAACAGATCTCGACGGCCCGGTCGAGTCGGCCGTGGCCCGCCTGCCCAGCAAGCGCGGCGGCTGGATCAGCGTGCAGGCATCGCATCTTCGAGGACGGGGCCAAGAGCAGGTGGTTGTGCTGCTGCAGCCGGCCACGACGCAGGAGGCCAGCTCGATGGTCCTCGCCGCCTACGGGCTCACCCCGGCGCAACACCGCGTGGCCGCGCTCGTCCTCCAAGGGCGCTCAACCGCCGAGATCGTCGCTACGCTGCAAATCTCAACTAACACCTTGCAGGAGCACCTGCGCGCCGTGTTCGACCGGTTCGGGGTCAGCAGCCGCCGTGAGCTCGTAGCCGTGCTGATGGCCCAGCGTGGCTAACCGACATCATTCGTTCCAAGACCGCCGCCGGTCGGCCAAAGGACCTCCAGGTGCACCGGAGCACAGGGGTTATCGGGTACGCCGTACGAGTATGACTGGTAGAATTCCTACCATGAGGGTCACTGAGAAGGGGCAGGTCACGATCCCTAAGGACCTCCGAGACGCCCTCGGTATCGGCGCCGGGACCGAGGTCGAATTCGAACTCCGCAAGGAGACGATCATCGTGCGCAAGAGCAACCGCCAACCCTCCCGCGGGCGGCAGCTCGCGGAACGGCTGAAGGGTCGAGGGGACGTGGCGATGACGACCGACGAGATCATGTCCCTCACCCGAGGACGCTGAGATGGCCCGCGGAACGCTGGTCGACAGCAACGTCTTGCTTGACATTCTGACCCAGGATGCGGTGTGGGAGAACTGGTCGACCGACGCTCTCGCTGACGCTGCGGAGGCTGGTCCTCTGTACATCAATCCCATCGTGTACTCCGAGGTGTCAATCCGGTTCACGACCGTCGAAGCACTCGAGGACGCGCTTCCCTCGCAGGACTACCGACGCGAGCCGATCCCCTGGGCCGCAGCGTTCCTCGCCGGCAAGGTTTTCCTAGACCACCGACGGAACAAGGGCTCGAAATCGACGACACTGCCCGACTTCTTTATCGGCGCCCACGCAGCGACCGCCGGATTCGATCTCCTGACAAGAGACGTGTCCACGATCTCATTCACGGTGGTGTCGTTGGGTAGCGCGATCGATACCAGCCGAGTCAATCTGGCGACGTTAGAGACCGTCGTTGCCTAACCGTAGGTACTCATGACACCGAGCACCGAGGCAGCACGAGCGCGCGAGGAATGCCACGCCGCCGCGCGAGGAGGACGCAAGCAACCGCGCTATGACTGCGAACGCATCCGCGTGAGGTTTGAGTTCGGCACATGCACGCCGATGAGCTCTGGTGACGCACAGTCATGCAGCGAAGCCCGGGCGAGGAGCGAGTCGATCACGGGCGGCGAACCCGTCGCCGCAGTGGTTCCTCAAGGGAGCGAGACACTCCGGCCGCACCGTCGCTCCACTCCCCCGGTGCCGGATCGACGTCAGGGTTGATCGGCGGCGGTCATGCCGTCGGCGTGACCCGGCGGCCACTGGACCAGCTCGATGCGGTTGCCCTCCGGGTCGAACATCATGGCGGTCCAGAAATCGGGTGAGCCGTCGGGCGAGATCGGTTCGTCCACGTGGATGCCCCGTTCGGTGAGCTGCGCGCGCACAGCCAACATGTCGTCAACCTGGATGACAAAGTGGCTGAGCGGCGAGTCGCCATCGACCAGTGCGAAGTTCGGATGGTGAACCAGCTCCAGGGTGACGAACTCGTCACCGGCAAGCTTGAGCATGGTGAGGTGGCCGATATCGGTGTCGGGAACTTCGCAAATCACCTCGTAGCCGACCGCTCTATAGAAGGCGACCGAGCGGTCGAGGTCGGTGACGCGCAAGCCGAGGTGGAGGGTTCGCATCGGGTCTCCTCACGAGTGTGTAGGGGTGCAGTGCCGCCCGGACGTGTAAGCCCATCAGGCCGACCTCAGCTGTTCCACGAGGCCCATGTCGTCGCGGCAGGCCCAGTGCTCCACGACCAACCCGTCGGCGACCCGCCAGATGTGGATGAACCTCCAGGTCGCTGGCCGCCCCGAAATCGGAAGCCCGACGAGCAGCGGCATGGTCGAGCCCCGGTGTGTTCCATGCATCGTGACGTGCTGCACGACGAGGTCACCCTCGGCGAATAGGTGGTGCTGCTCGAAGGAGATCGGACCGAGGTCGTGCTCGATCGTCGCCAGGATCTGTCGCAGACCCTCCCTGCCCTGCGGCCCGGCGGCGTGGTTGATCATGTCCTCGGCAACGAGGTCGTCGAGCGCGGTCACGTCGTTCGCGTCCTGTCGCCGGGCGAACTCCGCGACGATGTCCTTCGCACTCCGCTTACTCATCGTGCGTTCCGAGCCAGTGCTGGCGCATCTGAGCTTTCTCTCGCGGTGGAGGACGTCGAAATCGGGCCGACGTCCAGCGGACGTCAGCTGAGTCTCTACCCATTGACACCGCTCACGAGACGGACGACCAACGCGTCGCCGCTGTGGTCGGCTTCAGTCGTGCCAGATAATCGGCGCCGATAACTCTCGACCCTTGCCGGGCGACACAACACTTCGGTGGGCGCTGAGGGACTCGAACCCCCGACCCCCTCCTTGTAAGGAAGAACCGGCCGAGCGCTGTGCGGATCAGGGACTTCCCAGCTCACTCACGAGCGTACGTCGTACAGTTAGATGCACAGGCCTTCGGTACCTGAGCCGCTGGCGGGGCCTCCTTGGCTCCACGCACCGTAGACGGTGCCATGGGAAGCGCCTCGCCGAAATCGAGCAAGGGGCAAAGGGGGCCGACTGGCACAATCTGAGGATGGCGGATCCCCTCGAACAGATCGTGGCCGCCATGTCCGGCACAAGAGGCGCATACCGGTGGCGAGGTGGGTATTTCCTGTGCCGGGCGGCCCGAGGAACACGACGTTGTCTTTGGCGTCAACGAAGTCGAGGGTGTCGAGGTGGGCGATGACGTCGCGTTTGAGGGAACGTTGGTGATCGAAGTCGAAGTCCTCGTGCCTTGATCGGTGGGGTGGCTCGCCCACCTTGACCTCGGCCCGGACTGCACCGTTGGCCTGACGCTGGCTGCTGGAAGCCGCCCCGCTCGGCCGCGCTGGGCGGCAGGGTGACCTTGCCGTTGAATGACCGGTGACTCACTATACAGCTGTCTAGTTGGCACCTAGTATGAGAACGATGCGCAGACAGTTGCCTCGGAAGAACCGACTCGACACCGCTGCTTCGCCCGCTGGCCGCTTCGGCATGATCGACGCCTTCAATCGATACGCCTATGGTGTCGATCCTGCCGACGGGGCGCTGCTCGCTTCGGCGATTACCTCCACAGAGGTCATTGAGTGGAGCGGCACCGGAGAGCTGAAGGGCGGCGGCGGTCGCCGAACTGATCACCCCGTCGGTGACCCGGTATGCCGGGAGTCAGCACACGGCTGGCAATATCACGGCGCGTGTCGACGGTGATCGGGGCCAGAGGGCGGCGGACGCACATGCTCGAGCGTGATCGAGCCGCCGCGCAGCCCCGCGTGGCTCCTTCTGAACGGGGTCTACGAAGGGGACCTCGCGCCGGTGGACTGTGGCGGTTTGAACACTTGGTGTTTCATTGCATTTGGTACGACGGTCGACCGGAAGCGATCGGTTTGCCACGCACTACCAGCCAGAGTGGAAGGGTTACGCGCCGGGATCTGCATCGCGGGTCACCCCAACAACGCCGACATCACTCCCACGAAAGGTCGCTGATGAACTCCAGCAAGAAAAGGGCAACCGTCCCCGGCCCGCCGCCTTCCGCCTCGGTACCAGCCAAGGCACCGACAGGCGGGCACACAACGAAGCGCAAAGCGACGACGGGAGGACGGACCCGAGTCGAGGCAGCGCCCGCGACGCTTACGCCTTCCCGCCGCTCATCACGATCGTCCCAATCCGTGCCAGCGAGCGCGCCGCCCGAAGAAAGCGGCGCGATCCGCCTGCGTGATGCCGCGCTGGAGTTGTTCGGCAAGGACGGATTCGACGGTACCAGCGTGCGAGATCTCGCCGACCGCGCGGGCGTGACGCCCGGACTGGTTAAGCACCACTTCGGCTCAAAGGAAGGACTCCGCAAGGAGGTCGACCGCTACGTGCTCGCATCTATCAAGAACACATGGTCAGACCTGGTCCGCCTGGCAGAAACGACGGAGATCACTGACCACCTGAGCATTCGCGTCGAGGGCTTCCAGGCCCTCTTCCAAGCGAAGCCCCACATCGGTCGGTACATCCGGCGGACGCTGATCGAACAATCGTCCGCGTCAAATGCTTTCTTCGACGGACTCGCAGAGGTCAGCAACGCCATCACCGACGCGGTTCGCCGCGCCGGTTTGGTGAAACCGAGCAGCGACCCCGAGGCCCAGATCCTCTATGCGCTGACGTGCAGCCTGATGCCCGTGATGCTGTCGCGACACATCGAACGTCATCTGGGCGTTTCGCTGCGAAGCGATGCAGGCGCCAAACGCTGGGCCGCAATTGACTATGAGGTGATGACCAACGGCATTCTGCTCGACCCCGACGATGTCCAGCGCCCTCGGAGGAGAAGACGGTGAACCCAAACGCAAGTGCCGACGACACGATCGGTGACGCACCAATTGACAGCGACGCTGTCCGAACTATTTGGGCTGCCGTGCATCCCGATCCGAAAGCGCGGCTGCTGTTGTTCGGCGACTTCGCCCGGCCCAACGATGACCCGTCCGAAGGAATGACGAACGTAACGTCCGAGCGCAATGAAACGGCGGCGTAGGCGATGGACGACATGACCGACTTCCGCGCCGAGGTGCGCGCCTGGTTCGACGCGCACGCTCCGCACGACTGGAAATTGGCGCTACCAAACATGAACAATGCCGAGTACGGCGACTTCCAGTGCAAGTGGCTTCGCACCCTTGGCACCCGAGGCTTCGCGGCACCTCACGTACCGGTCGAATGGGGTGGTGGTGGCTACGACGTCCACCGTCAAGCCGTGATCTACGAGGAGTGGACGCGCGCCGATGCGCCGGCACTGAACCTGTATCCGGTGTCCTTGTTCCACGTTCCGGGTACCATTTTGGCGGTCGGCACGAGCTGGCAAAAGGACACCTTCGTGCGGGCGGCAGTGGACGGCACGGTGTGGTGCCAAGGATTTTCGGAACCCGGAGCCGGCAGCGATCTGGCCGCCTTGCGAACCCGCGCCGATCGCGTCGAGGGTGGCTGGAGGGTCACCGGTCAAAAGATCTGGTCGAGCAATGCGGATTTGGCCGACCACTGTCTCCTGCTCGCCCGGACGGACCCGGAGGCGACGCGGTCGCAGGGGATCTCCTACTTCATCATGGACATGCACCAGCAGGGGGTCGAGGTCCGACCAATCCGCCAGAGCACCGGGCACGAGGAGTTCTGCGAGATCTTTCTCGACGGGGCGTGGATCCCCGAGGCGTACCTGCTCGGCGAGGAGAACCGGGGTTGGCAGGTCGCCCAGGGCACCCTGGCGACCGAGCGTGGTCCAGTGGGACTCGAGATCATCGAGCGGACGCGCACCAGTCTGATCGAGCTGGGGGCGGCGCTGGGCGACGACGACACCGGTCGGGCGGCGGTCGTCCGCCAAGAGCTCGCCCGGCTCACTGCGCACGCCGAGGCGGTCCGGGCGTTTGCGGCCGACATGGTCGACGGCGCGGCGCGGGGCGACGCGAGCTTCGGCAGCGCGTCGCTTCTGAAGATCGCGTTCAGCGAACTGCTGCGGGACATGACGGGCTACGCCAGCCTGATCTCCGGGCTGTCCGGCTTGGTCGATCCAGGCCAGCGTCACCAGGTCGGTTTCGTCAGCGGCGACTGGACCATCGACTGGCTCGGCTCGTGGGGCTGGACGATCGCCGCGGGCACCAGCGAAGTGCAACGCAACATCGTGGCCGAACAAGTCTTGGGCCTCCCGCGGGAATCGCGGCCGGGTGCACAGATGGGGGTGAACCGATGACCGAGCCGTGGGACTACTCAGAGTTGAACGCCGACCAGCGCGAGATCTGGGACGTAGCCGACAAGGTGCTCTCAGCGGGCCACGAGGACCCCGTTGCCGGTACAGCACTGGGCTGGATGGGAATCGGTACCGATCCCCAGTTCGGCGCCATGGGCGGAACGTTCGCCGACCTGGCGCCGCTCCTGGAGTGCGTTGGCTACCACGCCGCCGCCACGTGCGCCACCTGGACTGCAGGGATAGCAGTTCCGCTTCTTGCGGCCAGCGAGCACCCCGACGCAGCCTTGATCGAACAGCTGGCCGACGGTCGACATCGCGTGGCGATTGCCGCCGCTCCTCTACCCGTACCAACCGACACCGGCGGCGAGATCGTCTGCGACAGCCTCGGCGGGGTTGACGCCGCCTACCTGCTGGTGCCGCTGATCCGCGACCAGTCGGTCATGCTCGGCCTACTTCCCGCAGATCGCCGCGTCGCCGAAGACCTGCGCTCGATCGACATCTCCCGCCCCTGGTCGCGACACCACATCGACCCGTCAGCCATCGACGCAAAAAATTTGGTGCGCGCGCCGGATCTTGCGGCCGCATGGCGGTGCGCGCGCAATCGAGTATTCGCGCTCGATTCGGTGGGAACGGCCCGAGCCGCGTTACAGAAGACGGTCTCATACGCGCTGCAGCGTGAGCAGTTCGGCCGTCCCATCGGCGGGTTCCAGGCCTACAAACACCGCGTCGTGGACGCTTTGCTGCGCCTCAAGCTCGCGCAGTCGGTCGCCTACCGCGCCGCCGCCGATCCAAGCGACGGACGACTCGCGGCGGCGGCGGCGGTGGAGGCGTCGGCAATGGCGTCGTTTGTCTGCGGCGAAGCGGTTCAGCTGCACGGAGCGATCGGGTTGACCTGGGAGGCTGGTATCGGGACGCTGCTGAAGCGTGCTCGTGCCAACGAGATCGTGGTTGACGACCGCGCCAACGCCATGACGCTCACGACCAGTCCGAGCTGACTCGCGAAGGGGACGACCATGGACAGCCGCCCCGCTCAATGTCGATGACAGAGATCGTCCGATTCGTCGATGAACAGTCAAGCAGAAGTCGATCGCTGCGCCTTCGCTTTGGCCCACGGAGTGACGGCCGGGAGTGGGTGACCTATTCAGCCCAGCTGCCTTGCGCGCCACATCGTCGACTCGGTGGCGATGACCCCACCGACGGCATCCAGTTGGTGGCCGCCTATGGATCCCTTCAGGAACCGTGCTCGCGCAGTTCGCGACGCAGAATCTTGCCGGTCGCCGTCTGGGGAAGGTCCGGGAGGATAACAATTGTCCGAGGCACCTTGAAGGCGGCCAAGCGGGCGCGACAATGCCGGATCAGCTCTGCTTCTGTGACTTGCTGGTCGCGGCGCAAGCTCACAAATGCCTTCACGGTCTCCCCCCGATAGGAATCGACTACTCCCACGACGGCCGCTTCCCGCACGCTGGGGTGCTCGTAGAGAACATCTTCGACCTCACGTGGCCAGATCTTGTAGCCGGACGCATTGATGAGGTCTTTCATGCGATCGACCAGATAAAGCCATCCGTCGGCGTCGACGAAACCTACGTCCCCGGTGTGGAACCAACCGTCCTTGAAGGCGTGCTCGGTCTCGCCCTCGTTCCGCCAGTAGCCCGGGATAACCTGCGGCCCGCTCACTGTGACTTCGCCGATCGCGCCAACGGCTCGCTCCGACCCGTCATCGGCGATGATCTGGCAGCGAGTCCCAAAGACAGGTTGGCCCGCCGATAACGTTCCAGTAATTGGGTCGATGGGGGCGCGCTGATCGACCGGCACCAAGTGAGTCGGTCCGGTGGTTTCCGTAAGTCCGTAAGCAATGCGGATATACGGGCCCATCTGCCGTTCGTAAGCGTCTACTGTCGCCGCTGCTACTGCCTGTCCGCCCGAGTACACGGTTCGCAGGGAGGACACGTCTCGATGTTGCGCATCTGGGTGATTCATCAAGGCCTGGAACACCGTGATCGACGCGACGGTGAACGTCGTCCGCTGCTGCTCGATGAGTTCCAGAACCTGCGCTGGGTCGAATCGAAACGAAAGCACAACCGGTACACCGAGCTGCATGGCAACGGCGAGGTGCGCTGTGAGCCCGGTTATGTGGAACAACGGCGCCACTCCGAGCACCACGTCCTGCTCCGTCAACTCCAGCGTCCGGCAGTAGGTGTTGGCGCTAAACGCGACGTTGCCATGGGTGTTCATCGCGCCCTTGGCTGGCCCCGTCGTACCGGAGGTGTACACCAGGCACGCCACATCGTGTGGAGCCGGATTGGACACCGGGACTGCCTCGTCTCGATAGCGTTCGATTGTTTCCAACAGGTCTGGCCAGTCGCCCGCTCGCTGGCGTCGGCTGGCCGCCAATATTGGAACGCGATCAGGGTTCGTTACAAAGTCCAGTTCACTAGTGGTAATTATCGAGGCCAACGGCGTATCGCTCCATACGTCGGACAGCACTTCGCTCCACAGTGACTCCATGCAGATCGCCGCCGTGGCGCCCGAATCAACGAGAATCCAGCGGACCTCCCGGTGACGATACATCGGGTTGACGGACACGGCGATACCGCCGGCCTTCCATGCGGCGAGCAGGGCAATCATGTACTGAGGAATGTTCTGTAGGTACAGAGCCAAGCGCTGGCCTGGTCCAAAACCGCCGGCCACAAGCGCCGCGGCGAGAGCGTCGCTCATTTCATCAACCTCGCCCGCGGTCAGGGTTGACCCGAAATAGTGAACCAGGGGGGCCTCGGGCAAGTGATGCGCGATGGCTCGAAACTTCGGCAGCAGCGTCAAGTCCTCGTTGGGTGTCGTCATCGGGCGGCCGATCGAATGTCGGGCGACAGCGCGTGAGCTGTCACAACTTTGACGTTGGATGCGGTTCGATATCCTCGCCAGCCGAGACAGTGCTTGAGGGCTTGACATCGGGTCTGGACCACCGTGACGCTCGCTGAGCTCACGCTCGCCCCATCGGCGACGACGCGCAGGGTGGTAGCCGCGTTGGAGCGTTGCCCCGTGAAGCTAGCGCCGGAAGTGTCGTCATCGACCCGGGCTCGAGTGCTCCGTCCACAGATCCGACTATACATCAGTATAGCGGGAGATGCTCCTTCTTCTAGCCACCGCGGTGGAGGATCGTCCTCCCAGACTTGCTCCGCATGCACCCGGACTACGCATCAGTGCGGACTGGCCGCTATGCCTCGCCCGCCATGATCGCCGCTTCCGAAGCACCACTGCCTCACTCACTTCATCGTGGCACGCGAAGTCCGGGATCGAAGCGCTCGGTGCGGGAGCCATCGATAGCGCATTAGACATTCGGCGGAGCGCACCGCACACGAACAAGCGCCGCGCGATCAGCTACTGGAGCTGTGGGCGTGTTCGAGTTGCTCCAGGTTGCGACAGTTGTAGTTGCGATGCAGGAAGCGCCTAGCCTCGGCAGCTGCCGGCGTCACGCGGCCGGCAAGGCGACGCCCATGAGCGCGGCTAAGTTGCCGCCCATGATGTCTTGCACGTCGGCATCCGGTAGGTCGCCGAGGGTGTCGGCGAAGGCGACCGGATCGGCGAGCCCCTCGGGGTGCGGGTAGTCGGATCCGAACAGCACACGCTGGGGCGACACGTGCTCGAGCAACTCGTGCACGTTGTCTTCACAGAACGGGTTGATCCAGAAGTTGCGCTGGAACGTCTCGTTAGGGTGCTCGAGGAACTCTTGGGGCATGCGGCGGTAGGTCAGATCCAGCTGCTGCAGCAAGTGGCCTATCCAGCCCGCTCCGTTCTCCACCAGAGCGAAGCGCACCCTCGGAAACCGGGCCGCCGCACCATGGCAGATGAGCGCGGTGACGGCGTCCTCAATCGGCTTCTTGCCCATGGCGGCATCGCGAAACGGGTTTGGCTTGAACGGCAGGTACTCACCGCCGCCTTCCCACCAGTCCAGGTACTTGCTGTAACCGCTATCCGAACCATGGAGGCACACAAGCACTCCCGAATCCTGCACCCGCTGCCAGAAAGGATCGAACTCGGGAAGCCCCATCGATCGGCTGCCCTTGTAGCCGGGCACCGGGGCGGGCCGAATCAGCACCGCCTTCGCCCCGTGCTCGAGCGCGTAGTCCAACTCCGCGATCGCCCGCTCCACGATCGGAAGCGTGATCACCGGTGTAGCGAAGATCCGGCCCTCGTAATCGAACTTCCAGATCTCGTAGATCCACCGGTTGAAGGCGTGGATCACCTCGTGCGTCAGCTCGGGGTCGTCCCGCATCCGCTCCTCCACCAGGCTGGCCAACGTAGGGAACATCAAGGTGGCATGGATGCCGAGTTCGTCGAGCAGTTCCAGACGGGCCTGGGGCTCGCGAAAGGCTTGGATGGCGCGCATGGGCTCGCCGGTCAACTCGCGCAGAGTCTTGCCCTCCGGGTTGATCCCCTTGAAGAAGTCGTTGTGCGTACCCGGACGGGCGACGACGTCGAAAGTAGGGTTCGGGATGTAGTCGCTGATGTGCCCCTTGATTGCAATCTTTGTCCGACCATCCACCTCGACGTACTTTATGGCGCCCCGGTAGCGCTCCGGCAGGTACCGGGTGAGCGCGTCGTTCGTTTCGTAGAAGTGGTGGTCGGCGTCGAACACTGGACCGGAGAAGCGATGGCTGGCCATTTACAGACCTCCTGGATTGATCGTGCGCGCGGTTAGGCATGGGTGGCGAGAGGGCCATCGGCCAGCCGCCGCAAGCTCGGGGATCCGCGTGCGCTCCCCACTATACATTTGTGTAGTCACGCGTCAACCCTTTGCTCACCAAAGCTTCGCGGTCAGCGAAGAAGACGGAACGCTGGCGGCAATTCCGGCGAGCATTTTCGTCCGACGCCGACCGGAAGCCGACGTCGGTTTTCACGAACCCGGGAGGCGATGGCGTTCACGCGGATCCCGTGTAGGCCAACTCATCGAGGCGCCCAGCGGCTCGGCAGCAGTCGTCGGCGATCTCCTCGGAAGGGCAACGTCGCCGCCGCAAACCACCGCGTCGCAGCAGTTCAATCGCTGAGGTCCTATAGCGACTCGGGCTGCTGCTCCGGGAACCGGTGCGGGCGCGACTCGACTGGTGCACCCAGGATCTGTCAACGGGCGCGTTCGCCTTAACCGCACGCCGCCCGAGCCACCCGATCGTTTACGGTCGCGTAGGCGCGTATTGAATTTTTTCGGAGCGTGGCGTCTAGGACGATGGTGACCGCGTACAGCTCCAGTCCGTCCGGGTCGGTCGGGCGAAACAGCGGAACCCGAGCGGGTGCCACCAAGTGCGATCCGTCGGCTCGAGTGAAGCAGTTGCGGTTACGGTTTTCTTTGGGTCGCCGGTACTTCGGGTGTCGCGCACCACACGACGGGTTGGCGAGTTTCGCCGACGCGTCGGAACACGCCTTCGGCCTGGCGCACCGGGCCGGGCAACGGCTCAAGGGGCAGCGCCGTAGGGTCGGCGTGGAACTCCCACTTATCCACGGCGGAGCCGTCGTGGATGTCGAAGGTGATGTGTGTCGGGAAGCCCTCGGCATTGGCGGTCGATGTGCCACTAACGGTCTCACCGACGTAGGCAGTGTCCGCGTCGGCACGCAGGGCGAATCCGAAGCCGTTGGGCCCGAATGCAGCGTGGCCGGCTTCGACGGTCCCGTCGTCGTAGGCCGTGGCCCATGTGCACCATGCTGAGCTGAGGTGACCCGCGGTAATCGGATCGTCCACGTAGTTGTGATGGCCCGGCTGGAGGTGGACGGCGTCCATGCCGATGAAGCCGTCGACCTCGACGTCGTCGATCTGGCCCTGGACGAGGAAGATGCGCGACGTGTACCGCATGCCATTTCCGCCTGGGCTCGGCAACAAGCACCATTGGAGCCCGGGTCGCACCTCCTCACCTTCGATCTGGAGGATCCCGCCTTCCGACCAGTGGGCACGGGCGTCTTCGATCGCGAACCGCAACGGTTCTGACTCGGCACCGGGCGCCGATAGCTCGACGCCCGAGGGAATGGAGCGGCGGATGATGTCGGTGCTGCGGGCTGCGGTGCGGTCGATGCGGTGGCGAACCATGCCGTTCGTGCCCACATTGCTGTTGAGGAGCAGTCGAGCCGGCCAGGCCGCTCCGTGCGCCATACGTCGCATTACTTGAAACACGTCTGGCCGGGCCGAGCGCGTGCGGAACAGGCCCCATAGATAGGTTGACTCTTCGACGAGGCCCTCGACGGCGTGCCCCTGGAGAACGGGTTCAAGCGTTCCGTCGTACGAGCCGGCGACGATGGTGGGGGTCATCATGCGCTGGGTCCGGCGGCGATCAGCCGATTGTCGAAGACCGGTCCAGCTTTGGAGTCCCAAGTGATCTCGTAGGTGCCCGCGAGCCTGCTGAAGAACTCGGCGCTGATGTAGCCGCGGCTGCCGGCGACTGACGGTCCGTACATCTGATTCGGTTCCGCGGTCATCACCCCCCCGGCTTCGACAACGTTGCCGTGTTCGTCGGTAAGCGACCCCTCGACGACGACCTCGAAGCGGTGACACTCGTGCGAATGGCGGGGCAGCACATAGCCGGCGGGCGCCTTGAACAGCACGACCGCCGGCGTCTCCGGATCGAACGGGTCGCCGAGAGCGAACAGGCGATATCCCATGTCGTGCGGCAGGCACGCGTCGACCAGGGGCTGCAGGTACGGCGCGGGGACGTGGTTCCAAAATGCGGGGTCATGAATCGATTGAAACGATGCGCCACGTTCGACGTTCGCCGACGGCGGCGGGGCCGCTCCGACCACCGGCAGGTCGGCCGGCGAGCCGTCTCCGAGACTGGCGAGGTGGTCCTCTTCGATCTTGTTCGTCTTGAGGGGCCCCCGATTCGTGTGCCAGTACAGCTCGTAGGTGCCGAGCACGGACCCGAAGTACTCCAGGACGACGTACCCCCCTGGAGCCGCGATGTGCGGGCCGTACATGTCCATGTGATGGGCGATCATCACGTCACCGGCCTTGTACTGCTGGCCCGTTGCGTCCGTGAACCCGCCGTCCAGGACGATCTCGAATCGTTCACAGTCGTGGCAGTGGCGCGGGAAGTTGTGGCCGTCGCCAGCCTTGATGCACACGATGCCCGGTGTCGCCAGATCGTGCGGGTCCCCCATGGAGAAAATCGACGTCGGCAGCCCGTTGTGGCGCCCTTGCTCGACCAGAGTTCGCAAATACTCCGCCGGGACCTGGTCCCAGAAGGCTTCTTGATGAATCGACATCGACATGACGGGTTCCTTTCCGGCGACGATCGTCGTCACCAGATGAGCGGCAGGTTGTCAAGCCCGGCGTCACCGGCGACGTGCTGGGTGATCTTCACGCCGGGCCGGATCCGGAACTCGGGATGCGGCTGAGCCATTCCTCAATGGTCACCCGCACTCGAGCCGAGCGAGATGCGAACCAACGCAGCGGTGGACGCCAACTCCGAATGCACAGTGTCGGTTGATCTCACGATCGGCGACGAACTGGTCGTCGCGACGCTCGTGACGTCGCGCCACCGCATGACTGAACCGCGGGTTGATCGCCGTGCGGTAGGGGTGGTGATCCGGCGGGTCGATCTGCGCCGGGATCCACCGGCGGGGGTCGTCGAGGTTGTAGTTCGTCTGCCGACTAGAGAATCGCTCGAAGTCACGGAAAGCGGCCGTGACGTCCTCGAAGCGGATGAGATACCACAGATCCCACGGGTGCGCATCGGAACGGAACGCTCGCGACTCCTCCCGCAATCGATTCCACTCCCCGGCCAGATGCTCCAACATCGCCGGCTCAGTCCCGTGATCGAAACCCGGGCGGAACGGGACGCTCGCCACAGCCTCACTCGTCATCGCACCAACTCTACAGCTTTACTACACATCTGTATAGTCAACGGCATGGGTCGATGCGGTCATCAGGGGGAGTCCGTGACATGACGGGTCCCAGCGAGTTCAATCAGGAACCGTTCGTAGTGGAATTCGACGACGCCAGCGTCGACGATCTCCGGGCCCGGCTGCGGGCGACCATCTGGCCTGACCAGCTGTCCGACAGCGGCTGGGAGTACGGAACTGACCTCGCCTACATCCGCGAGTTGTGCGATCACTGGGCTGAACGGTTCGACTGGGATCGCTTTCGAGGCAGGGCCAACGCCCATCCGCAGATGGTCACCGAGATCGACGGAGAGCGGATCCACGCCGTGCACGCCCGTTCGCCAGAGCCCGACGCGCTGCCATTGATCATTAGCCATGGCTGGCCGGGATCAATCGCTGAACTATGGGACGTGATCGGACCGCTGAGCGACCCGCGCGCCCACGGCGCTGACCCGGCCGACGCCTTCCACGTGATCGCTCCGTCCCTCCCCGGCTACGGGTTCTCCGGACCGACCCGACACCGCGGCATCAACGCCGCCGCTATCGCGACCCGATTCGCCTCATTGATGCAGGGCCTCGGCTACGACCGGTACGCCGCACAGGGCGGCGACTGGGGTGCGCTGATCACCACGGAGCTCGCCCACCAACACCCCAACCGGGTCACAGCGATCCACCTCAACCTGTTGAACTGCCCGGCCCCCCCACGCGACCGACTATTCGACGGCGTGACCGACGCCGAACGAGATGACCTCGCCCGGGCTCGACGATTCCAAGCACACGAAACGGGCTACCAAGCGATCCAGTCAACCAAGCCGCAAACCGTCGCTTACGGGCTGACCGATTCACCGGCAGGTCTCGCCGCATGGATCGTTGAAAAGTTCCACACCTGGTCTGACTGCCACGGCGACCTCGACTCCCTACTGACTCGTGACCGGCTGCTGGACAACATCACCATCTACTGGTTGACGCGCACGATCAACTCGTCAATGCGCCTCTACTACGAGACCATCGGCCCCGACCGGGCCAAGCCCCCCTCACGCGTAACGGTCCCTACCGGCCACGCCCGCTTCCCAGCAGAGATCTACAAGGCGCCACGGGCCTGGGCCGAAGCCTGGTACCCCATCGACCATTGGGTTGACATGCCCCGCGGAGGACACTTCGCAGCCATGGAGGTCCCCGACCTGTTCGTGGCCGACGTGCGCACATATTTCCGCACACACCGTCCGTGAACCGCACATCGAACCGCTGACCGAGCCCAGGAGACCCGATGCCCGACGACATGACCGACCCCACACCAGCGAGCCTGCCTTGGTCGCTGAACGGGCGCGCGGCATTGGTCACCGGTGCCGCCAGCGGCATCGGACGCGCCAGCGCCATCGCACTTGCCCGCGCGGGAGCACGGATCCTGGTCGCCGACATCGACGCCGACGGAGCACATCAGACAGCCGCGACCATCATTGAGCATGGTGGAGAGGCCGTCGCCACGCGCTGTGACGTCGCCGACTCGACCTCCGTCGACGCGGCGGTCACGCTTGCGATCGACACCTTCGGACAGCTGGACATCGCACACAACAATGCTGGCGTGCTCGGCGCCCAACGGCGCCTCGTCGACTACGACGACGCCGACTTCGATCGCATCATCGCTGTGAACCTCAAAGGGGTGTTCCTGTGCATGCGTCGAGAACTGAGCCACATGATCCCGCGCCGGTCCGGCGTGATCATCAACACCGCCTCGGAAGCGGCGCTCAAGGGCAGTGCAGCCGATGCCGTCTACACCGCCAGCAAGCGTGGTGTCGCCGGTCTGACCCTCAGCGCAGCCTTGGAGAACGCCCGAGTTGGAGTGCGCATCGTCGCCGTTTGCCCCGGCGTGATCAGCACCGGGATGACTGTCGACCTCGAAGGCGAGGAAGCCACCGCCGAACGAACCCGACGGATCCAACCAATCGGCCGGATGGGCGAGCCCGAGGAAATCGCCGAAGCCGTCGCGTGGCTTGCCTCGGATGCTGCGTCGCTTGTTACGGGGATTCTTCTTCCCGTCGACGGCGGGTGGTCCGCCTCGTGATCGGCAGTGCCG
>Ga0268264_10001570_pt1 | contig 21193 bp, 20 predicted proteins | sample KBSSwiS32_FD_190357 | JGI IMG/M metagenome (GOLD analysis project Ga0268264, IMG submission 190357) | Switchgrass rhizosphere microbial communities from Kellogg Biological Station, Michigan, USA - KBS Switchgrass S3-2 (SPAdes) (version 2) | ecosystem: Host-associated > Plants > Roots >...
CGCTCGCCGGCAAGCCGTTCGACTATGACCGCGACATCGAAGGCCTGCGCGCGCTCGACCGCCACACGCTGCAGATCAAGCTCGGCGCCCCCGACCCGCGCCTGGCCGAGGTGCTCAGCGATCCGGCGGTCTTCGGCGCGGTGGCGCGCGAGGTGGTCGAGGCGTACGGCGAGCACGTCGGCGAGCATCCGATCGGCACCGGCCCGTTCCGCCTCGCCGCCTGGAAGCGCAGCTCGAAGATCGCCCTCGACAGGAACCCGACCTATCGCGACGTGTTCTACGCCGAGGAGGCGCCGGCCGACGACCGCATCGCGCAGCAGGCGGTGCAGCGCCTGAAGGGCCGCAGGCTGCCGATGCTCGATCGCGTCGAGGTCAGCATCATCGAGGAGGCGCAGCCGCGCTGGCTGTCGTTTCTCAACCGCGAGATGGATCTGCTCGAGCAGGTTCCGGAAGACTTCACGTTCGCCGCGATTCCGAACGACAAGGTCGCGCCGAACCTCGCCCGCAAGGGCATCTACGCGGTGCGCTACCCGCGCTCGGACCTGTCGCTGTCGTACTTCTCGATGGAAGACCCCGTCGTCGGCGGCTACACGCCGGAGAAGGTCGCGCTGCGCCGTGCGATCGCGCTCGCCGTCGACACCGAGGCCGAGATCCGGCAGGTGCGGCGCGGCCAGGCGATCGTCGCGCACCAGCTGATCGGGCCGGGCTCCTCAGGATTCGACCCGGCGCTGCGCAGCGAGATGGGCGAGTTCGACCGCGCGCGCGCGCTCGCCCTGCTCGACATGTACGGCTACGTCGACCGCGACGGCGACGGCTGGCGCGAGCGCCCCGACGGCTCGCCGCTCGTCCTCGAGTACGCGACGCAGCCCGACAACCTCAATCGGCAGCTGAACCAGCAGTGGAAGAGGAACATGGACGCGATCGGCGTGCGCATCGTCTTTCGCATCGCCCAGTGGCCCGAGCAGTTGAAGGCGGCGCGTGCCGGCAAGCTGATGATGTGGGGGCTCGGCAATACCGCCGGGCCCGACGGCGGCGACTTTCTCAGGCTCGGCTACGGGCCGAGCAAGGGACAGAGCAATCTCGCCCGCTTCGACCTGCCCGAGTACAACCGGCTGTTCGAGCAGATCAAGAGCCTGCCCGACGGCGCCGAGCGCGATGCCCTGATGTGGCGCGCCGAGCAGCTGATGATCGCCTACATGCCGTACAAGATCCACGTCCACCGGATCTTCACCGACCTCGCGCAGCCGTGGGTCGTCGGCTTCCATCGCAACGTCTTCCTGCGCGATTTCTGGAAGTACGTCGACATCGACCGCGACGAGCTGGCGCGGCGCGGGCCATGAAGGGCAAGCGCGTGAACGCGGCCTTCCGCGCCGACCGCAGGCGCGTCAACGAGGCGCTCACCGCGGCGGCGATGGCGGCGGCGCTGCCGGCGGTGGCACAGGGGCCCGCGAGCGCGCCGGCCGGTGCGCGACTGAAGGTGCTGCGCTACGCGTTCCGGGTCGCCGAGACGAGCCTCGATCCGGTCAAGATCAATGACCTCTATTCGCGCACGCTGACGCCGCACATCTTCGAGGCGGCGTACAGATACGACCCGCTGGCGCGGCCGATCAAGATCAGGCCGCTCACGGCGGCGGCGATGCCGGAGGTCTCTGCCGACTTCCGCACCTGGACCTTCCGCATCCGTCCCGGCATCTACTTCATGAGCGATCCGGCCTTCAAGGGGCAGCGTCGCGAGCTCGTTGCGCAGGACTACGTGTACGCGATCAAGCGCTACGCCGATCCGGCCAATCGCAGCCCAGGCTGGACGAGCATCGAGGCCGACGGCTACGTCGGCCTCGCCGAGCTCCGGCAGGAGTGCCTCGACAAGAAGAAGCCGTTCGACTACGACCGCGAGATCGAAGGATTGCGCGCGCTCGACCGCTACACGTGCCAGGTCAGGCTCAAGGAACCGAAGCCGCGCTTCGTCGAGAACTTCGCCGGCAGCGACCTGCTCGGCGCGGTGGCGCGCGAGGTCGTCGAGTTCTACGGCGAGCAGATCGACGCGCATCCGGTCGGTACCGGGCCGTTCCGGCTCGTGCAGTGGCGGCGCAGCTCGTTGATCGTGTTCGAGCGCAATCCCGACTTCCGCGAGATGTTCTACGACGCCGAGCCGGCGGCCGACGATGCCGAGGGGCAGGCGCTGCTGCAGCGCTTCCGGGGCCGCAGGCTGCCGATGGTCGATCGCGTCGAAGTCTCGATCATCGAGGAGGACCAGCCGCGCTGGCTGGCGTTCCTGCAGGGCGAGGCGAACTTCATCGAGCGCGTGCACTACGACTACATCAACCTGGCGATGCCGAACGGCAAGGTCGCGCCGAACCTCGCCAAGCGCGGCATCCAGGGCTATCGCCAGCTCGAGCCCGCCAGCACGTTCACCATGTTCAACATGGAGAGCCCGATGGTGGGCGGCTACGCGCCCGCCGAAGTGGCGCTGCGGCGGGCGATCGCGCTCGCCATGAACTCGGAGCGCGAGGCGATGCAGCTTCGCAAGGGCCAGGCCAAGGTCACGGACACGCCGATCCTGCCGTTCACGGGCGGCTACGACCTCGTCAAGCACAGCGAGTTCGGCGAATACGACCCGGCACGCGCCAAGGGCCTGCTCGACACCTTCGGCTATCTCGACCGCGACGGCGACGGCTGGCGCGAGCGTCCCGACGGCTCGCCGCTCGTGCTCGAGGTCGCGACCCAGTCGGACCAGGCACAGCGCGGCCTCGACGAGCTGTTCAAGAAGAACATGGATGCGATCGGCGTCCGCACGACGTTCAAGGTCGCGCAATGGCCCGAGAACCTGAAAGCCGCGCGTTCCGGCAAGTTCATGATCTGGCCGCTCGCGGTCTCGGCCGCCGGCCTCGACGGCCTCGGCACGTTCGCGAAGTACGACAGCAACCAGATCGGCGGCCAGAACATGGCCCGCTTCAAGTTGCCGGAGATGGACGAGATCTACCGCCGCGCCGACTCGATCCCCGACGGGCCCGAACGCGATGCGCTGTTCACCGAAGCGATCCGGATCGCGATCGCCTACATGCCGTACAAGTTCCGCCTCAACCGGTTCATCACCGACATGGCGTATCCCGAGGTGATCGGCTACCGCCGCCCGGTGTTCTGGCAGGAGTGGTGGCAGTACGTCGACATCGACGACGTCGCCGGCGCAAGGCCGGTGGCGAGGCGATCGTGAGCGGCATCGATCGCCGCCGCTTCGCGCTCGGCGGCACCGGGCTGCTCGCGGCGGCGCGCATCGGACCGGCCTTCGCGCAACCGGGCGAGTCGGCGACCGGTGCGAACGTGCTGCGGATCGTCTTCGAGGCGGCCGAGACGGGCTTCGATCCGGCGCAGGTGGGCGATCTCTACTCGAACCGGGTCAACTCGCACATCTTCGAAGCGCTGCTCGGCTACGACCCGCTGGCAGTGCCGGTCCGGCTGGTCCCGCTGACCGCCGCCGCGATGCCCGAGGTGTCGGCCGATTTCACGACCTGGACGGTTCGGCTGCAGCGCGGCATCCGCTTCAGCGACGATCCGGCGTTCAGGGGCGAGCCGCGCGAGCTGGTGGCCGCCGACTACGTGTACTCGTTCAAGCGCATCTACGACCCGACGAACAAGAGCCCGGCGTACACGACGCTCGAGGAGGAAGGCCTGCTGGGACTGGAGGCGCTTCGCCAGCGCGCCCTGCGCGACAAGCGGCCGTTCGACTACGGCACCGAGGTCGAAGGCCTGCGCGCGCTCGATCGCTACACGATCCGCTTCCGGCTCGCCAAGCCGCGGCCGCGCTTCGCGACCTCGCTCGCCTCGATCACCTACGCGGCGCTGGCGCGCGAGGTGGTCGAGGCCTACGGCTCGGACATCATGGCGCACCCGGTCGGCACGGGTCCGTACCGGCTGAAGTCGTGGCGGCGCAGCTCGCGCATCGTCCTCGAGCGCAACCCGGCGTTTCGAACCGTGCGCTTCGCGAGCGAGCCGGCGGCGAGCGACGCCGAAGCGCAGGCGTGGGCGAAGCGGCTCAACGGCCGCAGCCTGCCGCTCAACGACGGCGTCGAGATCGCGGTGATCAACGAGAACCAGCCGCGCTGGCTCACGTTCCTGAGCGGTCAGGCCGACTTCGCGCGCGTTCCGCCCGAGCTGTCGCAGATGGCGGCGCCGAACGGGCGCCTCGCGCCCAACCTCGCCCGCCAGGGCGTGCACCTGCAACGCTTCGTCAATCCCGACATCGCGCTGTCGTACTTCAACATGGACGACCCGGTGGTCGGCGGCTACACGCCGGAGAAGGTCGCGCTCCGTCGTGCTGTGCAGCTGGCCTACGACATCGACCACGAGATCCGCATCATCCGGCGCGGCCAGGCCCTGCCTGCACAGTCGGCCGCACCTCCGGGCACCTACGGTTACGACCCGGACTTCCGGACCAACAACGCGAGCTTCGACCGGGCGAGCGCCAAGGCGTTGCTCGACACCTACGGCTACGTCGATCGCGACGGCGACGGCTGGCGCGAGCAGCCCGACGGCTCGCCGCTGGTGATCACGCTGTCGAGCGAAACCGACCAGATCTATCGCCAGTACAACGAGAACTGGCTGAAGGGCATGACCGCCGTCGGCATCCGGATGCGCTTCGATCTCGGGCAGTGGCCCGAGCACATGAAGGCGGCGCGCGCGGGAAAGCTCCAGATGTGGTTCCTCGGCAGCACTGCGACGAGTCCGGACGCGCAGCCGCTTTTCGAGAACGCCTACGGCAAGTCGATCGGCCAGGAGAACCTGGCGCGCTTCGCGCGCCCCGAGTTCGATGTCATCTTCGCCCGCATGAGCGGCCTCCCCGATGGCGCCGAGCGCGAAGCGCTGTTCAAGGAGGCGAGCAAGATCCTCGCCGCCTGGATGCCGTACCGGTTCCACGTCCACCGGATCTACAACGACTGCTCGTGGCCGTGGATCACCGGCTACCGCCAGCCGCTGTTCCGCGACCAGTCGTGGCACTACATCGACGTCGACGGCGCGATGCGCGCGAAGGTGCTCGCGTGAACACGACGAGCTCGCCCGAGCCGAACATCCTGCGCTACACGCGCTTCCTGCGCGAGACGCGCGGCCTCGATTTCGACCCGACGACCGCCTCCGGCTACGACCGCCTGTGGCGCTGGTCGTGCAGCGACCTCGGTGCGTTCTGGCAGTCGATCTGGGACCATTTCGACGTCGTCTCGCCGACGCCGCACCGCACCGTGCTGGCCGAGGAGAAGATGCCTGGCGCGGTCTGGTTCCCCGGCGCGCAGGTCAACTTCGCGCAGCACGTCTTCGGCCACGCGCATGCGGCGCACGGCGCCGGCCATCCGGCGATCGTCTTTCGCGACGAGGCGATGCAGCGCGAGGGCCGCAGCGACGAGATCGCCTGGCCCGAGCTGCGCCGTCGCGTCGCCGCGCTCGCCGCCGCGCTCGAGTCGATGGGCGTCGGCGCCGGCGACCGCGTCGTCGCGTTCCTGCCCAACCGCCCGGAAGCGATCGTCGCCTTTCTCGCTTGCGCGTCGATCGGCGCCGTCTGGTCGATCTGTTCGCCGGACATGGGACCGCTCGCGGTCCTCGACCGCTTCCGCCAGATCGCGCCGAAGGTGCTCATCGCGGGCGACGGCTATGTCTACGGCGGCGCCGTCCACGATCGCGCCGCCGTCCTCGCCGAGCTGTGCGCCGGGCTGCCGACGCTCACCGACGTCGTCGTCTGGCGCCATCCGCAGTTCGAGGCCGCGCTCCCCGAGCTCGCCGCGCCCGCCCGCCGTTGCCACCAGTTCGATGCGCTGACCGCCGGCGAGGCGACGTTCGCGCCGCGCTGGCTGCCGTTCGACCATCCGCTCTGGATCGTGTATTCGAGCGGCACGACCGGCCTGCCGAAGGCGATCGTGCACGGGCACGGCGGCATCATGGTCGAGCAGCTGAAGGGCGGCGCGCTGCACAACGACGTCGCCGCGAGCGCGCTGCGCGGCGACCGCTACCACTGGTACAGCTCGACCGGCTGGATCATGTGGAACTCGCAGGCCGGCGCGCTCCTCGGCGGCACCACGGTCTGCATGTACGACGGCAGCCCCGCGGGACCGGAGAGCGGCCTCGCCGGCGAGCGCCGCGCGAGCGACTGGTCGACGCTGTGGCGCTTCGCCGCCGCCACGCGCGCGACCTTCTTCGGCGCCGGCGCGGCGTTCTACGCGAGCTGCCTCAAGGCCGGCGTCGAACCGCAGCGCGCCGGCGATCTCGGCGCGCTGCGCGCGGTCGGCTCGACCGGCTCGCCGCTCGCGATCGAGTGCTACGAGTGGATCTGGTCGAAGTTGCCGCAGCCGGGCGGCGCGCCGATCTGGCTCGACCCTATCTCCGGCGGCACCGACTTCGCCGGCGCGTTCGTCGCCGGCATGCGCACGCTCCCCGTCGTCGCCGGCGAGATGCAGTGCCGCTGCCTCGGCGCCGCGATCGAGGCGTGGAGCGAGCCCGACGTCGGCGGCCGCGGCCGCGCGCTCGTCGACGAGGTCGGCGAGCTCGTCTGCACGAAGCCGATGCCGTCGATGCCGCTCTACTTCTGGAACGACCCCGACAACCGGCGCCTCCTCGACAGCTACTTCGACATGTACCCGGGCGTCTGGCGGCACGGCGACTGGATCCGCATCACGCCGAGCGGCGGCGCGATCATCTACGGCCGCAGCGACGCGACGATCAACCGCCACGGCATCCGCATGGGCACCGCGGAGCTCTACCGCGCCGTCGAGGCGTTGCCCGAGGTCGTCGACAGCCTCGTCGTCGACCTCGAGTTCCTCGGCCGCGAAAGCTACATGCCGCTCTTCGTCGTCCTGCGCGAGGGGCTCGTCCTCGACGAAGCGCTGACGAAGCGCATGCGGGAGGTGATCAAGAGCGCGCTGTCGGCGCGCCACGTGCCGAACGAGATCTTCCAGGTGCAGTCGATCCCGCGGACGCTCTCGGGCAAGAAGATGGAGCTGCCGGTCAAGAAGCTCCTCCTCGGCGCCGCCCCCGACGACGTCTTCAAGCTCGACGCGATGGCCAACGCCGACAGCGTCGCCTGGTTCGCGGCCTTCGCCCGCAAGCGCGCTACAGAGGCAGCTCGGTGAAGTAACGGCCGCCGTGGAAGATGAGCGGCTGCGCGCCCGGCCGCAGCGCGCACGCCTCGACCTCGCCGACGAAGATGACATGGTCGCCTTCGTCGTAGCGGCTGCGGTTGAAGCACTCGAACGTCGCCGCCGCGCCGTCGAGCAGCGGCACGCCGCGCGGACCGACGCGGAACGGCACGCCCTCGAAGCGGTCGACGTCCTTGCTCGCGAAGCGCAGCGCCAGCGCGTGCTGGTCGGCGGCGAGGATGTGGATCGCGTAGTGCGAGCCGCGGGCGAACGTCGACAGCGATCCGGCCTGCCGCGACAGGCTCCAGAGGACGAGCGGCGGCGCGATCGAGACCGAGTTGAACGAGTTCGCCGTCAGGCCGATCGGCGCGCCGTCGGCGCTGCGCGCGGTGACGATCGTCACGCCGGTCGCGAACGTCGCGAGCGCGGCGCGGAAGTCGTCGCCGGAGAAGCTCGGTGGCGCGGCGCGCACGGTGCGGTCCATGGTTCTGCGATTGTCGACGCTCCCTAGAATGAACGCATGACGTCTCCGCCGGCCGCGCGTCTCGATCGGCACGCGCTGCACCGGCTGGTCGCAGTCACCGTGCTCGGCTTCGCGTCGGGCCTGCCGCTCGCGCTCACCGGCCAGGCGATGCAGGCGTGGCTGACCGCCGACGGCGTCGACATCGCGACGATCGGGTTCCTGAGCCTCGTCGGTCTGCCGTACACGTTCAAGTTCCTGTGGGCGCCGCTGATGGACCGTTTCGAGCCGCCCTGGCTCGGCCGCCGCCGCGGCTGGCTCGTCGTCACGCAGCTCGCCCTCGCCGCTGCGCTGCTCTGGATGGCGGCGACGCCGCCGGCGTCGGCGCTCGGCGCGTTCGCCCTCCTCGCCGGGCTCGTCGCGTGGCTGTCGGCGTCGCAGGACGTCGTCGTCGACGCCTACCGCACCGATCTGCTCGCCGCGCCCGAGCGCGGCCTCGGCTCGTCGCTCGCCGTGCTCGGCTACCGGCTCGCGATGATCGTCTCGGGCGGCATCGCGTTCATCTGGGTCGATCCGCGCCAGGGCGGCGGCTGGACATGGCCCGAGGTGTACCGGCTGATGGCGTTCTTCATGGTCGGCGCGGCGGTGATCTCGGCGCTGGTCGTGCCGCGTCTGGTCGGCGCGCCGAAGCCGGCGAGCGTCGCGCGCAACGACGTCGTCGGCTTTCTCGCGGTGGCCGCAGCGGTCGCCGCCGGCTTCGTCGTGACGCGCTATGCGTTCGCGCCGGCGGCGCGGTCGCTGTTCGCGCCGTTCTTCGCGGCGCACGGCTTCGCCGCGCCGCTCGCCGAGCGCTGGGCCGACCTCGTCGCTCTCTTCGCCGGCATCGCCGTGACGCTGCCGCTCGTCGCGTGGGCGGCGCGGCGGGCGCGCTTCGAGACGTTCCTTGGCAGCCTGCAGAGCTACTTCGCGCAGCAGGGGGCGCTGCCGTTCCTCGCCTTCATCGTCCTCTACAAGCTCGGCGATGCCTTCGCCGGCTCGCTGCTGACGCCGTTTCTGCTCCAGGCGATGCACTACAGCACGGCCGAAGTCGGCGTCGTCAACAAGGTGATCGGGCTGTGGCTGACGATCGGCGGCGCCTTGCTTGGCGGCGCCCTCATGGTCAAGCTCGGCCTGTGGCGCGCGCTGATGCTGTTCGGGATCCTGCAGATGCTCGGCAATCTCGGCTTCTGGTGGCTGTCCCTGCACGGCCGCGACGCACTGCCCGGCCTCGTCCTGCCGGCGTTCGACTGGGGCTTCGTCAAGCTGAACGAGCCGACTCCGGTCGACGGCGGGCTGCTGATGGCGATCGCGAGCGAGAACATCACGAGCGGAATGGGAACGACCGCGTTCGTCGCGTTCCTGATGAGCCTGTGCACGCGTCGCTTCAGCGCGACGCAGTTCGCGCTGCTGAGCGCGTTCGCGTCGATCGGCCGCGTCTGGGTCGGGCCGCTCGCCGGCGTGCTCGCGCAGTCGATCGGCTGGCCGGCGTTCTTCCTCGGCTCGATCGTCGCGGCGCTGCCCGCGCTGGCGCTGCTCGCCGTGCTGCGGCGGCCGATCGACCTCCTCGACAATGACTCCGCCGCTGTCCGTGACTGACGTCGACCGCGCGCTCGCCGCGCCGTGTTGCGCCTGCTGCCGTGCCGGCATCCTCGTGCCGTCGCGACGGCTCTTCGTCCGCCTCGTCGGTGCCGGCGCCGCTGCCGCGGCGCTCGGCAGCGCACGCGCGCGCGAGGGCGTCGAGGTCGGCCCGCCGTCGGTCTTCACCAACGCCGTCCCGGCCGAGCAGATCGAGCGCGCGGCGGGCGGCCAGTACGCGCAGCTGCTCGCGCAGAGCCGCGGCCAGGGCAAGCTCGCATCCGCCAACCATCCGCAGCTCAAGCGCCTGCGCGTGATCGCGTCACGGCTCATCCCCTTCACGTACGAGTGGAACCCGCGCGCGCGGCAGTGGAAGTGGGAGGTGAACCTGATCGAGTCGCCGCAGGTCAACGCCTTCTGCATGCCGGGCGGCAAGATCGCGTTCTTCTACGGCATCCTCGATCGGCTGAAGCTCGTCGACGACGAGGTCGCGATGGTGATGGGCCACGAGATGACGCACGCGCTGCGCGAGCACTCGCGCGAGCAGCTCGGCAAGACGTTCGCGACGCGCGCTGCGATCGAGATCGGCGCCGCGGTGTTCGGCCTCGGCACCGGCGGCAGGCTGCTCGCCGACATGGGCGGGCAGCTGCTGACGATGAAGTTCGGCCGCACCGACGAGACCGAGGCCGACCTCGTCGGCCTCGAGCTCGCTGCGCGCTCGGGCTACGACCCGCGCGCCGGCGTCACGCTCTGGCAGAAGATGGCGGCGGCCAACCAGCGCGCGCCGGTCGAGTTGCTGAGCACGCACCCGTCCGGGCCGACGCGGATCACCGACATCAAGGCCAACCTGCCCAAGGTCGAAGGCCTGTACGCGCGCGCCGAGAAGCCGACCGTGCGGTTCGAGCCGCCGGCTTCGGCGCAGGCCGATCGCGAGCCGACCCGCTGACGGCGAGTCGTCGCTAGCTGCAGAGCAACGCCTGCAAGGCCCAGCTGCCTCGCGCGCACCCGTTCTGGCGCAGCGCGCCCTTGACCGGCGGCAGCACGGCCACCTGGCGGACGAGCGCGCGGATGCTTTCGGCGCCGGTCTTCTGCCGCATGCTGCCGATCTGGCTGCGAATCGTCGAGATGGCGACCCCGAGCTCGGTCGCCGCCTGCGCCGGCGGGGTGCCGTTGCAGAGCGCGACGAGCACCCGGGTCTCGGCGCCCGTCAGTCCGTAGCTGCGGGCAAAGCCCTGCACCGAGAGCGACTCGCACATCGAGCGCTTGCCGAGCACCACGAGGACGGCGCGCGGACCGGAGTCGGCGGCCTCGAGCGGGACGACCGAGATGCTGGCGCGCTCGGCGTCCTTGCCGAGCGTCAGCAGGCGGCGCAAGCCGCGCAGCGACGCGTCGCTGACGGCGTCGTGCAGCGGCGCGACGTCGCGGGCGAGCCGGGCCCGCAGCTCGCCGCCCTGCATCTGCAACGGGTGCAGATCGTCGAGCTCGACCCGTGCCGCGTCGTTGATGTGAACGACGTGCGTGCCGTCGAACAGAAGGACGATGCCGTAGTCGAGCTCGTCGAGCGCGGCCGCGAGCCAATGCCACGACGCCTCGGGCAGGCGTTGGCTGGCGGCTGCGTCGACCGCCCGGGAGACGGAACCGCGGAGGGCGGGATACGCGACCTCGCGCTGCGCGTGGATCTGGGCGGTCTCGAACATGTTCGCTCCTTCTGCGGGTGGCGAGCCATCAGCTCACGATGCGCCTAGGTTAGGAAGGAGCGCGGTCCGAGGCAGTCGACAAAGTCGGACCGGCGATGTGACTAATTCACATCGCGAGGCCAGAATCGTCCCAATGTGCGCCCGGCAAGTCACCGCCGACGTCCTCGACCTCGATCTCCTGCGCGAGATCGCCCGCCAGGGCGGCGTCCGCTCGTACCCGGCGCACGCCGTGCTGATCAACGAGGGCGACACGTCGGACACCCTGTTCATCCTCCTCAGCGGTCGGGTCAAGGTCTATTCGAACAACGCCGACGGCAAGGAGATCGTGATCGCGACGCACGGGGCGGGCGAGTACGTCGGCGAGCTCGCGCTCGACGGCGGCGCGCGCAGCGCGTCGGTCATGACGCTCGAGCCGACGACCTGCTCGGTGGTGAGCGGCGCCAATCTGCGCGGCTTCGTCGCCGCGCACCCCGACTTCGCGTCGCACCTCATCTTCAAGCTCATCCGCTCGGTGCGGCAGGCGACGGAGAGCGTCAAGAGCCTCGCGCTCGAGGATGTCTACGAGCGTGTCATCCGCCTGCTCCACGACCTCTCCGATCCCGTCGCCGGCGGCCAGCGCCTCGTCCGCGAGAAGCTGACGCAGCAGGACATCGCCGATCGGGTCGGCGCGTCGCGCGAGATGGTCAGCCGGATCTTCAAGGACCTCTCGGCCGGCGGCTACCTGGACGCCTCGAGCGGCCGGATCGCGATCGTCAAGAAGCCGCCGGCGGCCTGGTGAGGCGGCGCGCCGATCGCGGCGCGCGGCGTGAATATCCCACAGCGGCCGCACGCAATACGGCGGTGAGCGCGCCCGTTGCGATCCCTAGAGTGGCCGTCGCGGCGCTCCGCCGCACGGTTGCAGGGGGTCACATGGGCAAGCTTCGGGTTCGATCGTATCTCGACCGCGCGCTGATCGTGCTCCTGATCATGGTGGGCGCGGTGGTTGCGGCGGTGCTCGACGTCGAGGACATCGACGAAGCGATGGCGTCGGGCCGCTACGGCCTCGGCGTCGTCGCTGCCGTTCCGCTGCCGGCGGCGCCCGCGATCGCCGCGTCGGCGGTCGCCTGGCACGAGACGGTGGTCGCGCGACTGTCGCGCCTGCTCAGGAAAGGCCGCGCGGCAGCGAGCGGCTGAGGTCCGACGATCGCGACTCGTCCGGAACGCGTACGCGCATCGCGCACCGCGACTTCGATTGATGCGACATGGCAACGAGCGCGTCGGCGTGAATAAGTCATACATCGGGCGCGTGGAAAGGCGCTGCTCGGCGCGCCGCAGCTTCCTAGAGTGCCCATCGTCGACGGCATGCAGCCGTCGACGCCACAGGAGATGACATGAGCGACTTCAGGTTCCGTTCCGCGCTGGACGACGCGGTGTTCGTCGTCGTGATCCTGGCCGGTGTCGCAGTCTCCGCTGCGATGGAGATGGGCGCACTGCGTTCGGTCTTCGAGCAAAAGTCCGCTGCGGTCGTCGCCAAGGCGCGCACCGCGGGCGGCGCCGCGATCCGGCTCGCGGCCGCTTGGGTGCCGCGCCATGCGCCCGCCGCGCGCGCGCCCGGCAGGATCCGCGGCTGAGCGGCGTCTTGTCACCCGGCCACTTCGAGGGAGCCATGGCCAAGCCGAGATTGCGTCGTCATTTCGATCGCGCGCTCTTCGTGGTGCTGATCATCGTCGGCGCCATCGGCTGCGCGCTCTGGGACGTCAGCGCGGTGGAAGACGCGATCGCCGCCGGCAAGCTGGTGCCTGCGCCCGGCAACGTCGTGCCCGTCGCGCCCGCTTCGCCGGCGTCCGCGTTGCCGTTGCCGTTGCCAGTGCCGGGCGTGAGCTGGACCGCCGTGCTGGCCGCCCTCAGGGGGTGATTCAGGCGGCGAGGACGCGCAGCAGCCAACGGTTGAGGTCGACGATCTCGGCGGCGCAGACCGAATGCGGCATCGCGTATTCGTGCCACTCGACGGCATGGCCCATCGCGACGAGCGCGTCGCGCGACGCGCGCGCGCGGGCGACGGGAATCACCGGATCGCCGCTGCCGTGGGCGAGGAAGATCGGCACGTCGCGGTTGGCGGCGTGCCGTTCGGCGTCGGTCTTCGTCGCGAGCGGCAGGTAGCCCGAGAGGCCGACCAGCCCGGCGAGGCGCTCGCGGTAGCGCAGCCCCGTCATCAGCGTCATCGCGCAGCCCTGGCTGAAGCCGGCGAGGACGATGCGCGAGGCGGCGATGCCGCGCTCCTTCTCGCGCTCGATCAGCGCTTCGACGAGCGCCTGCGACTCGCGCAGTCCGCGCTCGTCTTCGCGCCGCTCGGCTGCGTCGAGGCCGAGGATGTCGTACCACGCGCGCATGACATAGCCGCCGTTGATCGTCACGGGTCGCGTCGGCGCGTGCGGAAACACGTAGCGCACCGGACCGACCGTCGCGAGGTCGAGCTCGTGCGCGACCGGGACGAAGTCGTTGCCGTCGGCGCCGAGGCCGTGGAGGACGATGACGGCAGCGCGCGGCGACGTCGAGGTCTCGTGTTCGATCGTTTCGAGTGTCATGGCAAGTTCCGGCACGGCGCGCCCGTGCGTGCGCGCCCATACAATCGGCGCCCGCGTCCTCGCCGTGCGCCACCCACCGCTTCGCTGTCGCGCGAATGCCGTACCGGTTCAGCGAAAGCGAGCGCAACAGGCACCCCCACGCATGACGACCTCGCCCGCCTCCGACGCCAGCGTCGCGCGCGAGTTCGTCCAGTTCGCGGTCGACGCCGGGGTGCTGCGCTTTGGGGAGTTCAAGACCAAGGCGGGGCGGCTGTCGCCGTACTTCTTCAACTCGGGCTTGTTCGACGACGGCGCCAAGCTGATGCGCCTCGGCGAATTCTATGCGCGGCGCCTGCTCGCCTCCGGTGTCGCCTTCGACATGCTGTTCGGCCCGGCCTACAAGGGGATCACGCTCGCCGCCTCGATCGCGATCGAATTCGGCCGCCGCGGCCGCGCGGTTCCATTTGCTTTCAATCGTAAGGAAGCAAAAGATCACGGCGAGGGCGGCCTTGTCGTGGGTGCACCGTTGCGGGGCCGCACGGTGATCGTCGATGATGTGATCACCGATGGCGCGTCGAAGCGCGAGTCGGTCGAGCTGCTTCGACGCGAGGGAGCCGAGCCGGTCGCGGTCTTGATCGCGCTGGATCGGATGGAACGCGGCGGGGCGGGAGATCACCTGTCCGAGCGATCCGCCGTGGAAGATTTCGAACGCGATCACGCCATCCCCGTCCTTCCGGTCGCGACCGTCGCCGATCTGCTCGCCTTCCTGGGCTCGAACGCCGACCCGGGGCTCGCCGCGCACGCCGCGGCGGTCGAGAGCTACCGGCGGCGCTATGGCGTCTGAGGCGCCCGGATCCCTTCTCTGCGGTCTCGCTGCGACGTTCGCGCTGGCGCTGGCGACCGCCGCCGTGCACGCCGAGGATCGGTCGGGGCGCGGCGGCTTCAGCTGCATCGTCAACGGCAAGAAGATCGTCTCCGACCGGCTGATCCCGGAGTGCAACAACACCGAGCAGCGCGAGCTCAACTCCGACGGCTCGCTGAAGCGCATCGTCAGGCCGCCGATGACGCCCGACGAGCGCGAGGAGGCGGAGAAGCGGGAGCTCGACGAGAAGATCAAGGTCGCCGCGTTCAACGACGCCGTCCGCCGCGACCGCAACCTGATGCAGCGCTATCCGGACGAGGCGTCGCACGACAAGGCGCGCGAGAAGGCGCTCGACGAGTTCCGCGTCTCGGAGAAGAGCTCGAGCGCGCGGATCGCGCTCCTGCTCGAGGAGAAGAAGAAGCTCGACGAGGAGAAGAACTTCTACGTCAACGACAAGATCAAGAAGACGCTGCCGCTCATGCTCAAGCAGAAGATCGACGCCAACGAGGCCGCGCTCGAGGCGCAGCGATCGATCGCGCAGAACGCGCAGACCGAGCTCGGGCGCATCAACCGCAACTTCGACCTCGAGCGCGAACGGCTGCGCAGGCTCTGGGGAGGCGCGCGCGCCGGCTCGCTCGGCCCGCTGCCCGACACGCGCTCGCCGGCCGCCCCGGCTGCGGCGACCAAAGCACCGGCGTCCTGACGGGCGCCCGGCTCAGCCGAGCTTCTTCTTCAGCAGCGCGGAGACCGCGGCCGGGTCGGCCCTGCCCTTGCTCGCCTTCATCGCCTGGCCGACGAGCGCGTTGAACGCCTTGTCCTTGCCGGCGCGGAACTCGGCGACCGATTTGGCGTTGCCGGCGATCACCTCGTCGACGATGCGCTCGAGCTCGGCGCTGTCGCCGACCTGAGCGAGACCGCGCGCGGCGATCAGCGCGTCGACGTCGCCGCCCTCGTCCCAGAGAACTTCGAACAGCTGCCGCGCCGCGCTGTTGGAGATCGTGCGGTCGGCGATGCGACCGATCAACGCCGCGAGCGTCGCCGCCGGCAGCGCGATCTCGCTGGCGCCGCTCGCGTTGAGGCGGCGCGCGACCTCGCCCATGATCCAGTTGGCGGCGAGCTTGGGCTGGCCGCTCGCCGCCGCGACCGCCTCGAAGTAGGTCGCGACGCCGATCGACTGCGTCATCATCGCCGCGTCGTAGGCGCCGAGCCCGAGATCGCGCTGGAAGCGCTCGGCGCGATGCCGCGGCAGCTCGGGCATCGCGGCGCGGACCCGCTCGATCCAGTCGGCCGCGATCGCGAGCGGCGGCAGGTCCGGGTCCGGGAAGTAGCGGTAGTCGTGCGCGTCTTCCTTGCTGCGCATCTCGCGCGTCTCGCCGCGCTCGGGGTCGAACAGAACTGTCGCCTGCCGGACCGCGCCGCCGTCCTCGATCAGGTCGATCTGCCACTGCACCTCGGCGTCGATCGCCTGCTGCAGGAAGCGGAAGCTGTTCAGGTTCTTGATCTCGCGCCGTGTTCCGAGCGGCGCTCCCGGACGGCGCACCGAGACGTTGGCGTCGCAGCGAAAGCTCCCCTCCTGCATGTTGCCGTCGCAGATCCCGAGCCAGACGACGAGCGCGTGCAGGGCGCGCGCGTATTCGACCGCCTCGGCGCTCGAACGCATGTCGGGCTCGCTCACGATCTCGAGCAGCGGCGTGCCGGCACGGTTGAGGTCGATCCCGGACCAGTCGGCATACAAGGCAACCGCGTGGGCGTCGCGCGGCGCGAAGCCGTGCAGCGACTTGCCGGCGTCCTCCTCGAGGTGGGCGCGCGTCAGCTGGACGCGGTGGCCGACATCGCCGACGAAGAACTCGACGACGCCGCCCTGCACGACCGGCGTCTCGTACTGGCTGATCTGGTAGCCCTTCGGCAGGTCCGGATAGAAGTAGTTCTTGCGGGCGAAGATCGAGACCGGCGCGATGCGTGCACCGACGGCGAGGCCGAAGCGGATCGCGCGCTCGACCGCGCCGCGGTTGGCGACCGGCAGCGTGCCCGGCAGCGCGAGGTCGACGGGCGAGGCCAGGGTGTTCGCCGCCGCGCCGAACGCGGTCGACGCGCCGCTGAAGATCTTCGACTGCGTCGACAGTTGCGCGTGCGTCTCGATGCCGATCACAACCTCGAAGCCGCGGATCATGACCGCCCCTCGGGCGGCGCGCGCAGGTGCCAGTCGGTCGCGCGCTGGAACGCATGCGCTGCGTGCAGCAGCGTGCCTTCGCCGAAGTAGTTGCCGACGAGCTGGAGCCCGACCGGCATGGCGCCCGCGCCGAAGCCGACGGGGACGCTCATTCCGGGCAGCCCGGCGAGGCTCGCCGGCAGCGTGAAGATGTCGGCCAGGTAGTTGGCGACGGGATCGTCGCTCTGCGCGCCGAGCCGCCACGCGACCGTCGGCGCGACCGGGCCGGCGATCACGTCGCACCGGCGAAAGCACGCCTGGAAGTCGTCGGCGATCATGCGCCGGAGCTTTTGCGCCTGCAGGTAGTAGGCGTCGTAGTAGCCGTGCGAGAGCACGTACGTGCCGATCATGATCCGGCGCTTGACTTCGGCGCCGAAGCCTTCGCTGCGACTTGCGCGGTAGAGCTCGCCGAGGTCGGCGACGTGCTCGGCGCGGTGGCCGTAGCGGACGCCGTCGTAGCGCGACAGGTTCGACGACGCCTCCGCGGGCGCGATCAGGTAGTAGACCGGGATCGAGAGCTCGGTGCGCGGCAGCTCGACGTCGACGAGGACGGCCCCGAGGCGCGCCAGCTCGGCGAGCGCGGCGCGGATCGCCTGCTCGACATCGCCGGCGAGCGCCGCCGGAAAGAATTCCTTCGGCAGCCCGATCCGCAATCCGGCGAGCGGCCGCGCCGCCGACGCGCCCGGCCGCGTTGCCGCGAGCATCGCGTGGAAGTCCTGCGCCGGCCGCTCGGCGCTCGTCGAGTCGCGGGCGTCGAACCCGCTCATCGCGCCGAGGACGAGGGCGCAGTCCTCGGCGCTGCGCGCGAGGACGCCGGCCTGGTCGAGGCTCGACGCGAACGCGATCATTCCGTAGCGCGAGCAGACACCGTAGGTCGGCTTGATGCCGCTGATCCCGCAAAAGCTCGCCGGCTGGCGAATCGAGCCGCCGGTGTCGGTGCCGGTCGCGGCCGGCAGCAGTCGAGCGGCGACCGCGGCGGCCGATCCGCCCGAGGAGCCGCCGGGGACGCGCGACTCGTCCCACGGATTGAGCGTCGGGTGGTACGCCGAGTTCTCGGTGCTCGAGCCCATCGCGAACTCATCGCAGTTGAGCTTGCCGAGCGTCACGGTGCCGGCGTCGGCCAGGCGGGCGACGACCGTCGCGTCGAACGGGCTCCGGTAGCCGGCGAGCATGCGCGAGCCGGCGGTCGAAGGCATGGCGCGGGTCACGAAGATGTCCTTGTGGGCGATCGGGACGCCGACCAGCGGCCCCGCGTCGCCCGCAGCGCGGCGGCGGTCGGCGTCGCGCGCCTGCGCGAGCGCGGCGTCGCCGTCGAGCACGAGCGCGGCACCGAGCCGCTCGTGCGCGGCGAAGCGCGCGAGCAGGTGCGACGTCACCTCGACGCTCGACAGCTCGCGCGCGGCGAGCGCGCGGCCGAGGTCGGCGACGCCGAGCTCGTGCGGAGCCGCGTGGCTCACTCGATCACCTTCGGGACGAGGTAGAGGCCGTCCTTGGTCAGCGGCGCGCTCTGCTGGTTGGCCTCGCGGTCGACCGCTTCGGTGACCGCGTCGTCGCGCAGCCGCAGATGCGCCTCCTGCACCGCGGCGAGCGGCGTGTAGAGCGGCTCGACACCGCTCGTCTCGACCGCGCTCATCTGCTCGACGATGCGAAAGAAGCTGTTCAGCTGGTCGAGCATCAGCGCCTGCTCTTCGGCGCCGAGGTCGAGACGCGCGAGCTCGGCGATGCGGCGCACGTCCAAAGGGGTCAGGGCCATCGAGAAATAAGAGACGCTGCGCGCCTTGTGATCACGGCTTCGAAGCCTTCGCGAGGATCGAAATCGCAGAAGGCATGGGTTATTATCGTTCGCTTCATTCACGGCCTTGCTCTTGCTGCGAAGGGCTCGGCGTCCATCGATTCCTTCCCCATTCGAAGCGCCCCCGGGACGCCCCAACAAGAGCTCAATGTTCGGATCCTTTCGTCGCTATTTCTCGACGGATCTCGCGATCGACCTCGGCACCGCCAACACGTTGATCTACGTGCGCGGCAAGGGGATCGTCCTCGACGAGCCGTCGGTCGTCGCCATCCGCCACGAGGGCGGTCCCAACGGCAAGAAGACCATCCAGGCGGTCGGCGCCGAAGCCAAGGCGATGCTCGGCAAGGTGCCGGGCAACATCGAGGCGATCCGGCCGATGAAGGACGGCGTCATCGCCGACTTCACCGTCACCGAGCAGATGCTCAAGCAGTTCATCAAGATGGTCCATCCGCGGTCCGTCTTGAGGCCGAGCCCGCGGATCATCATCTGCGTGCCGTGCGGCTCGACCCAGGTCGAGCGGCGCGCGATCCGCGAGTCGGCGCTCGGTGCCGGCGCGAGCGATGTCTACCTGATCGAGGAGCCGATGGCGGCGGCGATCGGCGCCGGGCTGCCGGTCAGTGAGGCGAGCGGCTCGATGGTCGTCGACGTCGGGGGCGGCACCACCGAGGTTGGCGTGATCTCGCTCGGCGGCATGGTCTACAAGGGGAGCGTGCGCGTCGGCGGCGACAAGTTCGACGAGGCGGTGATCAACTACATCCGGCGCAACTACGGCATGCTGATCGGCGAGCCGACCGCCGAGATGATCAAGAAGACGATCGGCTCGGCGTTCCCCGGCTCCGAAGTCAAGGAGATCGAGGTCAAGGGCCGCAATCTCTCGGAAGGCGTGCCGCGCTCGTTCACGATCTCGAGCAACGAGATCCTCGAGGCGCTGACCGACCCGCTCAACCAGATCGTCTCGAGCGTCAAGAACGCGCTCGAGCAGACGCCACCCGAGCTCGGCGCCGACATCGCCGAGCGCGGCATGATGCTGACCGGCGGCGGCGCGCTGCTGCGCGACCTCGACCGCCTGCTCGCCGAGGAGACGGGCCTCCCGGTGCTGGTCGCCGAAGACCCGCTCACCTGCGTCGTCCGCGGCTGCGGCATGGCGCTCGAGAGGATGGAGCGGCTCGGCCCGATCTTCACTTCCGAGTGACGCCTGAGGGGCCGCGACGATGGCGCTCGGCACCCTCGATCGCACGCCGCCGCCCTTCTTTCGCCAGGGCCCGTCGGCGCTGACGAAGCTCTCCTTCTGCTCCGCGCTCGCGGTGTTCCTGATGGTCGCCGACGCGCGCTTCTCGATCACCCAGCCGATCCGCGCCAGCGTCGCGACGATGCTCTACCCGCTGCAGCGCGCGCTGCTGGTGCCGGTCGAGGCGATCGGCGACGCGCGCGCCTACGTCAGTGGCCTGTCGCACGCGATCGCCGGCGAGCAGACGGCCAGGAGCGAGCTCGCGCTGCAGTCCGAGCGCGCCCAGCGCACCGAGCAGCTCGAGCGCGAGAACTCGAAATTGCGCGCGCTGCTCGAGCTGCGGCCGACGATCGCGGTGCGCTCGCAGGCGGCCGAGATCCTCTACGAGGCGGCCGACCCGTATTCGCGGAAGGTCATCATCGACCGCGGCGTCACCCACAACATCCTGCCCGGCTCGCCGGTCATCAACGAGGCGGGCGTCCTCGGCCAGGTGACCCGCGTCTACCTGCAGTCGTCGGAGGTGACGCTGCTGACCGACCACGATGCCGCGATCCCCGTGCTCAACAGCCGCACGCAGGCGAGGAGCGCGGCGTTCGGCGGCGCCGGAGGGGGCGTGGGCCTCCTCGAGATGCGCTTCATGGCCGGCAACGCCGACGTCCAGGTCGGCGACATGCTCACGACCTCGGGCGTCGATGGCGTCTATCCGCCTGGCCTCAAGGTCGCGAGCGTCGCCAAGATCGACCGCAAGATCGACACCGGCTTCGCCCGCATCGTCCTGCAGCCGGCGGCGTCGCCAGACGGCGTCCGTCACGTCCTCGTCCTCGAGCCGACGGGCGTGCGGCTGCCGCCGCGGCCGCAAGCAGCGGCGTCCGAGGCCGCGGCGGCGAGCAGGCCGGCCGGAAAGAAAGGGGCGCGCAAATGATCATGCCGCGTCGCAACGACCCGCTGCTGATGCCGGTCAACCCGCTCTTCATCTGGTCGACGCTCGCCTTCGCGTTCCTTCTCAACATCGTCCCGCTCGGCCGGATGGCGGCGATGCCCGATTTCCTCGCCCTCGTCCTCGTCTTCTGGAACGTCCACCAGTCGCGGCGGATCGGCGTCGGCGTCGCCTTCTTCTTCGGCCTGCTGATGGACGTCCACAGCGGCGCCGTCCTCGGCCAGCACGCGCTCGCCTACACGCTGCTCAGCTTCTTCGCGGTGACGATCCACCGGCGGCTGCTCTGGTTCACGGTGCCGTCGCAGGCGGTGCAGATCCTGCCGCTCTTTCTCGCCGCGCAGGCGGTCTCGCTCGTCGTCCACCTGATCGCCGGCGGCATGTTCCCGGGCTGGGAGCTGATCCTGGCGCCCGTGTTCCAGGCACTTTTGTGGCCTGTTGCCACTTGGGTGCTGCTCGCGCCGCAGCGAAGGGCGCCCGACCCGGACGAAAATCGTCCGCTGTGACGGAGCTCCGGAACACCGAGCGCGAGATCTCGCGCTTCCGCTTTCGCCTGCTGGCGGCGGCGCTGTTCGTGCTCGTCGCCTTCGGCCTGCTCGTCGCCCGCCTCGCGTTCCTGCAGATCTCCAAGCACGAGGATCTCTCGACGCAGGCCGAGAACAACCGCATCGCGGTCGTGCCGATCACGCCCAACCGCGGCCTGATCCTCGACCGCAACGGCGTCGTCCTCGCCAACAAC
>Ga0268264_10001572_pt1 | contig 21176 bp, 19 predicted proteins | sample KBSSwiS32_FD_190357 | JGI IMG/M metagenome (GOLD analysis project Ga0268264, IMG submission 190357) | Switchgrass rhizosphere microbial communities from Kellogg Biological Station, Michigan, USA - KBS Switchgrass S3-2 (SPAdes) (version 2) | ecosystem: Host-associated > Plants > Roots >...
TCGACCATTACGCGCTGCGCATCCTCGACAAGCTCGGAATCGACGCCGAAGGCGCCGGGCTGCGCTGGGGCGGCGAGACGTGAAGATCGTCCTGCCGGGAGGCTCCGGCCAGGTGGGAACCCTGGTCGCCCGGGCTGTCCCGTCATTCAGAAAAGGGTTGAGCGGGCGACGAACGTCTGTCGTCAATGCACCATCGGCGGCTCGCCCCCCTTTCTCGGCGCCTTCATCAGGAAGACCAGCGGCGCCACGATCACGAAGGACCAGGCGAGAATGCGGAATACGTCGACGAAGGAGAGCATCGCCGCGTGGCGTTGCACCAGTCCGATCGCTCCGGCCGCGGCACGTTGGGCTGCCGTTACTGGGTCGGCTCCCGCGGCGATGTAGGCGCGCTTCAGGCCGTCGAGGAAGGCCTTCGCCTTCGGATCGAACGGATCGAAATGGCCGCCCAGGATCGAGAAATGGACCTGCTGCCGGCGGGCTAGCAGGGTGGTCGCGGTCGCGATTCCCACCGAGCCGCCGATGTTCCTCATCAGGTTGAAGATGCTGGTCGCGTTGCCCATTTTCTCGCGCGAGATCGGGCTCATCGCGGCGGCTGTGAGCGGCACGAAGAGGAGACCGAGCGAGACGCCCTGGATGAACTGCGGCCAGAAGATGTCCCAATAACCGGCGTCGAGGCTGAGCGTGCCGTGCCAGAAAAGCGTAAGCGCGGCGAGATAGAAGCCGGCCAAGAGCAGCCTCTTCGCGCCAACTCGGTTCAGGATCAATCCCACGATCGGCATGGCGATGAATGATCCGATCCCCCGGGGCGCCATGGCGAAGCCAGCCTGATAGGCCGGGTAGCGGAGCAGCGACTGAAGGAAGATCGGCACCATCACAAGCGAGCCATAGAGGCCGAAGCCCATCACGGTCATCAGCAGGACGCCGGTCGCATAGGTGCGGTTCTTCAAGGCGCGGAGATCGACGATCGGGGTCGACGTCATCAGCTCTCGGATCACGAAGACGATCAAGCCGATCACCGCCGTCACGCCGAGCGCGGTGATCAGGTTCGAGGAGAACCAATCGTCCTCCTGCCCCTTGTCGAGCAGAATCTGGAGCGCGCCGACGCCGAGCGCCAGGAAGCCCAATCCCCAGTAGTCGATCTTTTCTCTGGCCTTCCGAAGGTACGACGGATCATGGATGTTCAGCCGAGAAGGCAAATTTCCCGAGGTGTCTTTTGTAGCGTCTCCGAACTCGAGGCCACAATCCTGAACGCGATCGACCAACACAACCTCAATCCCCGACCGTTCATCTGGACCGCGAAAGCATCCGACGTCCTCGAAAAGGTCACCCGAGCACGCCGGAGCCTCGATATGGTCGCATCTGCTTGACGCCCTTCACTAGCCAGAGCTGAGTCGATCTCCCAAAGCTCGCAAGAACCGACGCAGGATAGCGCTCAACTCAAGCTCGTGACCGTTAGCGATATCTGGCATGCCGTCTAGCTCGCTCTCCGCTAGTACAGCTCGGAGATCGTCCACATCGTTCAATTCGTTGTTGTGTACCATCACTGAAATGTCCTTGGAAACCTTCGAAAGCCCATCTAGTAGGAGCCAATCTGGCTCGGTGCCGCACGAGATATTCTCTCCCAAACCACCAAGCCGAGCCTTCTTTCGGTTAGTATACCGTCCGCTATACGACACGACATTTTGTTTGGTGATCCTTGCCAGCGATGGATTTCCCTTCACCATAGCCCTCTGGGGAGCCGTTATGCATCTCATGCTGACAAATTCGTTGAAACGCCGCGCGCTCAATACTCTCGTTTGATAGCCAATTCGAGCACAGATAATAAGAAATATCAATGCTGCATGCGATGCCTCATCGACTACGACTACCTTAGTCGACTTCCGAGCCTGTTTAAGGCGCGCAAACAGGAAGTTCAGGTACGCAGGCGTCAGGAAATAGTTTTGATATTCATACTGCCTGATTACATCCAATGTTTCAACCTCTTCCGCTGCCGAGCTCGGCAACGAATACTCCGTCGGCGGCGGGAATTCTATTACCTGTGCCGTCACTGCCAATCTCCGTCCATATGGGATCAAGGCGTTTGTGCGCACGAGGGTGTCGCGAAGATCGGTCTTCAAGGTGGACTTGACGGCACGATCGAGCGAGGAGAAGCGTTGAATGATCAAGATCAGCATACCAACAACGCACGCGATGGCGATCTTGTTACGCGTCTCGTCGTTGACCTTCCCGAGAAATTCATAGACGACAATTGTCGCTGCGATCGACAGGAGAAACTCGTGAAACGGCTCCATCTCGACTCTACTTCGTCGCCACCATGCCACAAGAACCATTGCCAGCGTAGCAAGTAGAACCCAGTTAACGGCATTGCCGAGTGCCCTCCAGTCAACCGATAACATACTGTTGCCCCTCCCCAGCTATAGGTGAGAATATACTCCAAAGAGTCGCCGGGCGAATTGTGAGACCGGCGCGTTGTTTGAATGCCGAGCAGAAAGATCGAGGCAGCAGAGCATTGATCTGGTAGCGTCGAGACGCGAACCGCCCGCAGAAAGATAGCGCGTGAGGATAGTTTTCTTGTTAGTAGCTAGATCAGTCTCAAGATCCATGAAGTCGTCGTCAAACAGCAAGAATGCTGACAAGTCCCGAACGGTTGCAATGACAGACGCAATTTTCAGCGGTCCTATCTCGGACGACAGAGCAGCGAGAATTTCCTGTCGATAGAATACCCGCCTAGTTGAGTTGCGATACGACTTCACAAGGTCGGTGCCTACCAGACGACGCGCTCCCGTGCATCGTCGTTTGTAGGTGAGTTGTGAAACCGGGTCAATGCCATGGGCCTGAAGCTCCGCAATGATACTAGACACGTTATTAGAGGCGGCGGCGTATCGCGTTACCAGCAATCGATACGCCCCGAGGGAGTAACTCAAAGTTGGTCGCCGCTTCAGCGGCAATTCGTCAAAAAGATGTGGAAGAACAACGTCAAAGTTCACGATATCGGATTCAACAAGGTCAGGTGCAAGGACCTTCAAGGCATCCATGACGTTCGTGAGCGAACGAGCGACAGAGTCGCGGTCTGTCATAAAGAGCGCGGTTCCTACCACTGAGCCAGTCTGAAGCCCGCGACGCGAAGGCGCCGCCGCCTGCGCTTGACAGCGATGATCTCTCGCACCGAATCCTTGGCCTCGCGCCGAACACGAAGGCCTTCTGGCCTGGTTCCCTTAGTGAGAACTGTTGATGACTGTTGCATTTCGGACCTCGAAGTTGTTGGTTGGCAGTGACTTGCTGAGATTGGCGTCGTGAGTCGCAAACAGTACAACGCACCCTGACTCAGCTATACGGGCAATTGCAGCCATCACGAGAGAGGTATTCTCATTGTCGAGATTGGCGGTGCATTCGTCAAGTAGCAGGAGACGCGGCTCGCGCAGGAGGCGCATTCCAATTGCGAGAAGTTGCTGCTGACCCCCGGAGAGTTCAGCAGCGCTTTTGTCCAGAAGGCTGGTGGTCATGCTGGCGACACCCAAATCTTCGAGGACTGCGAGCAATCTCTCCTTCCTTGCACGGGTTTGCGCCAAGGCGGGAGACAAGAACTCCCATCCCGTCGAGGTGGCGAGGAGTAGGTTCGAGATGAATGATAGCGAACCGACTAAGCTGTCCGCCGGTCGCTGTGTGACAAGACCAATACGTCTGCGCCGTAGAGGCAAGCCGTCAAGTTCTAGTCTACCAGTGCATGAGATGCCGGGGTACCAGCTCGTAAGGGCGCGCAGCAGGGTCGATTTGCCGGTGCCGTTGCCACCCGTGACGATATTGATGCCCGGCGGAAAATGCAGATGCGAAATACCGAGGACCGGCTCCGCATTGCCGTCGTAGCCCACAACGACATCCTCTAGGGCGAGACCATTCATGAGAATGACATGAGATCTATCGGGCGGCGTTTATTTAAAGCAAAGAGTATGACAATCAAGCCGGCAGATACGATCTTGTAGTCGGAGTAATCGAGAAGGCCAAAGGTAAGATAACGCACTACTACGTAAGTCACCGCAAAGTACAGAAGGCCACCGAGGAACAAGAAAACAGGCATCCATCGGCCTCGCGCGGCATTTGCACATACCTCTCCCACAAGTAGTGCGGCCACTGAATTCACGAGAACCCCAGCGCCGAGCGAGACGTCGGAGAAACCGAAACGGAGCGATGCAAGGAATCCAGATGTAGCAAAGAGACCACCTGCGGATGCTAGGCCGATAGCTAATAGGATCGGTCGCGGCGCGCCGAATTCTGCCAGTATTGAGGGGTTCTCGCCTAATCCAATAAGGCTATGGCCGAGTTTAGTGCGAAGGCCAAACGAAATCAGGACAACTATCAGTAAGTCAACGATGACCGCGATGAAGATGCTATTTAACGGGAACGACACTAAGCCCAACGACACATTCGGTTTGCCGAAGAACTTGAGATTAATGCTATACAATACTGAAAACATTATGACTCCAGCGAGCAGTTTAGGCACCCTTAGGAGTGAATGAAGGACACTGGTCGTGGCCCCTGCGGCAGCACCTAAGGCAAACGCAGCCACTAGAGCCGCTCCGATCGAGTTGGTGCGAAGAAGCACGAAGGCACCACCGATGCTGCCTAGGGAAAAAACGTTGTCCGCTGAAATATCGGGAAAGCGGACCACGCGCAAAATAAGAAATATGGCCCAAATAGATGTGGCGTAAAGTAGGGCTTCGACCAAGGGACTAAACATCACGAGAGCCTAATTGTGCACAATGGCGCCCGCCGGCAACTGTGCGGAAAGGTTGGGAAACTCGCGTGTTAAGCGAGCGTTAATGTGAAGATAATACTTGGTGTTTACGAAGACAGGTATGGAGGCTGGGGGAGTGCCGCTAAAGATTCTCTGAACTATCCGCGCAGCCGCAACGCCTTCATCGCGATAATTAAGACCATAAGCGAACAAGGCGCCCTTCTCGACCGCACTTACGTCGCTCGAGAACACGGGTTTCTTAAGTTCCCGCGCGAGCCTAATAAGCAAATCGGCACTAGACGTTGAGAGGTTGTCGTTGATAAGTAAAAGAGCGTCTGCCTTAGAAAGGACAACGGTGGCGGCATTCAATAACTCGACGCTCTGCGATACCGCAGCAGTTTCAAGGGTTAGTTGAAGACCGCTAGTCGGCAGGGTCGAGCGAAGGCCAGCTACAACTGATTGGCTATTGGCTTCGGAGGCGCTATAGACAACGCCGACCCTATTTATGGACGGAAAAAGCTTCTTTGCCAGTACAAGATTCTCAAGCACCGGATCTTTGCTCATCGTCCCCGTGATATTGCCGGCGCCAGCGCCCAGCGCGGGTACCAGGCCGGCTGCGACTGGATCAGAAACGCCGACAAAGATGACCGGGCGGTCATTTACGAGCTGTTTTGCGATCTGCGCACACGGTGTCGTGAGGGCGACAATTGCCTCGTACTGCTTTTCTTTGAATGTATTGATAATTGTATGGACATTTTTGGGTTCGCCAAACGCATTCACGTACTCCGCAGAGATTTGAAGGCCTGTATTTCGTTCAATGGATTTAAGCTCAGTAACGAGACCGGCCAGCCCCTCATCGATCGCGGGGTGCCGCAGGAGGTACACAACGCCGATCGAATGACCGGCGTGCTTGTCCGGTTGATTCACGAACCAGCGAAGGCCGACTAGAAGGATTAGGAGACCAGCCGCGACGAGCAGTAACTTCTTGGTCATCTGCTTCCCTCCGTAAAATCGCACCGCTCGGGTCAATGACCTGCCAGGGCGGGACTGTTGTGTCGTAGGGGAGTTCCTCGCCCCTGGTTTGCGCCAACGCCTTGGCTCGAAGCGCAGCCAGGCGCTGAAGTCAAGGTGAGCTGAGCCCCGATCATCAGCGATAGACCACGAGCCGGTTGGGGCTGGCATTTTGGCTGTTAGTGATAGCGTCCGCGTAACGGCCAAATGTGTGAGTATCCTATAGCTGCTAGCTCGGTAGGGGCAAGAGGACGCTATCCCCGAAATCTAGACACTGGACCGAGCCCGACGAAAAGTCGGCGTCGAAATCCGGGCCTTTTCGGAAGTGGCCGGATCGCGCGGCGTGGTGGGTAGCGGGTGCCCGACAAGAGAGCAACAGCCTCCGTCGGCTTCTCGGTCAGGCTCCAAGCGAACGGCGTGAGTCGGACCTCTACGCGCGCGTCCAGCGCCCATTTTTGCCGCCGCCTTGTCAAGGGTCAAGCTGGAATGGAACGACGGCGTGGAATGGATCGGCCGTCCGGGCAAGGAGCTCTTGGTCGTCAATCAGGCGGCTGCCGCCCGCGGCGCCCCCGCCCTGGACACCGATCCGGGTATGGACCAGCTCGACTTTAACGCCGCCCAGTCGATGACGGACGAGGCCGTAGACCGCATTGTCGAAAGCGGGAACGGCGATCCCTCCTTCGACCATGTACCCGGGAGCGTTGACCACGGTGATGGTGGCCGGAGTATTTCGCGAAGGCAGGAGCGTCTTGGCCCTCTGGACCACCAGGCTAAGAGCGTCGAAACTGCGCCGATAAAGCTCCTGCGCCCGATGCAGCTCGCCTTGGGCGGACAACACCAGAACCGACGCGAGGACCAGGGGAACGGCGAACGCCATGTTCGCGCTGGTCGAAGGAACTGGAGGGGCGGCCGCCGAATTCAGAGCTTCGGCGCCCGCCCCTGGATTCCGGCTCAGCCGGCGCGCCAAGCCCTCCCCGGCCCGGCAGAAGGCGAACGAAAGCAAAAGCAGTCCGGGAATGCTGGGCAGGAACCGATGCCGCGGCGAGAGCGGGATTGCGACGACGGCGGCGCCGAGATGGATCGCCAGCCAGAGAACGAGCAGCGCGGCCCCCCTCCGGGCGCGCAGGAAGGTCCAAACGCCCAACGCCAGGGCGAGCCCGAGAAAAACCAGGACGCGCGTCCGACCGATGCCCATCAGGGGGCCGAGGGACAAGAGGGTTTCCAGCACATCGTTCGAGCTCCGCAAGGAAAAGATCCCGACCAGGCTCAGGGCCAGGGAGTGGAGCCGTTCGAAGTCGAGCCCCGGCGCGGTCGCGATCGAGGTGGCGTGGGAAAATCGGATTTTGGCCAGAATCAACGCCGCGACCACCGGCAGGCTCGGCGCGAAACGGAGGAGCAGACCCTTCAGGGGGTCGAGTCGGAAGAGGCTTCGGACGCCCGTTCTCTCGGCCGTGCGAACGAGGCACCAAACGATCGCGACGGGCAGGACCGTGATCATCGCCTCGTAGGTAAAACAGGCGCCGGCCAACGCGGCGGCGAAACCCCAGGAAGCGCCGCGCGGCGGAGCTTCCTCGGCGAGCGCGGCTGCGGCAGCGATCGCCCCGATCGCAAAGGCCGCGGCGAGGCAATGGAAGTTGCCGACCAGAGTCCAATAGGTGATGTCGGGAAACGCGGCGCTTCCGATCAAGAGACTTCCCGCCAGGAGCCCCGGCAAGGAATCGCCGAGCAGGCGTCTCCCGAGCAGGAAGGTCAGCCAGCCAACCACCGCGAGCTCCCCGATGTTGACGATGGTGTAGAGCCCCTCGTGATCACCCAGGATCAGGTAGAGGAGGCGGGTCCAGCCGCTCGCGAGCGGGATGTAGTGATACCCGAGCGGCGTTCCCAACGCTTCCCGCCATCCCTGTGCGGCATGGAAGAGGATCGCCCAGGAGTCGCCGATGAACCCGATCCGGCGGGCGCCGGCATGAATCGCGGCGGCCTCAAGGCAGAAGAAGAACAGCGCGGGGAGTGCCCCGTCGCGCCAAGCCCAAAAGCGCCGCGGGAAGTCCCTGCGCATCATCGCAACAGTCTAACACGCACGAACTTGGAGGCCGAGACGTCCGGTTTGGCCGGGAACAGGACTTCGGCAAGGGACCGCCGGGGTCGAGCCCCCGCGCCGCCGAAACCGCACTAGAACCCTTCTTTCTTGGCCCCTGCCGCGACCGGATCGAAATCCCGCGGCCACTCGGTCCCGCTGTCGTAGGTGGCGCCGGAGAGCTTGGCGCCGGAGAGGTCGGCCTGGATCAGATTGACGCCATGGAACGCCACGAACCGCAGGTCGGCGCCGGTGAGCTTTGCGCCGATCAGCGTGGCACCGCTCAAGCTGGCGCCGCGCAGGTCGGCCTCGGAGAGGTCGGCCTCGGTGAAGTCGCCCATTCCCATTGAGGCGGCCTTCAGGTTCGCCCGGCGCAGCACGGCGCGCTTGAACTTGCCGCCGAACAGGCTGGCGTTGTGGAGATCGACCTCGGTGAGGTCCGCGCCGGAAAAGTCCGCGCACTTATCTGGCACGGTCGGTACGCAGTCGAGCATGAAGCCGGCCATTTTCGCGCTGGAACAGGCGGGCGGGCACCCCTTGGGGAGATTCACGAAGTCTCCGTTGCTGTCGACGGTGCGGCTGCCCCAAACCAGCAACCCGACGAGGACGACCACAGGGCCTAAGCAGCCGGCGAGGCAGCAGGCGGCGAATTTGGGCGGCCGCGCCGCGGCGGTCGCGGTGCCGGCGGGCGGCTCGGCCGGAGCCGTGCTCTCCTCGCCCTGCCCGACCTCCTCGCCGGGCTCTTCCCGGGGCGGGTCGATCGCCGCCGTACCGAACAGCTCGCTCAGAACCTCTCGCGAGGTCTCGACGCCGCCCTGGATGACCAAGTGGCCCACGGCAAACCGCGCGAGCGTGCTCGCCCCGCCGACCAGAAGGCCGCAGATGAATCCGACCATCGGGGCGACGAGCAGCCACGGTGCCGCCGACCTGTAGGTGCTTTCGCCCAACTGGAGCGGCGGGGACGGCATTGCCGTGATCATGCCGATGAAAGCGCCGAGGATGATCCCGTCGGCGATCGCGATCCGCCGCGCTTTTCGGGATCCCGGATCGCCCTGAAACAACCGCCTGAGCACGAGCCGGATCGCCACGCCGGCCGCCATGACGACCACGGGGAAGAGGAAGAACAGCCCGGTGTTGCCGGTGAGGTCGCTTGCTCCCAGGATCATCCGGAAAACTCCGGCGAAAATGCCGATGCAAACGCCCGCGACGATCCCCATCACCCATTCGTTCAGGGTAGTCCGGATCGCGGCCGAGAACGAGCCCGGCTCGAACCGGATCAAGCCTGACGTGGTGGCCTCGAAGACCAGCCAGAACGCGAGCGTGATCACCACCGCCAGGGACACGCTCGAAGCGGAAGCCAAAGCCGACGCTTCGAGCGAGGTCTTGATCATCGACATGAGGGTCACGGCGGTGACGAGGCCGATCGTCAGGCGAAGCCAAGCCGCGGCGCGCCGAGACCAGCGCCGGACGCGTCCGAAGATCTCCGGTAGGAACAGGCCCATCAGGCCGCCCAGCACAGAGGCGCCGGCGTAGATCGCTTTGCGCGAGCTCGGCTCGTGGACCTTCTCGAAGAGGAAATGCAGGATCAGCAAGTAGGCGAGCGACGCTGCGACGAGCGCGCCGCACACCCCTTCGACCGCGCGCGCCAGGCAGCCGGTCTCGCTCGCCCCGGGGACGCGCGGGCTACGCCCCCGGGGCTGCGGACGCCGCGCCTCTTCGATCGGCCAGGGAGCGGGAGGCGGGGGAGCCGGCGCCGGAGAGCTCGCGGCGAGGAAATCCAACGCCTCGCGGAGAGCCGACTGTTGATCGGCGGTGAGGTTGTTCCAGTAGCCGGCCCGCGCCGCCTCCGGAAGCGAAGAGTAGTGACGCGCCGCCTGCAGCCACGCCTCGGTCGGCGTCACCGGCATCCGTGCTCCACGGCCTTCTCCTTTTCTCGTTCAGGAACGTCCGGCGAGAGTAGCCACCTCCGGCGGAGCACGTCAAGGCGCCGAGGATTGCGGTTTCGGGTGACATCGGGAGAAACTCTCCTTCAGAGTCCGTCGAAACGACGGAGAGCCGTGACCCCACTGCCAAAGGAGCGTCTCGATGAAAATCGAAGAGATGATCGCCGCAGTCCAGAAGAAGCTCGGCGTCGAGGTGGACGGTCGGGCCGGGCCGGAAACCTGGGGTGCCATCTTCGCCCAGATCGTCAAACCCACCATAGACGGACTACCCCCCGGCGAAGCCATCGACGAGGCGGACCCCCGCAGCGAGAAAAACATCGCCACTCTGCTCCCCGAGGTTCAACCCATAGCTCGCGCCTTGGCCCAGAAGGCAGCGCTCAGCGGCATTCGGATCAAAATCATCAGCGCCCTCAGAACCTTTGCCGAACAAGATGAACTTTTCGCCCAGGGCCGCACCAAACCGGGAAAGAAGGTCACCAATGCCCGCGGCGGATTCTCGAACCACAATTTCGGCATCGCGTTCGACGTCGGGGTCTTCGAGGGTAATAAGTACCTTCCGGAATCGGTCAAGTACAGGGCCGTGGGCGTGCTCGGTGCAGATCTGGGGCTTGAGTGGGGCGGGAACTGGAAGACCATCGTGGATCAACCACACTTCCAGCTCCGGCCGACCTGGGCCGCCGAACTTACCGAGCGGGAGATGCTCGCAGAGCTACGGGAACGGCGCGCAGCGGGCACTCCGATCTTTTCGTGAGGCGGCTACGCCGTTCGCGCGCCGCCGCGAACGAAATGGACGATGGCCGAGATGACGGCGATGACGATCAAGAGGTGAATCAGGCCACCGGCCACATGGAAGACGACGAAGCCGAGAATCCACGCGACGAAGAGTAAGAGAGCGAGACCTAGCAACATGGGTTTCCCCTCCGAAAGCGCATTCGGCATTGAGCCAAGATGCGTGGACTCTCGGAAGTGCAAACTAGGCGCCAGGCGTTGCTGCGCGGTTTTCCGGCTCGCCGCCGCTCCAGCGCCCCGGCTTAGGCGTTAAGTCGTCGGAAGATTTAGCCGGCGCGGGTCTCTGTCGCGGTACCTGGGAGCGCCAAGCTCCAGCCTGCCTCTTGAGCAGCGCGGAGATGCTATCCGCCGAGCCCAAGCTCCTCGATCGACTTCACTTCGAGGATCCGCTCGATCATCCCGCTCAGCACCTCGAGCGATGCAATCGCCTCGACCCGCCCCCGAACCGCGGGGGAAACCTCCTCAAAGCGCTTGCCGAGCAGGCGAAGAAGGACTTGACGAGCGCGCTCCACGCCCTTCTCAATCCCCTTCTCGATCCCCTTCTCAATCCCCTGCTCCATCCCTTTCTCCATCCCTTTCTCCATCCCCTTCGCCAGCCCCCGCTGCTCGTACTCCATTTCCATCCGATCGCCCCACGTCAATCTCATCGCTTCGACCTCCGGGTTCGCTTGGGCGGCGTAGAGGGCGGCATACTGCTCCGCCACGCGCCCGGTCAATTGTAGGTATGTTTCGACGCAGTTGGTCAAGAGGTATCGCTGCAGGTCGTTGACGTTGGCCGTCGCGATCTTTCGCAGCAGCTCCAGTTTCAGTCTCGCGCGGCCCATTTTGCCTGGGCGGGCGAGAGCGGCGAGAGCGAAAGCGAGAGGTTCCGAGCGTTCGAGGAGTGTCTCAGCCGGGATTCCGGAGAGCCCGAGCGACAGGTAGGTGAAGCGGTGGATCGGCCGACCGATCGCCTCTTCGAAATGGTCGATCCATTGGACGCCGGGCGGGCCGCCGCGCAGGAAAACGACGATCGACACGATCGGCACGCCATAGCGCAGATAGAGCTGGTTCGAATAGAGCCAAAGCCGGCGGCCGATCGTGCGGCGGTGGTGGTGCTCGATCTCCACATCAAGAAGGAGCTTGCGCCTCCTGCCGCGGCCGGCAAACTCCACGACCAGATCGGCCTCGCGGCGCCGGCCTTCGGGCCAATCGAGAAACACCTCTTTGTCCAGGAACGTGAGGCCACCCGAGCCTGAGCCCTTGTTTAAGCGGGCCGCAAGGTCCGGATCGGCCAGGTACAGCAACTCGGGGAAGAACTCTCGGAACAGGTCTTTGAAAAGCTGATCGTGGCCGGTCATGGCGATAGGTCCACCTCCTATCGCCTAAAAGACGTAAAACGCCCTCTCAGTCCCGATGGTTTTCGAGATTCCCCATAATTTTCCCACCTCGACCAGCCGGCCGATCAGATCGACTCGACGCGGTTCTCTTGCGCCGTCCGCCGACCTTCTGCTAGTCTCCGCGTTCCTTTCGGGGTGGGCGCCGAAGTGTGCCTCCTCCCATGCCGGTAGCAGCGAATCAGGAGAAGCACATGGCCAAGCAATGTGAGATCTGCGGCAAGGGCACGAAGTTCGGCCGCAACGTCAGCCACGCCCATAACGTCACCCCTCGGACGCTGGAAGCGAATCTTCAGCGCGTCCGCGCGCTGGTCGAGGGAACCGTCCGCCGGGTTCTCGTCTGCACCCGTTGTATCCGCAGCGGCGCGATCACCAAGCCGCCCGCGCGGACCTGGACGCCCGAGCAGACCGCCGCGAAGTAAGAATTCCCACGCACGAGGGCCGGCCCGGCTGAGATCGCGGCGGCCCTCCGGTTCACCCCTAGAAAGTCCTACAGCGAGTCGTCCGCCCCCGCGCCGGTCATCCGGCGTTCGACCCGTCGTATCCCGGCGATCGAGCGGACGCTGCGGAGCAGCTTGTCGAGGTGCTTCCTGTCGCGCAGCTCGACCACCGCTTCAACCCGGGCGTGCTCCCCTTCGGTCTCGGCCGAGATCTGCGAGATGTTGCTCTCCGCCTTGGTAATCGCTTCGGTCACGCGGGCGAGCACCCCCGGCTGGTTGTCCGCCTCCATGGTGAGCGCGATGCGGTAGCGGTCTTCGCTCCGGCGCGCCCATTCGACCTCGATCTCACGATCCGGGTTGTAGAGCAGGTTGCGGACGTTCGGACAGTCCGAGGAATGCACCGAAACCCCGCGGCCGCGCGTGACGTAGCCGAGGATGTCCTCGCCGGGGAGCGGGTTGCAGCACTTCGCGAGATAGGCGAGCAGGTCGCCCTGCCCCTTGACCAGAATCGGCCCGTTGCCGAACGGCAGGAGCCGGCCGACCGCCTGGCGTAGCGGGCTCGGTTTGGCGACGGGAACCTCGGTGAGCTTGTCGTCGCCCACTACGCGGGTGAGCACCTGGCGGACTTCGATCTTGCCGAAACCGATCCGCGCGAGAAGGTCGTCCGGCTTGCCGATCCCTTCCTCCGCCACGTATTTCGCCAGCTCCGGACTCTCCAGGATCTTCTTCGGATTGAGCTTGTAGCGCCGCGCCTCTTTCTCGAAGATGCGGCGGCCGATCTCTTTGGCGCGCAGCTTCTGCTCGACATTCAGCCACTGTCGGATCTTGCTCTTCGCCCGTGAGGTGACCACGAAAGACAGCCAGTCCCGGCTCGGCTGGCGCCCGGTTGTGCTCAAAATCTCGACCAGATCGCCGTTTTGGAGCGCCGTCCGGATCGGCACCAGGCGGCCGTTGACCCGCGCGCCGGAGCATTGATTCCCGAGGTCGGTGTGGACGTGGTAGGCGAAGTCGAGCGGCGTGGCACCGCGCGGGAACGCGAAAACCTCGCCCTTCGGGCTGAAGACGTAGACCTCGTCGGGGTAGAGATCGACCTTGAGCGCGGTCAGGAAGGCGCGCGAGTCGGGCACCTCCTGCTGCCATTCGAGCAGCTGGCGCAGCCAGACCACGTTGTCGCCGTCCTTTTCGCGCACGCCCGGGCGCCCTTCCTTGTAACGCCAGTGGGCGGCGATCCCTTCTTCCGCGATCAGGTCCATGTCGCGGGTGCGGATCTGGACCTCGAACGGCTGCCCCCCTTCGCCCACCACAGTGGTGTGGAGCGATTGGTAGAGGTTCGGCTTCGGCATCGCGATGTAGTCCTTGAACCGGCCGGGAATCGGCCGCCACCCCTGGTGGACGATCCCGAGCGCGCCGTAGGTGTCGCGCATACTGCCGGTCACGATGCGAAACGCCAGGTAGTCGTAGAGCTGGGAGATGTCGATCCCCTGGCGGCGGAGCTTCTCGTAGATCGAGTAGTAGCGTTTGATCCGGAAGCTGATCTCGGCTTCGATCCCCGCGGCTTCGAGGGTACGGGAGAGCCGGTCGCGAATGCGCAGGGTGATCGATTCGCCGAGTTTCTTCTTCTCCTCGATCTTCGAATAGAGCTCGGCGAACTGGAGCGGAAACAGGTGATAGAAGGCGAGGTCTTCAAGGTCCCCTTTGACCCGCGCCATCCCCAGGCGGTGCGCGATCGGGGCGTAGATCTCCAAGGTCTCGCGCGAGATCCGCTGCCGCGCTTCGACCGCCAGGTGTTCGAGCGTCTGCATGTTGTGGAGCCGATCGGCGAGCTTGATCACGATCACGCGGATGTCTTTCGCCGAAGCGAGGATCATCTTGCGGAAGGTCTCGGCCTGCGCGTCGTCGCGGCGGACGTACTCGTGCCGGCCGATCTTGGTAACGCCGTCGACCAGCTCGGCGACTTCGAGGCCGAACTCCGCTTCCAGGATCTCGCGCGTCGTCAGAGTGTCTTCGATCACGTCGTGCAGCAGTCCGACCGCGACGCAGACCTGGTCGAATTTGAGCTCGGCGAGGAGAAATGAGACCTGAAGGGGGTGGATCATGAACGGCTCGCCGGACCGGCGCACCTGATCCCCGTGCATGCGCACCGAGAAATCGTAGACCGCGCGCAGGAAGCTCTCGTCGACCGGCCGGCCGGCAAGCCCGACCTGGCGGATGACGTCCTCGATCCGCACCGCGCGGCGCGCGGCGACCGGCGGGGGAGGGAGCTTCTTGGCTGCGACGGCCATGGGACGATTATAGGGATCTGGGTCTGCCGCTGCCGGATCAACGGCCGGAAACGAAAAACGGCGGCCCGAAATCCCCAGGCCGCCGTTGTGACCAACCTGCGAGCTAGCCCTAGGCTGTTGTAGAGGCCGCTCTCTTGGCCGCCGCTTTCCGGGCTTTCGCCTCGGAACCGAAATACTGCTCCCAGAGCAGGGCGAACGGACTGGCGACGTAGATCGACGAGTAGGTGCCGACGATGATGCCGACGGTGAGCACGAACGCGAATCCGCGCAGCACCGGACCGCCGAAGATCAGCAGCGCGAGCACGGTGAGCAGAGTGAGGCCGGAGGTCAGAATGGTTCGCGAGAGCGTCTGGTTGAGGCTCTCGTTCATCGTCTCGATCATCGGCTTGCGCTTGTTCTTCCGCATGTTCTCGCGGATTCGGTCGAAGATGACGACCGTGTCGTTCACCGAATAGCCGACCAGGGTGAGGAACGCCGCCACCGTGGTCAGGTTGAACTCGTGCTTGAACAGCGCGAACAGCCCGACCGTGACGATGATGTCGTGCAGGCTCGCCATCACCGCGCCGATGCCGAACCGCAGCTCGAAGCGGAACGCGATGTAGAGCAGCATGCCGAGCAGCGAGAACGCGACCGCCCAGAAACCCTGTTTGCGCAGCTCTTTTCCGACCTGCGGTCCGACGTTCTCGACGCCGATGATCGAATAATCGCCGAGCCGGGCCTGGGACTGGAGTGCCGCGATGACTTTGGCGCCCACCCCCTCGACCTTCGCCAAGCCGTTCCAATCGGTGAGAATGCCCACCTTCCGCCGCTCGCCGAGCAGCTTATCGGCCACTTCGGAGTAGTGCGCGTTCGCCGCTTCGGCCCCTCCCCCGGCCACGCCGTCCGGATCGAGGCGGGCGAGCAGTTCCGTCAAGGAATCCGCGCCGATCGAGTTCAAATCCGCCTTCTCGCCCGCGCCCTGGTTGAAGCGGCCGTTGAGGGCGGCGACGATCCGGTCGCGGCTCCCTTCTTCCGCGCCTTTGAGGATCGGCGTCTTGATCAGCACCTCTTTCGAGTCGCTGTCGCCGAAGCGCTGGATCAGCGGATCGTGGATGCCCGCGCGTTCGATGGCCTGGCGCAGCTCGTCGATCGGCGGCTGGTCCTTGAACAGGACCTTCACTTCGGTGCCGCCTTCGAAATCGATGCCGAAACGGATCCAGTTGGTGAACAGCGCGGCGAAGATCCCGAAGACCACCAGCGCGAGCGAAACCATGATCCAAAACTTCCGGTACTTCATGAAGTCGATGTGAGTGTCTTTGATCAGCTGCATCTGCTAGCTCCTTGGCGTCCGCTCTCTCAGATCGAAAGTTTTTCGACGCGGCGGTTGTGAAGGACCAGGTCGAAGATCCAGTGGCTGACGTACACAGCCGTGAAGATCGACGCCAGGAGGCCGATAATCAGGGTGACCGCGAAACCGCGGACCGGGCCGGTTCCGAACTGGAACAGGAACAAGGCCGAGACCAGCGTGGTCACATGGGTGTCGATGATCGAGGTGAAGGCGCGTTCGAAGCCGAGATCGATCGCCGAGCGCACGGTGCGACCGGCTCGCAACTCCTCTCGTATTCGCTCGAAGACCAGGACGTTCGCGTCGACCGCCATGCCGATGGTCAAGATGACGCCGGCGATGCCGGGCAACGTGAGGGTCGAGCCGAACATCCCCAAGCCGCCGAACAGGATCAGGATGTTGAGCATCAGCGCCGAGACCGCGTTCACGCCAGCGAGGTGATAGTAGAGAAGCAGCACCAGGACCACCATCCCTGTGCCGATCACGCCGGCCCGCACGCCCGATCGAATCGACTCGCGACCGAGCGACGGTCCGACCGTCCGCTCTTCGAGATAGGTGAGACCCGCGGGCAGCGAGCCCGAGCGGAGGGTGGTGGTCAAATCCTCCACCTCCTGCTGGGTGAAGCCCCCCTCGATCACGCCGGAATCGGTGATTCGCGCGTTGATCCGCGGCGCCGAGACCACCTTGCCGTCGAGAATGATCGCGAGACCCGTGCCGATGTTGGCGCCGGTCGCATCGCCGAACAGCTTGGACCCTTGCGCGGTGAGGCTGAAGTTGACCACCGGCTCGCCCAGCTTGCCCTGGCCCGGATGCGCGACCTTCAAATCGCGGCCGGTGATCACGCGCACTTTCTCGACCAGGTAGTACTGCTTGCCGGTGACCGCGCCGGTGACGTCGTCGCGAATGTCGCCCGGCATGACCTCGAGGTTCGGGGCGACCTGGCCCAGCGCTTCGGCCGTCGGCGCCGGCCCGCCGCGGACCAGGCGGAATTCGAGGAACGCCACGTTCTTGATCAGGCGCCGGATGCGTTCCGGGTCGTCGACGCCGGGCAGCTGGACCACGACGCGATATCCCGAGGCCGGGGTGATCACCGGCTCGGCGACGCCGAATTCGTCGATTCGGTTGCGGATCGTCTGCACCGCTTGGGTCACCGCGAGCTCGCGGATCTTCGTCGCCTCCGCGGGCTTGATCGAGAGAACCACCGTGTCTCCGCGCTCCGCGGAATCCCAGAACGGCAGGTTCGCCCGAACGAGCTGGCCGAGCGCGTCTTTGTTCTCGGGGTTAAGTCCGGAGAACTGGAACGAGGTCGGGCTCAGGCGCACCGGGGCCAAGGTCAGGCCCTTTTCCTTGGCGTCGGTCGTCAGTCGCTGCATGTCGGAGTCGGAGTCGGCGCGCAGCGCGTCGTCCGTCTGCACCTGCAGCACCAGGTGCATGCCCCCCTGAAGATCGAGCCCGAGCTTGATCTTCTTGTCGAGCGGATAGAAGAACCAGATCGACAGCGCCATGATGGCGCCGATCAGGATTCCTCGCGACAACAGATTCGACGACTTCATGCGTTGCTTCCTCCCTTGTCCTCGTCGGCTTCGAGGCCTGCGATCGCCGTCTTGGCGAAGCGGATGCGCACATTGTCGGCAACCTTGAGCGTGATCGAGTTTCCTTCGATCGCGTAGACCTCGCCGAAAATGCCGCTCGAAGTCACCACGCGATCACCCCGCTTCAGGGTCTCGATCGTCTGCTGCAAGGCCTTTTGCCGCTTGCGCATCGGCAAGAGCAACACGAGGTAAAAGATGGCGAAAATCGCGAGCATCGGAACGAGGCTCAGCAGCGGACTTCGGGCTGGCTCGGCCTGCAAGGCCAGCCATAGACATGGGTTCATTGCGTTCATCCTGACGGCTCCCGCCGGTCCGGCCGGGCCGGCACATCGTTTCGCGGGGGTGGGAAGATCCGGCGGGGTGGGCCCGCCGTTCGCCTTAAGGCTGGCTTTCGCTCGCGGTCCCTTCCACCGCCCGAATGGCAGGAGGGGGAACCAGGCTCGTCAGCGCACCGAGTTGGATAGCCTGCCGAAGGCGCCCCATAAAGTCAAGGTAAAACCGGACGTTGTGGAGGGTGGCGAGCACCAGCGCGGTGATCTCGCCGGCCCGGAACAGGTGGTGGAGGAACGCCCGGGAGACCCGCGCGCAGGTCGGGCAACCGCACTCCGGATCGAGCGGCCGGGGGTCGTCCTTGTAGCAGGAATTCTTGATCTTGATCGGCCCGGCGCTCGAAAACAGGACGCCGTGGCGGCCGTTTCGGGCCGGCATCACGCAATCGAACAGGTCGACCCCCCAGCGGACCGCGTGGAGAATGTCGGCCGGCGTGCCGACCCCCATCAGGTAGCGCGGCTTGCCCTCCGGCAGACAGGGGGCGGTCCATTCGACCGCGGCGCGGCGTTCCGCCTCGGGCTCGCCGACCGACACGCCGCCGATCGCGCAACCGTCGAAATCGAGCGTCGTAAGGTCCGCGGCCGCCCGCTCGCGGAGGTCGCGAAATCCACTCCCCTGGGCGATTCCGAACAGTCCGCCGGGTCCCCCCGGCCAGGCCTCGCGCGCCCTCCGCTCCCAGGCGAGGGTTCGATCCCAAGCACGCTTCGCGGCGTCATGTTCGACCGGATAAGGGGGGCATTCGTCGAGCACCATCGCGATGTCCACTCCCATGCGCACCTGGGACGAAACCACGCTTTCCGGGGTGAAGCGGACCGGCGACCCGTCGAGATGGCTCTTGAACGTGACGCCGTCGTCGTCGACCTTGCGCAGGCCGCCGAGGCTCCAGACCTGGAACCCGCCGCTGTCGGTGAGGATTGGCCGGCGCCAGCCGGTGAATTCGTGGATCCCACCGAGCCGCTCGATGACGTCGATGCCGGGGCGCAGCGTCAGGTGGTAGAGGTTCGCGAGCTGGATCGACGCTCCGGCTTCTTCCAGCAACTGCGGCGGCAGGCCCTTGACCGCGCCGAGGGTGCCGACCGGCATGAACGCCGGCGTGTCGATCGGCCCGTGCGGCGTTTCCAGCCGGCCGAGCCGCGCGCGGCCGTCGGTTGCGCGGACCGAAAAGGACAACGCCATGGAGGCTCCGCCGTCGAGATACGAAAAGAGTCCCGGAGTCCCGCCTAGTGGGGTTTCTCGGGAACCCTCTTGCCGCTGCGATCGAGATCGATGACCTTGGTCTGCACGCCGGGCGGCAGCTTGAGCGCGAAACGATCGCTCGGGATCGGACCGTTGACCTTCAGGTCCTTCAAGTCGTACTCGGTCTTGTCGCCCTCGGCGTCGACGTATTCGAGGTGCACCGGGAAGTATTTCTCGTCGTCGATCCAGAGGGACATCGATTTCAGCCGCTTGGCGATCCGGGCGTAGCGCGTGGTCAGGTCGAGCCGGTAGGGCGTGCCTTTCTTGGTCGAGGTGTGGAGCGCCGCGGTGAAATACTCCAAAAGCGACTTCATCGAGCCGCTTGCACCGAGGTATTTGAACACCTGGGCGGAGTAGCGCCCGACCTTGAGCGTCTCGGCCCGGTTCAGATCGCGGTACCAGGTGGTCATGGTCTCGCCCAAAATCACCACCGAGATCGGGTTCGGGGTCGCATACTCCCAGCGCACCTTGTCGGGGGCGGAGTAGGAGAACGACCCGGTGGAGGTCTCCGGCTCCGCGAGCATCGAGCTTTCCTGGTGCTGGACGAAGCGGGCTTCGAGGGTCTTCACCTTCGCCTGCTCGAGCTTGATCCGCTCGATCAAGGCTTCGAGCCGCTTGGCCGGAGGGGCGGTGCGGGGATCGGGAAGAGCCGCGGCGCCGGCGGAAGAAACGCCGACGACGAAAAGCAGGAAGAGGGTGCAGAGGGCGCTGCGCATCGTAAAGGGGCCTTTCGCCGAGAGGGGCGGGATGTTACCCGTGGGCGCCAAAGGGAAGCAAGCCAGAGGCCAGGGTGGGGAGGCAGGCTCCGTCAACGTAAGGGCGGGCCAGGGGGTAGAGGGCCTCCGTCCAGGCAAGTTTTCCCAGGGCGTTGCCCTGGGCTATCGGAACGCGGCCCTTCAGGCCGCCAAATCCAAGACACCGCCGCAACTTGCTTTACGGCCTGAAGGGCCGTGTCACGTTAGCCCAGGGCAACGCCCTGGGTGGGATAAGCTCCGTTCCTAGCTTCAGGAGATCTGCCATGCCTCGATCGCTCGGTTCTGTCCTACTCGTGCTCGCCGCCCTCGCCCTCCCGCTGCCCGCGGTCGCCCAGGAGCTGACCGAGGAGTGGGGCTACGACCGGAAAGGCGACGACTACAACTCGTTTCGCGTCCCCGACGTCCAGCGCTGCCAGGCCGCCTGCCGTCGCGACAACCGCTGCCGGGCCTATACCTTCACCAACCAAGGGGTTTGCTACCTGAAGAGCCGGATCAACTCGAAGAAGACGGCGGTCGGCTCGGTGACCGGCTACCGGCAGGAGCAGGGCGACGACGAGGACTATGGCGATCACCACGAAGGCGACCACCATGGCGGCGATCACGGCGATCACGGCGATCACGGCGGCTACGGCCGGCGGGACGATCTAACCGAAGAGCGGGGCTTCGATCGCAAGGGGAACGACTACGACTCCTTCCGCTCGCGCGGCCTCTGGGACTGCAAACGGGCTTGCGCCCGCGCCGATCGTTGCCGGGCCTATACGTTCGACACCCGCGCCGAGGTCTGTTATTTGAAGACGCGGATCAACTCGAAGAAGTACGACTCCCGGATGATCACCGGCTACAAAGAGGACGAGGATCACGACGGAGATTATGGGGACGACGACCACGGCGACGGGGGCTATGGCGATGTCCGCCTGACCGAGGAGCGGGGGTACGACCGGCGCGGCGCCGACTATCGCCGCTTCGATTCCTATTCGGTCGATCGGTGCAAGAACGCCTGCGCCGAAGACGATCGCTGCCTCGCCTACACCTTCGACCGGCGCGACAACCGGTGTTACCTGAAGGATGAGGTCCGCGATGCCGAGCGCAACCGCGACATGGTGACCGGCAGGAAGATCGACGAAGACGAGGAGGACGAGGACTACTGACGTCGGGCGCAGCAAGCTGTCCGGCCTCAGGACATAGGTAACACCTCGACCTCAAGACATCGGTAACAGGTTGGGGCAGAGTGGGGTCCCAAGGAGGGCCCCCACGATGCCCTGGCGGGAGACCGATGCGATGGATCAGAGGAT
>Ga0268264_10001573_pt1 | contig 21159 bp, 12 predicted proteins | sample KBSSwiS32_FD_190357 | JGI IMG/M metagenome (GOLD analysis project Ga0268264, IMG submission 190357) | Switchgrass rhizosphere microbial communities from Kellogg Biological Station, Michigan, USA - KBS Switchgrass S3-2 (SPAdes) (version 2) | ecosystem: Host-associated > Plants > Roots >...
CGCAAGTTGGCGCGCAGCCGATCGACGTCCAAAGAATCCGTGGCCCGGACCACGTAGGCCGCGAGCCGCGCCCAGGCTCCCGCACCGAACAGGACCACCGTCGCCGCGGCCACCTGCGGATCGGCAAGCAGTGCGGCTTCGATCTCGCCCAGCTCGATGCGCTGGCCACGAATCTTGACCTGGCGATCGATCCGGCCGAGGAAGTCGAGCGCGCCGTCCGGCCGTTGCCGCGCCCGGTCGCCGGTGCGGTACATCCGGCCGCCGGTCTCGCCCGAGAACGGGTCGGGCACGAAGCGCTCCGCGGTCTGGGCCGGATCGTCGAGGTAGCCGCGCGCCAGCCCTTCGCCCGCCACCCCCAACTCGCCTCCCGAGCCCCGCGGCGCGAGGCCCTGCCAGCGGTCGAGCACGTAGGCGCGCACGCCCGAAATCGGCCGGCCGATCGGCGGCACGGCACCCGCGCGTCCGTCCGCCGCCGCGGATTCGCCCTGGGTCGTGATCACCGCGTTCTCGGCAGGACCGTACTGGTTGCACAGCACGTAGGACGCGTCTGCCGGCGCGCCCTGCAGCAGGCGGTCGCCACCGGTTTGCAGGAAACGTAGCAGGAGCCCCGCCGGCTGCGGCTCGCCGGCGAACAGCTCGACCAGCGGCGTCGGCGACCAGGCGACGGTCAACCGCTCGCGGGCGAACCAGGTAAACAGGTCGGGCGCCGACAGCCGCACGTCCGCGGGCGACACGTGAAGGCTCGCGCCGGAGGCGAGCGCCGGCCAGATCTCGATCACCGCCGCGTCGAAGCTCGGCCCCGAAACCTGCGAACCGCGATCGGCGCTCGTCCAGCCGAACCGTTCGAGGTGCCACGAGACGATGTGCAGCGCGCCGCGGTGGCTCATCGCGACGCCCTTCGGCCGGCCCGTCGATCCGGAGGTGAAGATCGCGTACGCCAAGCCTTCCGGATTCTTCCGGCGCGGCGGCGCCGCTACAAGTTCGGTGCTCCGGAGCGCCGGCTCGGCGTCGAGCGCCAGAACCGGCGCCGCGCCGCACCAGGCACCCGCGAGATCCGACCGGGTCACGACGACCGTGGCGCCGGCGAGAGCCACCATGTCGCCGCGCCGGTCCGGCGGATAGGCGGGATCGATCGGCGCGTAGGCCGCCCCTGCGCGCAACGCGGCCAGCTCCGCCACGATCAGATCGACCGAGCGGTCGAGACAAACCGCGACCCGAGACTCCTCCGCGATGCCAAATTCCCGCAGGCGCCAGGCCAGACGGTTCGCCCGCGCCGAGAGCTCGCCGTAGGTCAGGCTCCCGGCCGGGTCCGCCACCGCGAGCGCCTCGGGAGTCGCCGCCTCCCAATGCGCCACCAGGTCGTCCAGTTGGATCGCCGCGACCGCCGCAGCCACCGGCGCCGGACGGTGCGGACCGGCCGCCGCGGCGAGCAGCTCCGCCCGCTCGGCGGCCGAGAGCAGGTGGAGCTCGGAGAGCCGCGCCGCCGGCCGCTCCGCCATGTCCGCCAGCAGGCGTCCGAGCTGGCCCAGCCAGCGCTCGATCGTCGCGGGATCGAACAGCTCGGCGTTGCCTTGAAGCGCGATGTGAACCGTCTCGCCTGTCTGCGCCGCGTGGAGCGCCAGCTCGAACGGCACCCGGCGCTCCGGGAGCGGCAAAGCGCGCAGGCGAACCCCGCCGAGGTCGATCTCCGCGCCCTCGATTCCGAGCCCGAACGCCGCCAAATTGCCCGCGCGCTCGTACGCCAGGGCGACCTGGGCGAGCGGCGGCCGGGCCGGATCGCGCCGCGGGCGCAGGCGCTCGACGAGGAGGGAGAACGGCGCGCTCTCGGCGCTTGCGACGGCGAGGGCCGAGGCGCGGCGGGTTCGTTCGAGGTACGCGGCGAACGACGGATCGCCTTCCAGCTCGACCGGAATCGCGGCCGGTTGGACGAGGTAGCCCACCAGGGTTTCGAGGCCGGGAGAGGTGCGGCCGGAAGTCGGTGCCGCGAGGGCGAATTGCGATTGACCGGTCGTTCGGTGAAGAAAGGCGGAAAAAGCTCCAGTAAGGAGGGCAAAGGGAGTGGTGCCCGCGGAACGGGAGAGCCGCTCCAGGCCGAGCGCCGCCGCCGCGGGAAGCGGCAGGGAACGGAGGAACCCGCGAAAGGTCTGGCGAGGAGGGCGCGGCCGATCGGTCGGCAGATCGAGATCTTCAGCGGCGGAAAGCGCGGCGAGCCGGGCGGCGAATGCCGATTCCGGCCCCCGATCGAGCGTCGCGAGCCGCTCGTTTCGCCAGGCGATGAGATCGCCGAGCGAAAGCGCGGCAAGCGGAGGAAGCCGGGGCAGCCGGGCGGCGATCTCGGCGGAATAGATCGCCGCGATCTCTCCGGCGAGCAGAGCCAGCGACGTGAAGTCCGCCACCAGATGGTGGACGGCAAAGCCGATCGCCGTCTTTTCACTCTCCATGATAACGAGGCGCACGAGCGGTCCGATGCCGAGGTCGAACGGCCGCGCCACGATCTCCCCGATTCGTTCGGCGAGAAAATCGGAGTCGACTTCGTCGCGGATCGTCTCCAGCCGCGGCGGCACGAAGAATTGCTCGCCTGGCGAAAAAAGCGCACCGAGGGCGGGATGCCGCGCGATCGCCGTTTCGACCGCGCGCACGAGAGCTTCGGCATCCAAATCCTCGACGGTCGCCGCGACCGCGATCGTATAGGCGCCCGGCGCAAGCTGTTCGGCCGCCCAGAGTGCCTCCTGTTCCAGGCTGAGTGGCGAGGAGCTTTTCCTGGGTGCGCGGGCCTCCGGCCCGCCCTGGCAGAGAAGATGACGGGCGAGACGCCCGCGCACCCAGGAGGAGCCGCGCAGATCCGCAAGGCTCGCGCCGTCGAGCAGATCGGCGATCGATACCGCGTAGCCCAGCGCCTCTGCGGCGAGCTGGAATTCGATCCCCGACAGCGAATCGAGCCCCTGCGCGGTGAGCGGCCGGTTGACGTCGAGCCGCTCCACCGGCAGCCGAAGACAGCGCGCGGCGGCGATGACAAGAGCTTCCCGCGAGGCTCTCCCGTCGGCACTCCCCTCGATGACAGCTTTTTTGAAGGCCTCAATCTCCGCCAACGTACCCGCGAGATACGCGGTGCGGGTTGCGCTCCGCCGCACCTTGCCGCTGGTCGTTTTCGGCAACGCGCCGGGCGTGAGCAATCGCACATCCGCCGCCTGCACCTCATGCCGTTCGGCGATCGCGGTTCGAATCGCTTCGAGAATCTCCCCCGCGTCGGCCCGGGCATGACGGGAGACCTCGGCGACTAGGACCAGGAGCTCTTCGCCTTCCGCTCCTTCGATGGCAAACGCCGCGGAATTGCCGGCCGCGAGATCCGGGTGGGCCGCCTCCGCTGTTCGTTCCAGATCCTGCGGATAATGGTTTCTCCCCCGGAGAATCACCAAATCCTTGAGCCGCCCGGTGACGAACAGCTCCCCTTCGTCGAGGAATCCGAGATCTCCCGTGCGCAGGTACGGTTCGGACCTGCCCAAGAGCCGCGCGCCGAACGTCGCGGCGTTCGCCTCCGGCCGATTGCGGTAGCCGGCCGCGATCGACGGGCCGCTCACCCAGATCTCGCCGATCCGATCCGGCGGGCAAGGCCTGGCGCTCTCCGGGTCGACGATCGCCAGCCGCTGCCCCGCCCAGGAGTGGCCGCAGGAGACCAGCGACCGAACCGGCCGCGACTCGCCTCCTGGTTCAAGCCCCGCCGGGACGACCTCGTGCGCCTCCAACCCCTGGGCGTCCAGCTCGGCGATCCGAGGCGGCTTCCCACGCTGCGGTCCGGCCACGAACAGCGTCGCTTCGGCCAGGCCGTAACAGGGGTAAAACGCCTCGCGCCGGAAACCGCTCGGAGCGAACTTCTCCGCGAACGCGGCCAGGGTCTCGGCGCGCACCGGCTCGGCGCCGGAAAACGCGACCTGCCAGGAGGACAGATTCAGTCGCTCCGCCTCCTCGGCCGTCACCTTCCGCGCGGCGAGCGCATAGGCGAAATCGGGACCGCCGCTGGTGGTCGCCCGATACCGGTCGATCGCTTCAAGCCAGCGCGCCGGCCGCTGAAGGAACGAGACCGGCGACATGAGGACGCACCGCCCGCCGCTCCACAACGGCTGGAGCACGTTTCCGATCAGCCCCATGTCGTGGTAGAGCGGCAGCCAGCCGACCACGATCGAACGCTCGTCCTGGCCGAAGGCCTGGCGGATCATCTCCAGGTTCGCCGCCAGGTTCGCGTGGCTGACGATCACCCCCTTGGGTTCGGAGGTCGAGCCGGAGGTGTATTGCAGGAACGCCGTCGTTGTTGGATCTATAGAAGCAGGATCGATCGAAGCGGAATCGAAACCCACCGCGCGGGTCGGTTCGGCAGGCTCACTCGCAAACGACATCCAGGGGAGCCCGGCGAGCGCGGGAACGCCCGCCGCGAGGCTCGGGCCCGCCGCGGCGATCTCAGACGTCGTGAGCACCGCCCGCGGAGAGGCGTCTTTCGCCACCCCGGCGAGGCGCTCGCCCTCGCGCTCCGGCCGGCGCAGCGAGCGCGGCGGATAAGCGGGCACCGCGACGACCCGGGCCAAAAGGCAGCCGAAAAAGCCGACCAGGAAATCGAGTCCGGGAGGAAACAGCAGCAGCGCCCGATCGCCCGGGACGAGACCCGCCGCGCCAAGACCGCGCGCCACGCGCTCCGCGCGCGCCCGCAGCGCCCCCCAGGTGAGGGTCTCCGCCTCCGTCTCGCCGTCCGCCAGCCAGGTGTACGCGAGCCGCTCAGGCGTCCTTGCCGCCCGACCGTAGAGGCGCGCGACGACCGTCGTTTCCGCCTCTTCGCAGGAAGACGGCGACGGCTCTGCCGGCCCGGCGGTGGCGACGGGTGGCGCTACATCGACGTGGTCGCTCATCGATTCGACAGAACCGGTATTTCGTTCGGCGACGGGTTGCGCGACGAACGCGCGGAGCGGGAAGAGTTTTTCGGCACTTTCAGTCGTCCGGCGCGGCCGAGGGCGCGCACTGGGAGCCCCCGGGGAACGCAGTCACACTGAGAGTGCCAACGAGGCCGATTAGGGGGACTCTGCGAACACCTTTTCGCCCAGCCAGCGCTCCAGCATTCGCAGCGCTTCAGGCCGGATCTCGTGCGCCATCGGGAATTCCCGATAGAGCAGCCGGACACCGAATTCGCGCAGCCGTTCGCGGCTCTCGCGGGCGCGCTCGACCTCGATCATCCGGTCCTCCGTGCCGTGAAACACCAGCACCGGCAGGCTCTCGTGCTCCGGCAGCTTCGGCAGATCGGCGGCCAGAGGCTCGGGCAACCAGGTGGAAAGCGCCGCGATGCCGCGAAAACGGCCCGGCTCGCGCAGCCCCAGCTCGAACGCCATCAGCCCTCCCTGGCTGAAACCGCCGACCGCGAGCCGCTTAGGGTCCACCGGATACCGCTCGACCGCCTCGTCGAGCCAGCCGCGCAGCTCGGCCGCGCGCTCGCGGAATTCCTCCACGTTCGGCGGCTGGCCGGGCACCAGCTGAAACCAGCCGTAGCCCGAAACCCCCGGACCGATCTGCATCCGCTCCTGCCCCTGCGGACAGAGCACGAGCGCCTCGCCGTCGTGGATATGGGGCGCCAGGCCGAGCAGATCATGGGCGCTCGCTCCCCAGCCGTGACAGAGGACGAGCGTAGGAAACGGGCCGTCGCCCGCGGGAACGTGTGCGGTATGAAGGAGTTTCATGGGCGCGGAGGATAGCGCAGGGGATGGGGCGGGGCTCAGCCCTTCATAGGAGAAAGACCTCCCTCTTCGCTTGCCCTGGGACCGCCGGCGTCTCGCCGGCGCTTTCGCCCGATCGACCACCGCGCCGCCGAGACGGCGGCGGTCCCAGGAAACGTGCTTCGGAGGGCCCAATCCTTCAGGAGCCTCAGAAGGCGCGGCGGTCGATAGGCGACGAGCGCCCGGCCGCGCGCCTCGCAGTGTTACGCTCTGCGCTGTTTCCTTGGAAAGCCGCGATGAGCTCCGACATCGAGTTCCTGCCCGCGCCGAACGATCCTGTGGCGTTCGAGTCGCTCTGCTTCGATCTCTGGAAAGAGATCTGGGGACCGCAAAGCGGCGCCCAGAAGAACGGCCGCTCGGGGCAGGATCAGGCGGGCGTGGACATCTCCGGATGGGATGGCGCTCGGTGGGTCGGCGTTCAGTGCAAGAAGAAGAGCGGGCTGTTGCGATCTAAGCTCACGCTTCGGGAGCTGGACCATGAGGTCGAAGAAGCGCGAGGTTTCGGTCGCCCGTTGGGATTGTTCGTGGTCGCTACGACCGGCGACCGAGATGCAACGATCCAGGCGCGCGCCCAGGCGATCACGGACGAGCATCGTAAGGAAAGACGATTCCAGGTCGAAGTCCGGTTCTGGCCGGACATCTGGCATGAGCTTTACCGTCGGCCCAAGCTGCTCACTGAGATCGGGCCGATCTACTGGCCGAAGCTCTTCGCGCCCTGGAGCGCGAAACATCTCCCGCGCATCGCCCCCACCCGCCTCACCCACGTCGCCGAAGATCTCTTCGGCCGGGAAACCGAGCTGGCGATGCTGGACGCCGCCTGGGACGATCCGAAGGTTCACATCGTGACGCTCGTCGCCTGGGGCGGTGTGGGCAAGACTTCCCTGATCGCCAAATGGGCGGCGGAGAAGGATTTTGGCGGCGCGGATTACTTCGACTGGTCGTTTTACAGCCAAGGAACGAAGGAGGAAGGCTCGGCCTCGGGCGAGCCGTTCATCAACGCGGCGCTCCAGTTCTTCGGAGAGGCGGAGGGAAAGGTGATCGCGGCGAGTCCCACGTCGGCGTGGGACAAGGGCGCGAAGCTCGCGGCGTTCGTGGCGCAGCGCAAGGCGTTGTTGATCCTGGACGGTTTGGAGCCGCTTCAGTATCCGCCGAGCAGTCCCCTCGCCGGGCAGTTGAAGGACCCGGGGGTGACTGCGCTGCTTCGAGGGCTCGCGGCTCAGAATCCCGGGTTGTGCTTGGTGACGACGCGGGAGAGTGTCAAAGATCTCGCGGCATTCCACGGCGGGCCGGCGCCCGAGTGGTCGCTGGAGCGGCTCGGCACGGCGGCGGGGGTGGCGCTGCTCGAAAAGCTTCAGGTGAAGGGAAGTAGGAAGGAATTGGAACTGCTCGTCGACGACATAGCCGGCCATGCGCTGACGCTCAGTCTCATGGGCAGCTACCTTCGCGACGCTCACGGCGGCGACGTGCGCAAACGGGATCTGGTGGAATTCGAGGAGGCGGATCGCGAAGAACGGGGAGGTCACGCGTTCCGCGTCATCGCAGCCTACGAGAATTGGTTTGCACCTCGCCAGACTCTGCGCGAGAAGGTCCGAGGATGGTTCTCCGGAAAGAGTGAAGATCGAGCGGAGGGTGAGCGCCAGCTCGCAATCCTCCGCCTGCTCGGTTTGTTCGATCGCCCGGCTTCCGGGGACTGCCTGGCCGCCTTACGCCGTACGCCGCGGATTTCGGGTCTCACCGAACCGCTCGTAAAGCTCTCCGACGCGCAATGGAACGTCGCCGTCTCGCGCCTCGCCGAACGGAGTCTTGCTTCGGCCGACGGCGCCACACTCGACGCCCACCCCCTGGTCCGCGAGTACTTCGCCCGCCAGCTTCGGAAACAGCACCCCGAAGCTTGGCGCGCCGCGCACGGGCGGCTGTTCGAACACCTGCGGGACACGACGGAGCCTCGGCCCGACACGCTCGAAGGCCTCCAGCCGCTTTACCAGGCCGTGGCCCACGGCTGCAACGCGGGGCGGTACGAGGAGGCGCGCGCAGGGATCTACCAGGATCGCATCTTACGGGGCACGGGAGATGATGGCTTCTACAGCACGAAGAAGCTTGGAGCGCTCGGCGCCGACTTGGGCGCTGTGGCCTGCTTCTTCGATCTCCCCTGGCGCCGCGTCTCGCCTGCCCTCTCAAAAGCCGACCAGGCCTGGCTGCTGAACGAAGCCGCCTACCGCCTGCGCGCCCTGGGCCGGCTAATTGAGGCCCTCGAGCCGATGCGGGCGGGGCTGGAGATTTGTGTCCGCCAAGAGGATTGGATTCGGGCAGGACCGGTCGCCTCCAACCTGAGCGAGTTGGAGCTGACGCTGGGCGAGGTGGCCGGCGCGGTGCAGGACGCCGGGCAGTCTGTGACCTTCGCCGACCGGAGCGGGCGTGCTGCCCTGCGGATGGGGTTCCGCACAACGCACGCCGACGCCCTGCACCAGGCGGGCCGCCGGACCGAGGCGCTGGCGCTCTTCCGCGAAGCGGAGGGGCTGCAAGGGGAGTGGCAGTCCTACTACCAGCGGCTCTACTCGCTGCAAGGCTTCCGGTACTGCGACCTGCTTCTCGCCGAGGCCGAGCGGGTGGCGGGGGGCAAGGGCGAAGCGGGAGCGGACCGGGCGGCGCTCTCGGAGGCGATCCGCGAGGTCGAGCAGCGGGCGGCGCAGACGCTGGAATGGGCGGTCGAAAATCGCTCGTCGCTTCTCGACTTCTCTTTGAACCACCTGACCCTCGGCCGTGCCGCGCTATACCTGGCAATCCTGGAAGGCTCAGATCTCGCTCCCGCGAGAGCCGAGATCGAGCAGGCCGTGGGCGGCCTCCGCAGCGCGGGCGACCTCCCACGCCTCCCCTGGGGTCTTCTCACCCGAGCCTGGCTTCGTTTCGCGGAAGGCGACCCCGCCACCGCCCGTGCCGATCTGGACGAGGCGCAGGAGATCGCGGAGCGCGGGCCAATGCCGTTGTTCCTGGCGGATGTCGCCCTCTACCGGGGGCGCCTGTTCGGCGACCGCGAGGCGTTGGCCGAGGCGCGGCGGTTGATCGAGAAGCATGGGTATGGGCGGCGGTTGGAGGAGCTGGCGGATGCGGAGGCGGCGTTGAGAACGGCCCGCTGATCAGGACCTGGTGTGCTTTTCCTGGGACCGCCGGCGGCCCGCCGGCGTTTTCGCCCGATCGACCACCGCGCCGCCGAGTCGGCGGCGGTCCCAGGACGAGCACACCCGATGGCCGAACAATCCCCTCCCCCGAGCCCGAATGGCGCACAAGATCTTCTTCGGGCGCACAAGAATCGTCGTCGGGGTTGAGAGAATCCTCGCCGGGATCGAGCCCACCGTCGTTGGGATCAAGAGAATCGCCGAAAGGCGCACAAGATCCTCCGTCGGGCGCACAAGAATCGCCGTCGGGGTCGAGATCATCGGCGTCGGGATCGAGCCCAACGGCGTTGGGATCGAGGGAATCGCCGAAAGTCGCACAAGAATCTCTACTGGGCGCACAAGAATTTGCGCCGGGCTCGGGAGAATCGGTGTTTCGGGCGGTGTGGGCGTGCGACGGCGTTACGGCACCGGCACGGCGGGCGCGAGAGGCGCCAAATCCGGCTCGCCCTCGTAGGTCACCCGCTCCAGGAATAGTCCGGACGGCGGCGCTGTCCAGGCGGCGGTATTCGCCGCCCCCGGGATCGGCCTCGCCGCAAGCAGCGCTTTGAAGTCGCGTTCGGACAGCTCGCCGGTGCCGACTTTGACCAGCGTGCCGACGACGCGGCGGACCATCTTCCAGACGAAATGCGAGGCTTCGATGCGGAACAGGATCAGCGACCCGGCCGCGACGATCTCGGCGCGATGGACGACGACCTGCGTGCTCGCCTGGTCGTCCGGCCGTTCGCAGAACAGGCGAAAGTCGTGGGAGCCCGCCAGCAGCGCCGCCGCGCGGGCCATCGCCTTCTTGTCGAGCGGGTGCTTGACCCACCAGACGAAACGCTTGACCAGCGCGGTGCGGCGGGTGGAGATCTGGTATAGGTAGACCCGTGACGCCGCGTGATGGCGCGAGTGGAACCGGTCGGCCGCGAGCACGCAGCCCACCAGATGGATGTCGGACGGCAGCCGATCGTTGACCGCCCAGCAAAACTCTTCGATCTCGACCGGGCGCGCGAGCTTCAAGTGGGCAACCTGGGCGAGCGCGTGGACCCCGGCGTCGGTCCGTCCCGCTCCCCCCAGCTCGCGGATTTCGCCCACGGTCTCTTCGATCGCACGGCGCAGCTCGCCCATTACGGTGCGGGCGTTTTTCTGTTCCTGCCAGCCGCTGTAGCGGGTTCCTTCGTATTCGAGGGTCAGGCGATAGGTAGGCACGGCGGCGGATTATGTCGGAAACTACCCGCAATGGTCTCTCCTCCCCTGCTCGAACGCCCTCACCGCCGCCGAGCGCAGAGCCTGCCACTGGAGGATCGCGGCTGCGGCTGGATCGAGACGCTGGAACCGCCGCCACCCGCCCGCCTGTTCGGTTCCGCGCCTGCCGCACCGCAGACGTTCGACGCGGTGGTGATCGGCGCCGGCTTTACGGGCCTTGCCACCGCGCGCCGCCTTGGGGAGCAGCGCCCCGGCTGGCGTATCGCTCTCGTCGACGCGCAGCGGGCGGGATTCGGCGCCTCGGGCCGCAGCTCCGGCTTCGTCGTAGACCTCGCCCACTTCATCGCCAGGATGGAGCCGGAAGCGAGCCGCAAATTCGTGGCGCTTTCGCGCGCCGGGATCGACGAGCTTCGCGATCTCGCCCGAGCGCACAAGATCGCCTGCGACTGGGACGAGCGTGGATGGCTCCACGTCGCGGCGGGTGCCGCGGCGATGAAGTCGCTGCCGTATCTCGCGGCCTGGCTCGATTCTCTCGACGAGCCGTACGAGACGCTCGACGCCGCGGGGCTCGAAGCGATTGTCGGCAGCTCGTTCTACCGCGGCGGGTTGCGCCTGCCGGGCAGCGTCCTGGTCCAACCCGCGGCGCTGCTGCGCGGTCTGGTCGCGGCGCTGCCGCGCTCGGTCGAGCTGTATGAGGAGTCTCCCATTCGCGAGATCTGCCGGGAGGGGGCGAGCTTCCGCCTCGCGGTGGCCGACGGCGTGCTCCACGCTCCCCTCGTGTTCGTCGCCGCGAACGGCTACGCCCCGGCGCTTGGCGTGTTCGAGCGGCGGCTCTTTCCGCTCTACACCTTCGGCAGCCTGTCCCGGCCTCTCACTCCCGAAGAGCAGGAGATCCTGGGCGGCGAGCGCGAGTGGGGGGTACTCGCCGAGGACGCGATGGGTTCGACCGTCCGGCGGACCCGGGATCAACGCCTCCTGATTCGCAACAGCGCCCGCTTCACCCGCAACCACGTCCTGCCGGCTGGCCCGCCGGAAGAGATCCTCGCGCTCCACCGGCAGGCGTTCGCGAAGCGCTTCCCGCGGCTCGCTCAGGTGCCGTTCGCCTATAGCTGGAGCGGCCCGCTCGGCGTCACCCCCGATCGCTCGATCGCGTTCGGAGCGCTCGAATCGGGGCTGTTCGCCGCCGGCGGCTACACCGGAGCCGGCATCGCGATGGGCACCACGGCCGGGCGCCTGCTCGCCGACCTCGCGTTGGGCGAAGATTCCGACCTGCTTGCCGCGATGCTGTCGCTGCCGCAGCCGAAGAAACTGCCGCCCCAGCCGTTTCTCGATTGGGGGATCCGCTGGCAGGTTCGGCGGATGAATGGGTCGGCGGGGGCTACGCTCTAAGGGAATGGCCAGGACGGATGGCGTTGGTTGTGATTTGATCCAGTGGAGAGAGCAATAAGGGGAGGATTGCCATGGCCCAATCCCGCTCAGAGCGCCCGGCGCGGGTTTTTCCGGTGCATCTGCCGTTTGCCGAGAGTCCCTGGCTGGAAACCGAGATCGCGCAGCGGCCGGATCTGGCGGAAGAGGAGCTCAGACTGCTGCGCGATTTCCATCGCGACGGTCTCGCGTCCTTGCAGGGGGTGGCGTCGGATGACCTGATCTCGCGCATCCGCTCCGAGGTGGCCGGCCTGTTTCACCCCGAAGAGAAAGAGGGAGCGGCGAGCTACTACCGGCGGCAGGACGCCTGGGAGGAGTCCGCGGCGGTCAAGGAGCTGGCCCTCCTGCCGCGAGTGCTCGAAGCGTTGGAGCTGCTGTACGGCCGCAAGCCGGTGCCGTTCCAGACGCTCAACTTTCTCTACGGCTCGGAGCAGGCCAACCACTCCGACGCGATCCTGTTCAACACTCTCCCGCCCCGGTTCATGTGCGGCGTCTGGGTGGCGCTCGAAGACGTGACGGATGAGAACGGCCCGTTGTTCTATCTGCCCGGCTCGCACCGGCTGCCGCAGCTCTACCCGGAAAACTTCGATCTCGGCCGCGAAACCCCCGACGAATTCATCAATGGCCGCTATGGGCACTACATCGAATCGCTGATGGCGGCACAGGGCTTGAAACGTCAGGTCTTCCACGCCAAGAAAGGCGATGCGGTGATCTGGGCATCGAACGTCGTGCATGGCGGCATGCCGCGGCTTGATCCGAACCGCACCCGCTGGTCGCAGGTCACCCACTACTTCTTCGCCGACTGCGTCTGCTACGTGCCGCTCTTCTCCGAGCCCGTCGCGGGCGAGTTCTTCCTGCGCGACGTGAAGGATTTCTCGCGCGAGGGCCTGGTCGAACAGACCTACAACGGCCATCCGTTCCAAGCCGTTCCGGCATTGGGCGGGCGCTCGACGCTCCGCTTCGAGCACGCCCCGACGGCGGCGACGCCGTTCGTCGCGACCGGCACGCCCGAGGTTCTCGATCCCGCCGAGCCACTGGCGAGCCTGGTAGGCCGGGGCACGCCGAGCAAAGGTGCGCGTCTCCACCTCGACGACTGGAGCGACCACGAGGACGGCCTGGTGCTCGCCGGCTGGACGACCCACGACGCAAAGCCCACGCGAGCCGACGACGCGGTTCGCATCTCGCTCGCTTCCGAAGGGAGGGTCTATCTGCTCGCCGTGAATCGGATGGCGCGGCCGGACGTCGCCGCCGCTTTCGGCACCGCCCACGAGCACTCCGGTTTCCGCGCGGGTCTCGACAAGGAAGATCTGCCTCCGGGGAGCTATGACGTGGGAATCGTCATCACGAGGGCCGGCGAAGCCCCTCGTTTCGTCGCGTCGGGCAAGACCTCGACCGTTCGCGGCTGACGCTCGTCGCCGCTCGCGGGTCTCGGGGTAGTGGTCTCGGTCCGGGCTGGACGGGGCACCTTGCAGCGTATAAGGTCCGCCGCTCCCTCATGATCCGCGCCAAACTCTCGTGCTCGATTCATAAATTCGGCGGCGCCGCGCTCGCTGATGCGGGATCGATTCGCCGCGCGGTCGAGATCTTTCGCGCCGAGAGCGGTCCCAAGGTCGCGGTGGTCTCGGCGATGGCCGGGGTGACCGACGCGCTGCTCGAGGTGGGCGCCCGCGCGCTCGCGGGCGACGAGCTCGAAGCGCTCGCGATCGTCGAGCGGCTGCGCGCCCGGCATCTCGAAACGGCGCGGACGCTCGCCCGCGGCGAGCTCAGAGAGAGCGATCGCGACGCGTTGCTCGCCGAGATCGCCGCGTCGTTTTCCGAGCTGGGCGCTCTCGCTCGCGGCCTGGCGATCCTGCGCGAGCTGTCGCCGCGCACCTCCGACGCGATCGTCGCCCGCGGCGAGCTGCTCGCGGCCCGCCTGTTTTCGGCCGGGCTGGTCGCGATCGGCGAGCGCGCGCGATGGATCGAGCCGGGTTCCGTGATCGTCACCGACGGCCGCTACGGCAACGCCTCCCCCGATCTACCCGCCACCGACCGCGCCGCGTCGCGCATCCTTGCCCCGCTGCTCGCGCGCGGGATCTCGCCGGTGGTCGCGGGCTTCTTGGGCGCGACCCCCGAAGGGCGGCTCGCGACCCTCGGCCGGGGCGGCACCGATCTTTCCGCGACGATGCTCGGCCGCGCGCTCGACGCCTCGCGCGTCGTGCTGTGGAAAGACGTGCCCGGTCTGCTCACCGCCGATCCGCGGATCGTGCCCACGGCGCGGGTGCTGCCGAAGCTCGACCTGCGCGAGGCCGCCGAGCTCGCCTATTACGGCGCGAAAGTCCTTCATCCGCGGGCGCTGATCCCTCTCTCCACCCCGAAGGGGATGACCGGAGCGGTGAGCGCCGAATCGCGCGGCGCGGCGTCGCAGGTTCGTGTGACCCGGCTGATCATCAAGCCGTTCGCCGACCCGGAGGCGCCCGGCACCGAGATCGCCGCCCTCGGCCGGCCAAAACGCTCGCAGCCGGTGCGCGCTCTCTCCGCCGTGCGCGGCCAGGTGCTCGTCACGGTCGCCGGCAGCGGCATGCTCGGCGTCCCCGGCATCGCGGCGCGGACGTTCGGCGCGCTTCATCACGAAGGGATCTCGGTGTCGCTGATCTCCCAGGCGTCCTCCGAGCACTCGATCTGCTTTTCGGTGCCGCGCGCCGATTCCGAGCGCGCGCGGGTCGCCCTTTCCGAGGCGTTCCGCGACGAGATCGTGCGCCGCGAAATCGACGGCGTCGAGGTGCGCGCGGGGGTTGCGACCCTCGCGGTCGTCGGCCTCGGCATGCCGGGCACGCCGGGCACCGCGGCGCGCACCTTCCGGGCGCTCGCGGAGGCCGAGATCAACGTCGTCGCGATCGCTCAAGGCTCCTCGGAGCTGAACCTCTCGATGGTGGTCGACGACCGAGAAGCCGAAGAAGCTCTCCGCCGCATCCACGCCGCGTTTCAGCTCGACAAGATCGGCGGCGGCCACGCTCACGCGCGCCCGAGCGCTCTGCCCGCGGACGTCGTGCTGCTCGGCTTCGGCGCGGTCGGCCGCGAGCTCGCGCTGCTCTTGGCAAAGCTCAAGGATGCGCCGGTGCGCGTCGTCGCCGTGATCGACCGGTCGGGCTACGTATTTCGGCCGCGCGGCATACCGAACGCCACTCTGCGCAAGCTGGCCGAGTCGAAAGCCGCGGGCGGTGCTCTCGCCGCGGCTCCGGGCGGTCAGACGGCAATGCCCGAGGCGGCCCTCGCCGAGATCTGCCGCCATGCGCTCGCGCGGCCGATCCTCGCCGACTTGACCGCCGAAGAGACCGCGCCGCTGCTCGCCTCGGCTCTCGAAGCGGGAATGCGCCTGGCGCTCGCGAACAAGCGACCGCTCGCGGGCCCGCGGCGCGAGGCGGCGGAGCTGCTCGCGCTCGCCCGCGCGCTCGGCCGCGAGCTGCGCTTCGAGGCGACCGTAGGCGCCGGGCTGCCGGTGATGGACACCTATCGCAAGCTGCTCGAATCGGGCGACCGCATCGAGCGGATCGAAGGGTGCTTCTCGGGCACGCTCGGCTTCCTCCTCACCGAAGTCTCGCGCGGCAGGCGTTTCTCGGAAGCGCTGCGCGCCGCGATGGCCGCCGGCTTCACCGAGCCCGACCCGCGCGACGACCTTTCTGGGTTGGACGTGGCGCGCAAAGCCCTGATCCTCGGCCGCCTGCTCGGGTTCGAGGGCGAGATCGGCGACGTCGCGGTCGAGCCGCTGGTCCCCGCCTGGGCGCGCGATCTGTCGCGAGAGGAGTTCCTGTCCCGTCTGCCGGAGCTCGACGCAACTTGGAAGCGACGCGGCGACGAGGCGCGCGCGAAGGATGAGGTGCTGCGCTACGTCGCGACCGTCACGCGGCGAAAGCTCTCGGTGGCGCTCGCCGCGGTGCCGACCTCCTCGCCGTTCGCCGCGCTCCACGGCACCGCGAACCAGGTGGTGTTCACGACCGCGCGCTACAAGACCAACCCGCTGGTGATCACCGGCCCGGGCGCCGGGCTCGGCGTCACCGCGGCCGGCGTGGCGAACGACCTGTTCGAGCTGGCGGGCGAGCCGTGAGCGACGCGTTGAGAACCCACGCGCGCGTCTTCGCCCCCGGCTCGATCGGTAATCTCGGTCCGGGGTTCGACACCTTGGGGCTAGCGGTCGCCGGAGCCGGCGACACGGTCACCGCGCGACGCATGGAAACGAAACCCGGCGGGCCCCAAGTCACGATCCTCTCCGCGGGCCATCCCGACCTACCGCTCGATCCCGATCTGAACTCCGCCGCCATCGCGGCGCGCGAAACGCTCCGCCGCGCGGCTTCGAAAATCGCCGTCTCGCTGGAGATCGAAAAAGGGCTGCCGCTCTCGGCCGGTTTGGGCGGCAGCGCCGCCTCGGCGGTCGCGGCGGCCGTCGCGGTCCATTTGCTGCTCGGCGCGCCGCTCGACGAAGAGGCGCTGCTCGCCGCGAGCCTCGCGGGTGAGGCCGCCGTCGCCGGCTGCCACCTGGACAACGTGGCTCCCTCGCTGCTCGGTGGCGCCGTGCTGGTCCGCTCGATCGATCCGATCGACGCGATCCGCCTGCCGGTGCCCGAAGGGCTGCTCGCGGTGCTCGCCACTCCGGACGCTGAGCTGCGCACGGCGGAAGCGCGCCGCGTCCTGCCCCGCGACGTGTCGCGCGCTGTCGCGGTCCACCAGCTCGCACACACCGGGGCGTTGATCGCCGGGCTCTGCTTGGGCGATCTCGCCTTGATCGGCCGGGCGATCGACGACCGGATCGCCGAACCGGCGCGCGCCCCGCTGCTCGCCGGCTTCGCCGAAGCGAAGGCCGCGGCGCTCGGCGCGGGAGCGCTCGGCGCGTCGATCTCGGGCTCCGGACCCACGGCGTTCGCGCTCGCGGGCGACCGCGAAACAGCCGAGCGGATCGCCGCCGCCATGCGCGACGCCTATGCCGCTCGCGGCATTGGCTGCACCTTGCGCATCGCCGAGGTCGACCGAGTGGGCGCCCGCGAGATTTGAGGAGAGACCCATGATCTTCGCCCCCGGATCCGAAACAATTCAAATCTGCGCCGCCTGCGGCACCGAGCTGCCCGCGCTCGACGCCCGGTCGCGCTGCGACTGCGGCGGCCTGCTCGAAGCGCGCCAACCGCTCCCAGCACTCCGCGGCGCGGAGCTGCGCGCGCGGTTCGCCGAGCGACGAGCGACGGGCCGCGGAGTCTCCGGCTCGGGCGTCTGGCGCTATCGCGAGCTGGTGGCACCGGGAGCCACGGACGACGAGGTCGTGAGCCATCCGGAAGGGAACACGCCGCTCCTCTCTCGCGGCCCTGTGGCCCGCTTCGCCGGGGTCGCCGATCTGAGGATGAAGCACGAGGGACACAACCCGACTGGATCGTTCAAGGATCGCGGCATGACCGCGGGCGTCACGCAGGCCCGAAGGGTGGGCGCCAGCGCGGTCGCCTGCGCCTCGACCGGCAACACTTCCGCGGCGCTCGCCTCCTACGCCGCGCACGCGGGCATTCCCGCGCTCGTCGTCGTGCCGGCCGGCCAGATCGCCCTCGGCAAGCTCGCGCAGTCGCTCGCCTACGGCGCAAAGACATTGCTGGTGCGCGGAGATTTCGACGACTGCCTGCGCCTGATCGAGCAGGCGAGCCGCGAGCTGGACGTCTACCTGCTCAACTCGATCAACCCGTTCCGGCTCGAAGGGCAAAAGACGATCGTGCTCGAAATCCTCGAGCAGCTCGACTGGCAGGTGCCCGATTGGATCGCGCTGCCCGCCGGCAACCTGGGCAACACCTCGGCCTTCGGCAAGGCCTTGGTCGAAGCGCACGAGCTGGGCCTGATCGATCGCTTGCCGCGCCTCGCGGCGATCCAGGCCGCCGGAGCCTCGCCGTTCGCCCAAGGTTTCGCCGAGGGATTCCGCGAAAGACGAACGATGAAAGCCGACACGGTCGCCACCGCGATCAAGATTGGGGACCCCGCTTCCTGGGACCGCGCGGTGCGCGCGATCCACGACACCAACGGCGTCTCGATCGCCGTCACCGACGAAGAGATCCTCGAAGCGAAAGCCGCAATCGACGCCTCCGGAGTCGGCTGCGAGCCCGCCAGCGCCGCAAGCGTCGCGGGAGTCAGAAAGCTCGTCGCCGCGGGCACCATCCGCCCCGACGAACGCGTCGTCGCCGTCCTCACCGGCCACGTGCTCAAAGATCCCGGAATCCTGATCTCCTACCACCGAGACATGGACCCGCCCCCGCCGGGGGCGAACCGCCCGATCGAGATCGATGTCGATTTGGGGCAGTTGGAGCGGGCGCTCCGGGGGTAGAAGGCCTCAGGGTTCGAGGAGTAGGTTTTCGAACGGCTCGCGCTGCTTCCAGCGATAGGACCGAAAGTCGCGTCGATCCGTTGAGAGAATACGGCCATGGCCGAGTTGCTCTGCCAAGACGACCAACGAAGCGTCCGCCAGATCCATCGGTAGATCGGCGTACTTTGCCATCAACGCGGCAATCCTGGGCGCATGATCTCGCCGCAGATCGAAGAGTTCGAAGGCACCTTCGGCGTAACTCCGAATGAAAGCCTGTCTGCTTATCACTCCGAGCCGGCTCGCGAGCAGGTAGCACGTCTCCGTGAGAACAGGCCAAGTCGAGATGAGCGGCTCCTTGATACTTGAGAAGCGAGCTTGGGCTCGCCTATGGAGGCGATCGCTTCGGTCGGCAAGCGCCAGCCAGAAGCCGGTGTCAACGATCACCATGCTTTTGGCTCCAACCCTCCTGGAGATAGCGCTTGTACTCGGTGGAAAGGTCTCCCGGCCCCTCTCCTGAACCGATAAACCCCGTTGCCGCAAAAATCTCGGCGGCACGGGAGCGGCCCTGAGAAACCTCTTCGTAGTAGCGATCAATCGCCCTTTTGACCACCTCGCTCACGCTCTCCTGGGTCTCGCGCTGAAGGAACTCGAGCCGCTCCGACTGTTCCTCGTCGAGACGAGCACTAATTCGCATCGATTTTCCTCCACGCCCAATTCGTCAGACAGGGCGTCAGACACTCTATTCAAGAACGAGCACCCTGTCGAGAGCGGCGCCCAATCACTCCCCTACTCCGGAGCGAAATACACCGTAAAGATCGCCCGCCGTTCGCGGTCGGGGGAGGTGTTCTCGAAAGCGGCGGTGAAGGCGGTTCCTTCTGGTCCTTTGCGTATCCCCGGATCGAGCGGGAAGCGGCACGTGCCCACGGGGCAGTCGGCTCCTGCGCGGCAGTCGCGGGAGGCGCCGCCGTCTTCGACCTCGAAGCGGTAGCCGGTGAAGCGGGCTTCCGGGGGGAGGACGATGCGCAGCAGGCGACAACTCGGCGGGAGGCCCGCTTCGGCTTTGGCCGGATCGCGCTCCCGCAGGCGGTCGTCGAGCCCTTCGCCGCAGGGCGTGCTTCCCGGCGGTACGGCGATCTCCACCGACAGCGCCTCCTCGCCGGCCTTGCATTCGAGGCAGGTGCGCCCGGCGTACGACCGGCGTTGGGCCTTGGGTTCCGGCAGCGCCGGAGCGGGGGTTGCGGGAGCCGCGGGCGCGGGAACCACGACGGGCGGCGGAGCCTGTGTTGGGGTCGGAACCGGCGGAGCCGAGACGGTCGGAGCCGGGGAGGGAGGAGGAGTGTTCGGAGCAGGAACGCTCGGCGCGGGAGGCGCCTCCGGCTTCGGCTGCGGGGCCTGCGCAGGCACCGAGGGCGCGGGGGTCGGGGCAGGCGCCGAGGGCGCCGGGGTCGGGGCGGGAGCCGATGGCGGAGCGGGAGCCACCTGAGTCGGCGGAGGAACCGCTGCCGGGGGCGTCGTGCTCGGAGCGGTCGGAGCCGGAGGCGCCGCAGGGGCCTGGGCCGGTGCCGGCGCCACGGCAGGAGCCTTCTCTTCACCCGGAGCGTTTTTCACTTCCGGCGCCGCAGGCGGCGAGGCCGGCTTCCCTACCTGGGGTCCGCCCGTCGGATCTCCCGCGGCACGCCCTGCCCGCGGGCGACCGATTCGCACGTGCAGCGTTTGGCTCGCCCCCGGGGTGTTCTCCTGGAAGGTCGAGAGCACGGCGGGCTTCTTCTCGCCCGAGAGCACGAACTCGGCATGCATCGTGAGGGCGCCGTCTCTCTTCACTTCGAGCGCCCACCACCCTTCTGCGAGCGAGAAGAAATACGCCTCACCCTCGTCGTCCGTGGACGCGATCGCAGGCCCGGTCTTCGGTTCGACCGCCTGGTAGAGCAGGCGCACCTTCGCCCCTTCGACCGCCTTGCCCGCGGAGTCCTCGACCTTCACCTCCAGCGAAGACGGACCGCGCCAGACCTCAGCCGCCCGGAGCGGCGGCGCAATCCCTAAGGCGAAGGCGAACGAGACCAAGAACGAGAGAGCTTTGCCGCGCATCCCAGAACCTCCCCGAAAGCATCGATCGAACGAACTCTATTGTAGACCCGTCGGGCGGTAGCCATCTTCCACACCCCCTCCCCCGCCCCGTGATACAAAACCGGGCATGCCTGGACTGTTCCGCTCGCTCTACGAAAAGCTCCTCGCCGACCCGCTCGGATTTTCGACTCCCCCCGCGCAGCCGCCGCGCGTTTCGGCTTCGATCGTGCCCTGGCGCGTCGGGGACGGCGGGGAGATCGAAGTCTACTGGGTGCGCCGGGCGGCGGAGTTGGCGTTCATGGGCGGGTGGCACGCGTTTCCGGGGGGCGGCCTGTCGAAGAGCGACGCGACTCTGCCGGTTCATGGACTCCCGCTGGGCATGACGGTGGGATCGACCATCGCTTTACCGCCCGAGGCGCTGCGGCTCGGCGACACAGATCCCGATCTGGTGCCCGGGCTGCTCGCCTGCGCGCTGCGCGAGCTGTTCGAGGAGGTCGGCCTGCTGGTCGCGTACGGACTTCCGGCGGGATTCGACCTCGCGGCCGCTCAACGCGCACAGCTGGCCGACGCCAAGCAGCTCGGCGTTCAGCTCGAAGAGACCGACGCCCAGCTCGACGCGTCGCGATTGGTGTTCGCCGGCCGCTGGCTCACACCGCCGTTTGCGCCGATGCGCTTCGACAATCGGTTTTTCCTACTCGAATGGCCGGTCACCGAGGTGGCTCAGCCCCACGTGATTCCCGGGGAGCTCGCGACCGGTGAATGGATTTCGGCGAGTGCAGCCTACGAGCGCTTCCGCCGCGCCGAGGTGCTCGCGGCCCCGCCAATCCTCCATATTCTCCGCGTCCTCGCCGAGGAGGGACCGGAGCGCGGCCTCCACCGGCTGCTGGTTCCGGCCGAAGCGGACTGGGGGCCGATGCGCAAGATCGAGCTGCGCGACGGGATCGCGATGCTGCCGGTCCGGACGCGCACCCTTCCGCCCGCCGCCACCACGAACGCCTACCTGCTCGGCCGGGGCGAGGCGGTGCTGGTCGATCCCGGCTCCGATCTGCCCGAGGAGACCGACCGGCTCCACGCCGCGATCGGCGCCGCCCAGGCACAGGATGGCCGGCGGGTGATCGAGATCTGGCTCACCCATCACCACCCGGACCACGTCGCGGGCGCCGCCGAGATGCAGCGCCGGCTCGGGGTGCCGATCGCCGCCCATCGGGAGACCGCGGAGCGGCTGTCCCAACGCCTGACGATCGCCCGGGAGCTGAGC
>Ga0268264_10001577_pt1 | contig 21132 bp, 16 predicted proteins | sample KBSSwiS32_FD_190357 | JGI IMG/M metagenome (GOLD analysis project Ga0268264, IMG submission 190357) | Switchgrass rhizosphere microbial communities from Kellogg Biological Station, Michigan, USA - KBS Switchgrass S3-2 (SPAdes) (version 2) | ecosystem: Host-associated > Plants > Roots >...
GAGCAACGCCGCCGCCGCAATCACCTGCCACGGCCCCTGCACCACCAGCAGCAGCAGGTACAGCAGTGCGGCGGCGAGCGCGCCACGCAGGAACATCGTGCGACTGCCGTGGCGATCGATCCACGCGCCCATCGGCAGCGCCATCAGCAGCACGCCCATGTAGCCGAGGCCGCCGACGATGCCGAGCTGCCACGCCTGCGCACCACGCGACGCGGCGAACAGCGGCATCGCCACGCGCGACAGGCCGTTGATGGTGCCCACCATCAGCCCCAGGCTCAGCAGCGCCGGCAGGTGCGGCAGGCGGCGTGCGCTGGCGGGCGGGGCGTCGAGATCGGTCTGCAAGCGGCAACGTGCGGGGACGAGCGCGCATTGTGCGCGCCAGGTCGATGCGTTCGCTTCAGCCGTCCTGCAGCGGTGGCTCGACGCCGGCCCCGGCCGCCGGTGGCCACGGCCGGTCGACGAACGCGAACACGCCGCTGGAGCGCAGCACGTGGCGCGGGCCGACCCTGAGGTCGCAATTCGCATACGCCATGCGCTGGCCCATGCGCGTGATGGTGGTGTGCGCCTCGAGCCAGTCTCCCAGGCGACCGCCGGACAGGAAGTCCGCGCTCAGCGACACCGTCACCTGCGCGCTGCGACGCTCGCGCGCCATCGCGATGTTGATGCCGAGCGCCCCGTCGGCCAGGGTGACCAGCATGCCGCCGTGCGTGATGCCCTGGATGTTCAGGTGCCGCTCGGCCACGCGCAGCGCGATCACCACGCCGTCGGGCTCAGTACGCCGCGCGTACACCGGGCCCAGCTGCTGGAAGTACGCACCGCCCACCTGCAGCGGCGAATAGCCGGGCGGCACCTCGGCGACATCGCCAACAGAAGCGTTCGGATCGGACTCGGGCATGACCTGGATTGTCACCGCATGGGTGGCTCGCTAGCATGAGCCTGGAGCTTCGAACCGAAATCTGCATCGCACGTCCTGCGGGCCGGCGAGCCCGCGCCGAAGGTCCACGCACCGCGCCACGCTTCGCATGAGCACCTACGACCAGTTCATCGGCACGCGGCCGGTAGCACCGCAACACGCGTTCGACGAGGCGAGTCTGGCGCGCTACCTGCGCGACCGCGTGCCCGGCTTCGGCAGCATGCTCAGCGTCGAACAATTCAAGGGCGGCCAGTCCAACCCGACGTTCCTGCTGACCGACGGCGAGCGCCGCTACGTGATGCGTCGCAAGCCGCCGGGCAACCTGCTGCCCTCGGCACACGCGGTGGACCGCGAGTTTCGCGTCATCAGTGCGCTGGCCGACACCGATGTGCCGGTGGCCAAGGCCCACGTGCTGTGCGAAGACCCGAGCGTGATCGGCACGATGTTCTACGTGATGGATTACGTCGAGGGCCGCGTCATCTGGGACCCGCAGCTGCCCGGCCTCACGGCGGCGCAGCGGCGCGCCCACTATGCCGAGTTGGGCCGCGTGATCGCGGCGCTGCACCGGGTCGACCCCGCAGCGGTCGGGCTGGGCGACTACGGCAGGCCGGGCAACTACCTCGAGCGCCAGGTGGCGCGCTGGACCAAGCAGTACCGCGCTGCCGAGACCGAGACGATCGAATCGGTCGAGCGCCTGATCGAGTGGCTGCCGTCGCGCATTCCGCCCGGCGACGAGACCGCGATCGTGCACGGCGACTATCGCTTCGACAACGTGATCTTCCATCCGGACGAGCCGCGCATCCTCGCGGTGCTCGACTGGGAGCTGTCGACGCTCGGCCATCCGCTGGTCGACTTCGCGTACCACTGCATGACCTGGCGCATGCAGGCGGCCGAAGGCTCGCGCGGGCTGGCCGGCGTCGACCTCGCCTCGCTCGGCATCCCGAGCGAGGCCGAATACCGCGACAGCTACCTGCGCGCCACCGGCCGCGCCCCGGTCAGCGATGCGCACTGGACCTACTACCTGGTGTTCAACATGTTCCGCCTGGTCGGCATCCTGCAGGGCATCATGGCGCGCGCGCTGCAGGGCAACGCCTCGAACGCACAGGCGCTGCAGGCCGGCCGCCGCGCTCGTCCGCTGGCCGAGCAGGCGTGGGCACTGGCGCAGCAATTGCCTCACTGACGAGGAGACGGCGATGGAGATGAAGGGCAAGGTCATCGTGGTCACCGGCGGCGCATCGGGCATCGGTGCCGCGCTGGTGCGGCGCTTCGCGCGCGAAGGCGCGGCTGGCGTCGTGGTGGCCGACATGAACTTCGAGGCCGCGCACGCGCTGGCGCAGGAGGTCAACGGCCTGGCGCTGTGCATCGACGTCTCCAACGAGGCCGACGTGCAGGCGATGATCGCCGAGGCCACGCGCCACTTCGGCCGCGTCGACGTGCTGTGCTCCAACGCGGGCATCGCGATCGGCGGCGGCGTCGAGGCGCCGAATGCCCAGTGGCAGCGCATCTGGGACGTGAACCTGATGGCGCACGTGTACGGCGCGCGCGCGGTGCTGCCGCAGATGCTCGAGCGCGGCGAGGGCTACCTGTTGCACACCGCATCGGCGGCCGGCCTGCTGTCGCACCCGGAGTCAGCCACCTACGCGGTCACCAAGCACGCCGCGGTGTCGCTGGCCGAGTGGCTGTCGATCAACTACGGCGACAAGGGCATCCGCGTCAGCTGCCTGTGCCCGCAAGGCGTGCGCACGCCGATGCTGCTGGGCACCGACAGCGAGCGCCAGAGCTTCCTGCTGGCGGGCTCGGTCAGCGCCGAGCAGGTGGCCGACGACGTGATCGCCGCGATGCGCGCGGAGCGCTTCCTGGTGCTGCCGCACCCCGAGGTGCACGAGTTCATGCAGCGCAAGGCGAGCGACGTCGACCGCTGGCTCGGCGGCATGCGCAAGCTGCGCGCCAAGGCCGAGGCGATCCGCAAGGGTCAACCGTCCTGACACGCGCGCGTCAGCGCGCCGGGTCCGACACACGCGCGTCAGCGCGCCAGGTCCGACACGCGCGTCAGCGCGCCAGGTGCAGGATCTGCCTCACGTCGTCGGCACTGCGGATCGGCCGCGGGTTGCGCTGCACCGGCTCGTAGTCGAGCGCGCGCTGCGCGATCTCGCCGAAGTGCGGCTCGTCGATGCCCAGCTCGCGCAGCGTGCCGGGCAGTCCGAGCGTGCGCACCAGGTCGGCCACGGCACGCGACAGCGGCACGCCTGGGCGCCCCATCTGTGCGGCCAGCACCGCCTGCCGCGCGCCATTGACCGGTTCGTTGTAGGCCAGCACCGCCGGCAGCATCACGCACGACGTGTGGCCGTGCGCGACATCGAAGGTGGCGCCCAGCGCGTAGCCGATGCCGTGGCTCGCGCCGGTGCCCGCGCCGCTGGCCGAGCCGAGGATCGCCTGCCACATGCCGAGCTGCGCTTCGCGCCGCGGCGCCAGCGCAGCGGGTTCACGCGCGATCGCCGGCAACGCGCGCGCCAGCAACGCCAGGCCCAGCAGCGCGTGCGCCTCGCCGATCGCGTGCACCCGGGGCGCACAGTAGCTCTCGATCGCGTGATCGACCGCGCGCAGGCCGGTGGCCAACAGCAGCGGCAACGGCGTGTGCAGCGTCGCCGCCGGGTCGAGCACCGTCACGCGCGGCACGAAGAGCCGGTGCCGGAACGACTGCTTCGTGTGGGCATCGCTGACGCCGGCGCTGGCGGTGAACTCCGAGGCCGACAGCGTGGTCGACACCGCCAGCATGCGCAGCGACGACGTGCCCGCATCGATCGGCGTGGCGCCGGCGCGCTGGCGGTACGGCTCGAGCGCCGGCGCGTCGAACAGCCCGTGCCACAGGCACAGCAGCATCGCCTTGGTCGCATCGATCACCGAGCCGCCGCCCACCGCCACCAGCAGGTCGGCCTGCGCGTCGCGCGCCGCGCGCGCTGCGGCCACCACGTCGTCGCGCGGACTGTGCGCGCGCATGGCCACGAAGCGCCCGGCCAGGCGCGCACCGAGTGCCGCTTCGATGCCCTGCAGCGGCCCATCGGCCAGACGCGACAGCGACGCACCCGAGGTCACGAACACGCGGCGCGCGCCGGCGCGCTCGGCCTCGGCCAGCACCGCCGCGGCCGCCGGCTCGCCGAACACCACGCGCTCCTGCGCCGACAGCAGCACCGTGCCGCCGCGCGAGGCATCGAGCGGCAGCGCAATCGACGGGGCGTTCTGAGTCGGCATCGGCCTGCTCATGCGTGCCCCGGTGGCAACGCGTGGACGAAGTTGCGCGTCTGCTCGGCGTCGGCTGACGGCGGCGTGTGCCAGCTGCGACCAGGCGTGGCCTCCAGCAGGGTCGCCGCCATCGGCGTGATGGTCGCGCCGCGGCCGTCATGCAGGCAGTTCATGAGCGTCTTTGGTGTCTCGCGCGAGCGGGCCACGCGCATCGCCGATGGCCAGTCTCTGAGACGGATATTCTTCCTACTGGCAGACGATTCCTGCACTGGGGCTCGCCCTGTGGGCCTGCTGCCGAGGGCCGTGGCCGCCCTCCAGCGTGGGCAGTCGTTCCAGCCGGCGCGCCGGCCGCTTCGCGGCACACGAACCGTGACAGGCGGCCCGGTCGTGCACCGTACAGTACGCGCGCAACGACCGGGGGACCGTGTGATCGACGTGCTGGTGATCGGGGGCGGCAACGCAGCGCTGTGCGCTGCGCTGACGGCGCGCGAGGCCGGCGCCGAAGTGACGCTGCTCGAAGCGTCGCCGCGCGAATGGCGCGGCGGCAACTCGCAGCACACGCGCAACCTGCGCTGCATGCACGACGCGCCGCAGGACGTGCTGGTCGACGCCTACCCCGAGGAGGAATACTGGCAGGACCTGCTGAAGGTGACGGGCGGCGCCACCGACGAGGCGCTGGCGCGGCTGGTGATCCGCGCGTCGAGCAGCTGCCGCCCGTGGATGCACCGCCATGGCGTGCGCTTCCAGCCGTCGCTGTCGGGCGCGCTGCACACCGCGCGCACCAACGCGTTCTTCCTCGGCGGCGGCAAGGCATTGGTCAATGCGTACTACCGCAGCGCCGAGGCGCTCGGGGTCCAGGTCAACTACGACGCGCCGGTCGACCGGCTGGCACTGCGCGACGGCCACTTCGAGGCCGCGTTCGTCAACGGCGAGCGCATCGCGGCGCGCGCCTGCGTGCTGGCCGCGGGCGGCTTCGAATCGAACCTCGACTGGCTGCGCCAGGCCTGGGGCCACAATGCACGCGGTGAGAACCCGGTCGACAATTTCTTGATCCGCGGCACGCGCTACAACACCGGCACCGTGCTGCGCTTCATGCTCGATGCCGGCGCCGACGCGGTGGGCGATCCGACGCAGGCGCACATGGTGGCGATCGACGCGCGCGCGCCGCTGTATGACGGCGGCATCTGCACGCGCATCGACTGCGTGTCGCTGGGCATCGTCGTCAACCGCGAGGCGCAGCGCTTCTACGACGAAGGCGAGGACTTCTGGCCCAAGCGCTACGCGATCTGGGGCCGGCTCGTGGCGCAGCAACCCGGGCAGGTGGCCTGGTCGATCATCGATGCCAAGGCGCTCGGCCGCTTCATGCCGCCGGTGTTTCCCGGCGTGCGCGCTGACGCGCCGCGCGATCTCGCGGTGCGCCTGGGGCTCGACGAAGCGCGCTTCATGCGCACGCTGCACGACTACAACGCGGCGACGCGCGAGGGCACGTTCGACCACACGGCGCTCGACGATTGCCGCACCGAAGGGCTGTATCCGCCCAAGTCGCACTGGGCGCGCCGCCTCGACACGCCGCCGTTCTTCGGCTTCGCGCTCAAGCCCGGCGTGACCTTCACCTACCTCGGGCTGAAGACCGACGCGAGCGCGGCGGTGCAGTTCGCGGGCCAGCCGAGCGCGAACCTGTTCGTGGCCGGCGAGATGATGGCCGGCAACGTGCTCGGCAAGGGCTACACCGCCGGCGTCGGCATGAGCATCGGGACCGCATTCGGGCGCATCGCAGGCGCCAACGCGGCCGCGGTCGCACGGCAGGGGGCCGCCGCGCATGCACAAGCTTGAAGAGCTGACGCGACAGGCCGCCGCGTTGACGCGCGGCATGCCCAGTATCGAGGTGAGCGACGCGGCGCGCATGCTGCAGATCTGCAATGCTTGCCGTTACTGCGAAGGCTACTGCGCGGTGTTTCCGGCGATGACGCGGCGCCTGGCGTTCGACCGCGCCGACGTGCACTACCTGGCCAACCTGTGCCACAACTGCGGCGCGTGCCTGCACGCCTGCCAGTACGCGCCACCGCACGAGTTCGGCGTCAACCTGCCGCGCGCGATGGCACGCGTGCGCCAGCAGACCTGGGCCGAGCACGCGTGGCCGGCTGCGTTCGGCGCGCTGTACCGGCGCAACGGCGTGTGGGTCGCGCTCGCGCTGGTGGCGGCGCTGACGTTGTTCATCGCGCTGGCTGCGCTCGACCCCGGCGGCGGCTGGCGCATGCCGCCGCAGGGCGACTTCTATCGGGTGGTGCCGCACCGCCTGATGGTTGGCCTGTTCCTGCCGGTGTTCGTGTACGTCGTCGCGGTGCTGGCGATCGGCGTGCGCCGCTTCTTCATCGGCCTGCAGGCCGGCACGCCGACCAAGCCCGCGGTGCGCGACGCGGCGCGCGACGTGCTGACGCTGCGCTATCTCGACGGCGGCCACGGCGACGGCTGCAACGAAGCCGACGATGCCTTCACGTTGGCGCGGCGGCGCGCGCATCACCTGGTGTTCTACGGCTTCCTGCTGTGCTTCGCGGCCACCTGCGTCGCGACGCTGTACCACTTCGTGCTCGGCCAGCGCGCGCCCTACGAGTGGACCAGTGTGCCGAAACTGCTCGGCACGAGCGGCGGCGCTGCGCTCGCGCTCGGCAGCGCGTGGTTGTGGTGGCTGCACCGGCGCCGCCACCGGTTGCACCGCGAGCCGACCCAGACCGGGCTCGATCGCGGCTTCATCGCCCTGCTGTTCCTCACCGCCACCAGCGGGCTCGCGCTGGCGCTGCTGCGCAGCAGCGCGGCGATGCCGCTGCTGCTGTCGCTGCACCTGGCCACGGTGCTGGCCCTGTTCGTCACGCTGCCGTACGGCAAGTTCGCGCACGGTGTGTACCGCGGCGCCGCGCTGCTGAAGTGGGCGATCGAGAAGCGCCAGCCCGCACGCCTCGACGTCGGCGAAAGCTGACCCGTCGCCTTCAGGCGCTCTCGAGGTACGAGCGCGTCAGCACTTCGAACAGGTGGCCATCGGGGTCCTGGAAGTACACACCGCGCCCGCCGCCGAAGTGGTTGATCTCCCCGGGCTGCGTGCGCGCCGGGTCGGCCCAGATCTGCGGCACGCGCTCGCGCAAGCGCCCGAGCACGGTGTCGAAGTCGCGCTCCGACACCTTGAAGGCCAGGTGCTGCAGCGCGATCGGGTCGGTGGTCTCGTAGTAGTCGAGCGACGCGTCGTTCGACAACTCGACGACCAGGAAGTGCATGAACCGCCTGGCCGGCGGCAGGCCGAGGATCTCGGTGAGGAAGTGGCTCGACTTCGCCTGGTCGCGGCACCAGACGATGGTGTGGTTCAGCTGCACGTTCATCGCATCGGCTCCACCGGGCGAGCCATTCTGTGGTGGCCGCCGAGCGCGGCGCAACCGCGCCGCACGCCGTCCCGCGCCGCGGCGGGGTCATCGCTCGCACCGATCCGGCGCTGGCCGGGACGCAGGGGGCGTCATGGCGGCCAGCCTCACCGGCGCGGCCGTTGGCGGGCGCGATCCTGGCGATGACGCCAGCCGACGCGCACCCGGCCACGGGGCAGTGGTAACGGAAGCGCGGCACGGTGCAATGTCACGCCGCGCATTGCGCCCGGGCCCGGGCGAGGCGACACACTCCGAAGCAACTCGCCCGTTCTGCCGTGCCGCTACCCCAACGCCGCCGCTGCCGTCACCGGTGCCACCACGGGCATCAGAGGACGCGGTCGCGCGCGTGCCCGCACCGGCTCCTGCGGCCCCTTGACCACGACGCGGTCGTCACCGACCAGCGAGAAGGCGGTGGCGTGGCGGGTCGCCCAATCGGCGCGGGTGATGGTGTACTCGCACAGCGCCGCCTGGTAGCCCATCTCGGTGTCGCGCTCGACCATCCGCCCAGGCGTCATGCCCACCGCTTCCATCAGGCGGCACGAGCCGCGGTTCTCCAGCGCCGAGGCGCCCAGCAGCAGCTGCACCCGATCGGACAGCGCGAACGCCGCCGAGACGCACAAACGCCCCAATTCGAGGCTGTAGCGGCCATGCCAGAACTTGTCGTGCAGCCAAATGCCCATTTCGATGGTACCGGGCAGCGTGGCGTGCGGTTGAAACCGGAACAGCGCGATGAACTCTCCAGTCGCGCGCCGAACGGCCGATAACGCGGTCAAGCGCCCGCGTCTGGACGCCTCCATGATCATGCGCACCCGCCTCAGCACCATCTCTTCGTTGTCGGGCCGTGGCCACAACAGATGGCGGTTGAACTGCGGATTGCGCGTGGCCACGTACAGCGGCCAGGCGTCACACAAAGCGACCGGGCGCAGCGCCACCCGCTCGCTGAAGCTGCACTCAAGGGCTTGAGTGAGCTCGAGGAAATCGAACTCCATCCTGCCTACCCCAACGACTGTTCTAACTACCCCACCTCTGACGGAACGATATCAGAGCAAACGCCCCGGGAGTGCAACCAATGCGCCGCGATGTTGTCGAGTCACTGTTCGGACCCCTCGAGGGACTTGACCTCGATCATCTGTTGATGCAGGCAGGCGAGGCGATCGTCTACGTCGACTCGGACTGGACGGTGCGCTACTGCAACTCGATCTACCTCTCCAACCTCGGGCTCAGCCGGTCCGAGGTGGTGGGCAAGACGCCGTTCGAGTACTTTCCCAACTTCAAGCGCTCGATCTTTTACGAGTCGATCGAGCGCTGCCGGCGTGAGCGAAAGCCGACCGCCAAGATCGGTTATTCGACGGTCCTGGACCGCTGGCTCATGGTGCGTGTTTTCCCGACTGGCGAAGGCATGATGATGCTGGCAAACGATGCCTCCGAGAGCGTCGTGCGCCAGTACCAGCTGGCACAGCAGGTGCTGAAGGATCCGCTCACGGGGATCCCGAACAAGCTCGGCCTCGTCAACGACCTCGAAGGCCTGTTCGAGCGCAACGACGCGTTCTCGCTGCTGGTGATCGGCCTGGACCGCTTCCGCAGCATCAACGACGCGCTCGGTTACGCCGGCGGCGACATGGCGCTGCTCGAGGTGGCCTCGCGCCTGCAGCAGGCGACGATGCCGGGCGAGCAGCTGTACCGCCTGAACGGCGACGAGTTCTGCGTGCTGCAGAAGCAGGAGCCCGAGCTGATCCAGTTCCGCGCCAACGTGTTCATGGAGGTCGCGCGCCAGCCCCTGGTGCTGCACGGCCACCGCTTCGTGCTCGGCGCCAGCGCCGGCACCGTGGTGCGCGACTTCGAGTGCCCCGACCCCGAGCAGATGCTCAAGCGCGCCGCGCTGGCGCTGCGCCATGCCAAGAAGACCCACCGCGGCGGCCTGGTGACCTACGAACCGGCGCTCGAACGCTCGTCGCAGCTGCGCACCGCGCTCGAAGCCGAACTGCGCGCCGCCATCGAGTCGCAGCAGCTGATGCTGGTGCTGCAGCCCAAGGGGTCGCTGGCCGACGGCACGCTGGTGGGCGCCGAGGCGCTGATTCGCTGGGCGCATCCGCGCCGGGGCATGGTGTCGCCGGCGGAGTTCCTGCCGCTGGCGCACGACGCCGGCCTGATGGCCACCATCGACCAGCTGGTCCTTAAGCAGGCGCTGCATCACATCAGCACGCTGTACGCCACCGGCATCCACGTGCCGGTGAGCATCAACCTGTCGGTGCAGTCGCTCGGCGACGTCTGCATGGTCGAGCGCGTGCGCGAGGCGCTGCGCGCCGCCAACGTGCCGCCCAACCTGCTGGAAGTGGAAATCCCCGAAGGCGCGTTGATGGACGACGTCGAGACCAGCATCAAGGTGCTGGCCGAGCTCAATCAGATGGGCGTGCGCACCAGCATCGACGACTTCGGCACCGGCTACTCGTCGTTCGCATACCTCGCGCGCTTCCCCGTTCACACCCTGAAGATCGATCGCTCGTTCACGCACGACCTGACGAGCAACGACACCAACCACAAGATCGTCAAGAGCCTGGTTCGGCTGGCGCACTCGCTGCAGCTGAGCGTGATCGCCGAAGGCGCGGAGGATGCACCGACGATCGACACGCTCAAGCGCATGCGCTGCGACATGGTTCAGGGCTACGCGTTCGGCCGGCCGATGGCCTTCGACAAATTTGTGGAGTTCGCCCATTCCCACAATGCGGTGACCGACTCCATGCGTTGGTACACCGTTTGATCGCGTAGCAGCGCTTCGCGCACGGCGAGCCGCGAGAGAACCCGCAGGCCCCTCACAAAAAAAAAGAAGCGGGCCGCGCAACCCGCGGCGGCAGAATGCCCGCTTCGAGGACGGGCACGCGTGGGCCACACCACAACCAATCGGCTGAGCGCTGCAGCGCCGAGCGGCAGCGCCACCGATGCACCGCCGGCGAGCGCGCCATCGGGCCTGAGCTGGCGCGAGCACGCGAGGCTGTGGGTGATCCTGGCCGGCGCCTTCATGGTCGTGCTCGACTTCTTCATCGTGCTGGTGGCGTTGCCGTCGATCGCGCGCGACCTCGTCGCCACGCCGGGGCAACTGCAGCTGATCGTGGCCGGCTACGGCATCGCCAACGCGGCGGGGCTGATTGCCGGCGGCAAGCTGGGCGACCTGCTGGGACGCCGGCGCATGTTCCTGATCGGCATGGCGCTGTTCGGCGTCACGTCGGTGCTGTGCGGCATCAGCACAACGGGGCTGATGCTGGTGTTGGCGCGCTTCGCGCAAGGTGCGGCCGGCGCGCTGCTGCATCCACAGGTGCTGGCGCTGCTCGGCTTGAACTTTCCCGGCGACAAGCGCGCGCGTGCGTTCGCCGCCTACGCGATGGCAATGGGCCTGGCCGGCGTCGCCGGCCAGCTGCTCGGCGGCGCGTTGATCGAAATCGATTTCGCGCACACCGGCTGGCGCAGCTGCTTCTTCATCAATGCGCCGGTCGCGCTGGTCGCCATCGTCCTGGGCTTGCAGCTGCTCGATCGCGAAACGCCGCCCCGTGGCGCACGCGCGATCGACGCGTGGGGCATGGTGCTGACCGCGGCCGCCCTCACCTGCCTGATCGTGCCGCTCAGCTACGGGCGCGAAGCGCTGTCGATGACCACCAACGGGCTGCTGCTGCTCGGTGCCGCACTGCTCGCGCTCGCGTTCGCGATCACGCAGCAGCGGCGCGCCGCGCGCGGCCTGGCGGTGATGGTACCGCCGGCGGTGGTGGCGGCGCGGCATTTCAGGCTCGGTGTGGCGACGATCCTCGTGTTCTACGGCGGTATCGCATCGTTCTATTTCGTGCTCGGGTTGCACCTGCAGTCGACGCTCGGATTGAGCGCGCTGCAATCGGGTGGCCTGTTCGCGGTCCTCGGCGCCGCCTTCTTCACCGCCTCGATGAGCGGCGCACCGCTCGGCCGCCTGCTCAAGCGCCCGGTGGTCGAGCTGGGTGCGCTGGTGTTGGCCGCCGGCCACCTGCTGCAGATGGCGCTGTCGATGGCCGGCAGCGGCGCGGCGGTGATGTGGCTGGCGCTGCTGGTCGAAGGCTCCGGCATCGGCCTGGTGATGGCGCCGCTGGTGTCGCTGGCGCTGTCGCGTCTGCCGCCGCAGCACGCCGGTGTGGCTGCCGGCATCCTGTCGACCATGCAGAGCACCGGCAACGCGCTCGGCGTCGCGGTGGTGGGTGTCTTCTACCTGGCGGGTCTGTGGCTGCCTGCCGGGCTCGCGCTCGGGCACGCCCGTTTCGCCGAGGCGCTGCTGCTGTTGGCGCTGCTGGCGCTGGCGGTCTGGGCGCTGGCTCGGCGCCTGCGGGCCGAGGCCGCGGCGACCAACGCATCGTGAGGCCGCTCGATCGAGGGGATAGGGTTTTCCTGAACCGTTAGCGCCCTGCGACCGAAACGCGCTCACCGACGACAGCCGCGTGGCGTGGTTCTGCAGCGATTCGGCCGGCTGCTCGGCCAGCCGCCCGTTCTAATGCGTCACTTGATCGAGCGGGTTCGCCGCGGCGTGATCTGGCCCCTCTGTCGGCCTGCTCGGCAGCGGGGATCGCGCAGCGGTACGCGGCGCCCCGCGAGCCGACGGGCGCATCGGCTAAGGTGCACAACCTCGCCATGCCGAACCTGCCTGCATCGAGCCGCTCCCGCCGCTGGCGCATCGTCCTGGCCACGCTGGGCGTGCTCGCGCTGCTCGCGGTGGGCGGCAGCATCGCGCTGACGCGCGCGTTTCCACCGCAGCGCGTGGCCGCATTGCTCGCCGAACAGGTGCGTGCCGCCACCGGGCGCGACTTTCGCATCGGCGGCGGGCTGTCGCTGCGCTTGCTGCCGTCCATTGCTGTGGTGGCCGAAGAGCTGACGTTCGGCAACGCGCCGTGGGGATCACGCCCCCAAATGGCCACCATCCAGCGCGCTGCGTTCGAAGTCGCTATCGAGCCGCTGCTGCACGGCCAGCTGCGCGTGCTGCGCGTCGACATCGACGGTGCCGACGTGCTGCTCGAAACCGATGCCCGCGGCCACGCCAACTGGATCTTCGGTGAGCCCGACGAGGGCGGCGCCAAAGCGCCTGCCCCGGCCGCCCAGACGAGCGCCGTAGAACTCGACGAGCTGACGCTGTCGAACGCGCGCATCGCGTACCGGGTCGGCGCCAGCCAGACCACACAGACGCTCGACATCGCCTCGCTGCAACTGGTCAAGCAGGGCGAACGCACAGCTGTGGCGCTGCAGTTCGCCGGGCGTCACCGGGGCTGGAAACTCGAGGGGCAGACCGGCCACTATGACGCGCTGGTGAGAGGCGGTGCCGACTGGCCGTTCGACCTTAGGCTGGTCGGCGACGGGATCCGTTTGAGCGCCAAGGGCTCGTTCGATGCCGGCGGTACGCTGCAGGCCAGTGTCAACGCGCACGTCGAACGGGCCGCGGCGCTCGTACCGCTGATCGACAACTTGACGGCGCTGCCGATGCCGATCGACGCGAGCGCCACGATCAAGCGGACACCGACCAGCGTCACCGCCGACGCGTTGCGGGTGTCGCTCGCGGGCCAGACGTTGAACGGGCGCGTGACCGTGCTGACGCGGCCCTCGGGCCCGCAGTTCGAGATCGATGCCCATGCCGCAACGCTCGATCTGGCACGCTGGGGCGTGCGGGCCGCGGGCGCCGCATCGGCGCCGGCGCCGGCCGGCCACGCGCCGCTGTTCTCCGACGCGTCACTGCCGAAGATCGCGCTGCCTGAGCTGCCCTTGCGCGCCAACCTGCGGGTCGATCAGCTCGCGATGCCGGGGTGGCCCACATTGGGGGCGCTGCAGGCGCAGGTGCGGCTCGAGCCCGGGCGACTGCTGGTCGACATGCTGTCGTTCGCGCTCGCCAACGGGCGCGTGCAAGCGCGCGCCGCGCTCACGGCCCGCCCCAACGAGCCGCTGCGTCTGCAATTGCGCGGCGATGCGCGCGGCCTGTCACTCGAGGCGCTCGACGCCCTGCGCGGTGCTCCGTCGCGTTTTCGCGGCGGCCAGGTGGCGCTGCAAGCCGACCTCGCGGCGTCGGGGCGCACGCCGCACGATCTCGCCGCGTCGCTCGACGGTCAGGCGCTGCTCACGGTGCGCGACGCCGCGCTGGTCGGCGGCGCCGCGATCGAGCGCAACGTCTTGATTGCGGTGCTGCAGACGCTGCTGCCGAAGCAGGAAAGCGACAAGGCCTTGTCGATCGAATGCGCAGTGGTCCGGTTGCCGCTGCACCACGGCGTGGCCAGGATCGATCGCTCGATCGCGATGGAGACCGACAAGGTGTCGATGGCCGCCAGCGGCGAGCTCAACCTGGCCGCGCAAAGTGTGTCGCTGACGTTTCAGCCGGTGGTCAAGAAAGGCATCGGCATCGACTCATCGGCCAATCTGGCCAAGCTGGTGATGCTCGAGGGCCCGCTGCAGGACCCGAAGGTGGGCATCGACATGAAGGGCACCGCGCGCGAGGCTGCCAACATCGGCGCCGCGGTGGCCACCGGCGGCCTCACGCTGGTCGGCAAGCGGCTGCTGTCCGGGCCTCCGGACACGCAGGCGTGCAAGCGGGCCCTCGGACCTGCCGCGCCGCGCGCGCCCTAGCACGCTACTGGCGCGAGACGACGCGCACCGCGCCTTCGCGGTGCGCGCGAAAACCCAGCCGCCGGTACAGCGCCTGCGCACCGCTGTTGGTGTCCATCACGTGCAGGAACGGCGTCTCGTCGCGCTGCACCTGACGCCGGATCAGCCGCGTCATCAGGCGCCGCGCCAGGCCGCGGCCTTGGTGGTCGGGATGCGTGCACACGCCGCTGATCTCGCGCAGCGGGCCCGCGTGCATGCGCTCGCCGGCCATCGCGACCAGCCGCTGGCCCTCGAAGAAGCCGAAGTACTCGCCCAGTTCGATCGTGCGCGGGCCGAACGGCCCCGGCCGCGTCAGGCGCGCCAACTCGAGCGCCTGTGCGGCGTGCCGCGCATCGAGCCGCACCGCATCGGCCGCCTCGTCGTCCGGCGCGGCCGCCGCCGTCCACACCATGCTGAGCAGCGAGCCTTCGAAGTGAACCTGCCAGCCCGCGGGCGGGCTGCCGGTCCACAGCAGGCTGTAGAACTGCTCGGCCGGTTCGCACCACTTGGCCATCGCGTCGAAGTCGGGGCGCCGCGGATCGGCGAAGCCGACGATCGGCGAAAAACCCGGCGCATAGCGCCGCACCGCACCGGCACCGACCGCGAAATGCGCCTGAGCGCCGCTCAGCGCGTGCCAGGCAATGTTGTCCAACGGGTGTGTCATGGCACGGCTTCGAAAGCGTGCCACTGTAGTCGCTGGGCGCGCGCCGGGCGCTACACGGCGCGCCGCGCGGCGTTGCAGTTGCAATCGCAGCAGGCCTGCGGTTCAGTGGAGCGCGATCAGCAGCGCCAGCGTCGCCGCAATCGCCAGCCCCAGGCCGACGACCAGCGACCAGTGACGATCGGCCGCGCTGCCGCTCGGAACGGGCAGACCCGCCTGCGCATGGGCGCGCATCAGGTCGGGCGAGACGTGCAACAGCGAGGTGGGGCTCATGAGGGCGCGGAGGTGACTGCGGATGTCCTACGTTGCCATCGATTCCGTGTGGGTTCAATTCGCGCGGGGCACCGGTTCGCGGGGACAGCGGCGGTGCCCGCGCGACGATCGCCTCAACGCCCCCATTCGAAGGTCCAGCCCAGGCCGCCCAGCCGCTTGCCGGAGCCCGAGAGACGCGCCAGGCTCAAGTCGATGCTGCTCTGTTCGCTCAGGCTCCAGCGCAGGCCCACGCGCGTGCTGATCACCTCCAGCGCATGAAGGCGTTCGGCCAGCAGCGACCACCTGTCGTCGAGCGCCCATTCGCCGGCCGCGCCGATCCGCTTGGCGTGGCGGCCGTCCGTGGTTCGGTCGGCGCCCAGGTTGGCATGCAGCTGCAGTGCCGGGTGCAGTGTCCACGTGATCGGCACGTAAGCGGTGAACAACGTGAAGTCGCGCGGTTTGTCGTGCGCAGCCACCAGCACGGCGCCGATGTCGAGCACGTCCGGCACCCAGGCCGTGACCCACTTCGCCTGCGCGCCGGCGATGCGGTCGCGCTCGTCGTCGCGACGCACGCGGTCCAGCGCCAACGCCAGTTCGACCGGGCCCGCGCGACAACCGGGGCCGGCGTGCAGCAGCTGGGCCGCCTGGCCGTGCAGCCACCACAGCTCGACCTGGCAGCGGCCGGGGCCCAGCACCGTGGCGTCGTCGACGTCGAAGTGCCCTCCCATCGCGCCGGCGTCGGGGCCCGACACGGCCAGCAGCCCCGCAACCGCCCAGCGCTGCAGCCGACCGCGCGTCATGGCGATCTCCATCCCGTCCTTCGGCGTGTGAACGTCCGGCCGCTATTGAACCACTGCGCGCCACCAGCACGGTGCGCCGCCGGTTCGCCTGGGTACCTGACATCGAGCGCACGCTGGTGCGCTCGGGCATTCAGGCGATCAAGTGCTGGTTCTCGCTCATCGACGACGAGCAGCGCCTGAGCTTCCGGGCCGCATGCACGACCCGCTGAACGCAATGGGAGCTCAGCCCGATGGACCTGGAAAGGCCAAGCAGATGGCATGGGCAGTGAACGCCGCGGGCGACGACAATGCGGGGATGCCGTTTCATCCCGCCGTTTCCGGCTGGCTCGCCGAGCGCTTCGGCCAGCCCACCGAGGTGCAGACGCGCGCCTGGGCCGTCACCGCGCAACATCGCGATGCGCTGATCGCCGCGCCCACCGGCTCGGGCAAGACGCTGGCCGCCTTCCTGTCGGCGATCAACGACCTGGTGGTCTCCGGCCTCACCGACGGCGCGCTGCCCGATGCCGTGCAGGTGCTCTACGTGTCGCCGCTGAAGGCGCTGTCCAACGACATCCGCAAGAATCTGCAGGAGCCGCTGGCCGGGATCCGCGCGCGCTTGCGCGCCCAAGGCTTGCCCGACGTCGGCATCCGCGACGCGGTGCGCACCGGCGACACGCCGGTGGCCGAGCGCGAGCGCATGCGCCGCGAGCCGCCGCACATCCTGGTGACGACGCCGGAGTCGCTGTACATCTTGCTCACCTCGGCCTCGGGGCGCGTGATGCTGGGCGCGGTCAAGACCGTGATCATCGACGAGCTGCACGCAGTGGCCGGCGTCAAGCGCGGCGCGCACCTCGCGCTGACGCTCGAGCGGCTGGAGGCGCTGTGTGCGCGCTCGCCGGTGCGCATCGGGCTGTCGGCCACCGTGAAGCCGCTCGATGCGATGGCGCGCTTCCTGGTGGGCGACCGGCCGCGCGAGGTGGAGATCATCGACGCCGGTCACATCCGGGAGCGCGATCTGGCGATCGAGATGCCCCGCTCGCCGCTCGGCGCGGTGATGGCCAACGAGGTGTGGGGCGAGCTGTACGACCGGCTGGCCGAGTTGATCGCGCAGCACCGCACCACGCTGATCTTCGTCAACCAGCGGCGCGTCGCCGAACGCGCGGCGCGGCATCTGGCCGAGCGGCTCGGCGAGGAGCACGTCACCGCGCACCACGGCAGCCTGGCGCGCGAGCACCGGCTCGACGCCGAGCAGCGCCTGAAGTCGGGTGCGCTGAAGGCCCTGGTGGCCACCAGCTCGCTCGAGCTCGGCATCGACATCGGCGACATCGACCTGGTGTGCCAGCTCGGCTCGCCGCGCGCGGTCAACGCGTTCCTGCAGCGCGTGGGCCGCGCCGGGCACGCGATCGGCGCGATCCCCAAGGGGCGACTGTTCCCGCTCGCACTCGACGACCTGCTCGAATGCGCCGCGCTGCTCGATGCGGTGCAGCGCGGCGAGCTTGACCGCATCCGCGTGCCCGACCAGCCGCTGGACGCGCTGGCGCAGCAGATCGTCGCCGAGGCGGCGTGCCGCGAATGGCCGCTCGATGCGCTGTTCGAGCACTGCCGCCGTGCCGCGCCGTACCGTGCGCTGACGCTGCGCGCGTTCGAGCAGGTGGTGCAGATGCTGGCCGAGGGCTATGCCACGCGGCGCGGAAGGCGCGGCGCCTATCTCCACTACGACGCGGTCAACCGCGTGCTGCGCGCGCGGCGCGGTGCGCAGCTCGCCGCGGTGACCAACGCCGGCGTGATCCCCGACCAGTTCGACTACGACGTGGTGCTGCTGCCCGAGGAGCACCGCGTCGGCACCTTGAACGAAGACTTCGCGTTCGAGAGTCTGCCAGGCGACATCTTCCAGCTCGGCAACGCGTCGTACCGCATCGCCAAGGTGGAGACCGGCCGCGTGCTGGTCGAGGACGCCAAGGGCCAGCCGCCGTCGATGCCGTTCTGGCTCGGCGAGGCGTTGGGGCGCAGCGACGAGCTGAGCCATGCGGTGTCGCGCCTGAATGCGCACGCCGACACGCTGCTCGACGACGGCGTCGAGGCCTGCGAGCGCTGGCTGCGCGATGCGCTGCTGCTGCCGCGTGCCGCCGCGCTGCAGCTGGCGCTGTACCTGGGCGCGTCGAAGGCCGCGCTCGGCGTGCTGCCGACCGCACAGCGCATCGTGTTCGAGCGCTTCTTCGACGAGGTGGGCGACACCCACCTGGTGATCCACTCGCCGTTCGGCTCGCGCATCAACAAGGCATGGGGGCTCAGCCTGCGCAAGCGCATGTGCCGCAAGTTCAACTTCGAGCTGCAGGCCAGCGCGCTGGAGGACAGCATCGTGCTGTCGCTCGGGCCGACGCACAGCTTCGCGCTCGACGAGGTGCGCCACTACCTCAAGCCGGCCAGCGCGCGTGAGCTGCTGGTGCAAGCCCTGCTCGACGCGCCGATGTTCGGCACGCGCTGGCGCTGGAACGCCACCGCGTCCCTGGCGGTGCGGCGCATGAACGGCGGGCGCAAGGTGCCGCCGCAGTTTCAGCGCAGCGACGCGCAGGACCTGCTGACAGTCATCTTCCCCGATCAGCAGGCGTGCGCCGAGAACCTGGCCGGCGAGCGCGAGATTCCCGACCATCCGCTGGTCGCGCAGACCCTGCACGACTGCCTGCACGAGACGATGGACGTCGACGGCTTCGTGCGCCTGCTCGAGCGCATCGAGCGCGGCGAGATCGAGATCGTCGCGCGCGACCTGGCGTCGCCCTCGCCGCTGTCGCACGCGATCCTGAACGCCCGGCCGTTTGCCTTCCTCGACGACGGCGCGGCCGAGGAGCGCCGTACCAAGACCGTGGCCACCCGGGCGCTGATGGACCTGCAGACCGCGCACGACATCGGCCGCCTCGACCCGCAGGTGATCCGTCAGGTGTGCGAGGACGCGTGGCCCGAGGTCACGTCGGCCGACGAGTTGCACGACGCGCTGTGCGTGCACGGCTTCCTGGCCGACGGCGAGGTCGACGTGCCCGAGTTCGTCGAGGCGCTCGCGCAAGCGCGCCGGGTCACGCACGCCACCGTCGCACCGGATCGTGGCGTGCTGGTGGCAGCCGAGCGGCTGCACGAGCTGCGCGCGGTGTTCCCAGCCGCCACGCTGGTGCCGCCGATCGCCGCGGTGCGCGCCGACGCGCCCGAGCGCGGCGCTGCGCTGCGCGAGCTGCTGCGCGGGCGGCTCGAGTTGCTCGGTCCGGTCGGCGCCGCGGCGCTCGGCGCGCCGCTCGGCCTCGACGCGGCTGGCGTGCAGGTGGCTTTGCTGCAGCTGGAGGCCGACGGCAGTGCGATGCGCGGTGCGTTCACCGCACCGGGCGTCGACGAATGGTGCGACCGCCGCTTGCTGGCGCGCATGCACCGCGCCACGCGCGACAAGCTGCGCGCCGACTTCCAACCGGTGGCTCCGGCGCAGTTCATGCGCTTCCTGTTTCGCTGGCATCAGCTGTCGAGCGACAGCGGCGACGAGCGCCGCGCCGGCGAAGCGGGTCTGGCCGACGTGCTGCGCCAGCTCGAGGGCGTGGCCGCGCCCGCGTCGGCCTGGGAAGACGACCTGCTCGCCGCGCGCGTGCACGACCACGCGCCGGCGATGCTCGACCGCCTGTGCGCGCTGGGCCGCATCGTCTGGTGGCGCCCGGCCGACGGCACCGACGCGCACAAGACCGGCCCGATTCGCAGCACGCCGATCGTGCTGTGCGAGCGCGACGCGCTGCCGCACTGGCAGGCCGCCGGCGGCGCGGCGCACGACGGCGCCGATCCGCCGCTGTCGGCCAAGGCGCGCGCGGTGCTGCAGGCGCTGCGCGCGCACGGCGCCAGCTTCTTCGGCGACCTGCAGCGCGATGCCAACCTGCTCGGCGAGCCGACCGAGCAGGCGCTCGGCGAGCTGGTGGCGCAGGGCCTCGTCACCTGCGACAGCTTCGCCGGCCTGCGTGCGCTGGTGATGTCGGCCGACAAGCGCCACAAGCTGCGGCGCCGTCACGCCGGCCACGACCCGATCGACGACGCCGGGCGCTGGGCACTGACGCGCCGCCCGCGCGCCCCGGTCGATGCGAGCGCCGGTGCGCTCGCCGCGCCGCACATCGACCACATCGCGCGCGTGCTGCTGCGTCGCTACGGCGTGGTGTTTCGCAAGCTGCTCGAGCGCGAGGAAGGCCTGCCACCCTGGCGCGACCTGCACTACGTGTACCGCCGCCTCGAGGCGCGCGGCGAGGTGCGCGGCGGCCGCTTCGTGAGCGGCTTTTCTGGTGAGCAGTTCGCGCTGCCCGACGCCGCCGCGGCGCTGCGCAAGACCGCGCGCGACGACGGCTGCGAGCGCGTGTCGATCTCGGCAGTCGACCCGCTGAACCTGGCCGGCATCGTGACGCCGGGCGAGAAGATCGCGCGCCTGCCGGGCAACCGCCTGCTTTTCGAACGCGGCGTGCCGATCGCGGTGCAAAGCGGCGGCGAGGTGCGCTACCTGGCCAGCCTCGATGCAGGCGCCCAGTGGGCGGTGCGCAACCTGCTGATCCGCAGGCAGCGGCCCGGCAGCTACGTGGAAGGCGCAAGCAGCCTCGCGCAGTGAGCGCCGGCGCAGCGCGGCCTTGCCGCGCGCGCCTGGCCGCTCAGGCCGAGACCGTGCGCCGTCGTGGCAGCGGCGCGTGCACCAGCGCGATGCTGAGCCACACCGCGACGCTGAAGTACAGGGTCATCCACGCCACTTCACTCTTCCAGTCTTCCCAGCGGTGCGACACCACCCAGCGCCCCGAGACATCGAGCACGCCTTGCGCCAGGCTGAGGTAGTGGCGGCCGCTCGCCTCGTCGGCGAGCCAGCGCGACCAGTACATCGGCACGTCGACCGCGAACATGAACGTCACGTAGGTGAGCCCGGCGACGCACCAGAACGCGAGCAGCGGACGCATGCGCGGCACGCAGCGTGGCCAGATGTGCACCAGGCTCGCCACCAGCAGCGCGGCACACACGCCCCACAGCGTCTCTTCGATCACGTGGCCGAGGTTGCTGGTGGTCAGCACCGAGTACCACGAGCAGGTCTCGGCCACCGCGATCAGCGGCACCAGCAGCCCCGCGGTGGACAGCCCGAGCCCGCTGCCGGTGGCGCGCGACGAGGCGCGCAGCAGCAGCGCCCATTGCGCAACGAAGCACAGCTCGGCCACGGTGGCCACCGAACGGCCGACCACCACGCTGGCGAGCCACGAGTCGAGCATC
>Ga0268264_10001581_pt1 | contig 21077 bp, 15 predicted proteins | sample KBSSwiS32_FD_190357 | JGI IMG/M metagenome (GOLD analysis project Ga0268264, IMG submission 190357) | Switchgrass rhizosphere microbial communities from Kellogg Biological Station, Michigan, USA - KBS Switchgrass S3-2 (SPAdes) (version 2) | ecosystem: Host-associated > Plants > Roots >...
GCGACCGAGGATCGCGCGCACCCGCCGCGCCGCCGCGGGCTCGGCTTCCAGGGCGGCCCGCCCTGCCGCCGCGCTCGCGCGGTTCAGGTTGTAGGGGAGCTTGATCTTGATCAGCTCCGCGACCAGTCGCGGATCGGCGAGCAGGTACCCCAGCCGCAGGCCGGCGAGCGACCAGGCTTTGGAAAACGTCCGGAAGATCAACAGCTTCGGGTAGCGCGCAAGGAGCGGCCGATAGTCGTAGCGGCAGAACTCGGCGTACGCGTTGTCGAGCAGCAACGGTCCGGTCAGCCGTTCGAGCAACGCCTCCACCTGCTCGGGGGTGGCGGCGGCACCCGTCGGATTGTTAGGGGTGCAGAGCAGCACGGGGCGCTCCGGAACGCGTTCCACCTCGGCGAGCATTTCGTCCATCGGCAAGGCGAGATCCGCGCGCGGCGGCAGGAAAACCGGAGTCGCCCCCGCTTTTTGTATGAACATCCGATAGAGCCCGAAGCAAGGTTCGGCGACCAGCACCTCGCCGCCCACCTTCGTGACCCCTTCGAGCGCGAGCGCGAGCAGCTCGTTCGAGCCGTTGCCGACCAGCACGCCCTCCCACGGCCAGGCGTGGAGCGCGCCCAGCTCACGGCGCAGCGCGTCGGCATGGAAATCCGGATAACGCGCCCACTGCTCTTCGACCAAAGCGCTCGCGACCGCCTCCTTCAATCGGCGCGGCAGCTCCCACGGGACCTCGTTCTGGTCGAGCTTCCACCGGCATTCGGTCTGTTCGAGATGGTAGGCGGGAAGCGCGCGAAGCTCCGGCCGCACCAGCAGCGCGGGATCGGCGACCCGAGGAGGTTTCATGCGAGCCTCCTGCGGGCCGCGGCGGCGTGCGCGGGAAGGCCCTCGGCGTCGGCAAGCGCCGCGGCGGCTCCCGCGCCGGCTTGGGCGGCTTCTGCCGAGAAACGGACGCGATGGAACCGGCGGACGAAATCCTCGACGTCGAGCCCCGAAGCAAAGCGGGCGGAGCCGCAAGTCGGCAGCACATGGCTCGGCCCCGCGATGTAGTCGCCGAACACCTCGGGGGTGCTGGGACCCAGGAAGACCGCGCCCGCGTTGCCGATCCGGGTACCAAGCGCCTCCGCCCGCAGGCCCACCAACTGCAAGTGCTCGGGCGCGATCCGTTCGATCGCGAAGACTGCCTGATCGTCAGTCGAAGCGATCAGGGCGACGCCGAAGCGCGCGAGCGAGGCGCGCGCCGTGTCCCCGGTCGAAAGCGCCGGCAACTGGCGCTCCAGCTCTTCGCGCACGGCCAGAGCGAAGCTGCGATCGAACGTCACCAGCACCGCCGCCGCGCGCGGATCGTGCTCCGCTTGGGCGAGCAAGTCGGCCGCGACCGAACCGGGGTCGACGCGGGGGTCGGACGAGTCGGCCGCGATCACCACCTCGCTCGGCCCGGCGAGACCGTCGATCGCCACGTCCCCCTGCACCCGCTGTTTCGCCGCGGCGACCCAGGCGTTGCCCGGACCGAGAATCTTGTCCACCCGCGGCACGCTCTCGGTGCCGTAGGCGAAGGCGGCAATCGCGTGCGCACCTCCCATGCCCCACACCTCGTCGATCTCAAGGCGCGCGAGCGTGAATCGGAGCGCCGCGCTCGCATGGTAGGCGGCGGGAGGGGTGGCGACGGCGATCGAAGGAACCCCGGCCAGCCGCGCCGGCAACGCGGTCATCACGACCGTCGAAGGGTAGATCGCCCGGCCGCCCGGCACGTACAGGCCGACGCGCGAGAACGGCCGCACCACCTGCTCGATCTCTACCCCGTCGTGCGCGAGCGAGAAGCCGCGCGGCGCGCGACCTCTGTGATAACGCTCGACCGCGGCGATCGCCCGTTCGAGTCCCGCTTCGAAGCCCGCGGGAAGGCTCACGCGATCCCGTTCCGGATCGAGCGCGCGGAGGCGCAGGTCGCCGCCGGGGGAGACCGCCACCCCGTCCAGGCGGGCGACCAGCTCGAACAGCGCGGCATCCCCTTCGCGCCGGACGCGCGCGACGATCCGCGCCGCCGCCGCCACGACCTTGCGGTCGAGCACGAGCCCGCCACGCCGCTCCAGACGCTCCAGCGCGCGCTCCCCCGCCGCCGTGCCGAGCGCCACAGTCTTGCCCAGGCCGCTCACAGCGCCAGCTCCGCCGCTTCGAGGCGGGAGACCCATGCGTTCAAGACCGCGCGATGTCGTTGGTAGGCGGCGCGATGGACGACCAGACAGGGATGGATCACGTCGAGCACCTCCACTTCGATCAGCCCGTTCTCGCGCAACGTCCGGCCAGTCTGCACGATGTCGAGCGCCAGATCGGCGAGATCGAGCATCGGCGCCAGCTCGACCGAGCCGGACAGCTCGAGGATCTCGGCGCCCCAGGAGCGATCGGCGAGCAGACGGCGGGCGGTCTTCGGATATTTCGTCGCCAGGCGCGCCTGCTCGCCCGCCTTCGGCAGATCGTGGCTCTTGCCGATCAGCGAAAAATGACAGGCGCCGTCGCGCAAACGGGCGGGCACGAGCAGGTCGCCGTCGACCTCGCCGAGGACGTCCGAACCGACCACGCCGCAATCGGCGATGCCGCGCTCGACGTAGAGCGGCAGGTCCCAATCCTTCAAGAACAGCACCTCGACCTCGCCGCCGTTCAGCCGGGTGGTCAACGCGCGCGTCTCGGGATCGAGCTTCTCCACCTCGACTCCCGCGACGCCGAACGCCACGAGCGCCGCCTCGCGAATGCGCCCCTTGGGCAGCGCGAGACGGATCACGAGCCTACCTCCTGCGGCGCCGCGGCCGTGGCCACCGAGGTCAAGCCATCGAGCCCGAGCGTGAAGCCGACCGCAGGGAGATCGACCCCGAGCTGATCGAACAGCCGGTTGTAGCGCCCGCCGCCGCCGATTTCGATCCCGCCCGCGCCGGCATAGCCGCGAAACACGAGACCGTCGTAGTAGGAGCGCTGGAGGGAATCGGAGGTCCCAAGGCGCGGATCGACGGTCAACTGCGCGAACTCGGCGAGATCGACGCCGATCGCGATCTCCGGGTGCAGCCCCGAAAGAGCGGCCACGGTCTCGGCGCAGCGCGCCAGCCGCTCCCCCATGCGCCCGAGCGCCGCCGGATCGGCCGGAACGCCTTGGTCGACCACTTCGAGCAGAGCCGCCGAGCCGCCCAGCCGACGGACCGCCGAGCGCTCGCGGCGCGCGACGGCCGCGGCGAGATCGGCGGACCCGCTTTCCCCTGCCGCCGCGAGCAGCAGCTCGTCGAGCGCGCCGGCAAAGCCGACGATCACCGCCGGCCGCGGCACGCCGGTCGAAGCGAGCAGATCGAGAAACAATCGCAGCACCTCGGCCTCGGCCGCTTCGCCGTCCTCCCCGAGCAGCTCCGCCCCGACCTGATAACTCTCGCGCAGGCGCCCGGCCCGCTCCTCCGCCCAGCGGACGACGTCGCCGCGGTAGAACAGCCGCATGGGAAGGGAAAGCCCGCCCAGGCGTGGCGCGATCAGACGAGCGAGCAGCGGGGTGAAGTCCGAGCGCAGCGCGAGCACCTCACCGTCGCGATCGACGAACCGGTACAGCTCGCCCCGGCTCGCCGGGGAGAGCAGCGCCTCGTACGGCTCGGCATAATCGAGGATCGGCAGGACGACTTCGGAGTAGTCGTTCTCCACCAAGCGGCCGACCAGGGCGTCCTCCAGGCTCTTCCGCCGCCCGGCGGCCCCGAACAGCAGAGCCGTGACCCCGATCGGCAAGCCGGTCGAGATCCTCACGGTCGTTCCTCAGGGAATCGGCTTTTAACGCCCAAAACGAAAACTCCTTCCGGGGCCGGAAGGAGTTCTCGAAAACCGTTCGCGTTCTCGTCCCGGGCCCAAAGGCCAAGGACTGTAGCGTCCCGGCCTAGATCGAGCTGTGATGATGGCGATGCCACCGCCACGCCGAGGACGCGACGACACCCTCGCCGATCGACAGGATCGCGAGAGGGGAGCGGCTCGGGGTGCGGTTGGCGGTCATCATCAGAAGTCCGTGACGGGGATGAGTGTCTTCCGGCGGGGTGGGGGTTGTCAAGCGCGCCAGATCACCGTTTTCCTGGACCCGCCCACCGAATTCTCGGGCCAGCCAGTGAATTTCCGCTCCGGCTCACCCAATTCCTGGGCCAGCTCACGGGTTTCCCGGACCAGACCACCGTATTTCTGGCCCAGGCGACCCCTTCCTGGGCCAGCTCACTGTATTCCTGCTCCAGGTCACCGAATTTCCGGCACAGCTCACCCAATTTCCGTGCCGACTCGGCGAATTCCGGGGCCAGGTCGGTGAATTCCTCGGGCAGATCACCGAATTTCTGGATCGGTCGCTTCCCTTAAACAGGCAAAGCCCCCGCCCCCAACAGCTCCCGCGCCAACTCCACCGGCATCTCGCGCCCGGTCATGCCGCGGAATTGGCCGAGCGCTTGGGAGAGCAGAACTTCGCGGCCGTCGATCGCCACGGCGCCCTGGGCGATCGCAGCGGCGAGGAGCGGGGTCGGATCCAGAGTCTCGGCCCGGTAGACGAGATCGACGACCACGGTGCCGGGGCGGATTCGTTCGACCCCGAACGGCAGCGGCTCGTCGTCATTGCGGCCGAGCGAAGTCGCTTGGACCAGGATGTCGAAGCTGGAAGGTTCGAAGCCTTCGAGGGCCGCGAAAGCCAGGTGAAGCTCCGACGCCGCGAGCCGCCCCCTTGCTTCGTTGCGATTGACCAGGGTCACGTGCGCTCCGGCCGCGGCGAGGCCGACGGCCGCGGAGCGCCCCGCTCCGCCGGCGCCGATCACCGCGGCGCTTTTTCCCCTGACGTCGATGCCGCGGGCGCGGATCGGCAGGACCACCCCTTCAGGATCGGTCGATTCCGCCTGCCAAACGCCGTCGCCGAGGATCAGCGTGTTCGCCGCGCCGATCCGGTCGGCGAGCGGGCTCGATGCGCCGGCCACCGCGAGCGCGGCTTCTTTGTGCGGCGCGGTGACGGAAAGGCCGCGCAGCGGCAGACCGAATTCTTCGAACGCCGCGCCTTCGACCACATCCAGCCAGAAATCGCCGAAGCCGTCGACGTGGAACGGCAGGTAGAGCGCCGGGATTCCAAGCGCGCGATAGCAGCCGTTGTGTAGCCGCGGGGAAAGCGAGTGGAACACGGGATTGCCGACGATGCCGAACAACGCTTCGATCGGCGGCAGCGCGGGCAGGCCGTAGTCGCCGCGGAGCTTCGCGATCGAGAGCTGACCCGGGGCGGCCGGCGTTTCTCCCGCCGAGCCGTAGGCGACCGGCGCGCCGAGCCGCGGCGCCACGAGGCGGGTCCAGGCGCCCGGCAGCCCGGAGGCGAACGCCGCCACGTCGCGCCGGCCCGCGTCGGCGAGCAATTGAAGCGGCGCGAACGCATCGCCCGGCGCTTGAGCCGCCGGCACCAACTTGTAGAGGAACGCCGGGGCGCCAAGCATCCGTTCGAGCCGCGCCTGGAGGCCCGGAAGCGGCGTCGGCCCGCCGTGCCACGAGAGAATGCGCCGCTCGGGTGAGATCGCGGAGAGCAGACCGGCCGCGAGGTCGCGTTCCAATTCGAGATCGACCAGATCGAAGCCTGCCGAAGCCTCCTCGATTCGCTTGCGCCGCTTGTCCGGAGAGGATTCCCCCGCGCCCCCTTCATTGCGGCTGCGCAGCGTATAGAGCAACCGGCCGGGAAACCGCGCGCGCAGCTTCTCGGCCGGCAGGTCGCCCAGCAGATCCGCCCGCATTTCGAGCACGTCCGCCTGGACCGCCAACCGATCTAGATCGGCATCGCTCGGCGGGTCGGTCAACGTGGCGATCAGGGTCGCGCGATCGGGGGCGCCGCGAGCCTCCATCAGGCCTCGCGCTTTCGAGGCCTGCGGACCGGTGGGAGAAAAGCTGGCGGATTCACCATAGGATTCTAGTGCAGGTGGGCTCGCCGCTCCCCTCGACCCCACGAAGGCCTCCCATGCCTACACTCCTCTCCGACGCCGCACTGCTCGCCCGGATCGTGGCGTTCGATACGGTCAGCTCGAACTCGAACCTGCCGCTCGCGGATTTCATCGCGGAGTACTTGGACCGGCCGGGAGTGCGGATCGAGCGGCATCCTTCGCCGGACGGGACCAAGGGGAATCTGATCGTCCGCCTCGGGCCGGAGCGGGACGACCGGGAGGGCCTGGCTCTCTCCGGACACATGGACGTCGTGCCCGCCGGGGAACCCGGTTGGGAGAGCGATCCGTTCACGTTGACCGACGGGGGCGATCGTTGGATCGCGCGGGGCGCGTGCGACATGAAGGGGTTCGTGGCACTCGCGGTCAATCTGGCGGCGGAGGCGGCGCAGCCCGATCGTCTCTCCCGGATGAGGGCACCGCTCGCGCTCGTCCTTACCTATGACGAAGAGGTCGGCACGCTCGGCGCGGGCTGGCTCGCGAAGGACTTTCAGGGGCTCGACAAACTCCCCCGCGCGATGATCATCGGCGAACCTACTTCGCTTGCCGTCGTCGGCCTGCACAAGGGTCATTTGAAGATGCGCGCGACGTTTTCCGGCAAGAGCGCGCACTCGGGCTATCCCCACCTGGGCGCGAACGCGATCGTTCCCGCCGGGCGCGCGATCGTGGCGCTCGCCGAGCTGGGCGCGGCGCTCGAACGGGAAGGGGCGCCGAGCGCCGAGAGCTTCCCCGACGTGCCGTTCGCGGCGATCAACGTCGCCACCGTCCATGGCGGCTCGGCGATCAACGTCGTGCCGGACACCTGCGTCGTCGAGATCGGCGTGCGCACGATGCCCGGCCTCGAATCGGATCAGCTGGCACCGCGGGTCCAGGCGGCTATCGCCTCGGTGCCCCTCCCCGCGGGCGTCACGGTGCGAACGGAGGTTCTGTCGGACAGCCCGCCGATGATGCTGGATCCCGAGGCGCCGATCCATCGCCTGCTCTGCGAGCTGACCGGCCAAGAAGGGACGCGAAGCGTCGGCTTCGCCACCGACGCCGGATGGCTTGCCCGCGCCGGCTTCGACTGCGCCGTGTGGGGTCCGGGGACGATCGAGGTCGCCCACAAGCCGAACGAGTGGATGCCGAAGTCCGAGTACGCCCAGGCGCGCGAGATCGTCGGGCGGGCGATCGCGCAACTCTGCGAATGAAGTATCCTCGATTCCCCAACCGATCCGAGGAGATCATGGCCGTCGCTCTCAGACCCTCCCATGCCCGAGTCCCCATTCCTAAGGAAGAGCTCGCTCGGCTCTGCGCACATCGTGGAGTGCGGCGGCTTTCGCTTTTCGGATCTGGGCTCCGCGAAGACTTCCGACCCGATAGCGATCTGGATCTCTTGGTCGAATTCCAACCTGGAGCTACCCCAGGATTTCTTGGTCTCTCCAGCCTGGAACGAGAGATCGCCGTTCTGTTCGGCAATCGGCGGATCGACCTCCAGACTCCGGCGTCGTTGAGCCGTCATTTCCTTTCCGAAGTTCTCGCGGAAGCGGAGCCTCTGTTTGAGCAAGAGGGATGATCGGCTCCGGTTGGTCCACATGCTGGAAGCGGCGGAAAAGGCTGCGTTCCACGCACGAGGACGAAGCCGCGAGGAATTCGAGCACGATGAGATTCTTCAGCTCGCTCTGACCCGCCTGCTCGAAATCGTAGGGGAAGCCGCAGCACACGTATCCTCGGATCTCCAAGACCGGGTTCCAGGGATTCCCTGGCCTGATGTCGTAAACATGCGCCATCGCCTCATCCATGGCTACGATCGAGTCGATTTGGAAGTCGTCTGGCAAACCCTCCAGAACGACATTCCCACCCTGATCGGCGCGCTGAAACGCGCCCTCGAAGAAGCTGCCCTATGACCCGCTTCCTCGAAGCCGATCTCACCTGGACCGGAGAGCGGTTCGAGCCCGGCGTGCGGATCAGGATCGATTCCGAAGGGCGGATCGCGAGCGTCGGCATCGAAGCCCCGCCGCCGGATTCGTCCGTCGAGCGCCTAGACGGACGGGCGCTACTGCCGGGGTTCGTCAACGTTCATTCCCACGCGTTCCAGCGCGGTCTGCGCGGCCGGGGCGAGAGGTTTCCCGCGGGGGCCGCCGGCAGCTTCTGGACCTGGCGCGAGGCGATGTACGGCCTGGTCGAGTCGATGACGGAAGAGCTGATTTTCACTCTGTCGCTCCGGGCGTTCCGCGAGATGCGCGCGGCCGGGATCACTTGCGTCGGCGAGTTCCACTACCTACACCATCGCGGCCCCGGTGCCGATTTCGCGTTCGACGCCGCGATCCTCGCCGCCGCTCGCTCGGCGGGAATCCGTCTCGTTCTGCTCGAAACGTACTATCGCACCGGCGGGATCGGCCAACCGTTAAGCCCCGCCCAGAAGCGTTTCGACGGCGTCTCCCTTGCCGAATATTGGTCGCAGATGGACGCCCTCGGCGGTAGGCTCGGTCGCGACCAGACGCTCGGGGCGGTGGTCCACAGCGTGCGCGCGGCGAACCTCGACGAGCTGGGGGAGATTTACCGCGAGGCGCGTCGCCGGGGACTCGTGTTCCACATCCACGTCGAAGAGCAGCAGAAGGAGATCGAGGACTGCCTCGCCGCCTACGGCAAACGGCCGATGGCGGCTCTGCTCGACGCCTGCGGCGGCGCCGAGGGGATCACGGCGGTCCACTGTACGCACACCTCGCCGGACGATCTCGAACGCTTCTTCGACGGCGGCGGCACGGCCTGCATCTGCCCGACCACGGAAGGCAACCTGGGCGACGGCCTGCCGGACCTCGCGCGCTTCATCGCAACGCACGGTGAGGCCGCCGCGCGGCTCGCCCTGGGCACCGATTCGAACGCGCGGATCTCGTTCCTCGAAGAGATGCGCTGGCTCGAATACGGCCAGCGGGTGAGCACCGAGACGCGCGGCGCCTTGCGCGACGCAAACGGCGCGGTCGCCCCGGCGCTGCTCCGTGCCGCGACCCTCGGCGGCGCCCGCTCGCTGGGAATCGAAGCCGGCGAAATCCGTCCGGGCGCATGGGCCGATTTTGCCGCAATCGATCTCGGTTGCCCCGAGTTGGACGGCTGGGAGCCAGAGACGCTTCTCGACAGTTTGATTTTCGGCGCGGGCAACTCGGCGATCGTCGAAACCTGGGTGGGCGGACGGTAAGAGCCCGAGGAGTAAGATCGCGGCGAGAGCTGCCCATGCCGTCCCTCCTGGATTTCCTCGAACGCCGCGGCCTTCTCCCCCGCCTGTCCGACACCGAGCGGCAGGCGCTCGCGGCGGGAACGGTCTGGCTCGACGGCGAGATCTTTTCAGGGCGGCCGAACCTCCGGCGCATCCTCGCCGAGCCGTACCCCGAGCTTTCGGCGGAGGAGCAGGCGTTCCTCGACGGCCCGGTCGAGGAGGTCTGCCGGCTCGCGAATCCCTGGGAGATTACGCGGACCCGAACGATCCCCGAGCCGATCTGGAACTACCTTCGCGAGCAGCGTTTCTTCGGCCTATCGATCCCGCCGGCCTGGGGCGGCCTCGGCTTTTCGCCTCTCGCCGCGGGCGCGGTGTTCGGCAAGCTCGCGTCGCGCTCGCTGCCTCTCTCTGCCATCGTGCTGATCCCCAACTCGGTCGGCCCGGCCGAGCTGCTGCTCGCCCACGGAACGGAAGAGCAGCGGCGCCGCTACCTTCCCCGCCTCGCGAGCGGCGAGGAGATCCCCTGCTTCGCGCTCACCGAGCCCGAGGCGGGATCGGACGCGGCGGCGCTTGCATCGGTCGGCGAGGTGATCAAAGGGCCGGACGGCGCGCCCTGGCTGCTGCTCTCCTGGAAGAAGCGCTATATCACGCTCGCGCCGGTCGCCACCCTGCTCGGCCTCGCGGTTCGCCTGCACGATCCTGAAAACCTGCTCGGGCACGGAATCGAGCCGGGCATCACTTGCGTGCTGGTCCCGACCTCCGCGCCGGGCGTCGACGTCGGCCGCCGGCACGATCCGGCCGGCGTGGCGATTCCGAACGGGCCGACCGAAGGTCGGAACGTCCTGGTCCCGGCGAGCCAGATCCTTGGCGGACCGGAAGGGGCGGGCTATGGCTGGGCGATGTTGATGGAGGCGCTCTCGGCCGGGCGGTCGATTTCGCTCCCCGCGCAGTCGGTGGGCGGGGCGAAGCTCGCGGCGCGGGTGGCGGGCGCGTACGCCCAGGTCCGCCACCAGTTCGGTTTGCCGATCGGCCGGTTCGAGGGGATCGAAGAGCCGCTCGCGCGGATCGCGGGCGAGACCTACCGGCTGGAAGCCGCGCGCGTGTTCACCGCGGGCGCGGTCGGACGAGGCGAAAAGCCCGCGGTGATCTCCGGCGCGCTCAAGGTCGAGGCGACCGAGCGCCTGCGTCGAATCGTGCTCGACGCGATGGACATCCTCGGCGGCGCCGGCCTCTGCCGCGGACCGCGTAACTTCCTGCCCGAAGGCCTCGCCGCCGCCTCGATCGGCATCACGGTCGAAGGGGCGAACATCCTCACCCGCACCCTGATCGTCGTCGGCCAAGGGCTCTTCCGCTCGCACCCCTACATCCGCCGGGAGCTTGTGGCGATCGAGAACCGGGACGAGAAGAAGCTCCGCCGGGCGCTCCTCGGCCACGTCCTTCATTTCTTGCGTCTCAAGCTGCGCACATTGCGTCTCGACCTCTCGCGCGGCTTGTTCACCCGCAGCCCCGTGCCCGGCCCAACTGCGAAACTCTGGCGCCGCCTCGCCTGGGCTTCCGCCCGCTTCGCCCTCCTCGCCGAAGCGGCGCTATTTGCCCAAGGGGCGCGGCTCAAACGCGCGGAGCGCCTCTCCGGCCGCTTCGCCGACGCCTTCGGCGCGATTTATCTAGGGTTTTGCGCGCTCCGCCGCTTTGCCGCGGAGGGAACGAAGGACGAGGATCTACCGTTCGTCCGCTGGGCGGTCGAAATCTCGCTCGCCGACGTGCAGGCGGCGCTGGATGGGATCTTGGCGAACTTCTCGGGCCGAATATCCACACTCGCCCGCGGCCCATGGCGTTGGATCTGGCGGATCTCGCCACTCGGACACGCCCCCGGCGACGCGCTCGGCTCGGAACTGGCCCGGAGTCTCCAAGCGCCCGGAGAACAACGAGACCGCCTGACCGCCGGGATCTACCTGCCGACCGACGAGACCGAGGCTCTCGCGCGTTTGGAGAAGGCGTATCAACTGACGCTCGCGAACGACCCCGCCGCCGCGGAAGCGCGGCGCGCGGCGATCGAGGTCGACAGCTTCACGCTCGCCGAGTATCTGGGGGCGGTCGCCGAAGTCGAACCGGCCTCGGCGACCCGCTAGTTCTCTCTACGGCACGCTCGCCTGCCCCCAGAAGCCGAACTGGCCGGAGAGCGATTTGAAGTAGAGGCGCGCCAGGCCCGGGTTGGGCGAAGTGGGCAGGTTGTCCACCACGGTTCTGACGAAGAACTCCGCCGTGCCGCTCGAAAAGACACGGCTGCCTTGGATAGCAAAGGTCGCGACACCGCCGACGGTCGCAGCCGCGGGGATCGAGGTGGTGACCGTCGAGCAGGTTCCGGGCGGCGAAGTGGAGGTGAAGGTGCAGGCGGCGCTGTCCCACTCGACCAGGGTCCCGGAGACCATCGCGCCGTCGGCGATCGCCGTTCCGGTTTCATCGACGACCGAGGCGGTCGCGGTGTAGGCCTGGGTGCCGGACACCGTGCCCGGCCCTGTTCGTTTGAGGGTCGTCTTCGCTACCTGGGTCGAAAGGAACAGGAACGGCTGGCTCGGCACGCCGGTGTTGAGCACCACGGTCCGGAGATTGCCGCGCGGGTCCTTGGTGACCACCTCGACGCGGTAGGTGCCGCCGGGTTCGAGCTTGCGGCCGACCGCGGAATGGTACTTCTTGAACTGGCTGTCTTCCCGGTCGTAGATCAGACGCGAAAGCGGACCGGGACCGATCTTCCAGACCCGCAGGCGGGTGGTCGATTCCTCGTCGGTCGACCAGCGCGCTTTGACCACGCTCGAATTGATCCAGGCGATCTTGTTGGTGAGGACCTGCGGCGCGACCAACTCGACGGGCGGCAAACTCCCGGCGAGCGTCGGGTTCGAGCCGAGCCGGATCTCGTAGCCGTCGGGAAAGGTATCGCCATCGGTGTCCGGATTGTCGGTCGCGGTGGTGGGCGCCACGGTCACCTCGTCGCCGTCGAGCCGGAAATCGAGATCGCGGTCGAGCCCCAGGCGGTAGCCGGAGCCGACCGGTACGCCCATCAGCGCGATCGCCGCGTCGCCGATCGCGACCTTGGCCTTGAGCGCGGCGAAGGTGAAGGTCGTGCCGGTTCGATCGGTCAGCCACTGCGTTCCGTCCCAGAGCATGCCGATCGGGACCTGCGGACCTCCCGCCACCAGGCGAACCCAGCCGCGGGCGACCAGATCGTGCGCCGGAAAATTCGCGGCGCCGTTGGCGATCGCGGTGAGCGGCTGCGTCGCGGCGAGGCTCGATTTGAGCAGCGCTTCGTCCACGGTGTTGGCCACCCCGCCGGTGAGCATGACGGCGAACGCGGCCGTCGGCGCCACCCCGGTGTCGAACCGCTTCAGCAGGTCGACGATCTGCCCGTCGTGCCCCATGTGGTTGAACACGCCGATGTTGACGAAACCGAGCACCGTGTCGACCACTCCGGTGTTGGCGAATCCCCAGCCCGTCGCGGGCATGATGTCCATCGGAAAGGGGAGCCCGGTGTTGACCGTCTGGCTCTCCTTGTCCCACAGGCCGCGCAGTTGAGTCGCGTCGTCGGCGAGCGCCGCGAGGCTCACCGGGAACGGGTTGTTGACCTGGTTGAGCGTCCCCGACGCGCCGTCCATCGCGTGGCAATCGGCGCACGAGGCGTCGAGGTTGCCGTTCGGATTGCCGCCGGGCGGCGGCCCGCCGGTCGCGTCGTGCAGGACCGTGTGCATCGTCTTGTGGGTCGCGAAGCAGTCGAACCCGTCCTTGGCGAACTGGACATAGGACCGGTTGTCGTCCAGGTTCGGGTTCGCGGGATAGGACAGGCTGAACACGAAGTCCTCGAACTCGCGCATCTGGGAAGGCGAAAGCGTCGCGCCGCCGAGCAGACCCGAAAACGCGGGGTTGAAGGCGTCGAGATCGGCGCGGTCGCCCCGCCAGTGAAACGGCGCGGTCTCTTCGATGCCGCGCAGCGACATCGTGACCTTCGTGCCTTTCGGTTCGCGCCCGATCTTTTCGGGCAACGGCGTCGAGTCGAGCTTGCCGGTGAAATCGGAGAGGTCCCAACCGAGCCCGTCGAGATGGCCGTCCATGTGGCAGGTGTTGCAGGTCGAGGTGCCGTTGCCGGAGTTTGCGGCGTTCAAGAAATGACGCCGGCCGTTCAAGATGCGTAGCGGCGTGATGTCGAAGCCGGCCTTGAGCGGACCGCTCACCGCGGGATCGATTCGCGAGCCCGGTCCCAGGCCGGCGAGGTTGTAGGTCTGCAGCCGATGATCGCCGCGGAACAGGACATAGGCGGTCTGGCCGTTGGCCGAGAGCGCGACACCGCGCGGTCCGAAAGCCGTGGCGCTCGGCGCGGCGGCCGGCGCCGCGAGCAGCTCGGCGATCACCGTGCCTCCCGCCGGAGTGGAATTGAGCTGGACCACGGCGACATTTCGAGTTTCGTAGCAGGCGACGAACAGCCGTTCGGCGACCGAGTCGTACGCGATGTCGGTCGGCACCGCGCAACGGAAGCTCGTCGGCAGGAACGGATCGACGTCGACGTTCAGGTCGATGCCGAGGGTGCCCGGCTGGGGGAATCCGTTGATCCCTGCGACCGCATGCGTGATCAGGTGCCGGCCGAACCCTTTCGCCTTGTAGTCGAACTCCCCTTCGAGCGTCGGCAAGCCCGACGTCCCTGGCACCTGGGTTTGGTTGGCGAAATCGACCGTCGAGACGTAGATCCGGCCATCGTCGGCTTTCACCAGGTCGAAATTGAGCGTGCCCATGCGCCAGAGCGCCGCCGAACCGGGCGTCCCGGCCGCGAGGTCGAACGCCAGAACGTCCCGGTCGGGCGGAGTCGCCCCGAACTGCCAGCCGTTGACGATCGGCGGATCGGCCAGATCGAAAGTGAGCGGGAACGAGCCGTTGCCCGACATGTGAGAGAGCACGAACAGCGAGTTGCCGTCGCGCATCATCGCCCGCGGCTCCTCGACCTCGGCGCGCGCCGCGCCTCCGGGAGGAAAGTCGCTGTCGTAGACCAGCGGCGTCTGTACGGCGAGCGTATTGGCGTTCACTTTGGCGATCCGGTTGGTCGCGGCGAGCGAGACGTAGGCGAACTGGTTCGCGGCATCGAAAGCGACGTCGGTCGGCTCGCCTTTCAAGCGCACAACCTGGGTCACTTTGCGCGTCGCCTCGTCGATCACGAACACCGCGTTGGACGACTGGCAGGCGACCCAGATCTCGCGCGGATTGGCGCCTGCCGCCGGTCGCAGGCGGATCGAGACGGGACCCAAGCCGACACCGATCTCGTCGAGCTTGAACGGCGCGAGCGGCGCCGCGAGGTTCCAGACGACGATCCGCGCGTCGGGCAGGTTGGCTTGCCAGAGGTTGCCCGTCGAGCCGAATTCGAGCGGATGGATCGGCGCCTCTTCCAGGTTGACCAGGTAGCCGTCGCGGTTGTCGACCGGCGGCGAAGCCGAAATCCCGCCCGAGCAGTTTCCTTGCGCGAACGCGGGGGTCGCGGGGCCGACCAAAAGTGCGAGGGAGAGCGCGAAAACCACGGGGCGCCGCAAACGAATGGCGAGGGCGTAGGACATCCTCCACCTCCAGCGGTTGTTGCTTTGGTTCAACAGTCTCTATGAAAGGGTGTGTGACAGAACCGAAAAGCGGGACGGGCGTGTGCGCTAGAGTTGGCGGGCGAACCGCAACCTTGCGGCTTCGCCCAATTTCCCCGAGAGGGCTTTTCCGAGAGGGAATTCCAATGCCTCGCCAATTCATCCGCCGCTCCGTTCCGGTCCTTGCGGCTCTCCTCCTGATCGCCGCCCCACTCGCCGCGCGCAACCGAAAATCGCCCACCGAGCCCGGCACCTATCGCGATTGGAAGGACGAGATCGACCGGGTCGAGATCCTCCAGCCGTTCCGCCTCGCGGACTACGACCTGGTCGTCGTCGAACCGCTCGACGGCTCGCGCACCGAGCTGCCGGACCAAGACGACAACGCGTACGCGCCGATCAAGAGCGTCCTCGCGCACGCGACGGACCCTTACGTCTCGGGCCTCGCGGAGAGGATCGGCGCGCGCATCGAGGTCGTCGAGGCGAGCCGCGGCGAGGCCGATTCCGAGGCGAGGAAGCTGATCCTGCGCGGGACGATCGACCGCCTGGACCCGGGCTCTCAGGCTGCCCGCTACTGGGTGGGTTTCGGAGCCGGCGCGGCGAAGACGGAGATCTCGGGCGAGCTGTTCGACCCGGCGAGCGGCAAGGTCCTGGTTAAATTCAACCAGGAGCGCCGGTCCGGAGTGGGCGAATTCGGCGGCGACTACGAAGAGTTGATGGATCGGAATCTCGCGCAGATCGGCGGCGACGTCGCGTTCCTGCTCGCGGCGTTCTAGGTCGGAGTCCTCTCCCCATGTGCGGCCGCTATACCTTGACGACTCCGCCCGAGCTGATCGCCGACCTGTTCGGACTCGAAGGCGTTCCCACCTTTGCGCCGCGCTGGAACGTCGCGCCGACGCAGGAAGCCGCGGTCGTGCGGATCCCCGGCCCGGGCGAAAAGCGCCGGCTCGATTTCCTGCGTTGGGGCCTGGTGCCCGCCTGGGCGGAAGATCCGTCGATCGGCAACCGTATGATCAACGCCCGCGCCGAGACGGCGGCCGAAAAGCCGTCGTTCAAACGGAGCCTGCAAAAGCAGCGCTGCCTCGTGGTCGCCGACGGATTCTACGAATGGCGAAAGGAAGGCAAGCTCAAGCAACCGATCTGGATTCACCGGTCGGACGGTCGGCCGTTCGCCTTCGCCGGCCTCTGGGCGAGTTGGCGGCCGAAAGGCGCGCAGCGCGAGGACCCGGCCCTCGAAACATTCACCATCCTCACCACCACGCCGAACGAGCTGATGAAGCCGATTCACGATCGGATGCCGGTGATCTTGGCGCCCGAGGATTTCGGCCTCTGGCTCGATCCGGGCGTCGCCGATCCCGCGCGGTTGGTGCCGCTGCTGCAGCCCGCGCCCGACCGCGCCTTCGAGACGCGCGAGGTGTCGCGCGTGGTCAACAGTCCCGCCCACGACGGACCGGACTGCATAGCGCCGCTGGTCATGGATTGATCCACGCATGGCGTAGGGGCGCTGCAAGCGCCCTCTTTCTCCGGCGGACAGGCCCCCCGGGCAACGACGCTTCTCCGTTGTCTCCGGACCACGCTTTCTTTCCCCGAGTTGTCTCGCTTTTGCCCTCCTCGCGCAACTCTTCACCCATGAGCTCTCGTTCTTCTCTTCTGCCCGGCGTACCTCGTCTCGTCCGGATTTCGCTGCCATGCCGCGCATCCATCCCGACGAGCTGACGCTCTTGAACCTGGTCGACTCGCTGCGGTTGGCCGGACTGGATCGCGCCCTTCTGCACCTCACCTCGTGCCCGGACTGCCAGACCCGGGCGCGCGCTTTCGCCGGGGGAGACGGCGGACACCCCCGCTCGGACGGGCGGGTGTTGCTCTGGCCCGTGCGCTCCGACTATGCCCCGGTGCTCGGCCGCGGTTCGCACGACCTGCTGCAGCGGGCGGCGGCGTTCGAGCACGAGCGGGTGGACGCCGCCCTGCGCTGGAGCGAGCTGGCGCGGCTCGCGCCCGAGGCCATCGAGAGGGTACTCGAAGAGGATCCGCGCTGCCGATCGTGGGGCTTCGTCGAGCTGTTGCTGGAGGGTAGTCGCGACCGGATGGCGCGCGACGCGGCGGAGGCGGAGCAGCTCGCCCAACTCGCCCATGCCCAAGTGGTCCGGTTGGATACCGGCTATTACGGTTCGGCCCGGCTCGCCGATCTCGCCGCCCGCTGTCTCGGCCAGATCGCCCATGCCCGACAGGAGAGCCGCGACCTGGCCGCCGCGGAGCGCGCGTTCGCCGACGCCGAGGCCCTCCTCCGATCGGGCACCCGCGACCCGCTGGAACGCGCCGAGCTGTGGAGCCTTCGTGCCGCCCTCCATCGCCGGCAGGGACGGATCGGGGAGGCCGAGCACCTGCTCCAGCGCGCGTTCGACATCTTTCGCACGGCGGGCGAGCCCCACCGGGCAGGCCGCTGCCAGGTCGGGCTCGCCGACCTCGCCCGCTGCGCGGGGGACGGCCAGCGCGCGATCGAGCGCCTGCGCGGGGCGCTGCCGATGCTCGACCCAGGCGTCGAGCCTGGGTTGGAGCTGATCGCCCGCCACAACCTGATCTCGTTCCTAGCCGAAGCCGGTTTCTACCTCGCCGGTCGCCGGCTGATTGCCGAATCGCGCGCGGTCTATCGGCGGTTTCCCGCGCCCCCCGTGCAATCGCGGCGCGCCTGGGTCGAAGGACGAATCGCCGGCGGCTTGGGCCAACTCGCAAGCGCCGAGCGCGCCTTCCGAATCGCCCGCGAAGGCCTCGACCGCGAGGGGCTCGCCCGCGACGCCGCGCAGGTCGCGCTGGAGCTGGCCGACGTTCTGCTCCGCCAGCAACGGAGCCGAGAAGCGGGAGAGATCGCGGAAGTTGCCGACGCCTTGTTGCGGGACCGGCGAGAGGGCGAAGCCCAGGCTGCGGTGCCGAGCCCTGAGTTTCCTTTCCCGGGTCCGGGCCATAGCCTGTTTGCAGGGGGTGCCTAAGGGAAGAGGAACCACTGGCGCAGATCTCGACCGAATCCAGATCGAGCCTTCCTGGGCGGAAAAGTAGAATCCCTTTCGCGAAAGCACCATGGCCACGAAATCCAAGCCGCCCGTAACGGGTGGAACGCATCCGCTGCCGTTTGAGAAGCTCGCGCCTCTCGAGTTCGAGCGTTTATGTCTCTGGCTGGTCGAGAGGGAGGGGTTCGAGCGCGCGGAGGCGCTCGGGCAATCCGGCAGCGAGAAGGGGCAGGATGTGCGGGCCTGGCGCGGTGACCGGCGCTTCGTCTTCCAATGCAAACGGGTCCGGGAGTTCGCCGCAGCCACCGGGAGGAAGGAGATCGCGAAGCTCCGCCGCGAGCTCTCCCCCGCGGAACAGCCGCACGAGCTCGTGTTCGTGGTGTCGGCAGAGGTCTCGGCCGACGCACGCGCCGCGATCCGCTCGGAATGGGGGGACGAAGCAACCTGCCACTTCTGGGTCGGGGTCGAGCTGGACCAGCGGGTGAAGCGACACCCCGAGATCGTTCGAGAGTTTTTCCACCTGCCGTCTGAGCCACACTCGCCGCTCCGCCAACTCCCCGCCCCACCCGCCGACTTCGTCGGCCGCACAGAGGATCTTGCGGCGCTTCGCGCATCGGCAAAGAAAGGTGGCGCCACGATCTGTGGCCTTCAGGGCCAAGGGGGCGTGGGCAAGACAGCACTCGCTCTGGTGCTCGCGCACGAGATGGCGGCGGACTTCCCCGACGCGCAGATCTTTCTCGATCTCCAGGGGGTGAGCGAACGGCCGCTTTCGACCTACGACGCGATGGCCCATGTGGTGCGCTCCTTCTACCCCGAAGCGAAGCTCCCCGAAGGAGTGCACCTCGCGGCGGCCTATCGGGACGTTCTTGCCGGTCAACGCGTGCTCCTGCTAATGGACAACGCCTCGGGGCACGATCAGGTGGCGCCGCTCATGCCGCCCGCGGGGTGCGCGTTGCTGGTCACCTCGCGGCAGAAGTTCACGCTGCCCGGGCTTGCGGTGCGGGATCTGGAACTGCTGCCCGAAAAGGATGCCTGTGCGCTGCTGCTCGGAATCGCAGGGAGGATCGGGGATCGGGCGGGCGCTATCGCACGGCTGTGCGGATATCTCCCCTTCGCCCTGCGAATCGCGGCAGGTTCACTCATGGAACGGCCGGATCTCTCGGTCGAGGCGTTTGAAAAGCGTCTGGGTAGGGGAAAAGAACTGGCGGCGATGGGCGAGAAGGTGCTCGGGATCGCGGTCTCCCTCCTTACTGATGCTTTTCAACAGCGCTTCCGCCACCTCGCCGTCTTCGCCGGAGACTTCGACGCACCGGCGGCCGGGGCCGTGTGGGAGCTCGGAGAGGAAGAGACAGACGAAACGCTCGGCGCGTTCGTGCGCGGAAGTCTGTTGGAAGGGAAGGAAGGCCGTTACAAGCTCCACGACCTTGCCCGGGCGTTTGCGGCGTCGCGGCTGACAGAGGAAGAGAAGGCGCGGGGCGAGCTGCGGCATGCCGAGCTCTACTGCGGGATGCTTGGAGAAGCGGACGGCCTCTACATGCAGGGCAACGAGCACATACTAACGGGCCTCGCCCTATTCGACCGCGAGCGGCACCAGATCGCGGCTGGGCAGGCGTGGGCGGAAAAGAATCTCCAAGTGAGGGAAGAAGCCGCACGGCTGGCGAGCCGATATCTCGATGCGGGCGCATATGTGCTCAGTCTCCGCCTGTCCCCTCGGCAGTGGATCGCCTGGCTCGAAGCAGGCCGGGAGGGGGCGCAGTGGGCGAAGGATCGGGCGGCGGAAGGGAGACACCTCGGAAACCTCGGCCTCGCCTACTTCGACCTCGGCGAAACACCGCGCGCGATCGAGTACTACAAGCAGCAGCTAGCCATCACCAGCGAGATCGGCGATCGGCGCGGCGAGGGAAACGGCCTCGGAAACCTTGGCAACGCTTATTACCACCTCGGCGAAACACGGCGCGCGATCGAGTGCCATGATGCCGCCCTTGTGATCTCCCGCGAGATCGGCGACCGGCGCGCCGAAGGACAGGATCTCGGAAACCTCGGCAACGCCTACGCCAACCTCGGCGAAACACGACGTGCGATCGAGTGCTACGAGCAGGACCTCGCCATTGCCCGCGAGATCGGCGATCGGCGCGGCGAGGGGATCGCTTCGTGGAATCTGGGAGACGAGTACGAGAAGCTGGGCGAGCTCGCTCGGGCGGTCGAGATGATGCAGCTGCTGGTCGATTTCGAGCGGGAGATCGGGCACCCGGATGCCGAGAAGCATGCGGCGCGGGCGGAGGCGATTCGCGCGCGACTGGCGGGCGGGTAGCGCGGCCGTGGGAGGACGTGGGAAGGTTAGCGACGTGGCGTCTTAGCCGCCGCGGGGACCGCGACGAGGGCCGTGAGCGATGGGTCGGGGAGCCACAGGCGTGTTGCGCTGCCGGTGATAGGTGGATTGGCCGAATCCACCAGCTCGCGGCTACCGGCCACCTCCCCGCGGGTCGAGCGCAGCGATTCCACGAACGACAACACCCCTCCGCTCAGGCGCTGCAGCGGTCCTGCGATGCCGAGCACCAGTTCGTCATGAGAGAGAAGCGGTGTTACGGAGCCGAACACCACTCCGCCCCTTCGGGGAAGCGGTGCGACGAGGGCGGCCACCGGTCCGCCGGTCCGGGGGAGCGGTTCGTACCTTCCGCGCACCACTCCTCTGGCTTGGAGGAGCGGTGCAACGCTTCCGCGCACTACTCCCCTGGCGCGGGGGAGTGGTGCACAGCGCCAGCACACCACTCCCCTGGCCCAGCGGAGTGGTGCACAGCGCCAGATCACCACTCCCCTGGCCCAGCGGAGTAGTGCACAGCGCCAGATCACCACTCCCCCGGCCCAGCGGAGTGATGCAAAACGCCGGAACACCACTCCTCCGGCTCAGCGGAGTGGTGCAGAGCTCCAGATCACCACTCCCCCGGTCCAGCGGAGTGGTGTGCTGGGCCGTATTACCACTCCCCCGGCCCGGCGGAGTGGTGGGCGGAGCTCGAACACCGCTTCCCGGAACGGGCGTACCGGTGTTCGGAGTGTGTCTACCGCTCCCGCGAGCCGGCGGAGCGGTGTTGCGCCTCCGCGAGGCGGTCTTCGGGCTCGGCGGAGAGGTGGCGGGCGGCTGGGAGGTGGTGCGGCGACCGCGCGCACCGGTGACCGGGCGCCGAGCGGTGCATTTCCCTGTCGGCAAAGGACTTCGTGGGCCGGCGAGACGCCGGCGGTCCCAGGAAAAGCCTCGGTGGAGGGAACGCCTCGGACGACAAGTCTAGGGATACGATCAGGAGCCTGATTTCCTGGAGAGGCTCGCCATGCCCTCGATCGTTCGCCG
>Ga0268264_10001594_pt1 | contig 21005 bp, 19 predicted proteins | sample KBSSwiS32_FD_190357 | JGI IMG/M metagenome (GOLD analysis project Ga0268264, IMG submission 190357) | Switchgrass rhizosphere microbial communities from Kellogg Biological Station, Michigan, USA - KBS Switchgrass S3-2 (SPAdes) (version 2) | ecosystem: Host-associated > Plants > Roots >...
GGGCGTCGAGGGGTTGACGATCGACTGCGAGGGCTTGGAGGCCTTGTCGCCACCCAGCGCCGCGCTGTAGCCGGCCCGGTCGGTGGCTGCAGCCAGCGCCTGACGCACCTGCAGGTTGGTGACCCGGTTGAAGTTCGGCACCAGGTAGTTGCTGTACGGCGAGGCGAAGTCGACCGCCCGCGCGGCGACGTCCCCGGTGATCTGCGGGTACTGCGCCGGGGTCACGTTACGGGTGGAGATCGCGTTCGCGTCGTCCCCCTGGTCGGCGATCAGCCGGTCGATGACGACCTCGGCCTCGATGCCGAGCGTGAACACGAACGAGTCGGGGTTGGCCTCCCTGGTCTTGTCCTCGTTGGCGTCCCACTTCGGGTTGCGCACGAAGGTGCCACCGGTGTCCTCGTTCCACTCGCCCTGCAACATGTAGGGGCCGTCGGAGAACACCGTGAGCTGCGACTTGGCGCCCTTGTCCTGGTCCTCCCGGTAGGGGTCGAACGCCGCGAGGGCAGCGATGGCCACCGGGAAGTCCGGCCACGGCTTCTTGAACCGGTAGGTGATGGTGTTGCCGTCGCAGGTGACGGCCTTGTCGAACAGGTCCTGACCCTGACCGGTGTAGGGGCCCTTGTAGGCCGGCGAGCCGTCGGAGTCCTCGGGGATGTCGAGGTAGCCGATGATGTAGTTGGGGCCACCGGTGATCACGTCGGTCGCGAAGGTTCGCGAGACGCCGTACTTGAGGTCCTCACAGGTGACCGGCTTGCCGTCCTGCCAGACCGGCCCGTCCTTGAGCGTGAACGACCACTCGGTGGCGTCCTCGTTGGACTGACCGGTGTCGGTGGCCAGGTCTGGGATCGGCGTCGCCGCCTTGGTCGGGTCCGTCTCCCCGGGCGGGAACACCACCAGGCTGCGGTAGATCAGCCGGCCCCAGTTGGAGAGGTCACGACCGGTGTAGGTGCGCTGTGGGTCGAGGGACTGGGTCACCGACTGCTCCAGGGAGTAGATCGTCCCACCCTTGACCGCCTCGGTGCGCTTGACATCCTTGTTGGTGCTGACGTTGCCACCACCGCCCCCCGAGCTGCCGCATCCGGCGACGCCCAAGGTGAGCGCTGTGGCTGCGATGAGGACCGCCAGCCGTCTGCCCTGACCGATCACGCTGTTCTCCTTCGTGAGTCACGTGGAGCTCCGGGTGGCCGGGGCGAGCCGAGAGACCCGGCCACTCGGATTCCCCTCCGAGGGGCCTGACGCCGGGCGGACCGTCGGACCACGGTCTCGCCAGCTCCACACAGCCACCGTGTGGCCACATCCGTCGACGACGCGTGACTCATCGACGGCGTCGATGGAAATCGGCGAAAGGTGATGGTCCGGTGACCTGGCCGTGTCCGGCCCGTGACCGAAGGCTTCGTGATTCGGCTCAGGCCAGACCGAGCTCGTCGGCCTGCACGACCACCGCGCGCCGGTTGGGGAGGTCGAGCTTGGCCAGGATCGCCGAGACGTGGTGGTCGGCGGTCTTGGGCGAGATGAAGAGCCGCGCGGCGATCTCGTTGTTCGACAATCCCCGGGCGAGCAGCCGTGCGACTTCGAGCTGCCGGTTCGTCAGACCGCCCGGGTTGGCCCGGGTGCTCTCGCGAGGACGTTGGGGGACGGTGGTCAGCCCTTGCCGGCGTAGCTCAACCCGCAGGCGGTCGGCGGTGCCGACCGCGCCCATCTTGTCTAGCAGAGTGATGCCGCGGGCCTGCTCCTCCGGGTCCGGCGAGTCGGCGTACGCCATCGCCTCGTTGAACGGGTCGCCGGCGAGATGCCACCACGACGCCGCTTCGGAGTGTCGCCCGGCCACGACCAGCCGGAACGGCTCGGCGACCCCGTCGACCTCCACGGCGTGTCCCAGCCGGCGCAGCCACACGGTCAGCTGCCCCGCGGCCCATCCGGCTCCAGCCGCCGCCGCCAGCTCGGGGAGAACGCGAGGCGCGTGCTCGACGACCCGCGGGTCCGGCCGGCCCGTCATCCAGGCGACCTCGACGAGCGCCGACAGCACGGCCAGCCACCGCAGCGGCTCGTCGAGCCGCTCGGCCAGCGCCCAAGCCTCCTCCAGCTCCCTGAGCTCCAGCTCCTCACCGCGGCGCAGCGGCACCAGTGCCGCGACCAGGTGTGGCCACAGCAGAGCCAGGGGCATGGAACCGTGCTCGAGCACGGCGGCTGAGTCCTCGAGCGCGGCGTTCCAATGCCCCTTGGTGAGGTGCAGCCGCGAGCGCACGCCGGTCTGCCAGTGCCGGCAGATGGGAATGTCACGCTCGACGGTGAACGGCAGCCCCTCTTCGAGGACGCGCTCGGCCTGTCGGTAGCGGCCGTGCTCGACGTCCAGGCTCGACACGTTGGAGTAGACGGTGGAGACGAGCTCGTCGAACCCGCTCGCTCGCGCAGCCTCCAGATGGTCGAAGAGCCGGCCCCGGGCGGTCTCGTCGCCGCCGACCAGTGCGGTGGCGTCGTCGATGACCCGGCGCCGCAGCTCGAGCAGCTCCTCGGGGTGTTCGCCTACGACGGCCAGCACCTCACCGAGGCAGTCGAGGGCCAGGGCTGTATCGCTGTGCTGGTAGGCCAGGTAGGCCCGGGTCGCGCGGGCATGCCCGAAGACCAGTCTCGAGCCTGATGAGTCCGCGATCGTCGAAGCCTGGTCGAGGTGGTCCTCGGCACGCCGGAACCGTGCGTTGTAGTACTCGTAGACCCCGACTGCTGCGTGCGCCTCGGCCAGCCCGGTCTCGTCGCCGGCATCGCGCCAGAGGGGGAAGGACGCTCTCGCGCTGTCGATGGCCTCCCCGAGCAGGCCCGCCATGTACTGCTCCTCGGCGAGCTGCAGGAGCAGGGCGGCACGCTCTGAAGGAGAGGCCTGGACGAGGTGCTCGAGGGCGATGGCGAAGAAGGCAGCGGCCTCGCTGTGCGCTCCTGCGCGGGCCGCCTCGGCCGCCGCCTGTCGCGCGTACGTCGTCGCGCGGGGGCCGTCGTGCGCTGCCACCGCGTGGTGGGTGAGCACGACATGGTCGACGGTCCCGAGTCGTTCGAGGGCGTCGAGCACCCGCGCGTGCAGACGCGGACCGCCGCCGGGCGGGATGGTGCTCTCGACCGCCTGCCGGGCCAGCTCGTGCCTGAACACGATCCCGCTGGAGGTGCGAGACAGCAGCGCAGTGCCGTCGAGACGGCGCAGGGTCGGGAGGTCGACACCGAGTGCGGGCAGCACGCGGTCGTCCAGCCGGTCCGGAGCGGTGGCGACCAGCTGGAGCACGTCGAAGTCGTCCGGGGACACGTCGACGATGCGGGCCAGCACCGCGTCCCGGACCGAGGTGGGGATAGGCAGGTCCGGCTCCTTCGCCACCTCGGTGACGAAGAACGGGTTTCCCCCGGTCACCGTGTGCACCCTCTGCGCATCGAGCCCGGTGCCGTCCACGAGCTGCCTCACCGCCTCGAGGGAGAGCGCGGGAAGCGCGAACGTCTGGAAGCCGTCCAGCGTCGCCAGGTCGCCGAGCAGCCGCCTGGCGGCGTGCCGCGGCCCGATCTCGACGTCCCGGTAGGTCATCAGCAGGACCATGGGCAGCGACTCGATGCGGCGGGCGAGGAAGCGCAGCACCTCGACCGAGGCCGCGTCGACCCAGTGCAGGTCCTCCAGGAGCAGCACCGTCGGCTCGCCCTGCAGGCGGGAGTACACCTGCTCGCAGACCTCCGAGAGCATGGCGCCCTCGTGACCGATGCTGTCCGGCTCCGGCATCCCCAGGTCGCGGAACGGACCGAGGGGGCGCGGCGTGAGCAGTGGGTCGCAGTGGCCACGCAACACGCGCAGCCCGACCGCCTCGTCGCACACGGCGTCGACCAGGGTCGTCTTCCCCGCGCCGCTCTCGCCCGTGAGGGCGAAGCCGCAGCCCGGACCCCCATCGGCGACCCGCTGGATCGCAGCACGGATCGCCCCGAGCTCGCCATCACGCTCCAGCAGCGGCGTGGCCGACACGGCACTCATGCCAGCCCCAGCAGCGCCGTGCTCAGCGGCTCGCACTGGCCGCGCAACGAGCGCAGTCCATGGGCCACCCGTACCGCCGCCGCGATGAGCGAAGACCTCCCGGCCCCGCTCTCGCGCGTGACGGCGATCCCGCCGCCGTGCCTGCCGGCCGCCGAGGCGAACGCCTCCTCCAGAGCGCGGAGCTCGTGCTCACGTTCGAGCAGGTGCACGGCGTCACTGTAGATCTGCACGGAACCCGCGGCATCCCTCATCTGAGGCGATCCTTCCCGGGCCCGCCGACCAGGCGGTCCTTGCCGCTGCCACCGACCAGTCGGTCCCGTCCGCGCTCGCCGTAGAGCCGGTCCCTTCCCGAGCCGCCGGAGAGGCGGTCGTTGCCCTCGCCACCACAGACGACGTCGTTGCCGCTCGACGCCCGGACCACGTCGTTCCCGCCGAGCGCGACGATCACGTCGTCGTGCGGGGTGCCGCGCAGGTGGTCGCGGTCCTCGGTGCCCACGATGGTGGCCGGCCGCCCGTGGCAGGTGGGAACGACGACAACGGGCCCGGTGTCGCCGCGCAGCCGGTCCACCTCCGAGCCCGTGGCGTTGTTGACCGCGACGACGAAGCCGCCGGCGGGCTGGACACCCAGCCCGGTCGCCACGACGCCGCCCACGGCCGGTAACCCGAACTCCGGGTCCACCTTCCCGTCGGAGTCCACGGCCGCGAGGACTGGGCCGCGGTCCACGCTGGAGACCGCGATCACGAACCCGCCGCCATGCGCCACCAGCTCCTGGCCCTGCTCGAAGTCACCGCCGATCCCGAGGGTGGCCCCAGCACCGAAGCCGAAGGTCGGGTCCACGTGGCCGGTGCCGTCCAGCCGCACGACCACCGGCACGTCGCGGCTCGCCCCTGCCGGGAGCGTCTGGGTGAGGACCACCACGCGACCGTCCGGCTGGAGGACGAGGTCACGGCCGTCGAAGACGGTTCCGGGGATGTCCACCTCGCCGCCGCCGAAGGCGGGGTCGTCGGAGCCGTCGGCGCGCAGCCGGTAGACAGGCGCTCCGGTGGTGCCGGCGTAGCTTCCGGTGGCCACCACCTTGCCGTCCGGCTGGACGGCGACGGCACGGATGTCGCGGAAGTACGTCGCGCCGCCCACCAGCCGGAGCCCGTCACCGTCGAACGTCGGGTCGGGTGCACCCACGGGCGTCAGCCTCGCCACGTAGGCGCGGGCGCCGTTGCTGGTGAACCCGCCGACGACCACGGAGCCGTCGGGCGCCAGAGCGACCGCGCCGGCCCACTCCTTCGCTCCCGCGTCCGGCACGGTGGCGAAGCCGTCGTCGCTGAACGTGGGGTCCGGCGTCCCGTCGGCGAGGAGCCGCCAGACCGCGGCGTCCTGGCCGGCGCTCGTCTCGCCTGCCACGAGGATCCGGCCGTCGGGCTGCACCGCGACCGCCTGCGCTCGCTCCTCGAACCCCGCGACCCCGGCCAGTCGGCGGACGCCGAACGAGGGGTCGGGCCGTCCGTCGGGCGTCAGCCTCGCGGCAAACGCGTGGACGACACCAGCGTCGAGCACCTGGCCGACGACCACGACGGACCCGTCCGGCTGCACCGCAAGGTCGTCGACCCGCGCGACGCCGTCGGCGTCGATGACCGCGCGACCGCCGTTGCCGAAGGACGGGTCGAGCTCCGCCGACGCCGCGTCGGCCGAGGGGCCGGGCGCGGTGACCAGGACCGCGAAGAGTGCGTAGGCCAGCACCCGCCTCATGGCCGCACCTCGTCGTGCTGGGGACCGCCGGCCAGGCGGTCCTTCCCGGTGCCTCCGGCGAGCCGGTCCTTGCCGCCCTCGCCGTACAACCGGTCCTTGCCCATGCCACCCGAGACCTTGTCGTTGCCGTCACCACCGCAGACGACGTCGTTGCCACCGAGCCCCTTGACCCGGTCGTCGCCCGCCAGGGCGACGATCACGTCCGACTTCTGGGTGCCCTTGAGCCGGTCCCCGCCAGGGGTACCAACGATGGTGGCCGGTCGGCCGGCACAGGAGACCGAGGAGCCGATCTGGCCGCCTCCACCGGTCGGGTGCGCCACCGTCGGGTCGAGGTAGCGCAGCACCAACGCATCAGTGGAGAGCTCCGAAACCGGTCCGGCCGCGATGACGTCGCCGTCGGACTGCACCGCAGTGGCGGTCACGGACTCGAGATCGCCCGGGTACACGACTCCCCCGTCGCCGAAGACCGGGTCGAGCCCCCCGTCCCGGCCGAGCAGCGCGAGGAAGGCCCGGCCGCCACCGGTGCTCGTGCGACCACTCACCAGGACCCGGCCGGCGGCGAGCGGCAGCACGGTGTTGACCGTCTCGGACCCACCCAGGTCGAGTCGGGCCCCGCTCGGCCCACCGAACGTCGGGTCCACGTGGTCGCCGTCGAGGTGCGCGACGCGGATGTCGGTCGACGAGGCATCGACCCCGGCGACCACGACCGACCCGTCCTCCCGGAAGGCCATGTCCACTCCGCTCGGCAGCGTTCCGGGCACGGTGACGTGGCCATCGGGGTGGAAGCTCTTGTCCAGATTGCCCACGACGTCGTAGCCCCACACATCGAGCGGCTGGCCGGCCTCGACCCCGGTCGCCACGATCCGCGAGTCCGGGCGGACGAGGACCCGCCTCAAGGTGTCGAACCCTGGGTAGACCCAGATCTGGGTGCCGACTGTGTTCCAGGTGGTGTCGGGCGTGCCATCGGTCTTCAGCCGCCAGATGGTGCGGTCGCTGCTGCCGTAGTAGGTCGTCGCGCCGACCGCCACGACCCGACCGAAGGGGAAGGCGGCGACGTCCAGAACCGTCTCGTAGCCGCCGTTGTCGAGCTCGGCCAGGCCCATGGCGCCGAAGCTGCCGTCGCGGACGCCTGACGGCAGCAGCCGCCAGACCGTCCCATCGCCGTTCTCGCTGGTCCTACCGCCGACGAGGATCTTCCCGTCCGGCTGGACCGCCACCGAGCTGGCCACGTCGTTGGCGCCCTTGATGTCGAGGTGGACCAGCCCGAAGTCGGCGTCGTACCTGCCGTCCTCGCCCAGCCGGAAGACCACACCGTCGGTCCCCTGCGCCGGCGTGACGACGGTGCTGACGCCGACCATCCCGCCTCCCGGCACCCGGGCGAGGTCGACCGCGAAGTCCGAGCTGACGCCGTGGACGTCTGCGCGCCCGGCGCTGCCGAAGCCCGGGTCGAGAGCCGCGGTCGCCGCTCGGCCGGTGCCAGCGATCGACAGCGCCCCGCCTGTCAGCGCGAGGGTCAACGTCGCCAGCAGGCGGCGAGAACGTGAGGTGGTCATGCCGAGGCTCCCTGTCGCGTGCGCGCGAGCGCGCGCTGGTGAGTGATGTCGCGCTGCGGACCGCCGACCAGGCGGTCCTTGCCACTGCCGCCGACGAGCCGGTCCTTGCCGCGCTCGCCGTACAGCCTGTCCTTGCCGGCCCCGCCGGAGACCTTGTCGTTGCCCCCGCCACCGCAGACGACGTCGTTGCCGCCGAGCCCTTTGACCCGGTCGTCGCCCGCCAGGGCCACGATCACGTCCGCCTTGCTGGTGCCCCTGAGGAGGTCGGGGCCGGCGGTGCCGACGATGGTCGCCGGCCGGCCGTCGCAGACCGGCCGGGTGGCCGGCGAGGGCGAGTACGACCCGATGAAGCGGTGGACCACCGCGCTCGCCACCGTCTGGTCGTCCTCTCCGGTCACGAGGAACTTCCCGTCGGGCTGCACGACGATGCCCGCCAGGTCGACCGAGCCGTCGGTGACGAAGTGGATGCCGCCCGGGCCGAACGCCTGGTCCCGGGCACCGCTGCTGTCGAGCCGGAACAGCATCCCCCTGCTATCGGCCGTGGTCGCGCCGGAGCCGATGACCTGGCCCGACGCGGTCACGGCGATGGAAGTCAGGGACTCGACTCCGCCGAGGTCGAGACGAGCGCCGGAAGGACCTCCGAAGCTGGCATCGACGGTCCCGTCGATCTCCAGGCGGGCCACCACGATGTCTCTGTCGGTCTGCGAGATGCCGAGCTCGCCCGCCACCAGGATCCGGCCGTCCGGCTGGACCGCGAGGGCGGATCCGACGCTGCTGGTGCCGGGCACGGTGGCGGCGCCGTCCCCGTCGAAGCCCGGATCGGGTCGGCCGGCGTCGGTCAACCTGCGCACGGTGAGGTTCGTGGCGCCCGATTCGGTGCCGGTGACGAGGACCTTGCCATCGGGCTGCAACGCGACCGCCCAGCCTCGGTCGACACCCACGCCACCCAGGCCGATCGCTCCGTCCTGGTCGAAGGTGACATCCGGGGTGCCGTCCTCGTTGAGCCGGTAGACAGCGATCTGCCCGCCATCGGACGACGTCTCCCCGACCGCGACGATCTTGCCGTCGGGCGTGATCGCCACGTCGCTGAGCTCCTCGTCGCCGAGGCTGTCGATGGTGGCCACCCCGTCGCCGCTGAAGCTCGGGTCGGGCGCACCGGACGGCAACAGCCGCCAGACGACTCCGTCATCGTTCTTGGACGTCGAGCCGACGACCACGATCTTGCCGTCCGTCTGGACCGCGACCGCCCGGGCAAGATCTTGGCCGTCCTGGTAGGCCAGTCGGCGCACCCCGAAGCCTTCGTCAACCCTGCCGTCGGCGGTGATCCTCGCGGCGAACCCGTCCCACTCCTTTCCGACGCCGATCACGAAGCCCACTGCGATCACCGAGCCGTCGGGGGCCAAGGCCAGGTCGAGGCCGTCCGCCGGCAGCCCGGCGCCGTCGATGACAACGCGGCCGGCGACCCCGAAGCTCGGGTCGAGGTCGGCCGGCACCGCGCCTGCCGGCACGACGCCGAGCAGGCCGACCGCGACCGCCGAGCTGCCGGCCGTCAGGATCCGGCGGGTACGCCGGCGCGCCCGCGTGGCCCGCGGGGTGTTCTGATCCGCCGCAGAGGGCCGGCGGGATGCCATGGTGTGCATGGTTGAGCTCCGTTGCAGTCCGTTGGTCAGAGGTTGGGGTGCCGGGCGCGACCCGGGGGTCGCGCCCGGCGGTGGTGCGGAGCGCCCGCTCAGGAGCGCTGGGTGGTGGTGTCACGGTCCGGGCCGCCGACCAGGCGGTCCTTCCCGGTGCCGCCGACGAGCCGGTCCTTGCCCCGCTCGCCGTACAGCCGGTCCTTGCCCCCGGCGCCGAGGAGCGTGTCGTTGCCGTCCCCCCCGCAGATGACGTCGTCGCCGCCGAGGCCCTTGACCTTGTCGTTGCCGCCGAGTGCGACGATGACGTCGGCCTTCGCGGTGCCCTTGAGCCGGTCCTTGCCGGCGCTGCCGACGATGGTGGCGGGCCTGCCCTCGCAGGTCGGCACTGCCGGCGGGCTCGTGGTGACCCCGACGAGGCGGGCGATGACGGCGTCCTGGTCGTCCTTGCCGTTGTTGCCGACCACCAGGAGCTTGCCGCCCTCCTGGACCTCGATGTCCCACGCGTCGGGGACCACCTTGAGACTCGTCGCGACGAACACGCCGTCCTCGGCGAAACCCGTGTCGAGGTGACCGGCCGCGTCGAGCACGACGACGAGCCCGTCGCCGTTGATCCCGGTCCAGCCGAACGCGGCGACGGCGCCGCCGGGCAGCAGAGCAAGGCGGGTGAAGTACTCGCTACCGCCCAGCGACAGGCTGAAGCCCGCGGAGCCGGCGAAGCCCGCGTCGAGGGCACCCGAGGGAGTCAGCTTCACGACCTTGCCGGCCCGTGCACTGGGCGTGGGTGCCTGGCCTGCCACGACGATGGAGCCGTCCGCCTCCAGGGCGAGGTCGAAGAGGCCGGCACTGGTGTCGGGGACATCGGCGATGCCGTCCCCGCCGCCGAACGTCGGGTCCAGGGGTCCGGTCGCGGTGAGGCGGCGTACGGTGCCCGAGGTCTCGCCAGCGAAGCTGCCGGTGAGGAGGATCTTGCCGTCCGGCTGGACCCCGACCGCGATGCCGTAGTCGCTGCCGACGCCTCCGACGCCGAGCGCGCCGTCGGTGTCGAAGCTGGTGTCGAAGGCACCGGTGTCGGTGAGGCGATAGACCGCCGCCTGTCCGCCGTCGGCGCTGGTGCTCCCGAGGACGACGACGGTCCCGCCCGGGCCGGTCGCGATGTCGGAGACGACCTCGCTGCCGAGGCTGTCGATGATCGTGTAGCCCTTGCCGCCGCCGAACGACGGGTCCAGCTCGCCCGTGGGCAGCAGGCGCCAGACGCCGATGTCGTACGGCGGGCCGAGGTTTCCGGCCACCAGGACCTTGCCGTCTCGTTGGACCGCCACGGCCCGCGCCATGGCGCTCTGGTAGCCCGTGACCGAAAGGATCCGCTCACCGAACGCCGCGTCGCGTGAGCCGTCGGCATTGCGCCCCACAACGATGGCGCCGTAGCTGCCGTTGCCGTCGAGGTTGAAGTCGCCGACTGCGTAGATCTTGCCGTCCGTTCCGACCGCGGACTCCTGGATCCGGTCGTAGCCGGCGTGGTCGACCACCGCCCGGCCCCCGACACCGAAGCCGGTGTCGAGGGCGCTGCTCGCGGCCTGCGACGACGGCCCGGTGAGCGCCGCCGCCGCGACGGCCAGCACGGTGGCGACGAACCGAAGCGGTGTGGCGGTCACGAGCCACCCGCCGTGTGCGGGCCGAACTCGCTGGCGACCGCGGTCACCTTGTTGGCCGGGAAGCCGCCGCGCCGGGCGTGCTCGAAGATGGTCTCGGCGTCCTCAGCGTCGTGGACGCAGTAGATCTTGTCGCCGGCCACGTAGCTGGTCACCCACGTGTACGGCACGCCCAGCGACGCGACGGCCTCGTTGGAGGTCTTGGCGATCTCGGCGAGCTGGTCCTGGGTCAGGTTCTCCGCGCCGGGGATCTCGCGCTCGATGACGAAACGGGTCATGGTCCTGCTCCTCTTGGGTCATTCCCGGCGACCCGGTGTCGCCGGCGTGACCCAACCCTCCGGCCCGCGGAGCCCTCCCCACATCGGAGCAATTCCCCAGGTTGCGGTCCGACTGTTTACGCCGGGTGGCGACGTGGCACCGGAACCCTAGGGAGGGGCCGCCGTGCAAGGGACGGCCCGGGAGGGAGCAGACCCATGTCCGAGGACGCCGAGGGGCCGCTGACGCACGACCTGCCGTGTGTGCGGTGCGGCCACGCCGCACACCCCTATCTGGTGTGCGGGGACGGGTGCGACTGCGAGCCGACTCGGATGCCCGGGCAGGGGCTGCTCACCCCGCATTGATCCATGGCTGCGGCCGGGGCGTCAGCCGGCGACGAGCGTGTCGACGTCCGATCCGCTGGCGAGGTCGCCGCACTCGACGAGGGCGGCGTCGTGCTCCGCGAGGTAGTCACGGGCGCCGGCGTCGCCTGTGGCGACGCCGGCAACCCGCTGCCAGTGGACTCGTCCGAGGACCACCGGGTGTCCGGGGCGGCCGTGGTACGACGCTCGGGCGAGGGCCTCGTCTCCCTCGCGCTCAGAGAGCACGCGTCGTACCACGGCCGCGGTCAGGTCGGGCAGGTCGACCAGGCTCACCACGGCGGCCTCGGCGTCGCTGCCCTTCAGCGACTCCAGACCGGATCGTAGTGAGGCCGACATGCCCTTGTCCCAGTCATGGGCGATGACGACGTCGACGCCGAGGCCGTCGAGGAGGCTGACCGCCTCGTCGGCCCCGGCGCCGAGCACCACCGTCACCCCGTCGCATCCACCATCGCTCAGGACCTCCACCGCGCGCTGGAGCCACGACGTCCCGTCAGCGTCGCGCACCAGCGCCTTGGGCCGGCCCATACGGGTCCCGGCGCCGGCGGCGAGGAGGAGGCCTTGAGTGCTCAGTGGACGAACGCTTCCTTGAAGACCTGCTGGAGGTCGCTGGTGGCCGGTCCGCTGTAGCCGCACATCGAGACCGAGCCCTGGTAGGCGGAGACCAGGTAGCTCTGGCCCACCTGGAAGGTCGAGGAGCTGGTGAGGATCTTCGCGAAGCTGGCTGGCGGTGCCGTCAGCTGCACGGTCTGGCCGACCTGGCCCTGGTAGACGTCGGTGGCCTGGAAGGTGACCGTGTCGCCCTCGACCGAGGTGACCATGCCCTGGAACGCCTGGTCGTACTGCGCGAGGATCTGGGGCGTCAGCCTGGTGCACCTGTCCTGCAAGGGCGCGGCCTTCAGCTGCGTGGTCTGGCCCTTGATCGGGGCGGTGTCGGGCGCCTTCGGGACGTGGGTGGTCGTGTCTCGGCCGGCCTGGGGCGGGTTGGCGTCGTTGCCGGTCAGGCCGGCGACGGCGACGGCGCCGCCCGCACCGATCACGCCGACCGCGGCGGCGGCGACCAGCCACGTGGCGCGGGTGCGCCGGCGCGGCACGGTGGCCAGCGGCTCGGCCGGCCGAACGTCGAGATCTGCGCTCATGATGTCCTCCAGGAGCATCGAGAGAGCGGCCGGGTCGGCCGGGGCGAGGGAACCGGCGGGGTCACCGCCACGCAACAGCGCACGCAGCCGGTCGTCGCCGTCGAAGTCCTGGGCGTCGAAGTCCTGGCCGTCGGTGTCGAAGTCGCTCATGGTTCCCTCCCTTCTCTCGCTCCTTCATGTCCGGCGGCGGCGTCGATCTTTCGCAGCTCTTCGACGAACCTGCCCCTGGCCCGGTGCAGGCGGATGCTCACCGCGTTGGGTGTGGTGCCCAGGACCGCCGCGATCTCGCTCGGGCCGAGCTGCTCCCAGGCCCACAGCCTGAGCAGGTCGGCCTCCTCCGGTCGCAGCGCCGCGAGTGCGGTGGTGACCCGCTCGTCGGGCTCGTCGGCCTCGCGCGTGGCCTCGTCGGGCCGGTCCACGACAGTGATCCGCGCCGCCAGCCGGACCTGGCGCCGGTCGCCGCGCTGGATGTTGGCCAGGCAGTTGCGCGCGACGCCGTAGACCCACGGCAGAGCATGCTCCGGGACGTGGTCCAGCCGGCGCCAGCAGACCAGCAGCGTCTCGGCCAGCACGTCCTCGGCGGTGTCGGGGTCGGTACGCCGGGCCAGGAAGCGCCGCACCGGCTCGACCACCTCCGCGGCCAGGGCCTCGAACCGCGCTCGCGCGTCGTCGTCCTGCTCCTGGGCCACGTCCCAAGCCTCACACAGACGACGAAGATGACGCCGACCCGCCCGTACAGAACAGGCGGGTCACCCACAAACGACGCCGACCCGCCCGTACAGAACAGGCGGGTCACCCACAAACGACGCCGACCCGCCCGTACAGAACGGGCGGGTCAGCGAAGGTGTTACGAGGAGCGGTGGATCAGAAGTCCATGCCGCCCATGCCGCCGTCGCCACCGGGCATCGCGGGAGCCTTCTCGGGCTTGTCCGCGACGACCGCCTCGGTGGTGAGGAAGAGCGCCGCGATGGAGGCGGCGTTCTGGAGCGCGCTGCGGGTCACCTTGGCCGGGTCGATGATGCCCGCGGCCAGCATGTCGACGTACTCGCCGGTGGCCGCGTTGAGGCCGTGACCGGCCTGCAGGTTGCGCACCTTCTCGGCCACGACGCCGCCCTCGAGACCGGCGTTGATCGCGATCTGCTTGAGCGGGGCCTCAGTCGCGAAGCGCACGATGTTGGCGCCCACGGCCTCGTCGCCGGACAGGTCCAGCTTCTCGAAGGCCACGTCCGCTGCCTGCACCAGGGCCACGCCGCCGCCGGCGACGATGCCCTCCTCGACGGCTGCCTTCGCGTTGCGGACGGCGTCCTCGATGCGGTGCTTGCGCTCCTTGAGCTCGACCTCGGTGGCCGCGCCGACCTTGATGACGGCCACGCCGCCGGCCAGCTTGGCGAGGCGCTCCTGGAGCTTCTCGCGGTCGTAGTCGGAGTCGGACTTCTCGATCTCGGCGCGGATCTGGTTGACCCGGCCCGCGATCTGGTCGGTGTCGCCCGCGCCCTCGACGATGGTGGTCTCGTCCTTGGTGATGACGACCTTGCGGGCCTGGCCCAGCAGCTCGACACCGGTCGACTCGAGCTTGAGGCCGACCTCCTCGGAGATGACCTGGCCACCGGTCAGGATCGCGATGTCCTGGAGCATGGCCTTGCGGCGGTCACCGAAGCCCGGAGCCTTGACGGCGACGGACTTGAAGGTGCCGCGGATCTTGTTGACGACCAGGGTCGAGAGCGCCTCGCCGTCGACGTCCTCGGCGATGATCAGCAGCGGCTTGCCGGACTGCATGACCTTCTCGAGCAGCGGGAGCAGGTCCTTGACGCTCGAGACCTTCTGGTTGGCGACGAGGATGTAGGGGTCCTCGAGCACGGTCTCCATGCGCTCGGGGTCGGTGACGAAGTAGGCCGAGATGTAGCCCTTGTCGAACCGCATGCCCTCGGTGAGCTCGAGGTCGAGGCCGAAGGTGTTCGACTCCTCGACCGTGATGACGCCTTCCTTGCCGACCTTGTCCATCGCCTCGGCGATGATGTCGCCGACGGTCGGGTCGGCGGCGGAGATCGACGCGGTCGCGGCGATCTGCTCCTTGGTCTCGATCTCGGTGGCCATGCTGAGCAGCTGCTCGGACACGGCGGAGACGGCGGCCTCGATGCCGCGCTTGAGGCCCATCGGGTTCGCGCCGGCGGCGACGTTGCGCAGCCCCTCGCGGACCATGGCCTGGGCGAGCACCGTCGCGGTGGTGGTCCCGTCACCGGCGACGTCGTCGGTCTTCTTCGCGACCTCCTTGACGAGCTCGGCGCCGATCTTCTCGTAGGGGTCCTCGAGCTCGATCTCCTTGGCGATGCTCACACCGTCGTTGGTGATCGTGGGGGCGCCCCACTTCTTCTCGAGCACGACGTTGCGGCCCTTGGGACCGAGGGTGACCTTGACGGCGTCGGCGAGGGTGTTCATGCCCCGCTCCAGACCCCGTCGGGCCTCCTCGTTGAAAGCAATCAGCTTAGGCATGACTGGTGCTGTTCCTCACGCTTGAAAGGTTCAGGTGGCTGTCACTCTCATGGCGAGAGTGCCAGCGTCATGTTTAGCACTCGACCCCTGCGAGTGCAAGCAGAGTTCGCCCTCAGCCGACGAGGGCCGAGGCGGCCAGCGCGACCACGGCTGCGCAGCCGACGACGATCAGCAGCCCACCCCGGTCCGCCCGGTGCCTCCACCCCCAGCCGACGGCCACCGCGGCCAGGACCAGCCCGCCCACGACGAACTCGCCCCCATGGGCGTTGGTGCCCCACGTCGTCCCGACGGCGACGGCGAGCAGCCAGGCCAGCGGGTGCCGCGTCGGCGGCCGCCCGACCAGCGTGGAGGCGAGCGCCGCGGTGATGACCGCGACACCGACGTACCAGACCCAGTGCCCGACCTGCTCGTCCCACAGGTGCGCGGTCGGCGACGGGTCAACGTTGCCGACCGAGTTCGCCGAGAGGTGCACGCCGTGCCCGGTGGTGTAGAGCCACGAGCCGACGGCGAACCACAGGTACGTCGCGCGCGACACGCTCGCCGAGAGCAGCGCCCCCAAGGCCGGCAGCAGCACCACGAACGGCACCAGCAGGTCGAGCCAGTCGGTCACTCGGGTGCCGCGGCCGGCGTCACCCAGCCCGTGTGGCAGCGAGCCGAGGTGGTGGCACAGCGAGTAGGAGATGGCCGTCACCACCAGGGGTACGTCGCGGCGCGGCACGCGCACATGATGCCGGGTGCCTCCCCGATCGCGACTCGGCCACGGCGGCGGTGACCCCTCAACCGGCGAGCTGCCTCGAGGGGTTGAGCAGCCACCGCCGCTCGGGCGTGCCGGCAAGGACACGCGGGGTGGCGGTGGGTCCTCACCCGGTCTCGGCGTGCAAGGCGTTGAGAGGTCACCGCCACCTGGGCCGGGGAGCGCCCCCAGTTTCCGACGGGTCAGCGTCAGGAGCTCTCGCGCACGACCAGGCGGGTCGCGAGCAGCCGGGGCGCGGTGGGCTCGTCGGGGTGGCGCATCGCCTCCAGCAGCAGGGCGACCATCTCGCGGCCCATCTGCTCCGGCGACTGGTGCACGGTCGTGAGCGGCGGGTGCGTCGACTGGGCCAGCGGCGCGTCGTCGAAGCCGACGACGGCCACGTCGCGCGGCACCTCCCGACCGGCCTCGCGGAGCACCCGGAGCGCGCCAGCCGCCATCGGGTCGTTGGCAGCGAAGACAGCGTCCAGGTCTGGGCACCGCGAGAGGAGAACGCGCATCGCGGTCTCGCCGCTGCTCTGGCTGAAGTCGCCGTGCACCACCAGGTCCTCGTCGGCCTCGAGGCCAGCCGCGGCGAGACCCGCGAGGTAGCCCTGGTGGCGGGTCCGGCCCACGACCATGTCGACGGGGCCGGTGATGGTCGCGATCCGCTTGCGGCGCCGGTGCACGAGGTGGTCGACCGCGAGCCGGGCGCCGAGGACGTTGTCGACGTCGACGTAGGGGCCCTGCTGGTTCTCGATCGCCCGGCCGCCGAGGACCACGGGCAGGCCGCGGAGCCGGATCCGGTCGGGCAGGGTGTCGTCGTCGTGGAGCGAGAGCAGGAGCACGCCGTCGACGTGCTGGCGGCTCAGGTAGTCGTCGAGCCGGCCGTGGCGTTGCGTGGTGTGCGCGAGCAGCAGGACCAGCTGCAGCCCCGCATCGCTGAGCGCGGTGCCGATCCCCCGCACGACCCCGGCGAAGAACGGCTCGCCGAAGACCCGCTCCTCCGACTCGGCGATCACCAGCGCCACCGCGTCGGTGCGCTGGGTGACCAGGGTCCGGGCGGCCCGGTTGGGCACGTAGCCGAGCTCAGCGATAGCGCCCTCCACGGCCTGGCGCGCCTTCTCCGAGACCTTGCTGCTGCCGTTGATGACCCGGGACGCCGTACCTCGGCCCACACCGGCAGCGGCAGCCACTTCTTCGAGGGTCGGCCGGGTGCGCGGCTGCCGCGTCATTGCGTCAGTATCCCGTCTGGTCGCGACCGGCGGGCCCGGTCTGTCGAGGGGCCCGGACCCGCCGGTCGAGTAGGAGGTGCCGGCCGGGGCCGGGAGCGCGGTGGGAGCGCTCCCAACATCTTGGCCAGCGCCCCCGCCGCTGTCAAGGGTCGGGGCTGTCACAGGGCGAAGCTGGCCACGTCGTAGCTGCCGCGGATCCTGGACACCACAGCGAAGTCGTGGGTCCCCACCCGCCAGGCGACCAGCAGCGGGTGGCTCTGGCGCGACTCGTAGACAACCGTCTCGTCGCCGAGCCAGCCGGCCACCGGGCAGCACTCCTTGTATCTGCTGTCGGTTCCGTTGCCGGCCAGCCAGGTGAACGCGAGGATCTTCTGCTGGTCACCCCTCCCGACGACCAGGAACTCCGGGTCGGCCAGGTCCGTGCCCGGATCTCGTACGGGAAGTGGGACACCCATCCCCCAGCTGGTCGCGTCGCCGTGGACGTCGCCGTAGTGCTGGGCCGTCGAAGGGTCGAACTCCGGCAGCACCATCGGCGACCCGGCGACCGTCCCAGTCGACCACTGCCCCGTGGCGATCGTGAAGATCGCCTGCTGGTGGATGTCCTGGTTGAACACGAGCCTCGTGCCGTCATGGGTCAGCATCCAGGTGCTGGTCGGGAAGTAGGAGTAGCCGTTCGGCTTGACCACCTTGTGCAGGCGGGAGACATCGACGGTGCGCAGCTCGCCTGCAGGGCCCACGAGCACCACCGACCGACCGCGCGCGAAGGCAGCCACCGCGCGGTCGAGCTCACCGGCCACGTAGGGCTGGGCGACGGCGAGGTCGATGTCGGTGGGAAGCGGTGAGTCGATTGCAGGCAGGTCCTGTTCCTCGTGCTGGTCCGGGCTCCACCACACCGGCACGCCCTGGTAGGTCGCGTCCGGAGCGGTGTTCGGCCGCTCGGAGCCGTCCGTGATGCCCTGGCCGGGCGGCGGCTGGGGAGGGGTGGAGCCGAGGACGGCGATGCCGGCTGACACGCCGACGGTCGCGGCGACCAGGCCGGCGGCGGCGCCGAGCCGGTGCCGGCGGCGTACGACGCGGGCCGCCTGCCAGGCGCGGCCGGAGTAGTCGGCCATGGTCTCGTCGGCGACCCGCTCGCGCAGCAGCTCGCGCAGTCGTTCCTGGGTCATGTCACGTCCTCCAACAGCTCGGCCAGCTCCGGCGCGGCGTCGCGCAACCGCGCCAGGGCGGCATGGGTCTGGCTCTTGACGGTGCCGGTGCTGACGCCCAGCGCGGTGGCGGTGTCGCGCTCGCTGAGGTCGTCGTAGAACCGGAGCACGATCGTCGCCCGCTGGCGCGGGGTCAGCTGGGCGAGTGCCCGGTCGATCAGCAGCCGGCGGTCGACGACCGCTCCCGGCCCGGCCGACGTTTCGTCGTGGCCGTCGAGCCGCACCTCACGCCGGTGCTTGCGCCACCAGGAGATGTTGGCCCGCACCATCACCTGCCGGGCATAGGCGTCGGGGTGCTGGTCGCGCAGCCGCGACCAGCGAACGGCGACCTTGGTGAGCGCGTCCTGGACCAGGTCCTCGGCGCGGTGGTGGTCACCGCACAGCAGCACCGCAGTGCGCAGCAGCGCCCGCTGCCGCTCGCTCGCCCAGCGGGTGAACGACGCGGCGGCGTCCGGGTCCGTCACATGCCTAGAACGTCTCGGCCGCGCAAAAGGTTGGTGACCGCATGGGCGAACGCCTCGGCCGGCGCCGGATCGACGTCGAGGTAGAGGCCGGGCTCGATCAGCTCCAGCTCCCCGAGCACCCAGGCCTGCTGCCAGCGCATCAGGTCGACCCGGGCGTAGACAGGAGGGCAGCCGAAGAGCTCACCGACGTGCGCGACCGCCCGCTCGGCCAGCGCGGCGCGCTCGGGGTCGAGGCGAGCGGGGACCGAGCTGCCGCCGTACTCCTCGTGCACGCGCACCTCGTCGCCGCCGGGGAGCTTGTCGACCTGCGAGACCGCCCGGCCCGCGAGCACGAAGACCGAGCTCTCGCCCACGGTCCGGACCGACTCCACCAGTGGCTGAACCACCCAGGGTCCGTCGCCCAGCCGCTGCGCGTCGTGGGGTCCGTCGACCACGACGAGCCCCACGCCGCTCGCCCCGACCCGGGGCTTGACCACACATCGTCCCCAGCGGCCCGTGAAGGCGCCGAGCTCGGCTCGGTCGGCGAGGAGCGCAGTCGGCACGTGCGGCAGGTCCAGGTCGACGAGGTAGGCCTTGTTGGCGTTCCACGCGAACACCTCCGCCCCGTTGAGCAGGAGCGTCCGCGACTCGACGCGGCGTGCCCAGGCGAGGAACTCCTCGACTCGCCGGTGGTAGTCCCATGTCGACCGCACCGCGACCAGCTCGGCCGCCGACCAGTCGACCGACGGGTCGTCCCGGACGACCCAGGCCGGCTCCACCCCGCACGCTCGCAGCGCCGCGGTCAGCAGCCCTGCCCCGGGCTCGCCGGCCGGCAGGCCCGCGCTCGTCGCCAGAAAGATCCGAGGCAGCTGTCGAAATCTCTGGGGCCCGTCCGTCATCGCGGTGACAGCATGACAAACGACGAGAGGAAGACCATGACCGAGTACGTCGTCCTGCTCCCCGGTGACGAGTCCCAGTGGGAGCAGACCCCGCAGGCCGACAAGGAGGCCATGTACGCCGTCCACCGCCAGTTCGCCCAGGCGCTCGAGGAGCGCGGCCACAAGGTGACCGGCGGCAGCGAGCTGGCCAGCTCGCGGGAGGCCAAGGTGCTGCGCACCGACGCCGAGGGCAACCACACCATCACCGACGGCCCCTACGCCGAGACCGTCGAGCAGCTGACCGGCTTCTACATCGTCGAGTCCGAGGACCTCGACGACCTGCTCGAGGTCTGCAAGATCCTCGGCCGGGCAGAAGGCGCCATCGAGGTCCGGGCGGCGGTGGGCGGCTCGGCCTCGTGAGGTTCCTGGTCCTGATGGCCGAGGAGGACCACTTCGACCGGTGGGAGGCCGCCACGCACGAGGAGCAGCAGGCCTTCTTCGACGGGCTGGCGGCGTTCACGGCCGCGGTCCGCGAGCGCGGCGCGGTGCTGGCGGGCGAGGCGCTCTCGCGACCGGAGCAAGCGGTGACCGTGCGCGGCGAGTCCATCACGGCGGGCCCCTACGCCGAGACCGTCGAACAGGTCGGCGGGTTCTACCTCGTCGACCTGCCGAGCCGGGACGACGCGGTCGACGCCGCCCGGCTGCTGCGGGTGCCGTCGGTCGAGGTCCGCCCGATCCTCGAGGTCCAGGGCTGAGCCCCGCGGAGGCGCTCGCCACGGCGCTGCGCGACGAGTGGGGCCGGCTGCTGGCCCTGCTCGTCGCGCGCTACCGCCGGCTCGACCTCGCCGAGGACGGGCTGGCCGACGCCTTCGAGGCGGCCGCCCGGTCCTGGCCCAGCGACGGTCCGCCCGCCAACCCCGGGGCCTGGCTGCTCGTCGCGGCCCGCCGCCGGATCACCGACCGCCTGCGCGCCGAGGCGGTCGCCAACCGCAAGCTCCCGTTGCTCGCCGTGGAGGCGACGCTGACCGAGGAGGCACAGCGCACCATGGCCGACCCCGGCGAGCCGGGTGGGGTCGCCGACGAGCGGCTCCGGCTGGTGCTGCTCTGCGCCCATCCGGCACTGGCGCGTGAGGCTGCCGCCGCGCTGACCCTGCGGCTGGTCCTGGGCGTCTCGACCGAGGACCTGGCTCGGCTGTTCCTGGTGCGCACCTCGACCATGGCCGCCCGGCTGACCCGAGCCCGACAACGGCTGGCCGGCGAGTCGTTCGCCGTCCCGACCGGCGCGGCGCTGGCCGATCGGGTCCAGGTCGTCGCCGAGGTCGCCTACCTCGCGTTCACCGCCGGCTACGCGCCCGGCTCCGGAGCGGACGTGCTGCGGGCCGACGTGGCGGGCGAGGCGATCCGGTTGGTCCGGGTGCTGCGCGAGGTCATCCCCGACCCGGAGCCGGAGGTGGACGCGCTGCTCGCGCTGATGCTCCTGCAGCACTCGCGCCGCCAGGCCCGCGTGGCGGACGGTCGCCTGGTGCTACTGCCCGACCAGGACCGGCGGCGCTGGGTCGGCACCGAGATCGCCGAGGCGGTGGAGCTGCTCACCCCGCTCGCGCACGCCGCGCCCGCGCCGTACCTCCTCCAGGCGCTGATCGCGGCCGAGCACGCGATCGCGCCGTTCGCCTCGG
>Ga0268264_10001600_pt1 | contig 20943 bp, 16 predicted proteins | sample KBSSwiS32_FD_190357 | JGI IMG/M metagenome (GOLD analysis project Ga0268264, IMG submission 190357) | Switchgrass rhizosphere microbial communities from Kellogg Biological Station, Michigan, USA - KBS Switchgrass S3-2 (SPAdes) (version 2) | ecosystem: Host-associated > Plants > Roots >...
GGGCTACGGAGAGTGCATCGACTCCTTCTTCGCCTTCGGGCTCTTCGCCGTGGGCGTGCGGTCGGGCTACTTCCCCGTTGCCCTGACGGACATCTTCGACCCGATCCTGCAGGAGGAGGCCCGACACGTCCTCTTCATCGTGAACTGGGCGGCGTACCTGCGGGCGCGCATCCGGCCCGCCGCCAGGCCCCTCTTCGACGCGCGCCGTGCGTGGACGGTCGCGGGGCTGCTCGCAGACCACGTGCGTCAGGCGATTCGCTTCCGGTCCGGCGGCTCGCAGGAGGGTTTCACGATGGCGACACACTCCGAGATCGGCGGCCTCTCGGCGAGGTCCTTCCTGACGCTCTGCCTGGAGGAGAACGACCGGCGCCTCGGCGAGCTGGAGGAGGGGAGCGCCTGGGACGAGATCTCGCTCTCCACGCAGCGCTACATCCTGGGGCGAAGCGACGGCGTCGAGGTGGACCTGACCGCCGAGGACGACGCGACGCTCACGGCTTTCAGCCCGCACGCCGATTCGGCGACCGCCGCCACGTTCGTCCTCGTCTCCCCGCGCCACCCGGACGTCGACGCATGGGTGGGCGACACCGCGGTGCGCGAGCGGCTCGACGATCTCCGTTCCGGCGGCTGGGAGCGGAGCGCCCGCGACGCCGGCGCCGTGCCCCTGGTCGACACGGGCCTTTCGGCAAAGGCGTCCTTTTCGGATCGCGAGCTCCCGGTGCTCGTCTCGCCGCTCGTGGACGCTCGCTACGGCCCGACCGCGGCGCTCGGCATTCCCGCCGTCGACGAGGCCGACGCCAAGATTGCGGCGCGGGTCGAGCGACTCGCCGGGGCGCCGCCGCCGGGCGAGGGAGAGGCCGCGCCCGAGGCGCGGCCGGCGGTCCGCTACCGCGCCGCCGACTTCTCGATCTCCCGTCAGCGCTTCTGGGGCACGCCGATCCCGATCGTCCTCTGCGAGTCGTGCGGGCCGGTTCCCGTGCCGGAGGCGGACTTGCCGGTGGTCCTGCCACGAGACGTCGAGCCGACGGGCGAGGGCAACCCGCTGGCCGAGCTCGAGGATTTCGTCGACGTCGACTGCCCGCGCTGCGGCGAGCCGGCCAAGCGGGAGACGGACACGCTCGACTGCCACTTCGACGCTCTCTGGCTCTGGGTTCCCTCGGCGGTGCCCCCGGAGGCTCGCGCCACCGAGATGTTCTCCCACCCCGAGCTGCGCGCATGGCTGCCCTCCGAGCGGCTCGTCGCGGGCTCGGACAGCGGCGGCTTCGTCTTCGACCAGCGGATCGTGACCAAGGCCCTGCGCGACCTCGGCCCGTTTGCGTTCATGGAGGAGGGGGAGCCGTTCTCGGGCTGCCTCTTCCACGAGATGGTGATCGCCGACGGGCGCAAGATGAGCAAGCACCTGGGCAACGTCGTCGACCCCGACGAGCTGGTCGAGCGCTACGGCGCCGACACGATCCGCGTCGCGATCCTCTACGCGGCCGGACCGGCCAAGACGCTGAACTGGAACGACGGCGCTCTGCGCTTCGCCAGCAGGTTCCTCCACAACGTCTGGGAGTACACGCACTCGCGTCGGCAGTTGGCGTCGGAGGCGCCGAACGACGCCGAGGCCGCCGGCGACACCGGGTTCATGCGCGAGCGCCTCTGCAAGTGGTGCGACAACGGCCTCGTTCGCATCACGGCGGACCTCGAGGAGCTGCAGATGCACAAGGCCGTGCGCAACGTGACCCGCCTCTTCGAGCGCATCCAGGACTTCGAGAAGCGGGTGGTCAAGCGCAGGGGCGAGCTGAACCGGACCGACGCCGAGGCGCTGCTCGCAGCGCTTGAGCTGCTCGCGCGAGTCCTGGTGCCCTTTGCGCCGCATCTGGGCGAGGCGCTCCTGCTTTCCGGCGAGCAGGACGGTGGGGCGATATTGGACGATCCCTGGCCCGCCCGCCTCGAGCTCGATGCTGCGATCCCGAGCGGTCGTTCTCGCTAAGCTCACCGATTACACAAAAAGGGTTGACTGAAATTCCCAAACCTGTTATGAATGGAATTGCTGACGATCAAGCGCAGTGAAGAGGCGGGGTCTCGTCTACGAGGGGCTCGCCTGGCACGGCAAAAGGGAGAGTCAGTTCAAGAGCCGCGGATTCGGTAACGGCCCTTCTCGCCGTTATCCACCGCCCCCGAGCCTCTTCCTGCGCGAAGTCCTCAGTCTGATTTTCCAAGCCTTCGGAGCGTTTGCGCAGGAAGCCTTGACCGATCGTTTGGGGTCTGTTATAGCTAGACGCGCTGACGACCAAGCGCCAGCGGAGAGGTGGGCACCCAGATGGGCGACTCGCCTTGCGATGGCAGACGAGGAGTGTCCAGTCATGAGTCGAGACGACGGCCGTGTCGGGTGTAAAAGGGAGGCGACAGCGCTGCCGGCGTTGCCCCACCTCGAGCCCGCGGCGCTGCCCACACCTACGGCCGGAACGCCCTCTCACCTCTGGCAGCCAGGCCCCCGGAGAGGGGGGGCGGCCATGTAACGGGCCGTGGCGCTGGTCCGCCCGGAGAAACGGGCCACAGCGATAGCGGCTGCGCCGGATCCAGGTACCGACGGCGCGTCGTAGGCCATGGCCAGGAGAGCCAGAAGGCCGGGAGAACGGGCCCGCCCCGCGGACGCTGACACCGAAGGGGGCGGGCCCGCTCCTTTCCCGGTCGGAGTCATGGCCCGAGAACGAACAAGAAAGATTGATCAGTGACGAGCGGTCTGTTATACCCACTGGTCATGCGCGGGAGACGGAGAAGACGATCGTTCGACAGCACCCCCCTGGTGCCAGTACCCTGCCGGGGAGAGTTTTCGCCATGTTGAACGCAGAGGACCGCACCCGCTCCTGCGCGACCGAACTGGTCTGCCGAGACTGCGGGCAGCGCCTGCCGCTTCTCGACACGACCTTCAAGTGCCTCGGCTGCGGCAACGGCCTCGACATCGACTACGACTACGAGCTGGCCAAGAAGCGCCTCGGCGAGATCCCGCCGGCGGAGCGCGAGATCAACATCTGGCGCTTCGAGGAGCTGCTGCCGATCGTCGACGCCAGGGCGCAAGCGCGGGTTGGCCGCTACAGCGGCCGCACGCCGCTGATCCACGCCGACCGGCTCGGGGCCGAGTTCGGCCTCAAGAAGCTCTACCTGAAGGACGACAGCACCTCGCGTCCCAGCCTCTCCTACAAGGACCGGGTCGTCTCGATGGCGGTCGCCCGCCTGCTCGAGCTGGGCAAGGAGGAGATCGGCTGCGTCTCGACCGGCAACGTCGGCACCGCGGTTTCGTCGCTCGCGGCCAAGGCCGGCGTCGCCGCCTACGTCTTCTACCCGTCGAACATGGAGCGCGGCAAGGCGCGCGCCTGCCGGGCGCTCGGCGCCGCGGTGATCCAGCTCGACGGCAACTACGACCAGGCCAACCGCGCCTGTCGCGAGCTGGCGCTGTCCACCGGCATGCAGTTCGCCAACATCACCCTGCGGCCGTTCTATGCCGAGGGGGCGAAGACGGAGACCTACGAGGTGGTCGAGCAGCTCGAGTGGCGCTCGCCCGACCACTTCGTCATCCCGGCGGCGGGGGGGACGCTTTCCTCGCGCGTGCACAAGGGGCTCGACGAGCTCGAAATCGTCGGCCTGGCGGAGACCGCGGCGACCAAGATCAACGTCGCTCAGGCCGAGGGCTGCAGCCCGATCGCGACCGCGATCAACGACGGCAGCGGTGAGATCGAGCCGCAGACCCCGCATACCGCGGCGCACTCGATCGCGATCGGCGCGCCCGGCGACGGCCCGCTCGTCGTCGACGCCGTGATCTCTCGCGGAGGTTCGGCCGCCACCGCCACGGACCAGGAGATCTTCGAGGCGATCGACCTGCTCGGCGCCACCGAGGGCATCCTCACCGAGCCCGCCGGCGGCACCACGATCGCCTGCACCGCACGGCTCGCCAACGAAGGCAAGATCGGTCCCGACGACACCGTCGTCGCGATCGTCAGCGGCAACGGCTACAAGACCCTCGACGAGCACCCCGACAAGCCCTGGCCCGAAATGGTCTCCTGCGACGTCGACTCGATGACCGAGGTTCTCAACGAATTCCGCCAGCACGGCGTCGGCGCGACGGCCGGCTGACCCCGGGACACACCGGTTCACCTTCCGGTGCGCTCTATGTACCCATAGGGAGCAAAAGGCGCACCGGAACGTCTTGGCGATGCGTTAGCTTGCGACCAGGGTGGCCACCATGGACGAGCCGGGAGCAGCGAATGCGCCTGCGGGTTGGTATCCCGACCCAAGAGGGGGAGGCAGCCTCCTCTACTGGGATGGATCCCAGTGGACGGGCGACGTTCATTCGGTCACCCCGCCCGCTCCTGCTCAGCCGCGGCTCAACGACCGGTCGCGAAAGCTGGTGATCGGGGGTGGGGTCGCTTTCGCGATTTCACCGTTTCTTCCCTGGGTCAAGGTGATCCTGCTCGGCAACCTGACCCTGTTCCAGCTGTTCTCGGCGGCCGGCCGGTCCGATGGCTGGGCGTGGGCCGCTGTGTTTGCGGGCGGCGCTGCGGCAATAGTCGCGTTCAGGACCCAGGACCCGAAACCGATTCGCCTGGCGGGACTGCTGGTCGGGGTGATCGGGGGCCTCGTCGCCGCCTATGCCCTGATTGGTCTGCGGCACGAGATCCGCGACGCCCACGGGCTCGCTGCCCTCGGGATCGGTCCGTACGTCTCGGTCGGCGGCTGCATCGCCATGGCGATCGGCGGCTTCAAGTCGAAGGCCGGACTTCCCGCTTCGACCTGAGTCGTCTTTGGCACCATCGCCTCCGCGATCTCGAGACAACGTCGACTCGATGGCCGAGGCGCTCGAAGGGATCCCCCAGCAAGGCGCCAGCGCGCCAGCGCGCCGGTGGGCCAGCCGGCGGTCGAACGATTTAGCGCCCTTCCGGTGCGCTTTATGTGCCCATAGGCCGCATAAAGCGCACCGGAACGACTTATGCTGCCGTCGGAATGATTCGACCGATACTGGCCGCCCGATGCTCGGCGGTACCGCTCGCCATGCGCCCGTCCCTCGCTAATCACACTGACCGGAAGGTCGAGCGGATCGAATAGGCTCGGACCACATGACACGGCTTGACAAGAAGCGTCGCGGGGAACTTCTGAGAGGTGTCTTCGATGTCCTCGCTGACCATCCTGACGGCATCCAGGCGAAAGACGCCCTGAAAGCGTTGGAGGGCAGGATCGGGCTAACGGAATTCGAGGCTGCTAACTACCCCGGCAGCGACATCAGGCGTTTTGAGAAGACTGTTCGCTTTCAGACGATCACCGCGGTAAAGGCCGGGTGGATGGTCAAGGAGGCAGGCGTATGGTCGCCGACTGAGGAGGGTTTGGCCGCCCACAAGAGGATTGAAAACCCTGAAGATTTCCTAGACGAAGCGACGAAGCTCTACAAAGCCTGGGAAGAGGCCCAGCCAACTAAGGAAGCCGGCGAAGACGAAGAGACGGAGCTATCGGACGCCTCGCTGACACTTGAGCAGGCTGTAGAGGATTCCTGGCAACAGGTTCGGGCCTTTCTACACAAGATGGATCCTTACGACTTCCAACATCTTGTCGCTGGCTTGCTGCGCGGTATGGGATACCACGTCACCTGGGTTGCACCTCCTGGCAAAGACCGCGGCATCGACATCGTGGCTTTGGGAGACCCAGTTGGCACGAATGGCCCACGCGTCAAGGTGCAGGTGAAGCGTGAGAAAAGCAAAACCGACGCGAAGACCCTTCGCGCTTTCATGTCCGTTCTCCATGAAGGCGATGTCGGCCTTTTCGTAACTCTTGGGGGATTCACTTCCGATTCCGAATCCGAGGCACGCAACGAGGCGCGACGAATCACGCTCATCGGCGACTACCAGCTCTTTGAGCTGTGGGCTCGTTATTACGATCGAATCCCTGAGGAGGATCGCCGTCGATTGCCGATCAAGTTTGTGCCCTTCCTCGTTGTCGCCAGCTAATACGTCGTTGACACAAATGCCGCCGAAGGGACAGCGCATCTGGGTCTGCAGGCCATGCCGGAGGAGGGACTCGAACCCCCGACACGCGGATTATGATTCCGCTGCTCTGACCAGCTGAGCTACTCCGGCGGGGGGAGGGATCGTAGCGATGCGGGGGTGACGGTCGTGTGGGCGCGCGAGGGCTTAGCCTTGGGGCGATGATGCAGGAGCTGGACATGGCGGTGCGGACGATCCTGCGGGACTGCCTGCGGGTCGAACCGGGCGAAGAGGTGCTGGTGATCTGCAACCCGGTGACCGAGGAGATCGGCTCGCTGATGCGGATCGAGGCAGAGGGCGACGGCGCCTTCGCGACGCTGGCGGTGATCTCCGAGCTCGAATCGAACGGGGCCGAGCCGCCGACGCCGGTCGCCGCCGCGATGGTCGCGGCGCAGGTGGTCCTGGCGCCGACGATCCAGTCGCTCTCGCACACTTCCGCCCGGCACGCCGCCACCAAGGCCGGGGTGCGGATCGCGACGCTGCCTGGCGTCACCGAGGAGATGCTCGCCAGGCTGATGAACGCCGACATGCGCAAGCTGCGGCGGCGCGGATCCGTCCTCGCCAACGCGATGCGCAGGGGCGAGGAGGTTCGGATCACCTGTGGGCACGGCAGCGACCTGCAGATCGAGCTCGGCGACCGCACGCCGATCGCCGACGCGGGCGAGCTGCATGCCCCCGGCGCCTTCGGCAACCTCCCCTGCGGCGAGGCCTTCATCGCGCCGACGACGGCGGAGGGCACGCTCATCGTCGACGGCTCGATCGCCGGCGTCGGCAAGGTCGAGACCCCGGTCGAGCTGACGGTCCGCGACGGCCACCTGGTCGACGCGACCGGTCCCGAGGGCGAGCAGCTGCTCGAACTGCTGACCAAGCACGGCGAGGACGGCACGAACATCGCCGAGCTCGGCATCGGCACGAACGAAGAGGCGACCCTGACCGGCAACATCCTCGAGGACGAGAAGATCCTCGGCACCGCGCACGTCGCCTTCGGCGCATCGGCGGCGATCGGCGGCAACGTGCAGGTCCCCGTCCACCTCGACTGCGTCATCGTCGAACCGACCGTGGAGATCGACGGCAACGAGGTCGCCCGCGGCGGCGAGCTGCTGGTCTGAGCCGTGTCGCGGCTCCTCGCAGTGCCCAACGTCAGCGAGGGCCGCGAGGCCACGCGGATCGCGGAGCTGCAGGGGGCTTTTACGCAGGGCGCCGACCTGCTCGATTCTCATTCAGACCCAGACCACGACCGCTCGGTCTTCACGCTCGCCGGTGAGCCCGGCGTGCTGCGCGACGCGCTGACGATGGGTGCCGCGAAGGCGGTCGAGACGATCGACATGACCGAGTACGGGGGGTTGCACCCGGCGGTCGGCGCCCTCGACGTCTGCCCGGTCGTCTGGCTCGACCCCGCGACCCGGGCCGCCGCTCGCACCACGGCCCTCGAGGTCGCCGAGCAGGTCGGCGGTCTCGGCGTCCCGGTCTTCCTCTACGGATCTCTGGCCAGCCGCCCCGAGCATGCCGAGCGGGCCTACTTCCGCAACGGTGGGCTCTCCGAGCTCTGGTTGCGGATGGAGGGGGGGGAGCTGCGGCCCGATTACGGCCCGGCCGAGCCGCACCGGACGGCGGGGGTCGCCCTGGTGACGGCGCGCCCGCCGCTCGCCGCCTTCAACCTCGAGCTCGAGAGCGGCGACGTCGAGGTCGCCCGGGCGGTCGCGGCGGGCCTGCGCGAGTCGGGGGGCGGCCTGCATGGGGTGCGGGCGATCGGCCTGGTGCTCGCCGACGGACACGTCCAGGTATCGACCAACGTCCACGACCCGTTCGCCGTGCCCTTGCGCGACGTCGTCGAGAAGGTGCGGGAGCTGGCCGCCCCCCTCGGCACCCGGCCGCTGGGGGCCGAGATCGTCGGCCTCGTCCCGGCCGAGGCGCTCGCGGGCTATCCGCCCGACGTGCCGATCCGCGACTTCGACCCGGCCCGAGGGACGATCGAGGCACGGCTCGCGGCCGACCGGTGAGCGCCCGCGGACGCTAGATTCACGTACCGATGGCCCAGACGAAAAAGAAGCGCCGCCGCAAGCACCGCGGCACCCAGGGCGGGCGGGTCGACGCCAACCGCCGCGCGGCGCGTCCGCGTTCCCGCGCCGAGGCACAGGCCCGCGCCCGTGCGCGCACCAGCTCCAAGGGACCCAAGCTCGACCGGCCGCCGACCTGGCGCAACTCGGCGATCCGGGGCATCGCCGCCGCCGCGATCTTCACCGTGCTGCTGCTCGTCATCTTCAAACGCCCGCCGGGCGCGGCGCTCGCCCTCGGCGCCTTCATGCTCGTCTTCTACATCCCGGCCGGCTACTACATCGACTCGTTCATGTGGCGCCGCCGCGAGCGGGCGCGGATGCGGTCCGGCGGGGATAAGTGAGCATCGAGGTCCGACAGCTCACCGTCGGGCCGATTGGGGAGAACTGCTTCGTCGTTCGCCCGGAGGGCGGCGAGAAGGCGCTGGTCGTCGACCCCGGCGAAGAGGCCGAGCGGATACTGGCGACCGTCGAGGAGATGGGCGCCTCGATCGAGGCGATCCTCGTCACCCATACCCACTTCGACCACGTCGGCGCGGTCACGCCCGTCGCGCGGGCCAGCGGCGCCTCCGTCTACTGCCCCGAGATCGAGGTCCCGGCGCTCGCCGACATCATGTCCTTCACGATGCCCGGCTTCGGCCCGTTCGAGGGCTACGAGGCCGACGAGACCGTCGCCGGCGGCGAGACGCTCGAGCTGGCGGGCCTGACGCTCGACGTGATCTTCACGCCCGGCCACAGTCCCGGTCACGTCACCTACTCCGTGCGCGGCGAGGAGGCGATCTTCTCCGGCGACGTCCTCTTCCAGGGGTCCGTCGGGCGGGTCGACCTGCCGGGGGGAGACGGGCCGACGCTGCTGCGCTCGATCCAGACGCTGATCGACGCTCACTCGCCCGAGACGACCGTCTACCCAGGCCACATGGGCGTGACCACTCTCGGCGCCGAGCAGGCGAGCAACCCCTTCCTCGCGGGACTCCCCGGTTAGGCCGCGGGGCGGCGTCCGGCGCAGGTAAGGTCGCGCAGGTGGCGGGACACAAGTACCAAGCGCCGAGGGGGACCTTCGACGTCCTGCCCGCAGCCGCACGCGTTCGCGGCCGGGTCGAGCGCACCGCGGCCGAGATCTTCGCCCGTGCCGGCTACGAGCCGATCGCTACGCCGAGCTTCGAGGACACCGAGTTGTTCGAACGCGGCGTCGGCCACTCGACCGACATCGTCCGCAAGGAGATGTTCACCTTCGAGGACAAGGGGGGGCGCAGTCTGACGCTGCGGCCCGAGGGGACGGCGCCGATCTGCCGCGCCTACGTCGAGCACGGCATGCAGAAGCTGGCGCAGCCGGTGAAGCTCTCCTACGGCGGGCCGTTCTTCCGACACGAGCGCCCGCAGGCGGGCCGCTATCGCCAGTTCCACCAGCTCGGCGCGGAGGCGATCGGCACCGATTCCCCCCTCGCCGACGCCGAGCTGATCGGCCTGCTCGCCGAGCTGCTCGCCGAGCTGGGCGTGCCCGGCGTCGAGCTGCGGCTCGGCAGTCTCGGCTCGCTCGACGCGCGCAGGTCCTACCTCGAGGAGCTGAAGGCCCACCTGCGCAGGCACGAAGGCGAGCTCGCCGAGGAGGTGCGCGAGCGGATCGACGCCAACCCGCTGCGCGCCTTCGATTCCGACGACGAGGGCACCCGAGCGGTGATGGACGGGGCGCCGAAGCTGGTCGAGCGGCTGGAGGGCGAGGACGCGGCCCACTTCGAGGAGGTGAAGGCCCTGCTCGAGGCGACGGGCGTCTCCTATGAGATCGACCCCACCCTCGTCCGCGGCCTCGACTACTACACGCGCACGATCTTCTCCTTCGTCTGCGACCGGCTCGGGGCGCAGTCGGAGATCGGCGGCGGCGGCCGCTACGACGGCCTCGTCGAGCAGCTCGGGGGCAGGCCGACCTCGGCGGTCGGCTGGGCCGCGGGCATCGAGCGCATCCTCCTCGCCCTCGACGAGGAGGACGAGGCTGTGGGGCGCGACGTCTTCGTCGCCCTGGCCGAGGGAGAGGGTCAGGGTCTGTCGCGGGCAGCGGCGATCGCCGGAGAGCTGCGCAAGGCGGGCCTCTCCGCCGAGCTCGACCTCGCCGGCCGCGGACTGAAGGGGCAGCTCAAACACGCCGACCGGATCGGCGCCCGCCAGGTGTTGATCCTCGACGAGGAGGGCGCCCAGCTGCGCGACATGGCGAGCGGCGAGCAGCGCCCGGTCGATACGGGGAAGCTGATCGAGGAGATAACGGGAGGAACGAATGAGTGAGTTTCCCGCCCTGCGGCCGAACGGGTTTCGCGACACCTGGTGCGGGCAGGTGCTCGCCGACCGCGTCGACGGCGAGGTCCGCGTCGCCGGTTGGGTGCACCGTCGCCGCGACCACGGCGGCCTCGTCTTCATCGACCTACGCGACCGCACCGGCATCGTCCAGCTCGTCTTCAACCCCGACGAGGCCGGCGGCGTCTTCGAGCTCGGCCACAGGCTGCGCGCCGAGGACGTGCTCAGCGCAGGCGGCACGGTCGTGCGCCGCTCGCCGGACACCGTCAACGCCGAGCTGCTGACGGGGGGGTTCGAGCTCAAGGTGAGCGCCGCCGAGCTGCTCGCCGACTCTGAGACGCCGCCCTTCCAGATCGAGGGCTTCGCCGGCGAGGCCGGCGAGGACGCGCGGCTGCGCCACCGCTACCTCGACCTGCGTCGCGATCAGATGCGCGAGGCGCTCGAACTGCGCCACCGGGTGGTGGGTGCGATGCGCGGGTTCCTCGACCGCGAGGGCTTCCTCGACATCGAGACGCCGGTGCTCACCCGCTCGACGCCCGAGGGCGCCCGCGATTTCCTCGTCCCCAGCCGCCTGCAGCAGGGCTCCTTCTACGCCCTGCCGCAATCGCCCCAGCTCTTCAAGCAGCTGCTGATGGTCGGCGGCTTCGAGCGCTACTACCAGGTGGCGCGCTGCTTCCGCGACGAGGCGACCCGCGCCGACCGCCAGGCGGAGTTCACCCAGCTCGACGTCGAGATGTCCTTCGTCGACGGCGAGGACGTGATCGACCTCAACGAACGGCTGCTCGCCCATGTCTTCGAGCGCGCGGGGGGGCCTCAGGTCAAGCTGCCGATGCAGCGCATGTGTTACGCCGAGGCGATGGGCCGCTTCGGCACCGACCGCCCGGACCTGCGCTTCGGCCTCGAGCTCGTCGAGCTCGGCGAGGCGCTGCGCGAGACCGAGTTCAAGGTCTTCCGCTCCGTCCTCGACGGGGGCGGGGCGGTGCGGGGGATCAACGCCGGGCGCCGGGAACTGCCGCGATCCGAGCTCGACGGCCTGATCTCGCGCGCCCAGGAGCTGGGCGCGAAGGGCTTGGTCTGGGCCTTCCGCGAGGGCGAGGGCTGGCGCTCGCCGACCGCGAAGTTCCTCAGCGAGGACGAGCTGCGCGACCTCAACGAGCGCCTCGGCGCCGAGGAGGGGGACCTGCTCCTGCTCGTCGCCGACGAGCGTCCGGTCACCGATACGGTGCTCGGCCAGATGCGGCTCGACCTCGCCGAGCGCTTCGGGCTGATCGACGAAGACGAACACCGCCTCGTCTGGATCGTCGACTGGCCGTTGATGGAGTGGAACGCGGAGGAGAAGCGCTGGGATGCGCTGCATCACCCGTTCACGGCGCCGGCGGGCGAGTTCGACCCCGACGACCCCGGCTCGGCGCGAGCGCAGGCCTACGACGTCGTCTGGAACGGTCAGGAGCTCGGCGGCGGCTCGATCCGTATCCACGACGCGAACACGCAGCAGGCGGTCTTCGCTGCGCTCGGCATCGACGCCGAGGAAGCCGAGGCGCGCTTCGGCTTCCTGCTCGAGGCGCTGCGCTACGGGGCGCCGCCGCACGGCGGCATCGCCTACGGCATCGACCGCATCGTTCAGCGCCTCAGCGGCGCCGAGACGATCCGCGACGTGATCGCCTTTCCGAAGACGGCATCCGGCTTCGACCTGCTCACCGGAGCGCCGGCGCCGGTCGACGAGCTGCAGCTGAAGGAACTCGGGATCGGGCTGCACAAGCGGGGCCTGGCGGGACACTGAGATGGGCGTCTTCCGCCGCATCCGCGCGGTCTTCGGACCACGGATGCCCGGGCCGGGAATAACGCCCGTGCACGTCGCGGACCCGCGCTTCGACGACTGGGAGTCGGTGCGCGAGTTCGCCGACGTGAGGACCGCCCGGGCCTGGCACCAGGCGCTCTCGGAGACCGGCATCGAGGCCGTCCTCACCGCCGACTGGCCGCTCGACCGCTACGGGCACGGGGAGATCTATCTATGCGTCCAGGACGACGACTGGAGCGAGGCGGAGCTGCTCCTCTCCAACCTCGACCTCGACATCGACCTCGACGACTGAATCGAAACCGAGACTCCAGCCCGCCGATACCGCCTCTGGCTTTGATCCCTTGAAGTAAAGGGCGGGAGCCTCCTCGCAGTCCCGAAGAACCGAGAGAGTCCGGCTCCCTCGCCGTTTGTGTTGGGTCAAACGGTGAAGCGGCTCACGCACGGGCTCGAGCCTCGGCGCCAACCGTATCACCGCCTGGCACCATGTCCCACAGGAAATGGACGCCGATCTCTTCGACGCATACCTGCGCGACGCGACGCGCTTGGGGCCCGCCGTGGACGACGCCTTCACCGGCGCTGCCGGTGGGGCCGCCTGCGGCGACCTGGCGCGTATCTCGCTGCGCGTCGACGGCGGTCGGGTCGGTCTCGTCACGTTCGACGCGGAGGGGTGCGGCGCGACCCGCGCGGCGACCGCGGCTGCGGCGGAGATGGTCGACGGAGCGAGGGTGCTCGACGCAGCGCGGATCGGCACCGACGAGGTGGAAGAGGCCCTCGGGGGATTGGCACCGGCGAAGCGCCATGCCGCCCAGCTCGCCGCCGACGCGCTGCACCGAGCATTGGCCCAGGCGGCCGCCTCCGACGAGGTGCTCGCCGGCAGCGCCGACGGCCGGGTCCTCGTCGCGATGTCGGGAGGGGTGGACAGCGCCGTCGCCGCGTTGCTGGAAAGGGAGCGCGGGGCGGAGGTCGTCGGGGTCACGCTGAAGCTCTGGGCCGACCCGCAGACCGACGGCGCCAAGGCCTGCTGCTCGCCCGAGGCGGTGCTCGGCGCGCGCTCCCTCGCCCACTCGCTCGGAATCCCGCACCTGACCCTCGATCTCGAGGAGGAGTTTCGTCGCCGCGTCGTGGCGGAGTTCGTCTCCGGCTACGCGACGGGGACGACGCCGAACCCCTGCATCGCCTGCAACGGCGAGGTACGGATCGCGGCGATGGTCGACCTGGCGAGCCGCCTCGGCGCGAGCCATCTCGTCACCGGCCACTATGCCCGCCTCGTCGACGACGGCAAGGGATTGCTGCTCGCAGCGGCGGCGGACGCGAAGAAGGACCAGAGCTACATGCTGGCGGCGCTGCCGCCGCCGATCCTCGAGCGCGTCCGCTTCCCGCTGACCGAGCTGACCAAGCCCGAGGTGAGGGAGATCGCCGCCCGCCACGCCCTCGCGGTTGCCCGCAAGCCCGAGAGCCAGGACCTCTGCTTCCTCTCCGGTCAGGGCAAGGCCGACTTCCTACGACGCCACGGCGGCCTCGCGGAGCGCGAGGGGGACGTCGTCGACCGCTCCGGCCGTAAGCTCGGCCGCCATCGCGGCCACCATCGCTTCACCGTCGGCCAGCGGCGCGGACTCCGGGTCTCCGCCCCGGAGGCGCTCTACGTCCTCGGCAAGGACGCGGAGGCAAACACCGTCACCGTCGGGACCCGTGCCGAGCTGCAATCGACCCGCGTGAGGGTTCGCGATGCCGTGCTGCACCGCGACGGGGCGACCGTCGACGCGGTCCGCCTGCGCTACCGCTCCAGCCCCGTTCCCGCCGCGCTCGATACGACGGGGACGGGGGAGCGTTCCGAGCTCGACATCCAGCTCGAAGAGGAGTTCGCCGGCGTCTCACCCGGCCAGACAGCGGTGCTGCTGGCCGGGGAGACGATCGTCGGTCACGGCACGATCTGCGGCTAGACCACCGCTTCTTCCTGCGCTTTTTCTTCCTGTTCTTTCTGGTGTTCGTCGTGGCGCAGCTTGGCGACCGCCGTCACGCAACGGCTGAATTCGGTGCCTTTCTCGCCTTTGACGTGCTTCTTGCTTTTGCCTTTGCAGGCTTCGCGCGGCGACTGGTTTTCATGATTGGCGGCGTGCGCCATCGTGTTCACGCAGCGCGAGAAAGCCGTGCCTTTTTCCCCCGCGACGTGTTTTTTGCTTTCGCCCTGGCAGTACTTGCCGTAGGCCTTCGCCTTCGATGGCGGCGTGCCTTCGTGGCCCTGGCCTTCGTTGGGCGTGCCGCCGGGATTCCCGAGCGCGATGGCCGGGACCGTCAGCGCGAGGGCTGCGAGGGCGAGTGCGATCTTTGCTTTCAACATCGTGCCTCCTTCGACGTCCGTCGAACAGAACGGTTTGCGGTTCGGAGATGAAACGGGCGAGGCGCCGATTTGTCAGGGCATACCTTTGGATTCGACGCCGGATCCCGCTTTTTCGGTTCCCGATGCGGACGATTGTTCGGTCTGGGGCGAGGTTCCTTCCGCGGGCTGCTGGGCGCTGCCTTCCCGCTTGGGCTTGTTCGGGGCCTGGGAAGGGTGCGGGGAGGACGGGGTGTGCTTTGGCTTGGCCTGTCCTCGGCCGTGGCCGTGGTGCGAGGCATGGTGACCCCGCCCGTGGGTCGTGCCTCCGGCGTGGCCGTTACCGGCGGAAGCGCCGTGGCCGTGCGCGGCTGCTGTTTCGCGGCCGTGTCGAGAAGCCGATTCGCCCGTGCTTGCTCCATTCTGCCGATGCGCTTGCTTTCCCCCGTTGGCGTGCGCCTGCGACTTGCCCGGCTCGTGACCCTGGCTGGAGCCCTTGGACGAGGGACTGTCGCCCGATGCGGGTTCGGACGCCCCCGCGTTGGCCGACGAGTCGACCTGCCCTGCCGGAGCGCTTGTGCCGGACCCTCCGGGCAGGCCGGTGTGGATCAACCCGCTGCGGTCGGCCGCCGAGACCCCGATTGCGGTCGCCACCACGGCGGTGGCGACCGACTTGGCGACCAGGCCGGCGCTCAGGGCCTTGCCCGCTCCAGCGGCTGCCGTGACCCCGCTCGCGGTCCCGCCGGCCGCGCTCGGAGCGCTGCCGAGAGCCGCGTGCAGGATCCCCGCCGAGGCGAGCGCCGGCAGTGGGGCGATGACGGCGAAGTCGCGCCGCCTCGACTCGATCGCGTCGCGGAAGGCGCGGCAGTCCGGGCAGTCGCGCAGGTGCGCACGCAGGTCGCGGCGCCGGCTCACCCGTCCGTCGGCGTTGGAAAGGCGATGCATGATTTCCTCACAGCTCATCGCGCGCCCCGCTTCCAGGCTTCGCAGGCTGAGGCGCGCCTCGTAGACCGCCTGCCGGGCCACGGCCTCGGAGCTGCCGAAGAATTCGCCGATCTGAGCGAACTCGAGCCCGCCCAGCTCGCGCAGGACGAGCGCCGCACGCTGGCGCTCCGGCAGGTCGGCCAGGTCGCGCAGCAGTTGCCTCAGCCGCTCGCGTTCGGCCGCCGTCTCCGCGACCTCGGCCGCCGGGTCGACCAGCTCGGCGTCGATCGGCGCGGTCTTGCCGCGGCCGCGCATGATTTCGACCGACTCGTTGTGGGCGACCTGGTAGAGCCAGGGCCGGAGCTGGATGCTGCGCTTCTCGCCGGGCAGCGCCTGCAGGGCCTTGACCATCGTGTTTTGGAGAGCGTCGCGGGCATCCTCCCGATTGGCGAGCAGGACCAGGCAGAAGCGGTAGATCTCCTGGTGGTAGCGGCGGAAGATCGCGGCAAACGCCCGTTCGTCGCGGCGCGCGGCGCGACGGACGAGCCGGGCGTCCGAGGAGAGCGGCGCGGGGGCGGCAAGCCGCGCGGGTTGCTTCGAGGCGTTCGACGCGTTCATCTCTTGCTCGTCTCGGCATTCTCGGCCATCCAGTCAAGGTTAGGGACAGGTCCCTCGGTCATTCAACGAACGAGACGGCCAAATGTCAGGCCCTATCTCGGAAGAAGTCGGGGATTACTGCGTGCCGGCCGCCCGGCGCTTAGGCTCTGGCTTCCATGGATGCCGCCGAGATCCGCAAGACGTATCTCTCGTTCTTCGAGGAGCGCGGGCACAAGATCGTGCCCTCGGCGTCGCTGGTGCCGTCGGTCCACGATCCCTCGGTGCTGCTGACGACCGCCGGCATGCAGCCCTTCAAGCCCTACTTCCTCGGGCGGGAGGAGCCACCGGCCCGAAGGCTGGCCGACGTGCAGAAGTGCTTCCGCACGACCGACGTCGGCGAGGTCGGCAACACCGCCCGTCACCTGACCTTCTTCGAGATGCTCGGCAACTGGAGCTTCGGCGACTATTTCAAGCAGGAGTCGATTCCCTGGGGCTGGGAGCTCTCCACGCAGGGCTTCGGCATGGACCGCGATCGGATCTGGGTGACCGTCTTCGGCGGCGACGAGGAGCTCGGCCTGGGACCCGACGAGGAGGCGATCGCGGTCTGGCGCGAGGTCGGCGTGCCCGACGAGCGGATCGTGCGGCTGGGGCGCGAGGACAACTTCTGGCAGGCCGGTCCGAGCGGTCCCTGCGGCCCCTGCTCGGAGCTCTACCTCGACCGCGGCGAGGAGTTCGGCGCCGCGGACGAGCGCCCCGGCGACGACACCGACCGCTTCCTCGAGTTCTGGAACCACGTCTTCATGACCTACGACCTGGGCGCCGACGGCGCCCTCGCCGAGCTGCCGATGCGCAACATCGACACCGGGATGGGGCTCGACCGGATGGCGGCGATCCTGCAGGACGTCCCCTCGGTCTTCGAGACCGACCTGGTCCGGCCGCTGGTCGACCTGGCCGAGGAGGCGTCGGGCCGTTCCTACTCGGAGGGAGGCGCGGTGACGCGGGCGATGCGAATCGTCGCCGACCACTCGCGCGGGGCGGCCTTCCTTATCGCCGACGGCGTCGTCCCCTCGAACGAAGACCGCGGCTACATCCTGCGGCGAATCATGCGGCGCGCGATCCAGCAGGGCCGCACGCTCGGGCTCGAGTCGCCCTGGCTCGGCAGCTTCGCCGAGCGCGCGATCGAGATCATGGGCGACGCCTACCCGGAGCTGGTGGCGGAGCGGGCGACGATCGCGCGCTGGGTCGGCGACGAGGAGGAGAGCTTCGGCCGCACCCTGGAGCGGGGAAGCGAGCTGCTCGAGCGGCTGGTGACCGACGCCGAGGAGGGCGGGACGTCGTGGATCGACGCGTCCGAGGCCTTCATGCTGCACGACACCTACGGCTTCCCCTACGACCTGACCAAAGAGCTGCTGGCCGAACGCGGCCTCTCGGTCGACGACGCCGGCTTCGAGGAGCTGATGGAGGAGCAGCGCCAGCGCGCCCGCGTCGGCGCCGCGACCGCGCACGGCGCGGAGGACCGCCACGAGCGGGTGATCGCCTTCGCCGGCGCGACGGAGCCGACCCGTTTCGTCGGCTGCGAGACCCTGCGCACGACGACCGGCCTGGCCGCGGTCGAGGCCGATGACGGCCGCGTCCTGGTCAAGCTCGAGCAGAGCCCCTTCTACGCTGAGGGCGGCGGCCAGGTCGCCGACTCGGGCACCCTGCGCTGGAACGGGGGGGAGGCGAGGGTGGTCGACGTCTATCGGGTCGGCGAGGATCAGGCGCTGGAGGTCGAGGCGACGGCGGCTCTCGATGCCGGAACCGCCGTGGAGGCCGAGGTGGACAGGGAGACCCGCCACGCGACGATGCGAAACCACACCGCCACCCACCTGCTCCACGCGGCGCTGCGCGAGACGCTGGGTACCCATGTGCGCCAGGCCGGTTCCGCGGTGCGTCCCGACAAGCTGCGCTTCGACTTCACCCACGGCCAGGCTCTGGGGGTCGAGGAGCTGCGAGGCGTCGAGGACCGCGTCAACGCGTGGATCAAGGCGAGCCGGCCGGTGCGCTGGCTGGAGATGGAGCGCGAGGAGGCCGAGCGGCTGGGGGCGATGGCGCTCTTCGGCGAGAAGTACGGCGAGTGGGTGCGGGTGGTCGAGGTCGACGCGGTCTCGCGCGAGCTCTGCGGCGGCACCCACGTTGCGAACACGGCGGAGGTGGGGATCTTCAAGATCGTCTCCGAGGGCTCCAGCGCCGCCAACGTGCGGCGCATCGAGGCGCTGACCGGCCCAGCGGCGATCGACTGGTACCGCGAGCGCGAGGATGAGCTGCGCGAGGCCGGCGAGCTGCTCGGGTCTCCACAGGATCCCCTCGGCGGGGCGAGGCGGGCCGCCGAGCGACTGCGCGAGGCGGGTGCCGGGGCGGAGCAGGCGCAGAAGCAGCTGCTCGGCGAGGAGGCCGACCGTCTCGTCTCCGCGGCGGTCGACGTCGGCGGGGTCGGCGTCGTCTGCTCGCGCGCCGCCCTGGGCGACCAGAAGGCCCTGCTCGAGCTGGCCAACCGGGTGCGCTCCAAGCTCGGCGACGATTCCGCTGTGGCGCTCGGCGGCAGCGGCGACGGCAAGGTCGCTCTCGTCGTCCTCGCTTCCAAGGGCGCGGTCGACCGCGGGGTCTCCGCCACGGACGTGGTTCGCGAGGCGGCCCCGATCGTCGGTGGCGGTGGCGGCGGGCGCGATGACATGGCGCAGGCCGGCGGCCGCGACCCCGAGAAGCTGGACGAGGCCCTGGCCGCCGCCCGCGCCGCGATCGAGCAGGCGCTCGCCTAAGGGAATGCGCGTCCTCGCCCTCGACCACGGCACGGTCCGGATCGGCTGCGCTATCTCCGACCCGAGCGGCACCCTGGCGACGCCGTTGCCGACGATCGAGCCGCCCGAGGCCCGATCGGTGGCGGAGCTGGTCGCCGAGCACGGCGTCGAGCTGATCGTCGTTGGATTGCCCATTCACCTGAGCGGCGAGGAAGGGAGCCAGGCGGCGCTGGCGCGGACGTTCTGCGCCGAACTGGAGGCGATCCTCGAGATCCCGGTCGAGACCTACGACGAGCGGCTGACGACGCGGATGGCGGACGCCAGCAAGCGGGCTGGAGCGAGTGCCGCGCGCGACTCCCTGGCCGCGGCGCACCTGCTCGAGGCATACCTGGCGAGTCGCGCCCCCGAGCTGGAAGGCGAGGATGGATAGGTACAGGAGGCGCCGGCTCGCCGCTGCGGGCCTGCTGATCGGCGTCGCGGCGCTTGCCGGCATCGCGGCGGTCCTTGCCTACCGACACTTCCACCGCAGCTCGGCGCCGGCACCGGTGGCGCTGAAGACATTCTCGATCACGATCCCCGAGGGCTACGACCGCTCGCAGACGGCTGAGCTGGCAAAGGAAGAAGGGCTGCGAGGCGGCTACGAGCAGGCGAGCCTCGAATCGCCTTACCTGGACCCGGCGAAGTACGGCGGCGCGAACGCGAAGAACCTCGAGGGCTTTCTCTTCCCCGACACCTTCGAACTCGAACGGCGTGCCCCAGTCGCCGACCTGGTACAGCGCCAGCTCGAAGACTTCAAGAGCCGGATCGCCGGCGTCGACATGTCCTACGCCCATTCCAAGAACCTGACGGTGTACGACGTGGTGACGATCGCCTCGATGATCGAGCGCGAGGCGGGCCTGGCGAGTCAGCGCAGGCTCGTCGCGGCGGTGGTCTACAACCGCCTGCACGAAGGGATGCCGCTCGGCATCGACGCGACGACGCGCTTCGCGACGGGCAACTACACGCGGCCGCTGACCGAATCCGAACTGGCGATCGACTCGCCCTACAACACCCGCACCAATGTCGGCCTGCCCCCGGGGCCGATCGACAGCCCCGGCCTCGCCGCGATCGAAGCCGCCGCGCACCCGGCGCAGGCCGGCTACCTCTATTACGTGGTCAAGCCCGGCACCTGCAACGAACTCGCCTTCGCCTCGACCGAAGCCGAATTCGAAGAAGACGTCGCCGAATACAACGCGGCGCGGGAAGCCGCGGGCGGCAACTCGCCCGACACCTGCGGGGAATAGCGTGAAGCGGCTGGCGGTTCTCGGACATCCGGTAAGCCACTCCCGCTCGCCGGCGATGCACAACGCCGCCCTCGCCGCACTTGGCATGTCCGAGGAGTGGAGCTATGAAGCGATCGACGTCGCTCCGGACGGCTTCGAGGAGCGCGTGCGGGCGATGCCGGGCGAAGGGTTCGCCGGCGCCAACGTCACCGTTCCCCACAAGAGTGCGGCGCTGGCCCTCGCCGACGACCTCTCGGAGACCTGTCGCGAGATTGGCGCCGCCAACACGCTGAGCTTCGAAGGCGGCGAGGTTCGCGCCGACAACACCGATGCCGAGGGCCTGCTGCGGGCGCTGCCGTCCTCACCGGAGGGAAAGCGGGCGCTGGTGCTGGGCGCCGGCGGCGCCGCTCGCGCGGTCGTCTGGGCAATGCTGCGCGAGGGCGCCGCGGTCGAGGTCTGGAACCGGACCGAGCTGCGCTCGCGCAACCTCTGCGAGGAGCTGGGCGGGGAGACCGTCGCCGACCCCGATTCCACTTCCTACGACCTGATCGTCAACTCGACCGCGGTCGGTCTCGGGGGCGAGGACCCGTTCGCCGAGCTGCCGCTCGATCGCAGGGCTTTCTCGTCGCGCCAGGTCGTCGTCGACATGGTCTACGGCGCGAAACCGACCGAGCTGCTGCGCGCGGCGCGGGCGGCGGGCGCGGCGACCGTGGACGGCATCGAGATCCTCGTCCGCCAGGGAGCGCTCGAGCACAGCGAGCTGAGCGGCGAGGATCGTCGGATGCGGCGCGGCGGCGATGTAGACCTCCTCGACGCCCGCGGCGCGCGCGGTGATCGCGCCCATCACGACCGACGACGGATACGGATGCCGGCCGCTGGGCGCGTAGATCGCGGCCCGGCGCATGGGCACCTCGCGCAGCGTG
>Ga0268264_10001602_pt1 | contig 20938 bp, 24 predicted proteins | sample KBSSwiS32_FD_190357 | JGI IMG/M metagenome (GOLD analysis project Ga0268264, IMG submission 190357) | Switchgrass rhizosphere microbial communities from Kellogg Biological Station, Michigan, USA - KBS Switchgrass S3-2 (SPAdes) (version 2) | ecosystem: Host-associated > Plants > Roots >...
GGATGGCGAATCGGAGCGACTCGCGGGGGTTCTGCAAAGGTTCCATCGGTTGTTACCGATATCCCCGTTATCCACAGGCCAATCACCTAATTTTTCGCTTTTGCGACTCGGAACAGATGTGCAAGGTGACTTGGTGATCGGGACGGCGGTCCCGGCCTCCCCAGGCAGCCGGCAACGGCAAGAAGGGTGCGGCAGGGACCAAAGATCCGATCTCCGCCGGCAGGCAATGCCAAAGCTCTTTCGGGAGTGGAAGCGGGGCCAGCCGGGAAGAGGCGCCGGAAGAGATGTCTTCCTGTCGTGCGACGCGGTTCCTGCGGTTCCTTGTGGATCGTGGTGAGCAAAGCGGGACGCGGTAGGGGTCATCCCAAGAAGGGCCGCGGAACATCGGACGGTTTTGGCCTTCGGGTCAGGCTGGACAGGTTGATAGGTCAGCGATCCTCCGGGTCGTCAACCAGGTAGGCCAGTCTAGCTCCTCGCAAGAGGGAGCTGTTTGATAGGAAGCGACGCCTGAGCTGGTGAGCCAGGATCGAGAGCGGGTTCTTGAGGCCTTCGGGTTACTTGAGCCAGGTTACGAACACCGGCAGATCCTTCGCTCGGCGCAGTGGGGGCTGGCAGCAATGCCGGCCCCCATTTCTATTCGCGCCTCTACATTTCTCCCTTCGGACCGGCGCGCGGACGCTGCGTCTCGGCGCCAGCGCCCCTCCGAATGCGCGCGTCGAGCTCCGCTCACAGGACACCAAATCGCGCTCACGCGTTAGGCGGGCAGGTGGCGGCGGCAATTTTGCCGCTGGAGCGGGCGCGAAGGAGATGGAGTCGTGCTCCGCTTGATCGTTTCACTGAGTCTTGTCGCACTTCCCGCCGCCGCGCTTGCAGCCGCGCCCCTACCGTCAGATGCCTGGTGGGAAAAGATCATCATCAGAATGACGGGCGCGGGCGAAGCGCAGGGTTGTCAGTACCAGACCAACCGGCCGGCCGCCTCCGGGGCCGACTGCAAGGTCGTCGGCGGAAGCATGTCGGCGCAGCCGGCATCGACCAGCGACGGCTACACGGCAATCACTTTCGAACGCAGGTTCAATCCGGGCGAGGCGCCCGGCGATTCCGCCATCCAGCAGGGCGAGAAATTGCTCGGCAAGAAGGTGTTGGCACTCGTGATCGATAATGCCGGCAAAGTCAGCGGCTGCAGAGTCGTCGACCTATCCGGGGATACGGGCCTGTCCTACGGGTGCGAGGAAGCCGCAACCGAACAGTTCGCCGCGACCGGCGCCCCGGCGACCGCTCGGGACCGCCACGGGTTCCTGACGATCCTCGCCTATGGGCACAACGAACACGTCGTCTAAAGCCCAAGGGGTCCGATCAAGCGTCCGGAGCGCAAATTTTCACGAGTAACTGCCCTTCGGTGACCTGCTGGCCCGCCGTCGCGGCGAGCTCGGCGACCGTGCCGTCGAACGGAGCGGTCAGCGCATGCTCCATCTTCATGGCTTCAAGGGTGAGCAAGCGTTGTCCTTTGACAACCTTTTCGCCGTTGGAAACTTCGACCGCCGTGACCTTCCCGGGCATCGGCGCCTCGATCTCGCCGTCGTGGACGCCATGCGAGGTGCCTGTGCCGCGAGCGGTCAGCGCGAATTCGTAGGCCTGACCTTCGTAGAAAACGACGACCCTTTCTTCATCGCGGAAACCGGCCACGGCGGCCATCGGTTGGTCGCTATCCAGGTCGATGGTCCGAAACTCGCCGGCGCGCCCGAGCGCCACTGAATGGTGAGCGGTGGAATTGAGACGAAAGCCGGCGAGGTCCGCCAGAGGTTCTTCCTCTTCCGGAATTGCGGTCGCGACGGAGGCAGCGCCTCGCCAAATGGCGTCATCCGGGTCCGGATCGGGCACCAGCTCCTCAAGGTTCCGCTCTATGAAACCGGTATCGATCCGACCCGTCCCGAAGTCGGGAAACAGCAAAGCGTTGAACAAGAAAGCTGCGTTGGTCTTGACCGGCCATACTTCCACTTCGTCGAGGATCGAGGCGAGTGCGCCGATTGCTTCCTCGCGATCGCTGCCGCTCGCGATCAGCTTGGCGATCATCGGGTCGTAGAAGGGCGAGATTGCGTCGCCTTCCTCCACTCCAGTCTCGATCCGGCCCTCTTCCCCGAGGTCAAAATGCTCGAGCCGCCCGACGCTCGGCAGGAAGCCCCTCGCCGGATCCTCGGCATAGAGCCGCGCTTCGATCGCGTGGCCGGTGATCGACAGATCGCCCTGTTTCCTGGGCAGCTTCTCGCCAGACGCGACGCGCAACTGCCATTCGACCAGGTCCTGCCCGGTGATCTCCTCGGTCACCGGATGCTCGACCTGCAGCCGCGTGTTCATTTCCATGAACCAGATGCGGTCGGCGCGGAGGCCCTTCGACGCGTCCGCGATGAACTCGACAGTCCCCGCACCCTCGTACTTCACCGCCTGCGCCGCCCGCACCGCGGCGCCGCACACCGCCTCGCGGGTCTCGGCGTCCATGCCCGGCGCCGGCGCTTCCTCGATAACCTTCTGGTGGCGTCGTTGAAGCGAGCAGTCGCGCTCGAACAGATGGACGACATTGCCGTGGCTGTCGCCGAACACCTGCACTTCGATGTGACGGGGCGAGAGGATGTATTTCTCGATCAGCACGCGGTCGTCGCCGAACGCGCTCGCCGCCTCGCGCTTCGCGCTCTCAAGCGCGTCGTCGAAGTGCGTGGCGGCATCGACGCGGCGCATGCCCTTGCCGCCGCCGCCCGCGACCGCCTTGATCAGAACCGGATAGCCGATCGCGTCGGCTTCCTTCTTGAGGCGCTTCGGATCCTGGACCTCACCGAGATAGCCGGGAGTCACCGGGACGCCGGCCTCGGCCATCAGTTTCTTCGCGGCGTCCTTCAGGCCCATCGCGCGGATGCTGGCGGGCTTGGGCCCGACCCAGATCAGCCCGGCCTTGATCACGGCCTCAGCGAAGTCGGCATTTTCGGAAAGGAAGCCGTAGCCGGGATGGATAGCCTGGACTTTCGTGGCCTTCGCTGCCTCGATGATCTTCTCGCCGACGAGATAGCTCTCCCGCGCCGGGCTCGGTCCGATGTGCACTGCTTCGTCCGTCATGCGCACGTGCAGCGCCTTGGCATCGGCGTCGGAATAGACCGCGACCGTGCGGATCCCGAGCCGCCGTGCGGTGCGGATCACGCGGCATGCGATCTCGCCGCGGTTCGCGATAAGGAGCGAGGAGATCATGCTTCTTGGATTCCGCATAGCTGGCGGACGACTGCGAAGCCCCGCTCGCGAAGCGCGTCAGGAATGCCCCAATAATCGAAGATTCCGCCATCAAGGCGGTTCGACCCGCAGGTGACGAAGACGCCGGTTCCAAGCTCGGTCTTTAGAATCGAGGCGAGCCAGCCCACGAATCCGCTATTGTCGATGCCGGCCGGAAAGTGGAAACGGAGGAGCGCGAACGCCTCGCCTTCGCCGCGATGAGGCAGCAGCTGACTCCACACATTTTCGTCCCGCACAAGCGCCAGTGCATCGCAATGCGCGCGCTCGGCGAAGTCCGACAGCGGGAATTCTTCAAAAGACCAGGAGCCGTCGTAGAATCTCACGCGCGATTCCTTGATCACTCGCCGAAGACGAGCGTCGGTCGCCACAGCATCTTCTTGCAAGATGCTAACCACGCGCCCTCACGAACCGCCGGGCGGTGCGGATCATCAGTCGACCAGGCACCGGCCGGTCTCCTCCTGCTCCTTCACGGAGGCACCCTGCACAGCGCAAAAAATCGCCTCATGCAGGTCGTCCACGCTGGGAACATTCACCTTCCTTCCTGACACGAACGGATATTCGAGCAGCATCGCCTTCCCGCTTCGGTAGATCGACGCGTCGTTCGCGTCGGGCGCGTTGAATACGTGTAACGTCTGTGGAAGCGCTCGGCCCTTGATCAGCCCTTCGGCGCAGGCCCGGGCATAGGCTTTCGAGAAATTCGCGGCCGTCTTCCGGAACCCGTCGGAGTTCCTCGCAAACTGCGAGACGAAGGTCCTCGCATTGCCAGCGATCGACAATTCGACCGGCGCGCAGTGCGTCGGCGATGCGGATGCGGCGAGGAGCGTTAGGAGCGGCCCAATCATTCCGCCCGCTCTCGCATCGGCTCTTCAGCCTCAAGCGGCTTCAGGCCGAGCTTGGTGAACAGCGCCGCGTCGGCATCATCGCCCGCGTTGGCGCTGGTGAGCAGTTTGTCGCCGGTGAATATGCTGTTCGCCCCGGCCAGGAAGCAGAGCGCCTGGGTGGACTCCGACATGCTCTCGCGGCCGGCCGACAAGCGCACCATCGACTGCCGCATGACGATCCGCGCTACCGCGACCGTGCGGACGAACTCGATGTCGTCGATCATCTTCACGCCGTCGAACATGTCGCCGAGCACCGTCCCCTTGATCGGAACCAGCGCGTTAATCGGCACGCTTTCTGGATGACGCGGCAAGGTCGCGAGGGCGTGAATGAAGCCGACGCGGTCGTCGCGGCTCTCGCCCATGCCGACGATCCCGCCGCAGCACACCGCGATTCCCACCGCGCGGACATGCTCCAGCGTGTCGAGCCGTTCCTGAAAGGTCCGTGTCGTGATGATCGCGCCGTAATGCTCGGGCGAGGTGTCGATATTGTGGTTGTAATAATCGAGCCCGGCGTCGCTGAGCGCGCGGGCTTGGTCGCCGGTCAGCATTCCGAGCGTCACGCAGGTTTCTAGCCCGAGCGCCTTCACTTCGCGGACCATGGAGCAGACCGCATCCACGTCGCGATCCTTCAGTTCGCGCCACGCCGCGCCCATGCAGAAGCGCTGCGAACCATGCGCCTTGGCCTCGCGGGCCGAGGCGAGGACCGCGTCGATCTCCAGCAATTTCTCGGCCTTGAGCCCGGTGTTGGCGTGCGCCGATTGCGAGCAATAGCCGCAGTCTTCGGGACAGCCGCCGGTCTTGATCGACAGCAAGGTGCAAAGCTGCACTTCGCCCACCGCATGGTGCGCGCGGTGAACGTCGGCCGCCCGGAGCACGAGCTCGGTGAACGGCAGGTCGAATAGGTGCGCGATTTCTTCGCGGGTCCAGTCGGTGCGGGTCATTGGGCCGGGCATCCCGTCGTGCGCGACGAGAAGGAGATGTTCATTACCTTCCACGCGCCGTTGGCGCGAACCAGGTCGAAATGATCGACGCCGCAATTGCTCACCTTGCCGTCGACCCGGACGACGAACGGCGCCCAGACCATGGCGATGTCGCCGTCGATTTCGATCGCGGGATCGGAGATGCTTTCGCTGAAGCCCTCGCCCGGCTTGAGCCGCGCGGCGAATTGCGTCCAGCTTTCCTGGCGGAGGCCAGTCCCGGAGCGGAGTGTACCCACGGCGGTGACCCGGCCGTCGGGATAAACGACGCGAAGCGCGGCCGCGGAGTCGCCCGCCTCGAAGGCCGCGAAAAGAGCGTTGATCGGCGCGAGTACCGCCTGCTCTTCGGCCGCGGGCGGCGGGAGTGCCTGAGCGGGTCGTAGTTTGCCGGCGCTGGTCTGCGCGACCAACATCAAAAGCATCTCAATCATCGTCACATCCGGAATACGCCGAACTGCGGCCGCTCGGGAATCGGCGCATTCAGCGTCACGGCAAACGCAAGCCCAAGAACGTCGCGGGTCTGCGCAGGATCGATGATCCCGTCGTCCCACAGCCGAGCGGTGGCGTGCCAGGGGTTGCCCTGCGCCTCGTAATCTTCGCGAATCGGCTGCTTGAATTTCTCGGCCTGGACAGGAGTCCATTTGTCTGCGTCGCGGTGGACGGTCGCGAGCACGCTCGCGGCCTGCTCGCCGCCCATCACGCTGATGCGCGAATTGGGCCAGGTGAAGAGGAAGCGCGGCGAGTACGCGCGGCCCGCCATGCCGTAATTGCCCGCGCCGAAGCTGCCGCCGATCAGGACGGTGATCTTGGGCACGGACGCGGTCGCGACCGCGGTGACCAGCTTGGCGCCATGCTTGGCGATGCCCTCCGCCTCATATTTCCCGCCAACCATGAAGCCCGAGATGTTCTGCAGGAACAGCAGCGGAATCCGGCGCTGGCAGGCGAGCTCGATGAAATGCGCGCCTTTGACCGCGCTCTCGCTGAACAGGATGCCGTTATTGGCGAGGATCGCGACCGGTATGCCCCAGATGTGCGCGAAACCGCAGACCAGGGTCAAGCCGTACAGCGCCTTGAATTCGTGGAACTCAGAATCGTCCACGATGCGCGCGATGATCTCGTGCACGTCATAGGGCTCGCGAACGTCGATCGGAATGATGCCGTACAGTTCCTCCGCGTCGTATCTCGGCGGTGTGGGCGGACGCCGGCCGTAGAGGCCATCTCCAAACCGAACCGTCCCAGCTGCATCGTCGAGCGTGAAGGGCGAATCCAACGTGCTGACGATGTCGCGGACGATGGTCAGCGCGTGCTCGTCATTTTCGGCGAGATGGTCGACGACGCCCGACTTCTTCGCATGGAGGTCGCCGCCGCCCAAATCCTCGGCGCTGATCTCTTCGCCGGTCGCGGCCTTCACCAAAGGCGGGCCGCCGAGAAAGATCGTTCCCTGGTTGCGCACGATCACGCTCTCGTCGCTCATCGCCGGCACGTAGGCGCCGCCCGCGGTGCAGCTCCCCATTACGCAGGCGATCTGCGGGATGCCCTTCGAGCTCATCTGCGCCTGGTTGAAGAAGATGCGGCCGAAATGGTCGCGGTCGGGAAAGACTTCGGCCTGGTGCGGGAGGTTCGCTCCGCCGCTGTCGACCAGATAGACGCACGGCAATCGGTTCTCACCGGCGATCTCCTGCGCCCGCAGATGCTTCTTGACCGTCACCGGATAGTAAGTGCCGCCTTTGACCGTCGCGTCGTTGCAGACGATCATCACCTGCCGCCCGGACACTCGGCCGATCCCCGCGATAATGCCCGCACCGGGAACCTCGCTGTCGTACATGTCGCAGGCGGCTAGCTGCCCGATTTCAAGGAATGGCGCGCCGGGGTCCAGCAATCGCTCGACGCGTTCTCTCGGCAGGAGCTTGCCGCGCGAAACATGGCGCTCGCGGTGTTTCTCGGGCCCGCCCTTCGCTGCCTCGGCCACGTCGGCGCGCAGTTTCTCGGCGAGCGCGCGGTTGTGTTCGCTGCGCGCGCGGAACTCTCCGCTGTCGGTGGCAATTTTCGTCTCGATACGCGGTGCGCTCATGCGTCTGGCCGTGCCCGTTGGTCGAAAAATCCTGCCGCTCGCCTAGCCGCTGCTGCAGGCGTTGGCAAAGCACTCACGAGGAAAGGCCATACGATGATGCGTTCGTCTCTCTGGTTCATCATGCCCGCGCTCGCGCTGGCGGCGTGCGGTACGCAAGCCGGCAACAATGCACAAAAGGCCGGCACCGAGGCCGGGATCGACGTCGCGTGGATGGACAAGACGGTCGCGCCCGGAGACGACTTCTTCGGTTACGCCAACGGGACCTGGGCCAAGACCACCGAAATCCCCGCGGACCGGTCGAGTGCCGGAGCACACGTCATCGCCGACGAGCTGCGGGAGAAGAACTCGCGCGAACTGTTCGACGCAATCATCAAGGCCAATCCGACCGGCGGGAATGACGCGCTGATTGCCAATTACTACAAGGCCTATGCCAACACCGATGCGCTCGATCGCGCGGGGCTCGGCCCGGCCAAGGCCGATCTGGATGCGATTGCGGCGATCGCCGACAAGCGCGCACTCTCCGCGGCGATCGGAGGCACGCTCCGAGCCGACACCGACGCATTCAACGCGACGAATTTCCAGACCGAAAACCTGTTCGGAATTTTCGTGACGCAGGGCCTGGCGACACCCGGCGAGCAGCTGCCCTATTTGATGCAGGGCGGTCTCGGGTTGCCCGACCGCGAATATTATCTTTCGGCCGATCCCAAAATGGCCGAGCTCAAGAACAAATACCGCGCCTATGTTGCGCAGATCCTGACGCTCGCCGACCATCCCGATGCCCAGGGCGCCGCCAATCGCATAGTCGACCTCGAAACAAAGATCGCCGAGGGGCATGCGACACGAGAGGAGAGTGAAGACCTCGCCAAGGGCTCGCAGGTCTGGACCCGTGCTGAGCTGGAGAAAAAGGCGCCGGGGATCGATTGGGGCGCTTTGCTCGATGCCGCGCAATTGAATTCGGCGCCGAAATTCGACGCCTATCACCCGAATGCAATTCCGAAGCTGGCCGCGCTGGTCGGATCGGAACCGCTTCAGACGTGGAAGGACTGGCTCGAATTCCACACCCTCAATAAGCAGTCCAACGTCCTTCCCAAGGCCTTCCGCGACGCGAGCTTCGCATTCAACGGCACGGCGCTCAACGGAACGCCCCAGCAGCGCCCACGCGACAAGCTGGCGCTCAATGCGACCAGCAACGCGCTTCAGGACGCGGTCGGCAAAGCCTATGTCGACAAATATTTCCCGGCCTCGTCCAAGGCCGAGATCCAGCAGATGGTCGAAAAGCTGAAGGCTGCCTTCGCCACGCGCGTCCAGGCCATCGACTGGATGGCGCCGTCGACCAAGGAAGAGGCGCTGAAGAAGGTCAAGACGATCGTCGTCGGCGTCGGCTACCCCGACACATGGCGCGATTATTCGGGCCTCAGCATTTCGCCCGACAATGCCTATGCCAACCAGAAGGCAATCGGCCTCTACGAATATCGCCACCAGATCGCCAAGATCGGCAAGCCGATGGACCGGCACGAATGGTGGATGCCCGCGCAGCTGGTCAACGCGGTCAATTTGCCTGTCCAGAACGCGCTGAACTTCCCGGCGGCGATCCTGGTCAAGCCGTTCTTCGACCCCAATGCCGACGCGGCCTTCAACTATGGCTCGATCGGGGCAGTGATAGGTCATGAAATCAGCCACAGCTTCGACAATGGCGGGGCGCTGTTCGATGCCAACGGAGCGCTTCGTAACTGGTGGACTCCCGCGGACTTCAAGCGCTTCACCGAGGCCGGCGACGCGCTCGCGAAACAATATGACGCGTACGAGGCGCTTCCGGGATTGCACGTGAAGGGCAAGCAGACGCTGGGCGAGAATATCGCCGACGTCGCGGGCCTTGCCGCGGCCTATGATGCCTACAAGGCTTCTTTGAACGGCAAGCCCGCGCCCGTGATCGACGGCTTTACCGGCGATCAGCGCTTCTTCATCGCGTTCGCTCAGTCGTGGGCGACCAAGATGCGCGAGGAGACGCTGCGCCAGCGCATCACGACCGACGGCCACGCGCCAGCTATGTTCCGCGCACTCACCGTCCGCAACATCGACGCCTGGTATCCGGCGTTCAACGTGAAGCCGGGGCAGAAACTCTACCTGGCGCCGGACCAGCGGGTGAAGATCTGGGGTTAGCCCAGGCTATTTGATGTCGAGCGTGCCGTAGACGAAGGTGATCCGCTCGGTCGGGGCAGCGCTCGTCCCGCCGCCGCAGCTTTCGACGCGCACGTCCTGCAGCCGGTAGGTTTTGCCGCCGCCCGCGAACTGCATCCCGCCGTAGCGCTTGCCGACGGTGCAGCCCTGCATGCTGGCCTTTACACTGAGGATCCCGGGCCCGGTCCCCTGGGGCACATCGTAGTACATGCGGGCGCGGAGCGGCTTGTGCTGGCGCTTGCCCGTCGCCTGGGCGGACTCAGTTTGCGACCCGCCGACGGTGACCTTGTCCGACGCTCCGAGCATGCTGTGGCCGCCTGAGGCTTGAGCGTCTGGCACCGCCCACTGGAACGATTGGAGCTCGATCTGCTGGAGCCGGCCGTCGTTCCGCCCGGCCGCGGGGGGAGCAGGGGCGATGCTGAGCCGTCCGTCCTGGAGCGTGATCTTGTAATAGACCTGCTCTTCCCCCGCTGCGGCGGCGGCGATGAGCGGCAGGGCGAGACAGGCGGCGGTTGCGGCGCGGAGCATGGCGATCCTCCTTGCCCAGGAATCTACTCCGCGCGGCGCGTCGGCGCCAGCGCAGCGAAATCTCTGTTAAACCTACCTTTACCGCATCGATGTAGGGTCCCCGCGCAACGTGGAGACCGGCGATGGACGCCTCTGGCGGTTCCGCCTTTTCGAACCCGACACCCGTTCCGGGCTACCGGAGCGAGCGGCGCGCCGTGCGCATGCGCGGCTATTGTGTCCTGGAGGGCGGCGCGACCCACGAAATCTTCGTCCTCGACCTCAGCTACGAAGGCTGCGGGATCGAAATTCCCGTGCCGCTGGAGGCGGGGCAGCCGCTCAAGCTGTCCGTCCTCCGCCGCGGAGCGATCGACTCGGTCGTCCGCTGGTACCGCGACGGCAAGGCCGGGCTGGCATTCGTCCCGGTCGAACCGGACGCGGCGACACACTCGCCCCGGCAGAGCGAGCGTATCGCGCTGGCGGCTGAGGTCTGCCTTCGCCGAATCGGCAAATCGACTTTCCGGGTCACCATGACCGACGTCTCGCCTGAAGGCTGCAAGGTCCAGCTGGTCGAGCGCCCGGCGAAGGATGAGCGCGTGCTCGTCAAGTTCGAGGGGCTCGAGGTGCTGGAGGCCAACGTCTGCTGGGTCGACGGATTCACAGCCGGGCTGAGCTTCGAAAAGCCGATGCATCCGGCCGTGTTCGAGCTGCTCGTCGAGCGGCTGACCCTTTCATAGCCGCTGACGCACCGCTAGGCTCTGAACCCTCGACTGGGGACGGGGCATGCCGAAACAACTGCGAGCCGAGGAGGTTCACGCCCATTCACCGGCGCATCCACTCGAACGGCTGATCTTCTTTTCCGACGCGGTGTTTGCGATCGCCATCACTTTGCTGATCATCGAGGTCCATCCGCCGCAGCTCGGGATGCACGCCAGCGATCGCCAGCACCTGATCGCACTCATCAACCTCACTCCGAGCTTCGTCGCCTTCTTCATCAGCTTCTTCGTGATCGGCGCCTTCTGGGCCGGCCACCACCGCGCCTTCAGCCTAGCGCGTCACTGGTCGCCTGGGCTCATCATGCCCAACATCTTCATGCTCGCAGCGATCGTCTTCATGCCCTTCGCGACCGCTTACATGGGCACCAACATGGGTCAGCGCGTCCCGACGATCCTCTACGACACCGTGCTGATGGCGACCGGCCTTCTCAACACGCGGCTGGTTCGGCTGGCGACCAGCCCGCCGGTGGTCGACGAACATGCCGACCCCGCAATCGTCGCTCGCACCCGCGCCCGCGGTTGGGGTGTGACGATCGGCGCCGCGGTGGCGCTGATCCTCGCGATCTTCTTCCCGAAGATCAGCCAGTTCGGGCTGCTGACGATCCCAATCTGGCTGCGCCTCGCGATCAGGCGCGCCGAGCGGAAGCCAGTCGGTCGGCCCTAGGGCCGGGGCGCTAAGCTTCCTTCGGGCCGAGACCCTTGGACGCTGCGCCCTTCTTGCCCTTGTCCTTCTTGGGCTTGCGGACTTCCTTGTTCGAGCGTTTCTGACCTTTGGCCATGCCCCCTCCTAATAGCGGCGATAAGATTCGTTACGGCGAATCCGAACGTTACTGACGTAGCCGCGATAGTCCACGGTGCAGCGGAAGGTAAGATCACCGTTCGCATAGGCGCCGTACGGCTGCCCGTAGCCCTGGCCGTAAGCCTGCCCCCGGTACATTCCACTGTCGAGCAGGCCCGACACGCGCAGGCCGTTCGACCGGCGCTCGACATTGGTGATCGCAGTGACCCGGATGTTCGCTCCGTAGCCGCCGTAGGGCGGGGCGTAGCCCTGGCCATAGGCCTGGCCATAGGCGCCATAGCCCTGGTTGTAGCCGCCGCGATACTGGTTCTGCGCCTGGACCATCGCCGCGCTGGCGCAGCGGCTGATCGCCTGGCGGTCGGTCACGTTGTAGCGGTTGCCGAGCAGCTGATCGATGATCTGCCCGATGGCGCCCTGGCCGCCGTAGCCTTGCTGGTAGCCGTAGCCGTAACCCGGCTGGCCCGGGTAGGGCTGCGGATAGGTCTGCTGCGGATATTGTGGCGGGTAGGGCTGCGGATAGGGATATTGCGCCGCAAGCGGAGCGGCGAGGCCGCCGGCTGCTGCGGCGGTGAGGAAAATGGTCAACCTCGTCATGGGAAATTCCTTCGCCTCACGCAGAAAATGCCGGTGAGTGCATGGGATAGAACGCTCCGACTGCTGAAATCGCCGCATGAATTGAAAACAGTGAGGGGCAGGGAGACGCCTCAATCGAGTTCACTCCTCACGCGCGAAAGCGGCGGCGCGGCTTTCTATAGCCGCACCGCCGCCCTTAGTCGCGATCGTGATTAGCCGCGATAGCCGTCATTGCGGTTGATCCGCACGCTGGAAACGTAGCCCCGATAATCGACGTTGCAGCGGAAGCTCAGGTCGCCCTGGGCATAACGCTGATCCTGATAGCCGTACTGGCCGCCATATTGGCCGCCGTAGCCGGAGCTCATCTGGCCGCGGACGCGAAGCCCGTTATTGCGGCGCTCGACGCTGGTGATGGCCGTCACGCGCATCGCCGGAGCGGCGTAGCCTTGGCCGTAAGCGTAGCCCTGGTTGCCGTTGTAACCGCGATACTGCGACTGCGCCCGCACCATGGCCGCGTTGGCGCACTGGCTGACCGCCGTGCGATCGCTCACGCTGTAGCGGTTGCCGCCGCCGAGCAGCTGGTCGATGATCTGGCCGATACCGCCCTGGTTGCCGTAACCGGAGCTGTAGCCCTGCTGGTAACCGTAGCCGGGCTGGCCCGGGTAAGGCTGCGGGTAGTTCTGCGCATAAGGGTAGGGCGACTGCGCCGCGAGCGGAGCAGCCACTCCACCGACGGCCGCAGCGGCCGCCAGGAATTTGAACATTGTCATGGGAAGTTCCTTGGTTCTCGCCCAGGAAATGCCGGGGAGTTCAATAGTACAACGCGTATTACGCGAATAAGACGCATGAACGGGAGACAACGTGCGAATGGTCGCGCTGCATCAACCGAACCGCGTGTTGCTGACGGCCGCGAGGCAGTTGGCGTGAAGGGGCAGGGTCTGCTCGTCGAACTCGGGTGCCTTGACGGGTCCGGCGGGCTTCTGGACGCGCAGGCGGACGAGGGAAGCGGGGGCGATCGCCTTGCCGCACATGGCGCAGGGCTTGCCGTCGATGTCCTCGCTGTCGTCCAGCATCGGCGCCCGGCCGCCCCAGTGGCGGTGGAAGGTAAGGGGGACGTCCTCGCGCAGCACGCGGCGCAGGCATTCGGTGTGGCACGCGCTTTCGTTGAGCATGAAGCCCGGCGTGTCGGGATCGACGCGGATCAGGCGCAGGATCGTGCCCCACGGCACTAACTCGCCGCAGAAGCGGCAGAGATGGCCGGTGGTGAAGTTTGGATCGCGGCGGCGGGGCATGGGGCATGGTAACGGATTCGCGGCAACTCGTGCACTGTCATCGCAATTTTCCACCGCAGTTTCCGGGGGGATGGGTTAGACACCAAGGTAGGCCAGGGTCGGGGCGGGTCACGGACCGAGCGCCAATGACCGGCGGAAAGCTAACGGCGGCCCTACTCCCTCTTGGGCCATCGCCCACCCGGGTCGTGGCAAGTCCCGTGCGAACCTCAGTGTCCGGCAGGGCGAACATTCCGCCGGTTACCTTGGTTCCGTAGGCGAAACGAAATTCAATATTTCAGGAATCGTAATCTCGAACTTGATCCGGGATCCGTCACCCTGAACTCGGTTCAGGGTCCATTTCCGAGACCCGCGGCGTTCTTCTCCACAATGGATGCTGAAACGAGTTCAGCATGACGTCGTAGCAACCCGATTTTCACCAGTGCCGCGCCAATAGGCGCCCATGTGGAAGTTCCTTTTGGGGCCGCTGCTCATGGGCGCGGGCTATATCGCGGGCAGCATTTACGGCGCCGACGCCGAGCAAGTGGTGCGCAAGAGCCCGAGCGACACCTATGCCGGGGTCGAACAGGCGCTCGACAATGTGCGCGGCGGCGGGACCACCAGCTTTGAGGGCGGCACACCGATGCCGTACCAGCTGAAGGTCGACCGCTCGCCCGACGAACGGCTCCTCGTCGCCCTCTATTTCGATGGTCGAGAAGGCGCGTCGGCCGACTTCCGCTTCACCCCCAAGGACGATGGCGCAGCGACCCTGGTGACCGCGACCATCCACGGCGACCATTCGGTGCTTCGCCAGGCGCTCGCCGGGACCGACAAGGCCAGGCTCGGCTACGCCCCCGACTGGATGCTCAACCTCGCCGCCCGGCCCCTGCTTCGGCAGCTCGCGAAGCAGATCGAGCAGGGGCAAAGCGCCGACGCGGCTCTGCCCGGCTTCCAGTCCCAGGCCGATTGGGAATCCTCGCTTCCGCCCGACCAGCAGAAGAAGGTCCAGCAATGGCGGCAATATGACGCGAGCCGGCCGATGACCGACCCGGAAGCGGATGCGCAGCGGTACATGAACGGCGGGAATTCGGCCGGGAATTAGGACAGCCGTTGGACAGGGTTTTTCGTCACCCCGGCGACTCTCGCGAAATACTGCCCAAGCCTTTCAAAACATGATAAAAGCCTTGGCTCCGGGGGCGGGGACCTGTCAGGGGAGGTCTCCCATGTATCGTTCGAACTTCGTCAATCGCGCCGCGGCGCTCGCCGCTGGCGCGGCCATCGTCATGGCTGCAAGCCCGGCCATCGCTTCGCCCGGGCACGGAGTCACCTTCACGACGCTCACCAACCCGCCCGCGAGCTGGCTCGACCCGGATCAGCTGATCAGCGACCAGATCAAGGTTGGGACCAAGGACCCGACGACCGTGCGCATCCAGAGCGCGGCCTGGGACGCCGGAGCCGACAGCGGCTGGCACCATCATCCCGGGGTCATCATGGGGGTCGTTACCTCGGGATCGGTGACCATTTGGAGCCCAACCTGCGGACAGAAGACCTACGGGCCGGGACTGCCGCTCGGCGCGGTGTTCCTCGAAGGCGGCGATATGCTGATGAAGGCAACGAGCAGCGGCGGCGCGAGCGAATATGTCGTGCACATCTACCCTGTCGGCGCCACCCCGCGCGTTGAGGAGGACGTGCCGGCCTGCGCGAACGCGCTCAACTTCCGGACGCCGAAGCACTGAGCTGACTTCAGCGCACTTTGCGCCACACCGAATAAGCGATCGTGCCGTTGCCCGACGCGCTCGCCGGGACGGCATAGCTGAGCACGCCGCCGGAATAGGTATAGTCGCGCACCTGGCGCTTGCCTTCCCAATTGGGGAAGGATGCGGTCTCGACGTCGAACAGCAGCTGGTGCTTGGCGGGATCGATCGTCACGCGCCCGAAATGCGTGCTCGAGCCCAGGACCGCGGAGCGATATTCGCCCGCTTCGCCCTTGGTCTTATCGCCCGACGCGAACTTGGGGCGGTCCGGGCGGAAGATCTGGATCGAGTAGCGGCCGGTGCGGTCGACGATCATCAGCCCGGCGGGATGCTCGCCGTAGTTGGTCGTGCGGCTGCCGTCGGCGTGGATCTCATAGGCGGAATCCATTACCCACGTGCCGGCGAGCGAGAGCGCCTGGGGGTTGGGCGCCGCACCCATCAGCGGCGACGAGGCGAGAACGATGGTGGCAAGGATTGCGGCGCGCATGGTGTTTCTCTTGATGTGGCAGAGCGAGGCTTGCGGATGGGGCGGCGGGCGAGACCGGCGAACAATCGCGTCACGGTGTCGTTGAAAGCGGCCCGGCCGTCCCGATAGGCGCGGTCGTACGGTTCATCGATCATCGGCTCCGTCCCTTCGAGTCATAACCTGATGAAGCGGTTACTAGACGCGCACACAATAACCTGTCAATGAGGTTATGCATGGACGTGAAATCCGGCGACGGGCGGCCCGAGGACCGCGATGGCTTCCGCTTCCGCGGCGGGCATCTCGCGCTCGACCTGGCGGCGACGCTCGGTGCGCGGCTGAAGGCGCAGCAGCGTGAGTTGCTCGAAGCACCGGCCGACCTCGATCGCTGGCTGGTGAGCTCAGGCCTCATCGAGCGGCCGCCCGGCGCCGGCGGCGAGGACGTCGCGCTCGCCCGCGAGCTGCGCGAGGCGATCTATGCGATCGCATCCGGCAGGAGCAGCCGCGCGGCGCGCGAGCGCTTGAACGCGGCCGCCGCCTTGCCCGCCGCGCGGCCCCGCCTCACCGCCTCGGGCGAGCTGGCGCGCGACGGGAATGCGCGCGAGCTGCTGGCGACCATCGCGCGCGAAGCGGTCGAGCTGTTCGGGAGCGCCGAGCGAGAGCGGATCCGCAGCTGCGAGGGCGAGGGCTGCGCCATCCTGTTCCTCGACCTGTCGCGCTCCGGGGCGCGCCGCTGGTGCTCGATGTCCGGCTGCGGCAACCGCGCCAAGGCGCGGGCTTTCCGCGAGCGGGGTCGGGGGGATTAGTGCTGATGCTGCAGGACAGGTTTTCGTCACCCCCGCGAAAGCGGGGGTCCCGCTGCCTTCAAGAGTCCAGTAGAAGCAAGTGGGATTCCCGCTTTCGCGAGAATGACGATAATGACCGCCCATGACTGTCACGGGCTCATGCCATTGCGGGGCGGTGAAGATCGAGGTGCCGGGCGCGCCCGAGTGGCTGGGGCGGTGCAATTGCAGCTTCTGCCGCAGGACCGGATCGCTGATGGCTTATTATGCGGACGACGGCGGAGTCAGGATCAGCGGCGAGACGGTGGCCTATATCTGGGGCGACCGGATGATTTCCCAGCATCATTGCCCCACCTGCGGCTGCTTCACCGATTGGCGGAGCACGGGCGAGAGCTACGGCAAGGTCGGCATCAACGCCCGGCTGCTCGACGGCTATTCCGAGCGCGATGGGCGGAGCCTGTTCGAAGGGCGGGAGATCGAGGTGCGGGCGATGGATAATGCGGATTAGGGGAAGGCTGGAATAATTGGTATGGTGCTCCTGGAACTGGGGCGAAGGAGGGGCAAATGGAACTGGGCAGCAGCAGACCCATCTTGATTCCGTCCGTGATGTTGCTTGCGAGCGTCGTCGCGGGGTGCAAACCGGACAATGGCCCACCAGCGGTTTTGGGCAACATTGGAAACCTGACCGTTTCAGCGGCGTACAGCCCGCCCGGAATCACAGCTGCCGGTCAACAATGCCCGCTCAATACGAGTGGGGTCGTCAGCTTTACGGTCGCACCGCAGGCGTTGACGAGCTCGGATGGGCTGACGACGCAGCAAGGAAAAACCAAACCCCTATCCGATCTCTCGTCGGTAGTTTGGAAGGACATTGAAAACGGCTCGCCTTCCTATGGCTGCAGCGCAAGCGTAGACTTTTTGAACCTTGCGAGCGGGACATGGAAAGTCACGGTCGCTGGAGCCGGGCCACGGACCGACTGCACAGTCACCATCACCAAGCAAGGGGAAATCAAGCTAAAGGTGTGGTCGGGGAATTGCCTGGTTGGCGATCTGCCGTAAGAGCTGTTCGACGGCTATTCGGAGCGCGACGGGATTGACGATGCTCGCCTGTCCCCCGGGCAGGCTGCGCCGGCGTCATGTTCGACGAGCGCGAGATCGAGGTGCGGGCGATGGATAATGCGGGGGATTAGGGCACTGTCAGCGTAATTCCACCTTGCCGTAGACGAAAGTGATCCGCTCCTCCGGCCCGCTGGCGCAGCCGGTGATCGTCAGGTCACCGAACTCATAGGTCTTCACCGGATCGCCCATGATCAGCTTCGGGTAGAATTTGCCGACCCGGCAGGCGAGCCAGGGGAAGCGCACCTTGATCCGCAGGGTGCCCTGCGGCGGCGGCGGGGCGGCGCCCTTGGGGTGGGGGATCCTGCTGCCGGTAATGACGATGTCCGAGGCGCCCGGGACGATGGCGCCGCCCGTGCCGCGCTTCATCGTCAAATCGGACGTCCCGACCGGCTTGACCTTCTGTTTGACGGTGAAGCCTTCGACCTTGTTGACGCGCTGCGGCTGTTCAGCTGGGCCCCATTCGATGGACTGCACCTCGATCGGCACGGCCGCCCCGCCGCCGAGAAGCCTGGTCTGCATGAAGACTTTCGATTCATTGTCTATCACCGGCTTTGCTACGGCCGGCGGGCCCGAAGCCACGGCGGCGAGCGAGACGGCGGCAATCATGGATGAGCGGCGCATGGCGTCCTCCCCTCGGATGCTGAGCAGCCACCGGCGCCATACACTAGCGTTCGGAGTCGGGCCTAATTGGGCCTAGTTGCTCAACCAGATGGCCGGTCGTGAAATTCGGATCGCGGCATTGTCCGGTCTGCGGCTGCTTCACCGACTGGCGGAGCCCCGGCGAGAGCTACGGCAAGGTCGGCGTCAACGCGCGGCTGCTGGACAGCTATGCCGAGCGCGATGGGTGCAGCCTGTTCGAGCGGCGGGAGATTGAGGTGCGGCCGCTGGATAATGCGGGGGATTAGGGGGTTGTCGCTGTAATCCCATTGAATTCACTTAGCCCAACGCACTTGAATTAAACATGAAGTTAACGAAGGGTACGTCCGCTCGGTCGCGAGTCGAGGGGAGGGCTGAACATGACCGTTCGAGTTGCGGCTTATTGCGCGCTTTTGGTGCTTGCGTCGCCGGCGTGGGCCGGCAAGCCATTCGACGTTCACGGACTGATCGTGGGAAATGAGGGCGCCCGCTATGTGAAGGGCATCCCGACGCTCGATTTGCAGCAGCACCGGGGGGCGATCCAACTTCGGTCCCTCGGATTCTATAACAACCGGCCAATCTTCGCGATCGGCTTCTATAATGCCGGTCTCGAGCCGGTGAACATCGGGCTCGAGGATATTCACGCGTCGGTTAGCGGCGATCCTCTCACAGTCTTCCCAGTTGAAGAACTCGAACGGCAGGCCAAGCACAAGGCCTGGTGGACGCAGTTCGGCATGGCGCTGCTGGGCGGGGTCAGTGCCGGTCTCGCGTCGAGCAGGCGCGACCATGCCTATGGCACGATCACCGGGCCGTATGGAACGTACAGCATCCACACCAGCTATCCCAGCCTCGCCGGCCAGTTGCAGGCCGATCGCATTACGACTGACACGGCATGGGGGATCGCGGCAATCCAATACCAGCTCGATCGCACGATCGAACTCATCAACGATCATGTTGTGCAGCGCACAACGGTGGATCCCGGCTCGACCTACGGCGGCCTCATCGTGCTCGACAAATTGAAGAAGGGCGATCCGCCGTTCGAACTGCATTTGGACGTCGACTGGAACGGCGAGCGCTATCTCTTCGCCTATGTAATGCAGAAGCCCGGCCAGCCGGTGCCGGAGCGTTACAGCGCGATGCTTGCGTCGAAGGCTAAGCCGCGAGCGCGGAATGCGCTGTTCAGTGCGCCGCTGCCGCCTTCGACGCCCGCGCGCGGGTCGCCCGCGTCAGGTTACGCCGCGATGACGACGCCTGTCGCGGGCGCTATCTATCTAAGTTCTGGAACGATCAAAATTCCAGCCAAGACGGCGTCCGGTTACTGCCTCAAGGCGCGTGACGACTATGTGGCCACAGGAGCCAAGGATTATCCCGTGATCACCCGGGCGCTACCCCGCTGTCTGGATGATTCAGGGCGCGTTGCTAAGCGGAATGACAGCCCGCTCCGGATGGATCATTAGGAAGCGCAGCGCGGCGCCGGCATTGGCTATGTCGAGGTGGCGGCGGAACACGCCGGCCGAGCCGCGTCGGGTGGTGGAGCGGTTGGTGCGGGCGAATTAGTGCATTTAGTAAACTGTCACCGTAATTCCGGCACCGTAATTCCGGAATATTCGAGTGCGTGGTTCTTGGTCGATCGGCAACACGCTCGGTCCGAAGCTTGCGTTCCGTTAGCTCGATTCGTTCGAAGATTGGCGAAAGGAATGTTCCTGGTAACGATCAAGCTCTATTCCTAGAGAAGATCTGGCGAATCTCGTCGGTGAAGGGAATGACACCTGTAGCCGAGATTGCTGTCGACCCGAATGGTCACATCGTACTTTGCCGCAATCAGATCGGGTTCGCCCGCTTTCTCTTCGCCGCCCATTCGAGGATGCCCAAGAAGACGACCGCGCCCGCGGAAACCCAGAAGACTGGATTGGTCCACGGTAGGTCAGAGAAGATCGCCCAGAAGGCAGCGCAGCCCGCAACCAGGAACACGACGCCGCAGGCGATGCGCCCCAATGACTTGTCGCCGTGGAAATGCGTCGCCATTGAAGAGGACAATATAAGCCATGACCGCCACGGCCATCACGCCCGCGAAGATCCATCGGGGCCAACCCATGTCGACATAGCCAAATGCCGGAAGCACGGACTCGCGGGACGTGCCGATCATGAACAGCACGATGAACGTCACGAACCGGACCCAGGGCGGGAGGTCGGCAATCGGACGCGACGCGGGGCTATCGCTCATGCCGCGAAGCTAACAGCTACTTCGCCGCAATCAAATCGGGTTCGTCCTCATCCACGGTGACGCGGCGTGAACGCGAAGGCTTTTTCGGCTTCGCCTCCACCACTTTCGGCTTCACCGACGCCCGCTCCAAAATCGGCTTCAGATACTGCCCCGTCGCTGAAACTCCGACACTCGCAATCGTCTCCGGCGGGCCCTCGGCGATGATCTTCCCGCCGTTCACCCCGCCGCCCGGACCCAGGTCGATCACCCAATCCGCGGTCTTGATGACGTCGAGGTTGTGCTCGATCACGACCACCGTATTGCCCTGGTCCGCCAGGCGGTGGAGCACCTCGAGCAGCTTGCGCACGTCCTCGAAATGGAGGCCGGTGGTCGGCTCATCCAAAATATACAGCGTCTTCCCCGTCGCCCGCCGCGACAGCTCCTTCGACAGCTTCACGCGCTGCGCCTCGCCGCCGCTCAAGGTCGTCGCGCTCTGGCCGACCTTGATGTAGCCGAGGCCGACCTCCTCCAGCATGCGCATCTTGTCGCGGATCGCGGGGACCGCCTTGAACAGGCCGGCCGCCTCCTCGACGTTCATGTCGAGCACGTCGGCGATCGAGTGGCCCTTGAACTTCACCTCGAGCGTCTCGCGGTTGTAGCGCGCGCCGTGGCACACGTCGCAGGTGA
>Ga0268264_10001604_pt1 | contig 20930 bp, 16 predicted proteins | sample KBSSwiS32_FD_190357 | JGI IMG/M metagenome (GOLD analysis project Ga0268264, IMG submission 190357) | Switchgrass rhizosphere microbial communities from Kellogg Biological Station, Michigan, USA - KBS Switchgrass S3-2 (SPAdes) (version 2) | ecosystem: Host-associated > Plants > Roots >...
TCTTGCGTCACGGGTACCGCATCGAGGAGATGCAGAAGGAGCGCGCCGCGGAGGAGGAGATCAATCGACACCTGCGTCTGGAAATTGACACGCTGCGCTCACCGGCGCGCATCGAGCGTCTGGCAACGCAACGCCTGGGAATGGTGGCGCCGAAGGCTGACGATGCCACCGTGATCGAGCGCGTGACGTCCACGCCGCCGCCGCCGAAATCGGTCGTCGCCAGCCGCTGAACCGGGAAAAGGACCGTGACCCAGACGCCCTTCGACGCCGCTCAGGGCAAGCCTGCCAACGCCTGGCGCACAACGCTCAAAAGCCGCATCGTCGTGGCCGCCGTCGGGCTGTTCATCTGGTCGACCGGCATTGAAGCGCGGCTGATCTACCTGCAGGTCTACCGCCACGCGGAGCTCGCCGCGCGTGCAGAACGACAGCAGCTCCGCACGATTGCCGCGTCCGGCAAGCGTGGCGAAATTCTCGACCGCGAGGGCCACGTGTTTGCGTACAGCGTCGACGCCGACTCGATTTACGCGGTGCCGACGGAAATTGCCGATCCAGCCAAGGCGGCGAGCTCATTGTGCGGCGCGCTTGGGGACTGCACGGTCGCCGATCGGCAGGCACTGGCCGAGCGGATTCGCCGCGGCCGCGCGTTCGTGTACGTCCGCCGGCAGGTCACGCCAGATCAGGCGCGACGCGTCGCAGCGCTAGAGCTGGAGGGCGTCGGTTTTATGAAGGAAAACCGCCGCTTCTATCCGAACAAGGATCTGGCGGCCCATCTGCTCGGCTACGTCGGCGTCGACAACAACGGCCTCGCGGGCGTCGAAGCGACGTATGACAATTTGATTAAGGGACACGCGGGCACGGTGCTCATTCAGACCGACGCCAAGCGGCACGCATTCAGCCGGGTCGAACGTCCGTCGACAACGGGCGCGGACCTCGAGCTGACGATCGACCAGTATCTGCAGCACATCGCCGAGCGTGAACTGCAGGCCGGTGTGGACTACGCCGGCGCCGAAGGCGGTTCGGCGGTCGTGATGGATCCGTCGACAGGCGAGATCCTTGCGCTCGCGAGCTACCCGACCTTCAACCCCAACGCGTATCGGAATTTTCGCGACGAGACGCGACGAAACCGCGCCATTCAGGACCTGTACGAACCTGGATCGACGTTCAAGATCGTGACCGCGTCAGCGGCGCTCGAACAGAAGCTCGTCAAGCCGAACGACTGGATTGACACCAACCCCGGTGTCATCAGGTTCGGCGCTCGTGTCATCGACGAGGACAAGCATCACAACTACGGCGTGTTGACGTTCACGGACGTTCTCGTCAGGTCGAGCAACGTCGGCGCAATCAAGATCGGCCTTCGTGTCGGCGCCGAGCGCCTCGGTCTGTACGCGCGCCGCTTTGGCTTCGGCCGTCCGACGTCTCCGGATTTTCCATCCGAGAGTCCAGGGATTCTGTGGGATCCCGCCCGGCAGACAGACAGTGCGTTGGCGTCGATGTCGATGGGCTATCAGGTCGGCGTCACGCCGCTACAGATGGCATCGGCCGTCAGCTCGGTGGCCAACGGTGGCGAGCTCGTGCAGCCTCGCGTCATTCGCGCGGTGATTCGCGACGGCGTCCGGAAACCGGTGCCGCGAAAGGTCCTTGGGCGCGCGATCGATGCCGCGACCGCGGCGGAAGTGACGTCGATCATGGAAGCGGTCGTCGAACGCGGCACGGGCAAGCCCGCTCAGATCGACGGCTACACGGTTGCGGGTAAGACCGGAACGGCGCAGAAAGTCGAGAACGGACGCTACTCCAACACCGATTACAACGTGTCGTTTGTCGGATTCGTTCCTGCTCGCAAGCCCGCCTTCACGATTGTTGTCGTCATCGATTCGCCACACAGAGTGCCGCCGTACGGCGCGACGGTCGCGGCGCCGATCTTCCAGCGCATCGCAGCCGCGGCATTGCGTCAGTACGGCGTTCCGCCATCTTTGAATCCGGCTCCTCCCGTGCTCGCCGTTCGTCGCGAGGCGGACGAGGTACGAGAGCAGCCGACATCAACCGCCGGGGTTGGTCCGAACATCGTCACGCTGGCGGGTGGTGAGCACTCGGTTGCAGCTGTATTTCCCGATATGCGTGGTCTCAGCGCGCGGGATGCGCTTCGAATGCTGGCGCGGCTCGGCATGACCGCGCGTCTGAATGGCGCTGGTGTGGTCGTCAAACAACTCCCCGAAGCGGGGGCGCCGATCGACCGCGAAAGCGGTGCGACGCTCTGGTTGGAACGGCAACAGGATTCGGTGCCATGACCGTTCGCGAGTTGCTGTCGGCGTTGACGCGGGACCTGAAGGGAGAGCAGGTCGCGTTGCCGGCGGATGCGGCGCTCGATGTGCCATGCAGCGGTGTTGAATACGACTCACGCAAAACGAAGCCGGGCTCAGTATTTGTGGCACTGCCCGGACAGAAAGCGGACGGTGCCGCCTTCGCGCCTCAGGCTGCCGCGTCGGGAGCCGTGGCGATCGTGTCCGAGCGTCCGCGGCCCGAAAACGTCACGGCAGCCTGGATTGCGGTCGGCAACGCACGCCTCGCGCTCGCGCTCCTGGCTTCGGAGTTCTTCGGGCATCCCAGCCGCCGGATGCAGGTGGTCGGCATTACAGGCACCAACGGCAAGACGACAACCAGCTATCTACTGCAGGCAATTTTCGAAGCTGCGGGAACGCCATGCGGGCTGATGGGCACCGTCGCTTATCGCATCGGCGACCGTCAGATTGCGGCGACGCGCACGACGCCCGAAGCGCCGGACGTTCAGCTGTTGATGCGGCAGATGCTCGACGCAGGCTGCAGAGCGTGCGTCATGGAAGTGTCGTCGCATGCCCTCGCGATGCACCGCGTCGATGGAATCCACTTTGCTGCCGGAGTCTTCACCAACCTGACGCGAGATCACCTCGATTTCCACCAGGACATGGAGTCCTATTTCGCCGCGAAACGCCGGTTGTTCGAAATTCTTCCGCCCGACGCACCGGGCGTGATCAATGTCGACGATCCGCGCGGCGCATCGCTGGTGGACGTGGCGCATCGTCCCATGACCTACGCGATCAACCGGGACGCCGATGTAACGCCGGGCCCGCTCTCGTTCGCCTTCGATGGATTGACGTTCGATGTGCGGATGCCGCAAGGCGTCACGCATGTCACCTCGAAGCTCGTGGGAAGACCAAACGTCTACAACATCCTCGCGGCAGTTGCGACGGCGGCGGCGCTGGGCGTGGGCGTCGATGCGATCGAGGAAGGGCTCCACAGCCTTGCCGGCGTTCCGGGGCGGTTCGAGCTTGTGTCGTCGACGGGCGATGACATTACGGTGGTCGTCGATTACGCGCACACCGATGACGCGTTGCGGAACCTCCTCGAGACGGCTCGGCCGCTCGCATCACGGCGCCTCATTACCGTGTTCGGCGCTGGAGGCGACCGCGATCGGACCAAGCGCCCGTTGATGGGAATGGTGGCGGCGCGAATGAGCGATGTCGTCGTGATCACGTCGGACAACCCGCGAACCGAGGATCCCTTGCGGATCATCGAAGAGGTGAAGCTCGGGGCTGAGCCCGAAATGCGTCAGGGGAACGCGGAGGTCATCGCAATGCCGGATCGCCGTCAAGCGATTCTGCATTCGATCGATCGCGCATCGGCCGGTGACGTCGTGCTCATCGCGGGGAAAGGGCACGAGAAGTACCAGGAGATAGGGGGCCGTGTGACGCCGTTTGATGACGTGGCGGTCGCTCATGAGGCGCTGGAGGCGCGGCGCGACAAGTCGCGAGTGGGGTGAGCGCGCTGCTGATGACGGTCGGGTGGCTGGCGGCCGCGGTCGCTGGGCGAATCGTCTCGGGCGATCCCGATCAAGTGGTCGGCAACATCGTCACGGACTCGCGATCGCTGCAGGCGGGTGACTTTTTCATCGCGCTCCACGGCGCGCGATTTGATGGGCATGAATTCGTCGAAGCGGCTCTTCGTCGCGGGGCAGTGGGAGCTCTCGTCGATGTCGGGCACCCCTTCACGGGGCGCCAGACTCGCGCAGCGGGGCGTGAAGCCCCGGTCCACCCGCCCGCGATCGTGGAAGTTGGCGACACGACAGTCGCATTGCAGGACCTGGCGCACGCGGTGCGGGAAGCCACCAAGACGAAGGTGATCGCAATTACCGGCAGCGCCGGGAAGACGACGACGAAGGACACGATCGCGGATTTCCTCTCGGAGTCGTATGGCGTCGTGAAGAACAAGGGGAATTTGAACAATCACATCGGCCTGCCGCTCTCGCTGATGCAGCTCCGCGAGAGGCCGGACGTTGCGGTGATGGAACTGGGCATGAATCACGCCGGGGAGATCAGCACGCTGGTGGCAATTTCGGACCCCGACGTGCGCGTCTGGACCAACGTCGGCGACGCGCATCTCGGCTTCTTCGAATCCGCCGATGCGATTGCGGATGCGAAGGCGGAGATTCTCGAGTTCGCCGAGCCGCATGACGTGCTCGTCTGCAACGCCGACGATGCGCGCGTGATGGCGCGCGCGCCGCGGTTCGCGGGACGAATTGTCTCCTTTGGCGAAGCGGACGGCGCGACGGTGCGCGCCACCGGAATCGAAGATCTCGGCCTCGAGGGGATGCGCGCACGGGTCGTCACACCGGTCGGTGAGCGGATGATTGAAACGCCGCTGCTTGGCCGCGGCAATCTCGCCAATGTGCTTGCGGCAACGGCCGTCGCGGTGGAGTTCGGGATCCCGCTGGACGCGATTGCGGCGCGCGCCGCCCGCTTGCGGCCGTCCGAGCGACGTGGCGCGGTCCATCGCCTTCGTGGCGGCGTCATGCTGGTGGACGACTCGTACAACTCCAGTCCATCGGCGTTGAAACGAGCGCTCGACGTCATTGCGAAAGAACCCCGCGCTGCGCGCAAGGTCGCGGTGCTCGGCGAGATGCTCGAACTCGGCGCCTTCAGCGCCGACCTGCACCGGGATGCTGGCCGCGCCGCCGCGGCTGCCGGCCTCGATGCGTTGTTTGTCGTCGGCGGCCACCCCGCGCGCGTGCTTGGCGAGGGCGCGATTGCCGCGGGGATGGCTCCAGCCACCGTCACGTTTTTCGATCAGAGTGCCGCGGCCGCACCCGCCATCGCCGCGGCTATCCGAAGCGGCGATGTCGTGCTCGTGAAAGGTTCGCGCGGCACACGGACGGACCTCATCGCGGATCGAATTGCGGAGGCGTTCGGCTGATGCTGCTCTACCTCCTCTATCCGCTCCATACCTACGCGACGATCTTCAACGTCACGCGGTACATCACGTTCAGGACCGCGGCGGCGAGCCTGACCGCGCTCGCGCTCAGCCTCGCACTCGGTCCGTGGATGATTCGAAAGCTGCGCGATTTCCAGATCGGGCAGGTGATCCGACAGGAAGGACCGCAGTCACATCGCGCCAAGGCGGGAACGCCGACGATGGGCGGGCTGTTGATCCTGACATCCGCGCTGGTGCCGACGCTCCTGTGGGCTGACCTGTCGAACCCGTACGTCTGGATTGCGGTGCTCGCGACGGCAGCGTTCGGCGGCGTTGGTTTCACCGACGACTATCTGAAGATCGTCCGCCGCTCCCACCACGGGCTGCTACCCCGCTACAAGATGGGAGGGCAGATCGTGGTCGCGCTTGGTGTTGGGGTTGCCGTGCTCGCCCTGTCGCAGCAGAATCCGCCGCTCTACAACACGCGGCTGATCTTTCCGTTCTTCAAGAACCTCATTCCGGACCTCGGCTGGTTTTACATCGCGTTCACCGTACTCGTCCTCGTGGGCGCCAGCAACGCCGTGAACCTGACCGACGGCCTCGATGGCCTGGCCATCAGCACGTTCGCGGTTTCAGCCGCTGCATTTACGGCGCTCGCGTACGTCACGGGACACGCCGTGCTCGCGCAATATCTGCTGCTCGTCCGGTTCGCTCCAGCCGGCGAGCTGACGGTCTTTTGCGGGGCTCTCGTCGGGGCAAGCCTCGGGTTCCTCTGGTACAACTCGTATCCCGCCGACATCTTCATGGGCGATGTGGGATCCCTTGCGCTCGGTGGTGCCCTGGGAACCGTGGCGATCCTGATCAAGCAGGAATTGCTGCTGCCGATCGTCGGCGGCGTGTTCGTCATGGAAGCGCTCTCGGTGATCATCCAGGTCGCCTCCTTCAAGATCACCGGCCAGCGCGTGTTCAAGATGGCGCCGATTCACCATCACTTCGAACTGATCGGATGGAGTGAGCCGAAGGTCATCGCGCGCTTTCTGATCATGGCGATCATCTTTGCGTTGTTCAGCCTCACAACGCTGAAGCTGCGGTGATGGTGTGGATGCGACTGGCTTCTCGGTACGTGGACGTCGGGTCGTCGTGGTCGGCGCGGCGCGCAGCGGCATCGCGGCCGCGGAACTCGCGGCACGGAAAGGCGCGCGCGTGACGCTGACCGAAGTGCGCGACACGTTCGACGCCGCCGACCGCCTGAAGGCGCAGGGCATCGAGCTGGAGCTCGGTGGCCACACGGCGGAAACGCTGGCGGCCGCCGATCTGATCGTCACCAGCCCCGGCGTACCCACCGAGCAGGCCGTGTTCGACGCCGCCCGCGGGAAAGGTGTCGAGACGATCGGTGAGCTCGAGTTTGCCTCGCGATTCGTACAGGGTCAGCTGATTGCGATCACGGGAACCAAAGGCAAGTCGACGACGACGACGCTGATCGGCCGGATGCTGGAGGCGGCGGGCAGGAAGACGCTCGTTGGCGGAAATATCGGTACGCCCTTGAGCGCCCAAGTTGATCAATCGACGCGAGACACAATCCACGTCGTCGAGACAAGCAGTTTCCAGCTCGAGACAACGACGACGTTCCATCCGTGGATTGCCGTGTGGCTCAACTTCGCCGCCGACCATCTGGATCGCCATCCGTCGGTGGATGCGTACGCGGCCGCGAAGGCGCGCATCTTCGCGAACCAGAATCAGACCGACTGGGCGGTGCTCAATGCAGACGACCGTGAGGTCATCCGCCAGGCGCGCGGTACGTCAGCGCGTCACATCTTGTTTTCACTCGAAGGAGTGATTCGCGAGGGATTCGTCGTCGACGGCAACACGATCGTGCACCGTACCGGGACGGAGGTCGCACGTCTGATTCCCGTCGCCGCTGTGGAACTGACCGGCCGCCACATGTTGAACAACGTCCTCGCGGCCGCGGCGGCGGCGCACATCGCCGGTGTGCGGCCCCATTCAATGCTCGCGGCGCTGCGCGGGTTTCACGGCCTTCCACACGTGATGGAGCCCGCGGGGCACATTGGCCCGATTCGATTCGTCAACGACTCGAAGGCGACCAATGTCGAGGCTGCGCGGCGCTCGATTGAAAGCTTCGATCGTGGCGTGGTGGCCATCATCGGCGGCCGCTACAAAGGCGGCGACTTTGGTGATCTGCGCGGTGCGTTGGCATCGCGCGGTCGTGCCGTCGTCGCGATCGGCGAGGCGGCCGGGCGCGTACGGGAGGCGCTCGAAGGCACCGTGCCGGTCATCGATGCGACGTCGATGGCCGAGGCTGTTCAACGCGGATACGACGCCGCAGGTCCGGACGGCGTGGTGTTGCTGGCGCCCGCGTGTTCGAGCTTCGACTGGTTTCGCGATTATGCGGAACGCGGCGAGGTGTTCAAGGAGGAAGTGCGCCGGCTTCGCGGGCGTATTGGCGAGAGAGGGATGGAAGACCGGAAGCAGTGAGCTGTCGTCAGTCGGCTCGGGCGAGTGGGAGCCTACCGCTGGGAACGCAGACTACCCCGGTCTGCGAGGTGGGTGTCCCATTCCACGTGCCGGCTGGCGACTGCTGACTGCTTCCCGCAGGCCGGCGATCTTAGCGGATCCGCGGGCGCAACGGGCGGGCACGCGATGGGTTGCGTGCAAAGGCATTTTCGGTGGATGTGAGTCGTTTCTTTATCACTAGGCGGCTGATTGGCTCGTAAGCTCAAGATCGACAAAGTGCTGTTCACGGCGACGCTGCTGTTGATCTGCATCAGCGTCGTCATGGTGTACAGCGCCTCGGCCGTCGTTGCGCTCGAGCGTTATCAACAGCCGTACCTCTTTTTGACGAAGCAGGCGCTCTGGAGTGCGCTCGGTCTTGCCGTGCTCGTCATGGCCGCGCGTATCGACTACCGGACGTATCGCAACGAACCCTTTATCTGGTGCCTGCTTGCGCTCGTGGTGCTGATGCTGGTCGCCGTCCTGTTCAGCGCGCCCGTCAACGGCACACGACGATGGTTCGGAGTGGGTGGCCTCGGGATTCAACCCTCGGAGCTGGCAAAGGTCGCATGCGTCTTCTTTACGGCGCTGATGCTCGAGCGGCGCATGCACCGCATCGACGAGCTTTCGTATTCGCTCCTGCCCATCAGCCTGATCGTCGGACTGGTCGTGGCGCTGATTCTGCTGCAGCCCGACTTCGGCACCTCGATCTCGCTCGTGCTGGTCGTCGCAGTGATGGTGTTCGCCGCGGGCCTGCACTACCGCTATTTCGTAGGGCTCGCCCTCATTGCGCTTCCAGCTATATACCTGGTGCTTGTCGCGGCGCCGTACCGCCGGCGGCGGCTGCTGGCGTTCTGGGACCCGTGGGCCGATCCGCTTGGTGACGGTTTCCAGATCATTCAATCGCTCGTCGCCGTTGGAACCGGCGGCGTTTTCGGCCGCGGCCTGATGGCCGGCGTGCAGAAGCTGTTCTATCTGCCGGAACCGCACACCGACTTTATCTACGCCGTCATCAGCGAAGAGCTCGGGTTGGTTGGCGCGACCATCATCCTCCTCTGCTTCTGCGTCATTGCCTGGCGCGGGCTGCGCATCGCCGCGCGCGCCGAAGACACGTTTGGTTCGTTTGTCGCGCTTGGGTTGACGACGATGATTGCGGCGCAGGCGATGGTGAACATCAGCGTGGTGCTCGGGTTGATGCCAACCAAGGGGATTCCGCTTCCCCTGGTCAGTTTCGGCGGATCGTCGCTCTTGATCAATTTGCTTGGCATGGGTGTGCTGCTCAACATCTCTCAGCATGAGAGCAAAGAGGCATGAACGAGTGCGAGGGGTGCGAGAGGTGCGCACGTGAGCCTCTTGGTTCTCATCGCCGGTGGCGGAACCGGTGGCCATCTTTATCCGGGGATTGCCGTGGCGCGGGAAATCATGCGCCGCATGCCGGACGCGCAGATCACCTTCGTCGGAACAACAGCCGGCATCGAGTCGCGTGTGATTCCGAGGGAGGGCTTTGCGCTCGACACGATTCGAAGCGCTGGCCTGAAGGGGAAGTCCGTGGCGTCACTCGTCCGCGGGATTGCGCTGCTGCCGGCGAGCGCCTTCGATGCCTGGCGAACGATCTCGCGGCGCCGGCCGTCGATCGTGATCGGCGTCGGTGGCTACAGCTCGGGTCCGGTCGTGCTGCTCGCGGCGCTTCGCGGCATCCCCACGATGCTGATGGAGCAGAACGCCATGCCCGGCGTGACCAACCGGCTGCTCGCGCGGTTCGTCAGGGCGGCAGCGGTCACCTACGACGAGAGTTCGCGCTTCTTTGCAGGTCGGGCATTTCTCGCGGGCAATCCGGTGCGGCCGGAATTTTTCGGAGGGGAGCATGACGAACACGGTTCGCCGCGCGGTGTCGACCAACGGCGCGCGGCTCGGGTCCTAGTCTTTGGCGGCTCTCAGGGCGCGCACGCGATCAACATGGCCATGGTGGAGGCAGCGCCGCGGCTGGTTGCCGCTGCACCAGGTCTGGAAATTACGCATCAAACGGGAGAGCGCGATCTGGAAATGGTCCGCGACGGCTACGGGCGCGCAGGCCTTCAGGCCCGGGTCGAACCATTTCTCTACGCCATGGACCGCGAGATGAAAGCCGCTGACGTCATCGTCTGCCGGGCCGGCGCCACAACGCTCGCGGAGCTGACCGCAGCGGGACGGCCGTCGATTCTGATTCCGCTGCCCACCGCGACCGACGATCACCAGCGGAAGAACGCCGAGGCGCTGGTCGTCAAACGTGCGGCGCGGATGATCGAGCAGCGATCGCTCACCGGTGAGTTGCTCGCAACGGAGATCGTGGCACTGGCCCGCAACGACGCCGAGCGTACGGCGATGAGCGCTGCGGCACGCCGCACAGCAAAGCCCGAGGCGGCAAAGGTCATCGTGGATCGGATCCTGGAGTTGGCGGCCCGTTAAGGGCCGCCCGAGACGGCGGTGCTCGGAGGAACGCGACGCATCCATTTTGTTGGGATCGGCGGGATCGGCATGAGCGGGATCGCCGAGCTGCTGGCCAATCTCGGGTTCGAGGTCAGCGGGTCGGATCTGAAGCGGTCAGCGACAGCCGCGCGCCTGACGGAGAAGTTCGGTGTGAAGGTGCACGAGGGACATCGCGCGGAAAACGTCGGCGAGGCGCAGGTCGTCGTCTTCTCGTCGGCCGTGCGCCCGTCGAATCCCGAGATCGTCGAGGCGCTGCGGCGGGGGATTCCAGTGATTCCGCGCGCCGAGATGCTCGCGGAACTGATGCGACTCCGCTTTTCGATCGCCGTCGCCGGCTCGCATGGCAAGACGACGACGACGTCGATGATCGCGGTGGTACTCGAACGCGCGGGGGTCGATCCGACGGCGGTGATCGGCGGCCGCCTCAGTGCCTTCGGGAGCAACGCCAGGCTGGGCCGCGGCGAGTACCTGGTGGCGGAAGCGGATGAAAGCGATCGCTCGTTCCTGCTGCTCTACCCGACGATTGCCGTCGTGACGAACATCGACCGCGAGCACATGGAGAGTTACGGAAGCTTTGCCGACCTGCAGCAGGCGTTCGTCGATTTCGCGAACAAGGTGCCGTTTTATGGCAGCGTCGTCGCCTGCGCCGACGATGAGGCGACTGCCGCGATTCTGCCGCGCATCAACAGGCCCCTACTCACCTACGGGCTGGAGGGGCGCGAGAGGCGGGAAGGGCTGGAAGGGGAAAGGCGGAAGGGTGTGCATGTCGGCGCAAGTGACATCGAGATCGGTGCCTTCGGCGGCCGATGTGTCGTCTACGTGAGCGACCATGCCCGCCGCGGTCGTCTTGGCGAACTGCGTCTCGCCATCCCCGGACGCCACAATCTCCAGAACGCGCTGGCCGCTGTTGCCGTCGCGGATCGACTCGGCATCCCCTTCAGCGAAGTGGCGTCAGCGCTTGCCGACTTCCACGGCGCGGAACGCCGCTTCGAACGTCACGGCGAAGCCGGCGGCGTGCTCGTCGTCGACGATTACGGTCACCACCCGACGGAGATTGCCGCCGTGCTTGCGGCGGCTCGCACGCTCGGCCGCCGGCTCGTCGTCGCGTTTCAACCGCATCGGTTCACACGGACGCAGCAGTTACTCGATGCATTTGGTCCGGCGCTGCGCGACGCGGACGAGATCGTCCTGACGGACATCTATGCAGCGAGCGAGGAACCGATTGCCGGCGTGACCATCGAGGCGCTCGCCGATGCGGTGCGCAACGGCTCGGGACGGCCGGTGCACGTCGCGAAGCATCTCGACGCCGTGATTCCCGAGCTGCTCAGGATTGTTCGACCAGGCGACGCGGTACTGACGCTCGGCGCCGGCTCAATCGGGTCGCTCCCGCCCCGATTGATCGAGGCGTTGCAGGGGGCCGACCTACAGGTCGGCCCCTCCGAGAAGAAAAGGAGGGACGGATGATGCCGGTCTCTGCGCCGTCCGATCGTCGTTTCCGCCGCGCCCACGTCACGCCGGCGCGCAGGACGCGGTTCCTGCGCATGTCGTGGCGGATTGCCGTGCGTGCGGCGCTGGTGCTTGCGGTCGTCGTCCCTGCCGGCTACTACGTCGCACGGCAAGTGCTGGCCGCCGACGCGCTCACGATTAGTCGAATCACCATCACGGGCAATTCGCGTCTCTCCAAAGGCGAAGTCGTCGCGCTGCTCGACGGCATCCGCGGCGCGAACATGCTGACCGTCGATCTCGACGAATGGCGACGCAAGCTTCGCAGCTCACCCTGGGTGGCCGATGCCGCCATGCGCCGCGTCCTGCCGGGTACGGTCTCGGTTGCCATTTCCGAGCGCCAGCCGATGGGCATCGGTCGGATCAATAGCGACCTCTATCTGATCGACGATCGCGGCGGCATCATCGACCAGTTCGGTCCCAACTACGCGGAGTTCGATCTGCCGATCATCGATGGCCTGGCGCCGCGGGACAACGCGACATTGATCGATCCGTCACGCGCGGCCCTCGCGGGGCGTGTGCTCGCGGCGCTGCAGCCGCGGCCGGATCTCGCCCGCCGCGTTTCGGAAATCGACGTCAGCGACGACCGCGACGCCACGTTGATTCTCAAGGGTGACACGGCGCTGGTGCGCGTCGGGACCGAGCAGTTCGTGGAGCGGCTTCAGTCCTACGTGGATCTCGCGCCGGCGCTGCGCGAGCGAGTCGCGGCAATCGACTCGGTGGATCTGCGTTTCGATCAGCGTGTCTACGTCAGGCCGGCGGCGAAGAGAGGAAATTAATGGCGCGAAGAGAACGCTACCTGGTCGGCCTTGACGTCGGCACTTCGCGGGTGACCGCCGTCGTCGGCGAAAGCATGGACGACGGGACCCTCGACATCGTCGGCATCGGCACCGCGGAATCGCGAGGCATTAAGCGCGGTGTCGTCGTCAACGTCGATGCGGCGGTCGATTCCATCAAGAAGACGATCGAGGAAGCGGAGCTGATGGCCGGCGTCGAAATCGACTCGGTCCATCTCGCCCTTTCCGGACCGCACATCAAGGGATTCAACAGCCGGGGCGTCATCGCGGTTGCGGGCAAGAACCGTGAAATCACCCGCGACGACGTGCGACGAGCGATCGATGCGGCGAAAGCGGTGGCGTTGCCGACGGGCCGCGAGATTGTCCATGTGTTGCCGCAGGATTTCGTGGTCGATGAGCAGGATGGGATCGGCGCGCCCGTCGGAATGACCGGAGCGCGGCTCGAAGTCAACGTCCACATCGTCACCGGCGCGGCGTCGTCCACGCAGAACCTGATTGCGTGCGTCAATCGCGGCGGTGTCACTGTGACCGACACCGTCATCGAGCAGCTCGCGGCATCCGAGGCGGTGTTGACGCAGGACGAGAAGGAACTCGGTGTCGCCCTGGTCGATATCGGAGGCGGCACGGCGGATCTCGCCATCTTCGAACGGGGCAGCCTCTGGCACACCGGCGTCGTCGCGGTCGGTGGCGACCATTTCACCAATGACATCGCTGTCGGTTTGCGCACGCCGATTCCGGACGCGGAAAAGGTGAAGCGGAAGAGCGGCTGCGCGCTCTCGTCAATGGTTGACGAAGACGACACCATCGAGGTCGCCAGCGTCGGCGGCCGCAAGCCACGTCTGATGGCGCGCCGGATTCTGTCAGAGATTCTCCAGCCGCGCGCCGAGGAGATCTTTCATCTCGTCTGGGACGAGATTCGGCGCGCCGGCTATGAGAAGGCGCTCAACTCGGGGATCGTGCTCACCGGCGGCGGCTCGATTCTCGAAGGGATGCCGGAGATTGCCGAGCAGATTTTCGATCTGCCGGTTCGGCGCGGCGCGCCAATGGACGTCGGCGGTTTGACGGATCACGTGAGCAGTCCGGCGTTTGCGACCCCCGTCGGGCTCGTGCTCTACGCGCACCGGAATCGTGAGCCGGAGCCGGCGCGTGTCGGTGCCGGGGCGTTCGGCCGGATGGCAGGGAAATTACGCGGGATCTTTAAAGAATTTTTCTGATTTGCCGGGTCCAACGGGACCGGCCGACGCGGATTGGGTTAACGGACTGGGGCGATTGGAGGCGACATGAAAAAGCTTGATCAGCGCGAGGGACAGGACCTGCGGATGACACTCGAGCAAGGAGTGCGCCGCGGCGCCAAGATCAAAGTGATCGGGGTCGGCGGCGGCGGGAGCAACGCCGTCAACCGCATGGTGGAAGTCGGCCTGAGCGGCGTGGAGTTCATCGTCGCCAACACCGATGCGCAGGCGCTCGATCACAGCCGCGCTGCGATCAAGCTGCAGCTGGGACAGAAATTGACGAAGGGTTTGGGCGCCGGCGCCGATCCGAATGTCGGCCGTCAGGCCGCGCTCGAAGACACGGACATGATCATTCAGGCGCTGTCGGGCGCCGACATGATTTTCGTGACGACCGGTCTCGGTGGTGGCACGGGGACAGGCGCTGCCCCTGTCATTGCGAGCCTTGCGTGCGAGCTCGGCGCGTTGACAATCGGCGTCGTGACCAAGCCGTTTCGATTCGAAGGCAAGCGTCGATCGCAGCATGCGGATGCGGGTCTCGAGACGCTGCGCGAGTGCGTCGACACCATCATCACGATTCCCAACGAGCGGCTGCTGACGGTGGTCGATCGCCGCACGACGATGACAGAGGCGTTCGGGTTGGCGGATGACGTGCTGCGTCAGGCCATCCAGGGCATTTCGGACCTGATCCTGGTGCCGGGACTGATCAATCTCGACTTCGCCGACGTGCGAACAATCATGTCGGGAATGGGCGTCGCCATGATGGGTACCGGTGTCGCGGACGGCGATGCACGCGCGATGCAGGCCGCGCAGCGCGCGGTATCGAGCCCGTTGCTCGAAGACAGCTCGATGCACGGAGCTCGCGGTGTGATCATCAACGTGACCGGTGGGCCCGATATGTCGCTGATGGAAGTCAACGAGGCATCGTGCGTCATTCAAGAGGCCGCGCACGAGGACGCCAACATCATCTTCGGCGCGGTGATCGATCCGAATGTCTCCGGCAGGCTGAAGATTACCGTCATCGCGACCGGTTTCGATCGCGCGGGGAGCGCGCGTCATGTTCCGGCGGCCGCTCTTCCCACGCCGACCGATCTCACCAGCTACACGGCACATCTGGCTCGCGCGGAGGCGGCTCAGCCAGAGTTGTCACATACGGTCACCAAGTCTGCCGCGCAGGCGTCCGCGGTGAACGATGCGCCGTCGGCATTCACGTTGTCGCGGCGAGCTCCGCTCGAGCTCACGTTGCCGCTGATGGCGGGGGCCGGTGAAGCAGGAAGGGCGCGTGAGGCGAGCGGGCTGAATATGGCGGACGAGAGTGGCTTCGATCTGTCATCGCCGCTCGACGTGCCCGCGTTCCTGCGGCGGCCAAATTGATGCCGTACACTAAGTAAACCCCGGGGACACGAGACCGCCGCCGCCGCAGGTGCAGCAGGCGTACCGGTCCCCGTTGGCTAGTTCCCATGCAGTCCTGGCAGCTGCGCGAGCGTGCTCGCGAGATTCTGGCGAAGGAAGTCGGCTACGTGTCGAAGCCGCACGGCGGACGCCTGCGCGTGGCGCTTGCGTTCCCGAATACCTACTTCGTCGGCATGTCCAACCTTGGTTTCCAGACGGTCTACAAGCTGTTCAACGCCGAGGACGACATCGTCTGCGAGCGGGTCTTCCTGCCGCCGAAAACGGAACTGGCCGCGCAACTGACCTCGGGTGCGCCGCTCATCACCATCGAATCGCAGACGCCGGTGAACGAGTTCGACGTGTTCGCGTTCTCCGTATCGTTCGAGTGGGACTATACGAACGTCGTCACACTGCTCCGGCTGGCTGGACTGAAGACGCGCGCCGCTGAACGCACCGCCCGTGATCCGCTTGTCGTCATCGGAGGTGCGGTGACGTTCGTCAACCCTGAACCGCTCGCGCCGTTCGCCGATGTGATCGCTGCCGGCGAGGGCGAGGCGCTGATCCCGTCGTTGCTCACCGCGTTCAAGGGTGCCTGCGATCGCGACGATCTGCTTCGCCGTCTGGCTGCGGACCGCGGATTTTATGTTCCGGGGTTCTACGACGTGAACCACACCGCCGACGGCGGCATTGAGGCATTCGTGCCGAGGCCCGGGACCGGCGCCCCGCCCGTCGTCAAGAAGGCGGCGCTCAAGACGACGGACACGGTCGATCCGCCGGCCACGACAATCTTCACACCTGATACCGAGCTCGGCTCGCGCCTCCTGATCGAAGTCGTGCGCGGGTGCGCCAACTTGTGCCGCTTCTGCTGGGCCGGTTACAACTACCTTCCGGTTCGCGCGTTTCCCAAAGATCGGATTCTGCAACGTGCCGGACACGCGCGACAGTACTCCCATCGCGCCGGGCTTGTGTCGATCGCGCTCTGCGACCACCCGGACATCGAAGAGATTCTGACGCAGCTGGTCGACATGGGCTACTCGATCAGCCCGGCCTCGCTTCGTCTCGACGATCTCACGCCGACGATTCTCGAGCTGCTTCGGAGAAGCGGTGAGCGCACGATTACGATTGCGCCTGAAACCGGATCCGATCGACTGCGACGCGTCATCAACAAGACCGTCACAAACGCCGAGATTCTTGCGGCCGCAGACATGATCTTCGCTAGCGGGTTCGACAACCTGAAGCTGTACTTCATGATTGGGTTGCCGACGGAAACTGACGATGATCTCGTCGCAATTCGCGACATCACCCTGCAGCTTCGCGACACCATGCTGCGTCACCAGCGCGGCCGCGGTCACCTTGGCCGCATCGTCGGCAGCGTGAACCCGCTCGTGCCGAAACCAGGAACGGCTTACCAATGGCTGCCGATGGAAGACGATCGATCCATTGACCGCAAGATCAAGCGGGTGCGCTCGCTCATGGGCGGCATCGACAACGTTTACTTCAACATCAAGTCGGAACGGCATTCGTTCTATCAGGCACTGCTGTCGCTGGGGGATCGGCGCGTGGCCGACGCCATCGAAGCGGCTGAGCGGAATGGCGGAAACTGGCGGGCGGCGGTCGCCGAAACCGGCGTCGATGCCGACTTCTTCGTGTTCCGCGATCGTTCAACCGACAAAGTGCTGCCGTGGGACATCATTGATGGCGGCCTGAAGGATCACTTCTTCCGGTCCGAGTTCGACAAGGGACTTCGCGAGGAGTGGACGCTTCCGCCAAAACGGCAGAAGGAGAACGCACGGCTGCTGCCGGTACTGCAGTAACGAACTCTCCCACAGACGTGCGTCGCCGGATTGCATGTCTGCTCGCCGCGGTTGCTACCATCGCACTCGTCATCCTCGTCATCGTCATCATTACGGGCGGGTTCCTCATTCAACTGGGACCGTTCCGCCTTTCGGCTCACACCTGGCGCGGCCCATTGGTCATTGCGGTTGCTGCGGTGGCTGCAGCCGCGCGATTCGGGCGACGCATATTGACCGACGCCAGCGAAGCGGGTTGGTCGTTCCTCGGCGATCACGCGACTGCGTTCGCCATTGTGCTCGCGGCCGCCACCGCGGGCATTGGGGTCGGCTACGGCACGTATTCCGCCGGGAGTGCAGACGCATCCGGTTACATCAGCGAAGCTGCCCTGATGGCCTCGGCGGAGTCATCGAGCGACGAGCCGCTCGCCCGCGCTGTGACATGGCACGATGCGACGACGTCAATGGCGCCCCTCGGGTATCGATCCGGCGCCAGTCCCGGCGAGCTCGTCCCCACATACCCGGCGGGGCTGCCTCTGGCCATGACGCCGTTCTGGCTTGCGGGGGGCGAATTCGCTGCGTATCTCGTCGTGCCGCTTCTTGGCGGTCTGGCAGTGCTGGCCACCTATCTGGTTGGCGCCCGTCTTCATTCACGACACGCCGGCCTCGCAGCCGCCGCGATGCTCGCCACCAGCCCGATCGTGCTGTTTCAAATCGTTCAGCCGATGAGCGATGTGCCAGCGACCGCCTGGTGGACGATTGCGCTCTTGTTTGCGCTTTCGCCACTGCCGCACGCACCGCTTGCCGCGGGCGGTGCTGCCGGGCTCGCGATTCTCACGCGTCCCAACCTGCTGCCGCTCGCGGCCGTTATCGCGGTGGCGGCGGGGAACGTTTCGCACCTCCGCCGGGCCCCTCGCCTGACGGCATTTCTCGCGGGCATCACTCCAGCAGTTGGCGCGCAATTTCTCATGCAGTGGCGCCTTTACGGAAGCCCACTTACCTCCGGCTACGGTGCCGCCGGCGACCTTTACTCGTTCGCCAGCATCGCACCGAACGCTCGGAGCTACGCGCTGCGGCTCATTCAGGGTGAGGCGCCGGCCTTGCTCCTTACCGCTACAGTCTTGGTAGTGCTCGCGCTCGTTCGTCGCCCCTGGGATAACGCTCCTTCCCTGAAGCCCGCTCTCACGCTCGTCGTGTTTGCATCGGTCATTGTGGTGGCGTCGTACCTCCCCTACGCCGTCTTCGCCGAATGGTCGTATCTTCGCTTTCTGCTCCCTGCCTTTCCGCTGTTGTTCGTTCTCGTTGGCGGACTCTCAGTCGCCGCCCTGATCCGGCTCCCCGCACCCGCCCGCGCGGCTCTGTTCCTGTGCGCATTAACGGTGGTCGGTTCCTTCAACGTCGTTCGCGCCCGCGAGGAGCAGGCCTTCAACATGCGCCGGTACGAGTCGCGGTATCGATTCGCTGGCCGCTATCTGGCTTCGGCCCTTCCGCCGGAGGCGGTCATTGTGGCCGTGCAGGAAAGCGGCAGCGCCCGCTACTACACCGGCCGGCCCACCATTCGATGGGATTGGCTCGACGATCTCGATGCGGCGATTGCCACACTCCGAGCGATGGGCCGCCATCCTGTGCTCCTCATCGAGGACTGGGAGCGTCCGGACTTGCTGAAGAAACACGTGCGTTCCATCAACGCGCGACTTGATTGGCGCCCTCGCGCCGAGTTCGGCGAAGAGACTCGCGTATTTCTCTACGACCCGCTGGACCGCACCGATCCGCCGCCCGGGCAAACGGACCGCGTTCACTAGCAGCCTGTCACGATCTACGAGGGAACGGCGGCTTTCTCTTCGAACTCCGCGTACGCCTCGAGAATGTGTTCGCGAAGGCGATCCTGCGCGGTTGCATCGCCCAAGGCAGGACGCAGCAGCGCGAAGCTGCGCCGCTCGCCGTTGACGGAATAGTTGCGCGACGGAAACGTCACGTTGCGGCCGCCTCCCGTGCGCCGCTCCCATATCGTGAAGCCGACGAGCTTCAAACCATCGAGGACGCCCTCGGCAAAGTGCAGTTCCGCCTCGGCAAGCTTGCCGGGCAACGGGTTCTTGTCTGACGACGAAATGATTTTCACGACCATGGCATCCTCCACCTACGCTGGCGACACGAGCGGAGGCAAGCGTCGCGCCGAAGCGCCGCATTAGTGGCTGTCAGTGCAAACGACTGCGCGCAGAATGTTTGCTGAACGGCACGCGACTGGTGCCGTCGCCGCGCCTCGTCAACCGTGAACCGCGGTTGTCGACGCTGAGGCTCGAATCGCACCGGCAATGCGTCCGGCGCCCGACTGCTCGGCTCTATACGACGTGAGTACGTCCAGGTGCATGGCGGTACAGAGGCCGCACGCGTGGATGTTTTCCTCGCGGACGCCGGCGAGGATCAGCTGGTCCCGATTGGCGCCAACCACATCGAACCGCATCCTGCGTTCGCGCGGTGTCAGGAACCATCGGTCGATCAGGTAGCGCTCGTGTCCTGCCGCAGCGAACGCATCGACGAGATCGGAGCCGACTTCATAGCAGCAGACACCAATCGCCGGGCCGATCGCCACGACAAGGTCCGCGGCCTGGCTGGCGAACTGATGCTGCATTTCCTCGATTGTGGCCACTCCGACACGTGCCGCGGTTCCGCGCCAGCCGGCATGCACGGCTCCGACCGCACCGGTTCGCGTGTCGGCGATGAGCAGCGGGACGCAATCGGCGGCGCGGACGACCAGCGCTACATCCGGTCCGTCAGAGATAAGCGCATCGCCTTTCGGACGCTCCTGGTGCATGGCTTCGAGCGTTGTAAGCGAAACGTTCGGCTCGACGCGGACGACCTCTCGACCGTGAACCTGATTCAGCGACGCGATGCGGCCGGGTTGAACGTGGATCGCAGAAGCGAGCGAGCGCCACGCATCCGCTGACGGTAACTGGAGTTGTCGTGTTGTAAACAGATGTTGCGCGAACGGCTCCAGCGGGCGGCACCGCAGCGCGGCGCCCCATGACTCGTTGCTCCAATAGAAGCTGGCGGGAACCGGTGGAAGGGTCATGTAGGATCCGAACGGGAATGCAAATTATAGGTGTCGGTCTCGATGCGACCGAAATCGAACGCGTGGCGGACATGATCGAGCGCTACGGCGAGCGCTTTCTGCGGCGCATCTTCACCGATGGTGAAATCGCCTATTGCCGGGCGAAGCGCGATTTCGCTTCGTCGTATGCCGCGCGGTTTGCCGCGAAGGAAGCGGCAATGAAGGCGCTTGGCACCGGCCATTCCCGCGGCGTCTACTGGACCGGCATCGAGGTCGTCCGCCGGCACGGTCCGCCGCGGCTCGCGTTTCACGGCGGCGCCGCTGAACGGTTCAAGGCGATGGGCGGGACGAGCTCTCTCCTGACGCTCACGCACTCACGTGAACTTGCTATCGCGCATGTCATGTTGATGAAAGAGTGAGGGGCCGACGGTGGGGGTCCGCCTTCAGGCGGACCTAGTACGTGTAAAACCCGCGCTTCGTCTTGCGCCCGTGGTGCCCCGCGAGCACCATTCGCTTCAGCAGCGGCGGCGGCGCGAATCTCGGCTCGCGAAATTCCTCGAACATGATGTTCGCAATGTAGTAGGTCGTGTCGAGGCCGACGAAGTCGAGCAGCGTGAACGGTCCCATCGGGTAGCCGCACCCCAGTTTCATGCCCGTGTCGATGTCTTCGATGGTTCCAAGCCCGCGTTCGTACTCTCGAATGGCGTCCAGCAGGTACGGCACGAGCAGGCGGTTGACGATGAAGCCCGGACGATCGGGTGCGGCGATCGGCTCCTTGCCGAGCGAGGTCGCAAATGCCGTCAGCGTCTGCTTCGTCTGCTCGCTCGTCGTGAGCGCCGGAATGACTTCGACCAGCTTCATCAACGGTACGGGATTGAAGAAATGAAGACCGCCGAACCGATCCGGCCGCTTTGTTGCGACCGCCAGCTCGGTGATACACAACGATGAGGTGTTCGACGCGATGATCGTCTCGGGC